>Ga0065721_10052369_pt1 | contig 12092 bp, 9 predicted proteins | sample Mesricmetagenome_FD_59108 | JGI IMG/M metagenome (GOLD analysis project Ga0065721, IMG submission 59108) | Mesophilic microbial community from rice straw/compost enrichment Sample: eDNA_1 v2 (version 2) | ecosystem: Engineered > Solid waste > Grass > Composting > Bioreactor | place: USA: Davis... | reverse complement strand
TCGCGGCGGGAACCGCGAGCACGGCCAGGACGAGATTGAAGGTGATCAGGACCCACGAGACGCCGGCGATGCTCGTTTCGAACTCGCGAAAGATCTCCGGCAGGGCCAGGACGACGATCGATGAATCGGCGAGGACGAGCCCGACCGCTCCCGCGAGCGCGGCCGTCCGCAGGTTCATCAGTACCCCAGCTCCAGCGCGTACTCGTGCTTGTACTCGCGCTGCTTCTCGAGCACCTTCTTCACGTACGCGCGGGTCTCGGGAAAGTCGATGTCGTCGATGGTCATCGTCGATCCGCCCCAGGAGTCGGCGTTGCCGGGCCCCGCGTTGTACGCGGCCAGGGCGGCGACCACGTCGCCGTCGTACATGTTGAGCAGGTGACCCAGGTAGAAGGTCCCGTACCGGATGTTCAGCTCCGGATCCCGGAGGTCCTCGAGCTCGAAGGTCGTGCCCCCGCTCAGCTTTTCGATCTCCTTGGCCGTCTGCGGCGTGATCTGCATCAATCCCCGGGCGTCGGCATGAGAGGTTTGATCCACGAACTGCGACTCCGAGTAGATGACGGCGGCGATCAACGCGGCGTCGACGCCCTTCTCCTGGGACTGCTGGCGGATCACGTCCTCGTGCCGCAGCGGCAGGGTGATCTCCTGGATCCCTTTGCCGGCCAGCCCGCTCACGATCACGATCACGACGATCCCGACGGCGATCAGGCCGGCGAGGATCAGGAAGGCCCGAGCGGCCCCGGAACGGGGTTTCGCGGCAGGACGGCTGACTCTGCCGGCGGATGAGGTTCGGTTCGAAGCCATGCGAGAAGTGGCCTTACAGCCTAGCCACGCCCGCCGGTCGCCAAATCGACGTCGAGCTTTTCCAGCAGTGAAGCCAACTTCTCCTCGAGCTCGGCCGGGGTCCCGTCGTTCTCGACCACGAAGTCCGCCCGCTCGGCCTTCTTGAGCTGACTCAACTGCCGCGCCTCCCGTCCCTCGACGCCCTCGTGCCCGCGCGCCCGGGCTCTCTCCTGCCTCACGCGCTCGTGCGCGACCACGGCCACCGTGCGGTCGAACGCCCGGTGCATCTCGCCCTCGAACAGCAGCGGAATCTCAGCCACGGCAAACCGGGTGTCCGGGTCGAGGCCCGCCAACCAGCCGCGCAGCTCCTCCCCCACCAGCGGATGGATCTGGGCCTCGAGCCAGGCCAGCTCGTCCGGGTCGTTGAAGACCTTCGCGCCGACCGCGGCGCGATCCACCGCCCCGTCCGGGACGATGTCCGGGCCCCAGCGCTCCCTCAGGCGGCTCAACAACGGCTCCCGGTCGAGCAGGTCGTGGACGACCTGATCGGCGGAGATGGTTGCCGCGCCGAGCCGCCCAAAGGCGCTCAGTGCCTCGGACTTACCGGCAGCTACGCCCCCGGTCAGCCCGATGGTTAGGACTGCTCTTCCCCTTCGGACTCGTCGGCGTCGGCCGCTTCCTCGGTGATCTCCTCGGCCTCCTCGACCACGGCCTCCTCGGCCGCGGCCTCTTCGGCGGCTGCCTCGATCTCGACCTCGGCCACGGCGTCCTCGACGACCTCTTCGGGCGTCTCCTCCGCGGCGCCGGCCTCGGCGGCGGCGTCGGCCACCTCGGCCTCGGCGATCGCCTCGTCGACGACGGCCTCGACCTCGGGCGCGGGCTCGTCCGCGGCGGTCTCCTCGCTGAAGACCTCCTCGGAGAGGCCGAGCTCGGGAGTCTCATCCTCGGTCGTCTCGGCCGGGGCGTTCCCGGACGCGGCCGCGAGGGCGGCGCCCAGGTCCTTCAGGAGCATGTTCTGGCCCTCGACCCGCTTGATCGAGAGCGAAAGGCGACGGCGCTCCTCGTCGATCTCGAGGATCTTGACGTTGAGGCTCGCGCCCAACTCGACGACCTCGCTCGGGTTCTCGACGTGGTGGTCGGCCAGCTCGGAGATGTGGACCAGGCCCTCGACGCCGTCGAGGATCTCGACGAACGCGCCGAACGACACGACCTTGGTGACGGTGCCCTCGAGCACGTCGCCGGAGCGGTACGTGCTGACGACCCGCTGCCACGGATCCTCCTGGGTCTGTTTGAGACCGAGGGAGATGCGCTGACGGTCGCGGTCGATGTCGAGCACCTTGATCTTGACCGTGTCGCCGATTGCCACCACCTCGGACGGATGGTTGACGTGGCTCCAGGAAAGCTCGGAGATGTGGATGAGTCCGTCGATGCCCTCGAGGTCCACGAACGCGCCGAAGTCGACGATGTTCGAGATCTTGCCCTCGACGACCTCGCCCGGCTGCAGGCGGTCCAGGATCTGGTCCCTGACCTCCTTGCGCTCCTCCTCGAGGACGGCGCGACGGGACAGGACGACGTTGTTGCGGCTGCGGTTGAGCTCGATGACCTTGCACTCGAGCGTCTGGGACATGAACTCGTCCAGGTTGTGGACCCGGCGAATGTCGACCAGCGAGGCCGGCAGGAAGCCGCGGATGCCGAGATCGAGGATGAGACCACCCTTGACGACCTCGATCACGTTGCCCTCGACCGGCTGGCCGGACTCGGCGGCGGCCTCGATCTTGCGCCAGGCCTTCTCGAAGCGGGCGCGCTTCTTGGAGAGGATCAGCCGGCCTTCGGAATCCTCCTTGGTGACGACGAGGGCGTCGATCTCCTCGCCGAGCTCTACCTCTTCCGAGGTGTCGACGTTCTTGCGGATCGAGAGCTCACCGGCGGGGATCACCCCCTCCGACTTGTAGCCGATGTCGAGCAGGACCTCGTCGCGGTCGATGCGGACGACCTTGCCGTTGACGACGTCGCCTTCCTCGAACGAGACGATCGTCGCTGCGTAGTTTGGAACGATCCGGCCGTCAACGTTGATGAGCAGGCCATTGGAGCCTTCGACCGGAACCCCCTCTGGGGCGGGTTGGAGTGTGTTTTCAGTGGTAGTCACAGTCCGGGAATGATGGCAGAAATCGGCAGTCGACGAGCTACGCTCCGCTCGGCCCCGCCTCCCGGTTCAACCCACGCACCCACGCGATTTAACCGACGGTTGGGTGGGGCTCTGGTGGGGGTTCTCCTATCGGGGCATCGCGAGGGTCCCCCGATCGGGCCTCGTCGGGCTCTGGCGGCAGTTCCTTCGGGTCGGATGCTTGGGTACCCTGCTTCGGATGGCGAAACGGGCTACGAAACGCGGTGACGAGCGGACCGACCTGAGCGGTTCGCGCGACGTCCTCGTTTGCGGGGCGAGCTTCGCGGGACTCATGGCCGCGCGACAGCTCGCAGGTGCCGGCGCCGACGTGTTGGTGATCGATCGCTACGAGATCGGCGAGCGCCAGACATCCGCCTGCGCCATCCCCACGGCCTGGCTCGAGGAGCTGGGACTGACCGAGTCCGAGAAGCAGCGCTTCGACTCGGTCCTCATCCACACGGCGCACGGCTCGATTCGGCTGCCCGTGCCCTGGTCGTTCTCCACTTTCGACTATCCGACCTTCTGCGATCTCCTCTGGGCGCAGTGCGACGCGGAGTTCGAGACGGCGAAGGTGAACGGCCGCGCAGCCGACGGCGCCCCGTCCCCGGGAGCGCCGTTGGTCATCGACACCGACCGCGGCGAGATCGAGGCCCCGCTGGTCGTCGACTCGCTCGGCTGGAAGCGGGTCCTGGCCGCCGGTGCCCACTACCAGCCCCCGGACGCCCCGCTGTCGAGGGGCCTCGAGGTCCATCCCCCGGGGGGCAACGAGGACCTCGAGGTCTTCATCAACCGCCGCTACGTGCCCGCCGGGTACGGCTGGTCGTTCCCGGCCGCCGACGAGGTCCGGGTCGGGGTCGGCTCCTTCGACCCGCACTTCCCGGTCCGCCCCACCACCGACCTGATCGCCGACGACCTGAACGTCGGCAAGTCCGCCTACCAGGGCAACTGGATCCCCCACAAGCTGCGCCCCGCGACCGGCGACGGCGTCTTCTTCGCCGGCGACTCGGCCGGGCACTGCTACCCGCTCACCGCCGAGGGAATCCGCCCGGCGCTCTACTTCGGGGCCGCGCTCGGCATGGAGCTGCGCCAGGTGGTCGAGGGCAGGAAGTCTCGCGAGAAAGCCCTCGCCGCCTACCACGCCTTCAGCGCCGGTCACCAGTGGGCGTTCGACTGGCTCCTCCGCGCCCAGAAGCTCCTGCCCAGGATCCACCCGCGCCTGGTGAAGCCCACCCTGGCCGCTTCCTTCAAGGCCGGGAACTCGGGCGAGTTCGCCTTCAACAAGTACCTCGACATCGCCCCACCGGAGTTCGCAGCCCTGGCGACTCGCCAGCTCGCGGGCACCCGCGCCGCGACCCCTGCCTGACCTCCTCGCTCGGCCAGTCGACAAAGTCGACCCGAACGGTTCCCCGAGCCCGCGAGATCGGAGAATGTGGCGACAACGGCCAATTTTCGCGGTCTCGCGTCGGCAGAGCGGTTAGTTCTCGACGAAGTAGCTGCCGGATTGGTGGCCGCCGGAGAAGTAGCGGCTCGTGATCGTTTTCTTGCGGGTGAAGAACTCGACGCCGTCGGGCCCGTGGGCGTGGAGGTCCCCGAGGAAGCTCGCCTTCCAGCCACTGAACGGAAAGAACGCGACCGGGGCGGCAACCCCGATGTTGACGCCCACCATGCCGACCTCGACGTCGTGACGGAACTTCCGGACCGCGGACGCCGACTCCGTGAAGATCGACACCCCGTTGCCGAACGGGCTCGCGTTGACCATCTCGATCGCTTCCTCGAGCGTATCGACGTTCACGATCGCGATCACCGGCCCGAACACCTCGTTTTCGATGATCGAGTCGGTCGGCTTCACCCGGTCTATCAAAGTCGGCCCCACATACGAGGACCCTTCCGGGGCATCCGGCAAAGGCGAGCGACCATCGATCAAGACCTCCGCCCCCTCCTGAACCGCCTTCTCGATCCAATCGTTGATCCGGTCGCGCGACTGGCAGGAGATCACCGGGCCCACATCCACCCCGTCCTCGAGGCCGTCACCCACGCGAAGCTTCTTCGTCTCCTCAACCAACTTCGGAATCACCCGGTCATGCGCCGAACCGACCGTCACGATGACCGAACCCGCCATGCAACGCTGCCCCGCCGCACCAAAACCAGAACCGATCAAACCATTCACGGTCGGCTCAACCACCGCATCCGGACAGATCACCATGTGATTCTTCGCGCCACCCAAAGCCTGAACCCGCTTCCCGGTCTGCGCCGCACGCTCATAAACAAGCTGCGCGACGGGGGCCGACCCGACAAAAGAGATCGCGTCGATGCCGGGATGATCAAGCATCCCCTCCACCACCTCACGACTCCCATTCACCAAATTCACCACACCCTCGGGCAACCCAAGCTCATCGATCACCTCGAACACCAACTGCTGCGTCATCGGAACCTGCTCCGACGGCTTCAACACAATCGTGTTGCCACAAGCAATCGCGAACGGCAAAAACCAAAACGGCACCATCGCCGGAAAGTTGAACGGAGCGATGATCCCGCACACCCCCACCGGCTGACGAATCGTCTCCGCATCCACCCCCCGCGCCACGTCCTCGAGCACCCGACCCTGCATCGTCGTCGGAATCGCCGTCGCCGCCTCGACCATCTCAATCATCCGCCCGACCTCCGCCGTCGCATCCGGCAACGTCTTGCCCATCTCCAAAACGACCGAACGAGCGATCTCGCCCTTGCGGGCCTCAAGCTTCTCCCGCAAGGTGAAGAGCAAACGAGCCCGCGCGATCGTGCTCACCCCACGCCACACCGGCAACGCCTCACGAGCGACGCGAACGGCCTCGTCGAGGTGGCCGGCGGTCGAGTACGGGACCTTCGCCAGAACGTCGCCGTTGGCGGGGTTGATCACGTCGTGGAGCTCCGCGCCCTCGGCCTCGACCCACTTTCCGCCGACGTAGTTCTTCAGCGTGGTCGTGGCGGTGTCGGTGGTGACGGTCATGGAGCCTCCTCGGGGGAAAACGGGACACTCCCAACTTAACGGTCGCCGACGCGGTTCAAAATGAACACGAAGTGAAATTCCGTGCTCAAATCTGACGTAAGGTCATACCGCGGGGGACCCGGGTCACCGCCCCGGGGCCCAATGCCCTCACTGCTTGGCGAATATCAGGCCCGAGTCGGCGCGATCGAGAACGAGGTTGCCCTGGTCGAGCTCGTAGCCGACCGTGCCGCTCAGGAACCGGCTCACGTAGGTCTCGAGCTGGTTCGAAACCTCATCGCAGGCCTTATTCGTGAGTGCGATCGGGCCGAACTCGATCGCGGAATCCTGGACTTTCACGGTTCCGGAGCCGCTGTTGCAGCCGGTGAAGACGTTGACGTCGCCGCCCGTGAACTCGAGGGTCGGCGCGTCCACCGTGTCCGGCAGGCTCGTGGCCGCGCCCTGCGTGGCGATGTTCATCAACTCCCAGGTGCCATCGAGCCGCGTCGGGGTCCCCGAAGACGAGGCGGATTCCGGCTCGTCGCCGCCCGACCCGCACGCGGCCACGCTCAGCCCGAGCGCCAGCGTCACGACGACGGCCAGTGTCCTCCGGGTTCGGATCATCGGCGAAGCCTACCGCCGGCCGGAGTCACGTTGACCGATCCCCGGGGCACGGTGCGGATACGGTGGCGGGAGTGAATCGCGATTCCGGCCAGGTCCAGCGGGTCTACCTCACCCTGATGCTTGGCAACACCCTCGCCGCCTCGTTCATCTGGGGGATCAACACGATCTTCCTCTTGGACGCGGGCCTCTCCAACCTCGAGGCCTTCGCGGCTAATGCGTTCTTCACCGCCGGCATGGTCCTCTTCGAGATCCCGACCGGGGTCGTCGCCGACACGATCGGGCGTCGCGTCTCCTACATGGCCGGGACCCTGACCCTGATGGCGACCACGCTGCTCTACGTGATGCTCTGGGAGATCAACGGCCCGTTCTGGGCCTGGGCGGTGGTCTCCCTCCTGCTCGGGCTGGGTTTCACCTTCTTCTCCGGGGCGGTCGAGGCCTGGCTGGTCGACGCCCTGGACGCGACCGGCTTCACGGGGGACCTGGAGCGGGTCTTCGGCCGGGGACAGATGGTCACGGGGATCGGCATGCTCACCGGCTCGGTCGCCGGCGGGTACGTCGCCCAGGTGACCAGCCTCGGCGTGCCGTTCGTGATGCGAGCCGCGGTCCTGGTGGCGATGTTCTTCTTCGCCTGGTGGGCGATGAGGGACATCGGATTCTCCCCGCGTCGCGGCGACGGCACGGTCCACGAGATGCGGCAGATCGCCTCCGACTCGGTCGAGTACGGGTGGCGGATCCCGCCCGTCAAGTGGATCATGCTCGCGGCGCCCTTCACCGCCGGGGTCAGCTTCTACGCGTTCTACGCGCTCCAGCCCTACCTGCTCGAGCTGGTCGGCGACCCCGAGGCCTACGGGATCGCCGGGATCACGGCGGCCCTCGTCGCCGGATCGCAGATCGTGGGCGGGTTCCTGGCCCCGCGCATCCGCGGCCTCTTCCGGCTCCGCACGACGGCGCTCCTGCTCGCCGTCGGGGGCGGCGCCGCTGCTCTCGCCCTGATCGGCGAGATCAAGGAGTTCTGGGTCGCGGTCGGCCTGATCGCGACCTGGGCGATGCTTTCCTCGGCCGCGATGCCGATTCGGCAGTCATACATCAACGGGATGATCCCCTCGCAGCAGCGGGCGACGATCCTCTCCTTCGACTCGATGCTCGGCTCCACCGGCGGCGTGGTGGCCCAGCCCGCCCTCGGACGGGTCGCGGACACCTCCGGCTACGCGACCTCCTACCTGGTGGGAGCGGCGATCTCCGTGTTCGCGCTGCCCTTCATCGCGCTCTCGCGCCGCCAACGAGCGGCCGCCGACCGCGCCACGGGGACGCCAGAGGTCGAGGGCACCGTCGAGGCCGACACGAGCGAATCCTCCTGAGCCTGCGGTGGCCCGGCAGCAGGATCGGGTTCGGACCCGCTCCGGGCCGGACGGCGAGCGGACGCCCGTCACAGAAGGCGAGCCGATCGGAGATAGAGTCCGGGCATGAGCCAGAACCCCCAAGGAGATGTCCGTGTGGCCCTCGTCCAGTCCTCCTGGCACAAGGACCTCGTCGACCGAATCGCGACCGGCTTCATATCCGAGGCGGCCGAGCTCGGCCACCCCGAGTCCAGCATCGACCTGATCAGCGTGACCGGCGCGTTCGAGATCCCACTGCACGCGAAGCGCCTGAGCGAGAGCGGCCGCTACGACGCGATCGTCGCCGCCGGCCTGGTGGTCGACGGCGGCATCTACCGGCACGAGTTCGTCGCCGACGCCGTCATCGGCGGGCTCATGGACGTCCAGCTCGAGACGGGCGTCCCGATCTTCTCGGTCGTCCTCACACCCCACGAGTTCCACGAGCACGAGGTGCATCGCGCGTTCTTCTTCGATCACCTGCTCACCAAGGGCACCGAGGCCGCCCAGGCCTGTTACCACACGGTCGATTCGCTGCGGCGGGTCGCCTGACCCGGGCTCGCCCGGGGGCTCTCAGCCGGTCGCCAGAAACGTTCCGGCTAGGAGAGCCACCGCCGCGAGGAGCCGGATCCGGTCGATCGGGATCCGGGTCAGCCCGAAGGCCCCGATCCGGTCCAGGATCAGGGAACCGATCATCTGTCCCGTGACCAGCGCCGCGGTCAGTCCCGCGGCGCCGATCACCTTCACCGCCGAGAGGGACGACACGACCACCACCGTCCCGATCAGCCCGCCCAGGAAGTAGCGCCGTTCGGCCCGCCCCAGCCTCAGGAGGCCGCGGGATCTGCCGAGGACGAGGACGGTCACGGCCAGCGCCGCGGTGCCGACCGCGAAGTTGACGAGACCCGCCCCGAAGTCGCCGACCGTCACCGCCAGCTCCGAGTTGAGCGGGTGCTGGATCCCGACGGCCAGCGAGACCACGAGGATCACCGCGCAGAGTGCCAGCCGCTCCCTGGAGCCGGCGCTGCCCGGGGTCCCGGCCGCCTCCTCCCGGCTGTAGAGCATCGCCATCGCGCCGGCCAGGAGCAGGACCAGGCCGAGGATGCGGGGACCGGTCACGTCGTGGATCTCGATGCCGAACCAGCCGAAGTGGTCCACGACCACCGAGCAGGCGAGCTGACCGGTCACGGTGACGGCGGCGATCACCCCAGCCCCGATGCGCGAAACCGTGATCGCGGCGAGCGCGACGTAGGTGGCACCGATCAGGCCGCCGGTGAGCTGCCAGAGCGGCGCCTCGCCGATCGAGGAGAGCCCGTCCAGCTGTCCCCCGAGTGCACAGGCGGCGAGCAGCGCCGCGGTGCCGACCGCGAACGAGACCAGCGCGGCCGCGAGCGGTCCCACCGTCCGCCCCAGCCCGCCGTTCACCGGGGCCTGGGCGGCGAACTGGACGCCGACCAGCACCATCAGGAGGGCGACCAGCGGGGCGCTCACCGGCCCGGCGCTACTTCGCTGCGAGCCAGCTGTCGCCGGAGCCGGCGTCCACCTCGAGCGGCGGATCAAGGTCGAACGCCCCGACCATCTCACGGCGGGCGAGGTCGATCACGGCGTCGACCTCCTCCTCGGGGCCCTCGAAGAGGAGTTCGTCGTGAATCTGGAGGACCAGGCGGCTCGAGAGGCCCTCCTCCAGGAGGGCATCGTGGCAACGGATCATCGCGATCTTGATGATGTCGGCGGCGGTGCCCTGCACCACGGTGTTCATGGCCAGCCGGACGCCCTGGGCGCGGATGTTGCCCTGGTTGGAGCGAAGCTCCGGCAGCGGCCGACGGCGTCCCAGCAGGGTCTTGACGAACCCGGTCTCGGTCGCCTCCTCCACCACCCGCTCGCGGAACGCGGTCACCGCGGGGAAGCGCTCGTGGTACCGCTTGACGAACTCGTCGCCCTCGGCGCGCGGGATGTTCAGACGGTCCGCCAACCCGAAGCCGGTGAGCCCGTACACAATCCCGAAGTTGACCATCTTCGCCTTGGAGCGCTGCGACTCGTCGACCTCCGAGGGATCGATCTCGAAGACCTGCGCCGCGGTGGCGGCGTGGACGTCCTCGCCGGCGCGGAAGAAACCCTTGAGCACCTCCTCCTCTGCCACGTGGGCGAGGACCCTGAGTTCGACCTGGCTGTAGTCGAGCGAGACGATCTTGTTGCCCGGCTCCGCCACGAAGCAGCCGCGCAGGGGGCGGCCCACGTCCGAGCGGATCGGGATGCTCTGGAGGTTCGGCTGGATGGAGGAGATCCGACCGGTGGGAGCGGCGGTCTGCATGAAGGTCGTGTGGACGCGGCCCGTGGTCGGGTCGATCGCGGCGGGCAGCGGCTCCAGGTACGTGTTCTTCAGCTTGGTCAGCTCTCGCCATTCCTCGATCAGGGCGACGATCTCGTGCTCATCGCGGATCTGGGCGAGGACGCGGGCATCGGTGGAGAAGCCCGTCTTGCCCTTCCGCTTGCGGGTCAGCCCGAGCTCCTCGAAGAGCACCTGGCCCACCTGCTGCGGCGACCCGATGGTGAACTCTCGCCCGGCGTGCCGATGGATCTCCCTCTCCACCTCGCCGATCCGTTCCTCCAGCCCGGCCGCCATCTCGGCGACCCGCTCGCGGTCGAGCTTCAGGCCGATCCGCTCCATCGCGGCGAGGACCCTGATCAGGGGCTGCTCGATCTCCTCGAGCAGCTCGAGCAGCCCGGCCTCCTCGAGCTTCGGCCGCTGGACCTGGGCCAGGTTCCAGACCGTCGCGGCGATCTCCGGGGCGATCGAGCCCGACTCCGGCTCGTCGATGAGCGACATCTGCCCGTCCTCGTCGTCGAGCCCCGACGGCGCGAGGCCGGCCTGGATCGCCAGCTCGTCGAGGTGGTAGTTGCGCCGGGCCGGTTCCAGGAGGTAGGCCGCGACGAGCGTGTCGTGGGCGATCGCCGGGCCCCTCTCGGTCGCCTCGAGCGCGGCGAGCAGGCCGATCCGCTGGCCACCGATCGCCTTGATGTCGTGACCGACCAGGGGCCGCCCGGCGACCATCTCCGCGAACTCCTCGGTGCTCGCCTCGCCGCCCACCACCTTCCTGCCGTCCGTGGCCGCCCATCCGCCGTAAAGCTCGACCGCGATCGGCCCGTCGGCCAGGTCCTCCACCCCGCCCTCGGTGACCTCCACCTCGGCGGCCGCCGGAGCATCCTCTGTCACCCCCGGGATCTCCTCGTCTTCGAGGGCCTCCTCCAGGCGCTTCATCGCGGCACGGAGCTCGTACTCGGTCATGAAGGCCCGCAGGCCCTCCCGATCGGGGACCGTGGCCATCAGCTCGTCGATGTCGATGCCCGTCTCGACCTCGAAGTCCATCGTCGCCAGCTGCTTCGAGATCCGCGCGTCCTCGGCGAACTCGGTCAGGTTCTCCTTGCGCTTCTTGCCGGACACCTTGTCCACGTTGGCGAGGATCTCCTCGAGCGAGCCGAACTGGTCGAGCAGCTGCGCGGCCGTCTTCTCGCCGATGCCGGGGACCCCGGGGATGTTGTCCGAGGTGTCGCCGCGGAGGCCCATCAGGTCGGTGACCAGCTCGGGATACACGCCGTAGCGCTCCTTGACGCCCTCCCGGTCGTAGAGCTTCGTCTCCGTGACCCCGCGCGAGGTGCTCATGACCCGCACGTTGTCGCTTACCAGCTGGTAGGCGTCCCGGTCCCCGGTGACGACCACGACCGGGATGCCGCACTCGGTCGCCCGCCGGGTGAGGGTGGCGATCACGTCGTCGGCCTCGTACCCGTCGACCTTGACGTTCGTGTAGCCGAAGGCCTCGACCATCTCGAGCATCGCCGGCCACTGCTGGCGCAGCAGGTCCGGCTTGGGCGGGCGCTGGGCCTTGTACTCGGGGTAGACGACCTCCCGCCCCGACATGCCGGCATCCCAGGCGACCGCGATCTGCCGCGGACGGTAGTCCGAGATCAGCTTCACCATCATCGATGCGAGCCCGAAGATCGCGTTGGTCGGGCGACCGTCGGCGGTCGCCATCGAGTCGGGCAGGGCGAAGAAGGCGCGGTACGCCATGCTGTTGCCGTCAATCAGGAAAAGCTCGGAACCGGACTGGGAATCGCTCACCGGTCGATCATATGGGGCGGAACGCGCCGCCACCCGCTGCTCCGCGAGAAGGCCTTCGCGATCCGCGGCGGGCGG
>Ga0065721_10052368_pt1 | contig 12092 bp, 12 predicted proteins | sample Mesricmetagenome_FD_59108 | JGI IMG/M metagenome (GOLD analysis project Ga0065721, IMG submission 59108) | Mesophilic microbial community from rice straw/compost enrichment Sample: eDNA_1 v2 (version 2) | ecosystem: Engineered > Solid waste > Grass > Composting > Bioreactor | place: USA: Davis... | reverse complement strand
CCTTGTGCTCTCGACCCTCCACACGAATGACGCGCCCTCTGCGATCACGCGACTCATCGAGATGGACATCGAGCCGTTCCTTGTGGGCTCCGCGATTGACTGTGTCGTCGCACAGCGACTCGCCCGACGCCTGTGCCAGCACTGCGCCGAAGAGCACATCGTCACGGCGGATGAACTGCCCACGGCGCTCGGCATCGCACCGGGCACGCCCATTCCTCCGCTCATGCGGCCCGTGGGCTGCAACCGCTGCTCGAACACCGGTTACCGCGGCCGCGTGGCGCTCCACGAGATCATGACGGTCTCGGAGTCCATCGAGCGCCTTGCCGTGGCGCGCGCCTCCGCCGCGGAGATCCAACGCGCAGCACAGGAAGAGGGCCTCGAAACCCTGCTTCAGGATGGCTGGGCCAAGGTGCTTGAGGGCACCACCTCCCTTGAAGAGCTCTTCCGGGTGGTGAAGTGATGTCCGGAGTGTTCAGTTGCCAGCGATTTGAGCCGATATCGGTGGCAACACTGATCCTCAGGATGGGAGCGCCCCGGTGACCATGCAATTCATGCCGGACCAGCCGCAGCAGCCGCAGCAGCCTGCACAGCCGGCCCCAGCGTCGGCCCCTGCGGGCACGCCGCCGGCCAACGCGCAGTGGAATCCGGGCCCTCCGCAGCCGCAGACCGAGCAGTTCCAGCCGCTGACGAACGCTCCCGTGCGCAACGCCGTGCCCGCGGGCGCTCCGACGGCCCCGGCCGCTCCCGCACCCGCGCAGATGCCCGCAGGTGCGATTGGTGGTGCTGCCGCAGGTATCGGCGGTGCCGCTGCCGGAATCGGTGGTGCTGCCGCCGCCGCGCAGGCTCCCGCCGCCCAGCCCGCCCCGGCGCAGGCGCCCGCTCCGGCAAACCGTGCTCCTGCTCCGGGTGCGTCGCGCATCGGCATGAGCCAGGCCGCGCAGCCTGGTGACCTGGACATCAATGAGACGCTGCGCAAGATGGTGTCGCTGGGTGCATCCGACCTCCACCTCACGGCCGGTGCCCCTCCCACGGTGCGCCTCGATGGTCAGCTGACCGCGCTCGAAGGCCACGACCGCATGAACCCTGAGGTGCTCCAGCGATCGCTGTACGGCATCCTCACGCAGGCGCAGCGCGAGAAGTTCGAGGAAGAACTCGAGCTCGACTTCTCGTACGCGGTGGTGGGGGAGTCTCGCTTCCGCGTGAACATGTACCGCCAGCGCGACTCCGTAGGCGCGGCCTTCCGTGTCATTCCCTATGAGATCAAGCCGCTTGAGGCGCTTGGCATCCCGCCCGTTGTACAGACGTTCGCTCAACTGCCGCGCGGCCTGGTGCTTGTGACTGGACCCACCGGTTCTGGAAAGTCGACCACGCTGGCGTCGCTCGTTGACCTCGCAAACCGTTCGCGTTCCGCACACATCATGACCGTTGAGGACCCCATCGAGTTCCTCCACCGTCACAAGAAGGCGCTGGTCAACCAGCGTGAGGTGGGTGCCGACACGCACTCGTTCCAGCGCGCGCTGCGTCACGTTCTGCGTCAGGACCCCGACATCATCCTGATTGGTGAGATGCGTGACCTCGAGACCATCCAGGTTGCGCTCACCGCGGCCGAGACCGGTCACCTCGTGTTCGCGACCCTGCACACGCAAGACGCCGCACAGACCATCGACCGTGTGATCGATGTGTTCCCCGCCGAGCAGCAGGGTCAGATTCGCACCCAGCTGGCGACGGCGATTCAGGGAGTTCTGTGTCAGACGCTCCTCAAGCGCGCCGACGGCCCCGGCCGCGCCGTCGCGGTGGAGATCATGGTCGCGACGCCGGCCATCCGCAACCTCATTCGTGAGGGAAAGACGCACCAGATCTATACATCACTGCAGGCAGGCTCGGCTCAGGGTATGCAGTCCATGGACCAGCACCTTGCCGAACTCGTGAAGTCCGGCAAGGTCGCTTACGAGGTAGCAGTGGACATGTGTCACTCCTATGAAGAGTTCAACCGTCTCTGTGGCCGTGCAGGGAGGCAGTAATGGCAGCTGGCGTGAAGACCTTTAACTTCGTTGCTCGCGATGCGCAGGGCAAGGAAGTCAAGAGCTCCATGGAGGCACCTTCGAGTTCGGTGGTCGCTACTCGCCTCCGTGAACGGGGGCTCACCGCGCTCTCGGTTCAAGACGCCACACCGAGGGGCCTTAACGCCGAACTGAAGATCCCAGGTCTGGGCGAATCCATTGGCCTCAAGGACATCGCCATCATGGCGCGCCAGCTCGCGACCATGATCGGCGCGGGCCTCTCGCTGCTAAGGGCAATGTCGATTCTCGTCGACCAGACCGAGAACAAGGCTTTGGCTGAGGTGCTCGCTGAGGTTCGCACCGACGTCGAGACAGGTCGCGCGTTCTCTCAGGGCCTCGCGCGTCACCCGAAGGTTTTTCCGCCGATCATGATCAACATGGTCAAGGCCGGCGAGGTGGGCGGCTTCTTGGACACGACGCTCGTGTCCATCGCGGAGAACTTCGAAAAAGAGGTTGCGCTGCGGGGCAAGATCAAGTCGGCCATGACCTACCCAGTGGTCGTGTTTTTCATCGCGATTCTCGCCGTGATCGGCATGCTCCTGTTCATCGTTCCTGTGTTTGCCGCCATGTTCGCGAACCTAGGCGGCGAGCTGCCCTTCGCGACTCAGATACTGGTTTCGCTCTCGAACGTGCTGAAGGTCGGTTCGCCCTTCATCATCATCGGAATCATCGGTTTCACCATCTGGTGGAAGCGGAATAAACACAAGCGGGAAGTGCGCGAGAAGGTCGATCCCGTGAAACTCAAGCTTCCCGTTTTCGGAAACCTGATCAGGAAGATCGCGGTTGCACGCTTCACGAGGAACTTTGGCGCGATGATTCGATCTGGCGTGCCTATCCTGCAGGCCCTCGACATTGTGGGCCAGGCGTCTGGAAATGTCGTTATTGAGGACGCGACCAAGTCCGTGCAGGAGTCTGTGCGTCGCGGCGAAACCATCGCTGGCCCATTGGGCACTCACAAGGTGTTTCCGCCCATGGTCGTGCAGATGATCGCGGTGGGTGAAGACACTGGCGCGCTCGACGACATGCTCGACAAAATCGCCGACTTCTACGACCAGGAAGTGGAATCCACCACAGAGCAGTTGACCTCTCTGATCGAGCCCATCATGATCGCCGTACTGGGTGCTTTGATTGGTGGAATGGTCATTGCGCTCTACATGCCGATATTCAAGGTGTTTGACCTGATTGGCGCATAACTGAAGACGTCCCTTAGAGGAACCGGGTGATCCCGTCTTCTTCGTTAGGGCAGCCAGGAAACTGGCGATTAACCATAGATAAGAATACTGAAAGGTAATCCTAAAATGATGGCTCGCATTCGCAAGCAGCTTGAAGAGCGTGAAGAGGGCTTCACCCTCGTCGAGCTCCTCGTCGTTATCATCATCATCGGCATCCTCGCCGCCATTGCCATCCCGCTGTACCTGAACCAGCAGGCGAAGGCACGTGACTCGGCTCTGGCGTCCGACCTCAAGAACGCCCAGATCGCTGTTGCGACCTACCTGGTCGACGACCCGGAGGCCACCTCGGTTGCCGTTACCGATCTCGACATCGAGACCTCGCCTGGCGTCGACATCACCTCCCCGATCGCGATCGACGAGGACACCTTCGAGATCTGTGGCACGGTTGACGGCGGCGACAAGGGCAGCGCTTGCATCAACGCGGCCGGCACCCTCACGTGGGGCAGCTAATCCGTTAGCAAGCAAGACTCGCGTTGTGGGGTTGCACGTGGCAGCACGTGCAACCCCACAGCAGGGTCAGATGAAGTCGATGAGGAGACTTGCGATGCGCGATGCGCAGACTGAGGGTGGCTTCGGAATCGCCGAGGCGCTTGTTGCAATTTTGCTCTTTGGCATCATCGCGGTGGCGGTCGTGCCACCGATCATTCTCTCGTTGCAGGCTTCTGCCAGCACAACCGTGATGGCGAGTGCGTCATCGGTTGTCAACGAGCGAATCGAACTCGCCCGGCAGAGCGCGACTTCGTGCAAGGACCTTGTTGCGTTCTTGAGGCAGGCGATTCCCTCGACTTACGAGGACTCGCGTGGCGTCCCGTTCGTTGTGACGCAGTCCCCGACTCCGGCCCAGGCCAATGGCTACGTGATTTCGCCCGCTGGTGGCGCTGGTGATGCCGACGGCGACGGCGTACGAGACACGTTCTGTTTCGAAGATCCCATGGCGGCAGTGACATTCTCGGTTGACGTCGTGTCAACCTCTGGCGCGGACCGTGAAGAGGCAACAGGAACCACAATCATCGCCGTTCCGGGCATTGGGGGCTGACGTGAGACGGCTTCGAGAGCACAGGTCGGACGGCGGCTTCACCTTGGTGGAGTTGCTGGTCTACATGCTCCTGCTCGGCATCGTCGGCACGATCGTCGTGACGCTGCTTTGGAATGGTGTCCGCACCCAACTCAACGTAACCGAGACGACCAACAACACGGGCAACGTCCAGACCGCAGCGCGAGCGATAGACCAGGACGTTCGGTACTCATCTGCCTACGCCATTCGTCAGAGCGGGTCGATGCTCCTCGTGCGCACCTGGATTGGTGACCCGGAGACTGGAAAGTTCGTGTGTCGCGGATGGTTCTATGACTCGAGCGCCAAGGCATTGCGCCGCACCACGCTGCAGAGTGCAACATCCACCGCGAGCCTCACCTCAGCGCGGACGTGGGATATCTATGTGCGTGGCGTTGAGGCATCAGCTCCTTTCTCTGAGTCGGCGGCAGGGACGGTGGTCATCCGCCTTGCCGGCACGCCGCAGAGCTGGGGACGTGCCACCGAGATTGAAAGCACGGTAAGCCAGCGCCCGCAAACTGAACAGGGGAGTGCGCCATGTTTCTAGCCATGCGACAAAGGGGGGAAGAGGGTCAGGCCCTCGTGATGGTCATCGGCATGATGCTCATCATGGGCATTCTGCTCATGGTGATGATCTCTTCCGCTGTCTTTGGAGTCGGCTTCACGTCTCAGACTCGCGCGTCTGTTCAGTCCCGCGCTGCTGCGGAAGCCGGCATCGATGCCGTGGCAGTGAAGATCATGAACGGCGAGTGCTCAACCATTGCCAACGGCTCGGGCGTGTTCTCGCAGACTTCCTCGGCGCCAGCGTTCGAGGGCAAGGTCTATCGTCAGGCCACTGAGGGCGGGAGTTTCACCGCCGGATGCCCTGACGAGACCGATCACGCCTTCAAGATCGAATCGACCGGCTACGCGCAGTTGCCCGGCGGTCTCGGTTTTGACAACGGTGACTCTGAATCGCTGGAGGCACTCTGGGTCAGGGCCGAGACTCCGCCTCGGTTCAATGAAGCAATCCGCGGTGACACCGGCATCTACTTCAACAGCAACACGATCGTCGTTGCTCCCCAGGTGGACGGAGACCTCTACACGCGGGGCGACGTCACGTGCGCATCAGGTATGCGCGTGGAAGGAACCGTGGTTGCAGAAGGCAACATGACGTGGACGGGCTCGAACTGCATCGTCGAGGGTGACGTGTACGTGCAGAAGGACCTCATCTACCCAGTAGGTCCTTACGGCACGCCATCAGTCGGTGGCGATGTCGTAGTGTTGGGCAACATCAAGAGCGGCGAGTGGCAAACGGTCGGCAACTTCCAACAGGTGAACAGCGGCCAGTACATCAACACCGCGGGCACCGTGAAGGCTGGCGGCTTGATCCATGCCTACTGCTCATATGCGGGCCACGCGACCAATACCAACTGGACCGGCTACAACGGCTATGTCGCCCCGGGCCAATGCGCGGGTGGCGGCACGAGGGTCACCATGCGTGTCCCCGGCTTGTCGATCCCCGATCCTGCGGCGTTCGAGCGCTTCGACAAGACGACGGAGCCATGGGCAAGCTGGCCCGCGAAGGCCTGGAACGATCCGACGTTCCCGGGGAACACGGTCAGTGGCGGTACGTGTGGCAGCGCCACGAACGGCGGGGCGGTCATGAATGTCACCGCGAACACCAAGATTGACACCACGGCGGCGTGCTCAAGCCTCACCCTTGGTGACTGGGGTGGCCTCACCATCAACCTTTCAGCGGACCTGGTCGTGTACGTCAACAGGCTGAGTCAGAACGGAAACGTGACCATCAACTCCGCCGATGGTGAGATGCACTCGGTGTACTTCGTACACCCGGCACCGCCTACGTTCGTCAAGTGCCCGAACCCTGGCGCCACCGTTTCAGACAAGATCACCTTCAGTTCTGGCACCTGGAATCAGCACGCGAAGACCGCAGTGATGTTCTACACGACAGAGAAGATCAACGTGGGTCGCTCCAACTTCAAACTCGGCGGCCAGCTCTATTCCTGCTACACCCAGATGCAAGACGGTCTTGAACTGATCTTCCGCAGGGCGGGAGAACAGTCGTCAGACAGCGGGTTTGAGGCATTTGACGTCGCCTACCTCCGGCGGGACTGATCGATGGCGTACGTCGTCGCCCTCGCGGCGGTCCTTGGCGCATGCCTAGGTTCGTTCGCTAACGTCGTTATTCACCGCGTACCCGCGGGGCAGTCGATCGTCAGGCCGCCATCCGCGTGTCCCAGCTGTGGCAGCCGGATCAAGGCTCAGCACAACATACCGATCGTCGGTTGGCTCTGGCTCCGTGGCCGCTGCGCAAACTGCAAGGCGTCGATCAGCCCGCGGTACATCGCTATTGAGACTCTGTGCGCAGCGGCGTTCGCGGGGGTTGTCGCGTGGCGGGGGTTGACCTGGGAGGCGCTGCTGCTTCTTGTCGCCGTGATCTTCACCGTGGTTCTTTCTGCGATCGACTTCGCGACGATGCGGTTGCCCAACCGGGTCTTGCTGGCGTTCGCCGTGTCATCGCTCCTTGTCGCTCTAGCGTCGGCCCTGGTGCGCAATGACTGGTCATCCGTGTCGCGTGCCCTGATCGGCGCGGTCGTTCTGCTCGCTGTGTATTTCCTTGCTTTCTTGGCATATCCCAGGGGTCTCGGCTTCGGCGATGTGAAGTTGGCGCCAATTCTCGGTCTCGCGCTCGCCTACTTCGGCTGGGGGCCGCTCGTCGTTGGTGGATTCGCCGCATTCCTATGGGGGGCCGTTGTGGGACTCGTGCTGGGAGCATCGAGGGGTAGCGGTCTCAAGACGCGTATTCCTTTTGGGCCCTGGATGTTCGCTGGAGCGTGGACAGGAGTTCTTGTGGGGGAGCCCTTGTGGTCCTGGTACTTGGGTGTCATGGGGGTGGTCTGATGCTTCAGCCGGAACGCAAGGATGCCGATAGGCATAGCGACGCAGTAGGGAAGGAGTGTCGTGGGTACTAGATCTGTCGCCATCGACATTGGATCAAGCATGGTGCGCGTCGCGGACCTTGAGTTGGCCAACGGTGCTGATCCGCGTGACGGCGCGACTCTGCACTCCTACGCCGAGAAGCCGACGCCAGCTGGTGTCGTGAAGGAGGGACAGATCGTCGAGCCTGGCGCCCTTGCACAGGTCGTCAAGCAGGCGGTCGCGGCAGCTCGGCCCGGCTCAAAGCGCTTCATTGTGGGCATCGGCCATCCGAGCGTTGTTGTGCGCGAGGTCGATATCCCCGCTCAGCACATGGACAAGGTCCGGGAATCACTGGCTTTTCATGTTCAGGACCAGCTTCCCATGGCGCCGAGCGAAGCCGTACTCGACTTCTATCCCACCTCGGAATACGAGGCCCAGGCGGGCCCGACGCTGCGAGGGCTTTTAGTCGCCTCTCCTCGAGAGCTGATTCGGGATCTGGTCGCAGTTCTCGATCAAGCTGGCGTTTCAGTCACGGCTATCGACCATTCGGCGCTCGGACTGTGGCGAGCTGGCGCACGTGGCCCTCTCTTTGAGCGTTCGGTTGCATTTGTCGACGTCGGTGCTTCCCACAGCCTCGTGGCGATCTCACAGCAAGGAGCACCTCGACTGGTCCGCGCGCTCCCACAGGGAAGTGACGACGCTACGCGCGGCGTTGCGACGGCGTTGAGCGGCCAGGCTGCCGATCCCGAGAGTCTCAAGCGCGAGATCGGCATGGAACCGAGTGTTTCTGGTAGCGCGAAGGTAGTAGCTGATGCCGTAAGCCATTCGCTGACACCGCTCATTGAGGCGATACGCAACACGCTTGTCTACGTCTCGAGTTCCACTCCCGGAGGCGGAGTAGAACGAATCGTCCTCACGGGGGGCGGTGCCCGCACTCGGGGATTTGGCCAGGCGGTGGCGAGTGCCACCCGACTGCCGGTCTCGATCGGAGAGCCCACGGCGGGCCTCAAACTCGGGCGGCGTGTGGACGCGCGTCTGATCCAGGGACGCGAGCTCGAGCTGGCGACAGTGATAGGCCTGGCTATGGGAGGTCACAAGTGAATCCGCTCGCCGACAAGTACGGCGCAGCCCAGCTGGCGTCCGTCAATCTGGTTCCGCAGGAGATCGCCGAGCGCAAGAAGATGCGCGCGGTGCAGCTGCTCGCTGTCGTCGTGGTGCTGATTGCACTGGGCCTCGTCGTCATCGGCTACCTCGGGGCACTTGGCGCCAAGGAGCTTGCCCGGTCCGACCTTCAGGACGCGTTCAATGCGCAGGTCGATGCCTTTGATGCGCGAGATGAGCGGCTGCCGGTCTTCGGTGCCTACGTGCAGCGCGAAGTGTCCGAGTACACGATGGCCCAGGTCGGCTGGGGCGAGATCGATATGGCGCAGTTCGTGGTTGCTATCGCGAACCAGGCATCCGGCAAGCAATCATCGTTTACGACCATCATGGTGGTGCCGCCGAGCGCTCTCGGTGCGTCAGCCGAGGGGCAGGATCCGGTGTTCGGGAACGGGGTTGGGGTGATCCGGTTCAGCGCGACCGCGAGTTCGGCTGAGGAAGCCACGAAACTCATCAAGCGGATCGAGGCGGTGGCCGGCGTTGCATCCGTGCGAGCCGTCTCCGAAGAGGCATCAACCAACGGTGAGGACCCCCTCTGGAACGTCGAAGGCACCGCGCTGATTACTCCGAGTGCACTGACCATGCGACTGGTCCCAGCCGATTCGCTCACGGGGCTGACGGGCGAGGCCATCCTTCGTACCCTGCAAGGGCTCCCGGAGCCCTCTGCGTCTCCCAGCCCGGAGGCGGATGAGGCGGACGATGCGACGACTGGGGAGGGGAACTGACCATGCGGAGCAAGTACGCACCTATTGCCGCGCTGGCGGCGCTGGCGATCATTGTCGTCCTCGCCTTGGGATGGTTCATCCTGATCAAGCCTCAACTGGCTGAGGCTTCGGCGTTCCGTTCTGCCAAGGAGGACGTCGAGGCGAGCACGGCAAAGGTTCAGACGGCCACGGCACGGCTTGAGAGGTACTCCAACGACCTAGCGGCACTGGCCCCGTTGGAGGAGTCGCTCGCTGTGAATGCGCCCAGTTCCTTTGACGTGGAGCAAGCGCGCACCCGCATTATCGAGGCGGCACGAACTGCGCACGTCGGAATCGCCTCTATGGGAGTCGAAGCGACGGTCGGTGTCGAAGGTTGGGTAGTCAAGGCATCGGAGCGACCCTCCACCAGTGTCGCAAAGCTCTTCCAGGATCTTCCGGTTGTGCCCCGCGAGGGCGTAACGGTTCCCGACGCCTGGAAGGAGTACTTGCCGCCCCTTGAGGTCCCGGGTGGAGAGTCCTCCGTAGTCGCCGGAATGTACGCCGTTCCGGTTGAGGTTGAGGTAGTCGGCTCTTATGACCGTATGGCGGCGTTCTTGCGGGCATTGTCCGACCCCGACGAACAGCTGCTGCTGATCGCATCGCTCGAGGTAGTCGCCCGAAACGAGGGCGCTTCAGAGATTCCCACGATCGCCAGCGCCAAGGACGGCGACGTGATCCTCACGCTGACGGGCCACATGTACCTTCTCGATCCCACGGGTGCCATCGAGGACGAAGCTCCGGGGGGCACGTCGAGGCCTGCGAAGCCCTCGCCGTTCGAACCCTCTGACTCAGCGGCAGACCAGAAGTAGGCGGGTAGGCGACGCGGGCCGGGAGTCCTAGACCCCGGCCCGTGTCGTGGAACAATGACCACCATGCTCAGATGGCTCACTGCTGGTGAATCTCACGGCCCGGCGCTGGTTGGCACCCTCGAGGGGCTTCCTGCGGGCGTTCCCGTCACCTCGGACATCGTCCGCGAGGCACTTGCCCGCCGCCGGCTTGGCTATGGCCGCGGCGCGCGCATGTCCTTCGAGCAGGACGAGGTCACGTTCCTTGGGGGAGTGCGCCACGGCCTGACGCAGGGCGGCCCCGTGGCGATCATGGTGGGCAACACCGAGTGGCCCAAGTGGGAGAAGGTCATGGCGGCCGACCCAGTAGACCCGGCAGAGCTCAAGGGTGCCCGTGGAGCTGCACTCACTCGTCCGAGGCCCGGTCACGCCGACCTCGTGGGCATGACCAAGTACGGCTTCGATGACGCCCGCCCGGTGCTCGAAAGGGCTTCCGCTCGCGAGACCGCCGCTCGCGTCGCCCTCGGCGCCGTCGCCGAGGCGTTCCTTCGCGAAGCCGCGGGCATCGAACTGGTGTCGCACACCGTCCAGGTGGGCCAGATCGTGGTCCCCGATGACGCACCGCTGCCGCCCGCAGACGCCACGAAGGCTCTTGACGATGACCCCATCCGCTGCTTCCACGCGGAGACGTCCGCTGCGATGGTCGCGGAGATCGACGCATGCCAAAAAGACGGCGACACACTCGGCGGAGTCGTCGAGGTGGTCGCGTACGGGGTCCCCGTGGGACTCGGCAGTCACGTCCACTGGGACCGCAGGCTCGACTCTCGCCTCGCCGGTGCCCTCATGGGCATCCAGGCCATCAAGGGAGTCGAGGTGGGAGACGGCCTGCGCACAGCCGGACGCCGCGGCTCTCAGGCGCACGACGAGATCGAGTACTTCGACGGCAAGGTCACGCGCCGCACCAACCGAGCGGGTGGCGTCGAGGGTGGCATCACCAATGGCGAGCCCCTGCGCGTGCGGGCCGCGATGAAGCCCATTTCCACGGTGCCTCGCGCCCTCGACACGATCGACACCTCGACCGGAGAGCCCGCCAAGGCGATCCACCAGCGCAGCGACGTCTGCGCCGTAGCCCCCGCGGCCGTTGTCGCGCAGGCTATGGTCGCGCTCGTGCTGGCCGACGCCGTGCTCGAGAAGTTCGGCGGCGACTCCCTCGAGGAGGTCCGTCGCAACATCGCGAGCTTCAAGGACGCGATCCCGGAACACCTGCGCTGATGCCTGCACCGCGCGCGGTTCTCATCGGTCCACCGGGCTCCGGAAAGACCTCGGTGGGAAAGGCGCTCGCCAAGGCACTCGGCACCTCTCGCAGGGACACCGACGCCGACGTCGAGCGAGCAGCCGGCAAGGCGATCTCCGAGATCTTCATCGACGATGGTGAAGCGGCATTCCGCGAGTTGGAAGCAGCGGCCGTGGAGCAGGCGATGGCGGAGCACGACGGTGTTCTGTCGCTCGGCGGCGGCGCCATTCTCAATGAACGTACTCAAGAGCTGCTGCGCGACTACGTTGCGAACGGTGGCCGCGTGATCTACCTCGAAGTGTCGATCAACGCCGTGGCGCCCCGCGTGGGGCTCAACAACGCACGCCCCCTGCTCGTTGGCAACCCACGCAAGCAGTGGGCGGATCTCATGGAGGTGAGGCGGCCCATCTACGAGGCGCTCGCCACCGACGTCGTGAACACCGACCACATCCGAGCAGATCGCGTCGCGCGAGAACTCGTCGAGAAGGGGATCTGATGCCGCAGACAGTGCACGTGCCGTCCGGGTCGCCATACGACGTCACCATCGGCTCCGGGCTCACGGAAGCCATTGCTGCGGGCCTGCCCGAGGACGCCGCGCGGGCACTCATCATCCACTCTGCACCGCTCGCCGCAAGGGCAGACCAGATCAAGGCGGCGATCGAGGCCACCGGCCGCAGCGTCGTCCTGGCTCAGGTGCCCGACGCTGAGGCTGGCAAGACCGCAGAGGTCGCCGCATTCTGCTGGCAGGTCCTTGGCAAGAGCGACTTCACGCGCACTGACGTCGTGCTCGGCGTGGGCGGGGGAGCAGTGACCGACCTTGCCGGCTTCGTCGCCGCGAGCTGGCTGC
>Ga0065721_10052367_pt1 | contig 12094 bp, 7 predicted proteins | sample Mesricmetagenome_FD_59108 | JGI IMG/M metagenome (GOLD analysis project Ga0065721, IMG submission 59108) | Mesophilic microbial community from rice straw/compost enrichment Sample: eDNA_1 v2 (version 2) | ecosystem: Engineered > Solid waste > Grass > Composting > Bioreactor | place: USA: Davis... | reverse complement strand
ATGGCGGGCGTGAACTCCGTTGATCCGTGGTGAGACTGTTTCAGCACCAGAATCATACACGAATTCAGTGGATTGACATCGCGCCCGCCGCCCCAGCTTCAGCTCCGGTGAATTATCCGGGCTAGCCTACCTGCATCACAGCCATCATGTCGGCTTCGAGCGGTTGTCGCGCCTGCTGAAGGAAGTGTTCGGACTGGCCATCTCCGAAGGCGCCATCACCAATGCCTTCCGCCGCATGGGGATGGCGTTCGACACCGCCTGCGCCGCGATCAAGACCAAACTCCTGACTGCCCCCGTCATCACCTCGGACGAGACCACGACCCGGGTTCATGGTGTGACCCACTGGCAGTGGGTGTTCCAGTCCGATGAGGCCGTTCTGCACACCATCGCCCCCAACCGGGGACGGGCGGTGGCTGCCGAAGTCCTGGGAGATCATCGCCCTGAGGTGTGGGTCTCCGACCGCTACGCTGGCCAACAGGAACTGGGGCAAGTGCATCAGGTCTGCCTGGCCCATGTCTTACGCGACGTTCAGTACGCCATCGACTGCGGCGATAGTGTGATGGCGCCGAAACTCCGTGATCATCTGCGCTGGGCCATCCGTGTCGGCAAGCGAAGACCGGCGTTGAAGGACAGCACGCTCGCCGCCTACGCCGCCAAAGCCGAGCGCCGCCTGGATGCCCTGCTCGGTGTCCCCGCTGCCCATCCGGCTGGCCGCGAGTTGCAGCGCCAGATCAAGGCGTGGCGCGGCAAGTTTTTTGTCTTCCTCAGCGACCGCCGCGTGCCACCGACCAACAACGTCAGTGAGCAGGAAATCCGCCACTCCGTGATCTTCCGCAAGGTGACCAACGGCTTCCGATCCGACTGGGGGCCGGGCATCCATGCCGGCTATCGCTCCGTCACCGGTACCGGACGCCGGCAGGGTCAGTCCGCCTGGACCGCAATCCAGGCGCTCGTCGGTGGAACCTTTGCCGTCGCCTGACTGCTCACCAGCTGCCAGCCAGGTGAGCAGTTACCTTCGCACCTCATATCTGCAGCGGGCGATAAGAAACGCTCATGCACCGCAAGAGCGGATCTGATCCGGCACCGCTCCTTGACGAAGTTGCATCATAGCTGAGACAAAGAGCCCTCCAACTGGGACAGCGGGTAGAACTTTTCCGCCTTCGCCGACTCGGCGGTGGTACAGCGCTCTGCACAGGATCTTCCATGGACAGAACCAATACCTTCCTAACGACACCGCCCCCCCTCGACGCCACCATCGGCGACCTGGGCCGGCGGTCGCCGGCGGAACCGTTCTACGGACGCGTGGAGGAATGGAGCGGAACCCGCCTGACCGGTTGGGCGCTGTCGGTGGCACAGCCTGACGCTCCAGTCCCGCTCCGCATCGCCGTCGGACCGGTCGATGCACCAGCCACCGCCATCGTCGTGCCGGACCGCGAGAGCGGCGTCTTGTCGCAGTTGCTCAGTCGACCGATGCGCTGCGGCTTCGACATCGACCTCGCCGCCCTGTTCCCCGGCATCGACCCGGCCCGCACGCCGGTGTCCGTGCGGATCGCGGCGAGCGGCCATCTTCTGGAAAACGGCCTGTCCGCTCCCGCCGTCCGCAAGGTCGAGGCCAACATCGACAGCGTCGAAGGACCGCGGGTTGTCGGCTGGGCGGTCAACACCGAGAACGAGCAAGAGGCTGTGGCCGTCGACATCGTGGTGGATGGCGTCACCGTCGCCGGGGTGGTGGCCAACCAGCAGCGTCGCGACCTGCTGTCGCGCTTCGCCACCTGCGATCATGGATTTGAAGCGCTGCTGTCCATCCGGTCGGGGCGGACGCTCGAATTGCACGACCGGCGCGACGGCTCCGTTCTCTTCGGCCCCATTCCCATCGCCGTGGACGAGCGCAACGCCGTCCCGGACGACCGGTTGGCCGAGCGGTTGGATGAGCTTGCCGGTGTTCTTCGGGAGATCCGGGCCGAGGTGCCGCGCCGCCGCAATGCCACCGCCCGCTCTCTCAGCGACTACACCGCCTATTTCAACGATTGCTACGCGGAAACCGCCGCGCGCCGCCAAGCTCTGACGGCACGCGCCGCGGCCCTGTCGGCGCGCCCCTCCTTCTCCGTGGTGATGCCCGTCTGCGATCCGCCGCTGTGGATGCTGGCGGAAGCGATCGAGTCCGTGCGCGCCCAGGCCTATGGGGATTGGGAGCTGTGCATCGCCGATGACGCGTCCCGCGACGACGCGGTCCGCCTGCTGATCCGCCGCGAAGCCGCGCGGGATTCCCGGATCCGAGCCGTGTTCTGCGAAGCCCGCGGCGGGGTGAGCGCCGCCACCAACCGGGCTTTGTCTCTGGCTTCCGGCGAGTATGTGGCCTTTCTCGATCATGACGACCGGCTGTCCGCCGAGGCGCTGTTGTGCATGGCCGAAGCCTTGTGCCGGGACCCCGTGCCGGTGCTGTACAGCGACGAGGACCGCATCGCGCCTGACGGTCGCCACGTCGCCCCCGCCTTCAAGCCGGACTTCGACCCAGAGCTGCTGACCGCCATCAACTATGTCTGCCACCTCCTGGTGGTCGAACGGCGGCGCCTTCTGGAGGTCGGCGGGCTGCGGGAGGGGACCGAGGGGGTCCAGGATCACGATCTCGTGCTGCGCCTGCTCGAGCGCGTCGGCGCTGCCGGCATCCGGCATGTTCCGCGTGTTCTCTACCACTGGCGCATCAATCCCGCCTCGCTTTCGGGCGCCGGCGACCCCGCCGCCATCCTGGCCGGAATCGGGCGCGTGGTCGGCGAGCATCTCCAGCGGACCGGCTCCCGCGCCACCGCCGCCCCCGACCACGAGACCCACAGCCGCTCCGGCGGGTTGTTCTGCGCCCGCGTCCGCCATTCCCTGCCGCCTCTTCCCCCGGCGGTGTCCATCGTGGTGCCCACCAAGGACGCCGTCGAGCTGGTGGGCGACTGCGTGTCGAGCCTGTTGGCGAAGACCGATTACCCGGACTACGAGATCGTCCTGGTCGATCACGACAGCGCCGATCCGCGCTCACGCCCGTTCTTCGACAGCCTTGCCCGGGACCCGCGGGTGCGCATCGTCGACTTCCACGGCCCCTTCAACTGGGCCGCAATCAACAATGCCGCGGCATCGGTCTGCCGGGGCAGCGCCCTGTGCTTCCTCAACAACGACATCGTCGCGATCACCCCGTCCTGGCTGAGCGAGATGGTGTCCCTGCTTGCCCGGCCCGGTGTCGGGGCGGTCGGGGCGAAGCTGCTCTACCCCAACGGCACGGTTCAGCACGCGGGTGTGGTGCTCGGCGCCGGGGATGCCGCCGGACAGGTCGCCGGGCATGCCTTCGCCGGCCTTGGCACGGATGAACCGGGCCATCTCGGCCAAGCCGTGCTGCCCCGCACCGTCTCGGCGGTCACCGGGGCCTGCCTGCTGACCTCCCGCAACGCGTTCGAGGCGGTCGGCGGATTCGACATGGTCCATCTTCCGGTGGCTTACGCCGATGTGGACTATTGCCTGAAGCTTCAGCAGGCGGGGCTGCGAGTCGTGTGGACGCCGCACGCCCGGCTCTATCATCTCGAAACCCAGACGCGCGGCACGGACGACACGCCGGAGAAAATGGAGCGTCTGGCCGGTGAAGCCCGCCATCTCCGCGCACGCTGGGGGGACCGGCTGCGCAACGATCCCTTCTACAACCCGCATTTCGAATCGTTCGGACCGACCTACCGCCTGCTCCGTCCAGCGCCGGAGCATGGCAGCATCTGAAAATATTCCTTGAAATATAGGCAAAAATACCTGAATGTGGTGCCCCAGCGCCCGATGGGCGCTCGCACCGCGCCGGCTGGAAACGCCCGGGGTTTCCATCGGCGCGGTGCGGCGGTTGCGCTTTCAGGGAGATCGGTCATGCGTTCCTTTCTGTCCCGGGACGATGCCATGGGGCATCCATCCATGGTCATCGCTCCATCCGACACGGTCCTCGCCATCGTCCTGACCCCCGGCATGCCCAAACAGGTCACGGTGCCGGCTGCGGCGGAAATGGTGCTGTTCAACGCCACCGGGCCGTTCTGGTGCAAGGTTGGGGGGCCGGCGGCGCTGCCGGCCAACGATGTGCTGGATGGATCCGCCCCCGAGTTGAACCCGGTTGCCCGGCAGGTCCACCCCAACGGCGTCATCGGACTGGTCGCCCCGGCGGCCGTCACCGTCAGCCTGGTGTTCTACGGAGCCGCAGCATGATCGGCCCGTATCACACGGCGCCGGCCCCTACCCCCGAGACCCTGGCGCCCCGCAACGATCCGGTGTTCACCGGGTCCGTCGCCGTTCCACCGGGCAACAGCGCCGTTCCCGGCCTGCACCCGGACGGGGACGCGGACACCGGTCTGTTCAGCCCCGGAGCAAACACACTGGCCGTCGCGGTGGGCGGAGCGGAACGGATGCGGGTCGATTCCGGGGGGCGGGTTCTCGTCGGCGCCACGGCGTCAACCGACACCCTTCCCGGTTTCTCGTCCGTGCTCCAGGTCAACGCTCTGACCCAGGTCGCCTTCAGCGGCTTCAACTTCTTCGATAACAACGGAACGGCGGCTCTGGCGCTCGGCAAGTCGCGCGGCGGCAGCTTCGGCGCCCACGCTCCGGTGGTGAACGGCGATCTGCTCGGTTCGATCTGGTTTCTCGCGTCGGACGGCACCCGCTTCCATCGCGGCGCCCAGATCGTAGCGCAGATCGAGGCAAGCCCGGCTCCGGGCAGCCTGCCGACGCGCCTGCTGTTTTATACCACGCCGGCCGGTTCGATCGCCTCGTACGAACGGTTGCGCATCTCGGCATCCGGCGCAGTGATGCACAACGGGGCAACCGTCGTTGTGGACGAAAATTCTCATCTGGGGCTTCGGTCCTACACCGTCGCCACGTTGCCCAGCGCCGCCGCGGGGGCCGGACGCCTCGTCTACGTCGCCGATGGCTCGTCGGGCCGGAGGCTTGCGGTCTCCGACGGCGCCGGTTGGCGCTTCCCCGATGGAACCGTCGTATCCTGAACCCAGCACGGGAGCCCTCGCACCATGCAGATCATCAGCCATCCCTATGAGCTTCTCATCCGCTGGAACCCTGACGGCGTGCTTGCCGGTGCCCATGTTCAATGGCGCCATGTGACGCGGGACGATTCCGGAACCCCCATCGGCGAGACGCTGTCTCCGCCGGTGCCGCTCGCCAAGGGAATCGCCGACGGTTTTCCGGCCGATGCCTTGTTGACGCCGGACGCCATTGGCACGCTTACGGCTTGAGGAAAAAGGCGCCGCCGGCGGACCAACCGCCGGCGGATGGGCACAGGTTCGCCTGATCCTCGCCCAACAATGTCTTCAACCATTACGGCCGAAGGATGGACGAACGCGGCTTGGCCTGATAAAAGTCTTTGCTTTCTATGATGCATTGCCGCACGTCGGACACACATAAGCGCGTGGCGAGAGCACCAGGGCGTAAAATAACAGACTTAGCGAGCCAACAAAACTCTCCAGGCTCATGGTACCCCATGTTTCGCACAAATTTACATAGGAAACAGAATGAGCACCGAGGCAATGATAGCAAGTTCCGAATCTGTCAAGGAATCTGCGAGCTTGCATCCTTCGCCTGTCTCCATTGATATCGGCAGCGGTTCACACGCGAAGAGCGGCTACCTAGGCATCGGTCGTGTGGCTTGCCCAGGTGTGGATTACGTGGTCGATATCGAACGTGAACCACTTCCATTTCCGGACAGCAGCGTTCAGAATGTTTACTCAACACACTGCTTTTCTCATCTAAGAAATTCTCGGTTTATTCTTTCCGAAATAGGCCGGGTTTGCCGGGATGGCGCGCGCATTGAGATCTGGACTCCTTATGCGCATCACAACAATGCCCTGCTGGATGGACACGTCGCCTATTTCACAGAGGAATGGTGGCACCATCTGACCCTTTTGTATCCCGCGGCTTGGCGCGCCTCTCTGGGCGGAACATGGCTGTGGAGGTCGATCCGGTACGTCGTAACGCAACCGGTCATCGACGAGCTTCATGCGAACCGGATCGATATCGATTTCGCCATCCGCCACATGAACAACATCGTCAAGGAGTTCTGCGTTGAATTCGAGTATCGGAGCGCCGAACTGCCGCCCTCCGCGCCGAAGCGCTGGTATTCCAATGACCGCGATACGCAGCAATTTCCTCTGGCGGACGTGCGGCCCATCGTGGGAGATATGGTCACCCGCACGGCCCCGGTCGCTGAACAGCCCTCCGCAGCGGAACCGGCGCCGTCTCCTGTGAAAGCGCCCCCGACGGCTTCCCCTGAAGCACCGTTGACTCGCCGCGGCCTGATCGAGCGGTTCATCAATGTCCGTCAGGCCTCCCTTCTGGAAATCGGGGCTCTGAACAATCCCACATACTTGAAGAACGAAGCCAACATCTCCTATCTCGACTGGTGCTCCCCTGAGGAATCAGCGCAATTCCGGGAATCGCCAGGCGCCATCGTTCCGGACTACGTTACGCTCGACAAGCATTTCGCGAAGGTGGTTACGCGCCGTTTCGACGCTGTCATCGCCAACCATGTCGTTGAACACATTCCGGATCTGATCGGTTGGTTCCAGAATGTTTCGGCGGTTCTGGAGAATGGTGGGCGCCTGTTCCTAAGCGTTCCCCACAAATACTATATCTTCGACCGTCGTCGCCATCCGACCCGGCTTGCCGATCTGCTGCGCGCCTATCGTGAAGACTACCGTCGCCCTGACTTCTATCAAGTTCTTGAGCATCTGTACGAAACCCGCCCAATTCTGCAAGGCGACGTCTGGAATCAGGTCGACATCTCCAAAGCCTTGGAGACGAAACGCTTCACATTGCGGAAGGCCATGGAGTTGGCGGAGCGCGAGGTAAGCAAGCCTTACAGCGACTGCCATTGCCATGTCTTCACGACGGATTCCTTTGTCGATATTGTGGGCGACCTTTTTACCGAGGGTTTCATCGACCTGAAGATTGTCGAAGTCCATGAACCGCAGTTCGGTGGAAATGAATTCCGAGTGGTGATGACGCGGGTGGACGCGTAGTCTGGGACCAGACTGACCGGACCGCAGCACGGCTTTGGACAGGCGAAAAGGTTTTCCTGACACCTGCGCACGGGTAGGAGTATCTGGCGGGATATCCAGGTGTCGAGGGCCATGGAGGCGGTTCGCAGGCGGCCGAGACTGCAGATGGCAGCGTTCAGTGGTGCTGTAGGCACACACTCTCCCTGACCATGCTGGGATGGGCCTCAGGATGGTCGCCGACCAGCGCCAGAGGCCCCGCCTGCCGATTTCCAAAACTTCCGACGCAGTGCTCCCAATCCCTATGGTTTGATGATTTTGTATCGCCCTTGCCCTCAGTCCGGGACAACGGCGTCCGCCCCGTCCACAGCGGCAATCCAGGCGTTCTCGCCAACCTGCAGAAGATCGATGTGGTGCATCTTCCCGTTCCAAGCCCCATACCGCTTTCCAGGGCCCCGGAGAAACGGGTCGCGGACGGTTTCCTCTGCATAGTCCTGGATCGTCAGAGCTGTCACGCGGTGGCAGCGGACCATTTTACCATAGATCGTGACGCAGTCCTGAGAGAAGCGGTGGAGCGCCCCCTCATGGACAATGAGTCGCCCCGCATTCCGGGCGGTAGCCGGCCCGACGACGACCGGGTTGCTGGAATGAGGCACATAGGGGCCGCGCAAATTCTCGGAATGGAACAGGCACAGCCCGGTTCTCCTGTGATCATAGCTGAACAGCCACCACCGGCCCTCCCAGTGCACGATGCTGGTGTCGGCAAGAGGCTGGTTCGGAAGAAGAACCGTGTCCAACTCCCAGTCATAGGGGAAGTTCCGGGCACGGTAGAGCCTCACTTCGTTGGCTTTCACCGTCTCCGGAATCATGTAGAATTCACCCTCATGTTCGAAGACATGGGGATAGGACATGTGCACGTCACAGGAAAGCACGACTTGATCGAACCGCCAGTCCAGGCCATCGGCGCTGACGGCGTGGCCGATCGCCCCGTTCTGGTTGCCCATCTCGAAGAACATGTGGAACTGGCCGTTGGCCGCCAGCAGAAAGGGATCGGCGCAGAGAATCACTTTCCCTTTGACGTGGCCCAGGACCCCTTCCGGAATGTTCTCGTGACTGATGACCGGATTCGAGAAATCCCGCCCCGCCGCTTTCAGCGGCAGCCTCGGATCGTACAGTTCCAACGGTGACCGCCCGCAGTAGATGCCAAGCGACCAGCCACGCCGGATCTTCTGGGCGTCGATGAAATAGCAGCGGGTTTGCCCTTGCGAACGGATCTGCTCCTCGTTCCACAGGGGTGGATGGACAAACCGCTTGATCTGGGGAAACTCCGACACCGACTTGTGCGGCGTCTGGTCGAAGACCCGGAAACCGGCTTCCTCCAGCATCTGCCGCATCGTGCTGGGGGACGAGGGCGACATCGAATAATGGCATTCGAAGGCCCTGTGCAGATTCGCGTTGTCTTCGGTGATCCTCAGCACCCCGCCGCGCTTGAGAACGCGGAAGCAGTCCTTGAAGAATTCATGATATTGAGAAATCGGCACGTACATCATCATATGGGAAATCGTGATCCCATCGACCGAATCCGCTTCGAACGCACGGAGTCCCATATGGAACTCCCACAGCGTCGCCTGCAATCCGTCCTTTCTGTGCGGTCGGAAATCAAAATTGATCATGCCTTTTTCCAGATCCCGCTCGCAGCCAGGATAAACCAAAACTGGCCCACCGAAGTCATGTTCAGGATCGAGATAAAGGAACTGCGCGCCCCCGATGAAATTCCAGCCATCGGTCAGAACGACATCCGCCACCTGCGGAACGCGCTCCTGCTTCAGTTCGTTGACGAGCGGTGGGCCGGCCTTCAACTCGGGAAGCCGGCAGGACAGGACGCTGACACCGGGCAGGATCGTCGGTTCGCAAACCACATCCGCACGGGCCTCGGACGACCATCCCAGGAAGCGGGCTTGGAGCTGCCTTGCGTTCAGGCGCTTCAAGTCCGCGGTCGGCACATGGATCGTCACGCTCACCCCGCCCGTCAGCGGTCCCATCGAGGGGCTGATGCGCAGGATGCTGAAGGACGGGGTCGTCGGATGATGCCCCAGATCCGTGTACCGCCTCTGGCTGTCCGGTTGGATGACGCCTCGGCCGTCGAAGGGAAGCGCATCGGACTGCTCCACCATCGCCCTTGCGGCCCTTTCCTGGTCGGCCCGGCTGGCCAGAAGATCGGCCACCATCCAGACGCCGATGGATTTGGAACTGTTCGGGTCGTTGGGGTTCGCCTGGCGCTCCGGCAGGAGATGGAGTGGTTCCGGAAGGTTGAACGGGGGCTTTGTCAAATTGATCGGACGCCACGCACCGCCGGGAGAATCCATATTGGCGCCAAGGGCCGGATAGGTGGACAGCATGAGAAACCGCCCGCCGCCCGCCGCCATCCGGTCGATGGTCCGTAGAATGTCGGCGTTCGAAAGGAAGCTCAGGGCGTCATGACACAGCACCGCGTCGTAGCCGCTGTAGTCCGCTTCCATCATGTTCCCGCGCTCGAAGCGATGGCCGGGCAGAAAGTAGGAGCTTCTGGCCAGCGACAGCGTCGCCTCGTCGATGTCGATCCCAAGATAGGAGTCGATGCCACCCGTGATGCCCACCACCCAGTTCGCGTTCCCGCAGCCCGCATCGCACAGGCTGCCCACCCGATTCTCCTCGATGAAGCCGGACAGCAGATGGCGAATCCGCTGCGTGGCTTGCCATGTCGAACCGGGCCACAGCGCCTCCGGCGTCGCGGCGTCGCCCGTGGCCTGATGCATCAGACAATAATTGAGAAGCCTGTTGTGCACGGACTTGAAGGACGGAGACAGGAACGGCCAGAGGGCCAGCCATTCTTCCGACGACGTCACGGCCAGCCAGCGGCTGATGTAATCGGGAGTGATCCCCCACCCGGGCAGCCCCGGTTTCTCTTCCAGATTGGGGCGGTTGGGGCTCATATGGATGCCATGAACGGGGCGGAAGCTGGCCCCCGGAGACGGCAGCGCCCCAACCTTGCGGCGCACGATCTCGTAAAGCACATTCTCATCGATGGTGCTGTCGAGCGGAATGTCCGAAATATCGGGCAAAGGGTAGTAGGCGTCGAATTTTGAGAAATGAAGGCCCGTCATCAAGGTCGAGTTGGGGCGCACGATGTTGCTGTAAGGAAGACTGGTCTGCTCCATCATCGAAAGATGTTTTTCCGGAATATTCGATTCCAGGATAAATATATCGATGTCACCGATGTAGACATAGGGAGCATTGGAAACCGGGACTTCGACGAACCGAACGGTGTTCGGGATAATGTTCGAGAAATTTCCCTCTCGAATGACGAGGCGATCCGCGCCGAAGATATTGTGGAGAGTTTTGATCGCTTCGTCGTTTCGGGCGATAAAATTCTGAAGGTCCTGCACACACACTTCGACCAGCGCGTCGTCATGATGGTACAGGATGCTGAACGCCCACGGGGCGACGAAGTGATCGTAGGCACGGTTGACGGCGGAAAAGAACAGGGTGGTGCGCTCGGTCCGCTTCAGGTCGCCGCGGGTTTCCCTTCGGGGTAAGGGTTTGGCCGGAGTCTCGGCAGACCCGCAAGGCGTCAGGCTGAACCCTTCGACGACCACGCCACGCCCGCGGCCGGGGTAGTCAGTGGTCTCCGCCCCGTCCAGCAACAGGATGCCAATCGAATAATGCGCTCCGGCACTGAAGGCCGGAATCTTGAACTGGACGTGGAAAAGATCGGGTTCCAGCATCATGACCTCAAAAGTATCCGACGGAATCCGGGATGCGACGGAATTCGCGAAGGAGATCCAGGCATTCGACGACCACTCCCCGCAAACCAACCGAATCCGAAGGCCATCGGCGTCACGGTTGCGCAGAAGCATCCGCACCGACACAGCCTCGCCATCCGATACCGCTGTCCGGGTCCAATGAACCCAATGCACTCCGTTGGTGTTCGTTTCGGTCAGGGCGAAGGACAACACGGCAGGATCCCTCCACCCGGGCCGCGCCAGTGGCGCATGGGGAGTGGTCTTGACGTTCACGGCGCTCCAGGCACCGAGATCGTGGACCGTTGCGGTGAAGAAGGACGTCATGCTGCTCACCATCGTCTCCTGCCAATGCCTTTTGTGTGCAGCCGCTTTTACGGACAGGGCCTTCCGGCTAACGGCGTGCTCTAGATTTTTTCTAATACGTAGTGAATATGCATACTCAACGCCTCACAGTACACAACTTTGGCAGATATTTTTATTACAAGGACAGGAAATAAATTAACCATATTGAAGTTAGATGACGAATGATAACCAGCGCAACCCTAGGGTTTGCATCCCGTTTGCCAAAGTTCTTTTGCTTGGAAATAATACAATGGGATTTATAGTGTTATTCACATTGCCATCCCGATACAAAATTCTTTATGTCAGATCCATGGACATAAAAACCTCTGAATGAACCTCCGGATAAAAAATCCGAAAGCAACAATCGGATGCATTTGATGTAATTCTAATATTATTAATGATGTGATGTTTTTAGAAAAAATAGATAATTATGCGGCGCAAATCTGATGCTGAATATAAGAAATCAATACACCATCAATTAAATGAAATACTTCAAGAGTATCTATGTAATGCATTGGCATTGCTTCGTTTTCATTAGAAGAATGGAAATGATTTTATTGCTGGCACCGATGAAATTGCGAAAGACGCCGGCTTTTCCCGATTTACATTGAAAGCCTCATACGCCTTACGGTCGAACGCGCCGTGATGGAAGTGGCAGGACCGTCGGGTAGCGGGCGTGGCTATCGAGGATCGGCAGCGTCCGAATGGCTGAACGTCAGAAGGTCCACGCTCAGGGATCGGCGGCGGCCGGCATAGTCCTGCGTCGTGTCTTCGTCCAACAGGATCAGGCCGACCGAGAAGTGGGCGCCTTCCGTGCAGGAAGGCAGAGAAAACTGGACATCCAGAAGGGCCCAGTGACCACATAGCTGTGCAAAATGGCCAAAGTTGATCGATTGAACCGCCGGACATAGGTTCGCCGCGAACGGGTGGACGCGGAGTGCAGGCAGTGAAGCAGGTTTG
>Ga0065721_10000028_pt1 | contig 12095 bp, 14 predicted proteins | sample Mesricmetagenome_FD_59108 | JGI IMG/M metagenome (GOLD analysis project Ga0065721, IMG submission 59108) | Mesophilic microbial community from rice straw/compost enrichment Sample: eDNA_1 v2 (version 2) | ecosystem: Engineered > Solid waste > Grass > Composting > Bioreactor | place: USA: Davis... | reverse complement strand
ATCCATCATAATATATCTGTAATACATCCTTTCTGCGGTATATGAGGATAATTTCATCAGGAGGTCAGGAAATTTGTTCAGCAGCTGTAAAAACCTGGATTTTTCCATTTGCACAACTTCACAATCCGTCATGGCAATGGCGTTGATAGGATAGGAGAGATCGGTAAACAGGAACGTTTCGGCTATACAATGTCCTGCAGTCGGAACACTATAGATCACTTCTTTACCATCTTCGTGATAATTATTGAGTTTTACAATTCCTTTTTTTATCTGGAAGTAGTATTTAGGCAGGCTTCCTTCTCTGAAAATAATATCATTGGGCGCATAGGTCTGTACAGTACCGCCGGAAGAAAGTAACAAGTCTTCATTAACTATCATAATTCTGGAAATTATTATTAAGCATTTAATTTCTAACAGCACAAATATAAAGCTTAAAATAATTATTATAGAATATTTTAAATTTAATAATTAATTTTCCTTGTAAAATAAATTATTTACAACATAATTTTTAGAAAAAACAAAACTACCTGCTCATTTTTAGACTTCATATAAAAAAAGCAATATTTTCATCTGTTCGGAATGATTTATTATTGATTTTTACTGGTATTTCTTTTCGGATAAAGAATAAGTCGTATGGATGGATTATTGGTAATGAACAACCGCAGCCAATCCAACGCCAGTCGTAATTTATTTCTGAAACCAACCAGCGGAATAATATGAATGAACAACCAGGTAAGCCAAGCAATAAATCCTTTAAAAGAAAAGTCAGGCAGATCTACCACTGCTTTGAACTTGGATATGATCGCCATACTTCCTTTATTTTTATACCGGAACGGAATTCCTCTTTTCACTTCCTGTAAACGTTTAAGATTATCTCCGAGATTTTTGGCTTGTTGTATGGCAACCTGTGCCAATTGAGGGTGTCCTTTCGGATAATTTTTGTCTGTGAGCTGCAGGCAAATGTCTCCTAAGGCAAAAATATTTTCGGTATTATGTACTTTATTGAATTCATCTACGAGGATTCTTCTGCCTTTGGTTATACTTTCTTCCGGTAATCCGGGAACTTCTCTTCCGATAACTCCGGAAGTCCAGATCAGTGTTTCTGTAGGAATTGAACTTCCGTCTGATAATAATACTTTTCCGTCTACATAATCTTTTACAGAAGTATTGAGAAGAATTTTCACTCCTAATTTTTTCAAAGTTTTGTAAGAAGTATCCTGAGCAGTTTCACTCATGGAGGACAGCAAATTCGGCAATGCATCTATGAGGTATAGATTGGATAAGCCCAATTTGATCTCGGGATATTCTTTTTCAGCAATATACCTTCCCATTTCGGCAAGCATTCCGGCCAGTTCCACACCTGTAGGACCACCACCTGCGATGACAACGTTCTGTAGCTTTTCAGCAGCTTTTATGTCTTTATTCCGGGCAGCTTCCTCGAGATTTAGCAGCATGTGATTTCTGAGATAAAGGGCTTCTTCAATACTTTTCATAGGAAGGGCACATCTCTGAACGTTTTCCATTCCAAAGAAATTGGATTCGGTTCCCAAGGCTAAAACCAGGTAATCATAACTTAAGTTTCCCGTGTCCGTTTCAATGGTATTATTTTCACGATTCACCCTGAGCAGGCTTCCCATATGAAAATGTACATTATTGTATTTTGAGATCATCTTCCGGAACGGATAACTGATATTGGATGCCTCAATAAAAGATGTTGCCACCTGATAGATCAATGGTGGAAAAAAGTGATAATTGTTTTTATCAACCAAAGTTATTCGGAATCTGCTATCGTTTTTTAAGGATTTAATCAGGTTGATCCCCGCAAATCCTCCGCCTACAATGACTACATGTTTTTTCATATTAATTAAATATTGAAGTGGTAATGGTTATCCTTCAATAATAAGACCAAACAAACGGTATAATTTTCTTTAAAAAAATTAAAATAAATGCAAAATTTACTCAACAACCACATTTTATATCACATTACGTAGAAATACTGTTGCGTAAATGAATCTTCATTAGTATATTTAGTGTGATTAAAAAATAAATAACCATAAAACAATATTATTATGAATCATGTAAAATACAGAGTAGGAAAGTGGCTTCCTTCCGACAGAAACTTCCTCAACAACTGGATCGCAAAAAAGATCGCACAGGTAAAGCTTAATCCGCAGCCGCTGCATCCAACGATCGCTGATTTGAGAGATGCCATATATAATGATCCCATTTTGTATATGAGTTTCACCAGCATGTATGATGAAATTCCTCAAGGATATAATGAGCCGGTAAAGAACTTTGAAACCATGCTTCAGATCATGAATCAGATTTTACAGGAAGCCCCTTGCTACAGCAAAATTGAAGATACCATAGGTCTGGTTGGATTTCCTATCAACGCCATTTTAGATTGGGCAATGGGAACGAGTGGGGGATATTTAGCATTCACNAATGCAGTTGTCAANGAAAAATTAAGTGCCATATTANGNGTTTGGAAGGAATTCCTGCAAACCAGTGCTTCACAATATGTATTGGTAAACGGACCGNTCAGTCAGCCACAACCAGACTATACCAATCCGATCGGTTGGTTTTCTCTGGAAGCTTTAGAAGCTATTGCCGCAATGGACCCGTTGAGAGGTCAAGGAAATGATCCGGAAGATGCTCTTGAAAATTTCATTTATAATTACCAGTGTGATCCCAATCAGCCTTATTTTGGATTCAAAAGCTGGGACGACTTCTTCATAAGGGAATTCAATTCTGGAGTAAGAGAGGTGAGTCCTGAAGACACAGATCCGTCAGTGATTGTCAATGCCTGTGAATCTGCACCTTACAACTGTGTGACCAATGCTATGATGAAAGATAAGTTCTGGATGAAAGGACAGCCGTATTCACTGATTGATATAATGGCTAATCATCCTTTAGCCATGGAATTCGGGGATAACAGCACTGTTTATCAAGCATTTCTTTGTGCTAAAACTTATCACAGATGGAACAGCCCGGTTGATGGTAAGATAGTCGCTATCCAGAATGTTCCGGGAACTTATTACGCAGAAGCNCCTGTTGAAGGTTACGATCCTGCANGACCTAACGATTCTCAAGGCTACATCGCTGAAATCGCTGCACGTGCACTGATTTTTATNCAATCAGANAATGATAAGATCGGTCTGATGTGTTTTGTAGCCATTGGTATGGCNGAAGTTTCCAGTTGTGAAATTACGGTAAATGTAGGAGATCATGTAAANAAAGGAGATCCGATAGGAACATTTCATTTCGGAGGTTCCACGCATTGCCTNATTTTCAGACCGGGCGTTAACATCGATTTTGATTTTCACGGACAAACACCAAGCTTAAACACNTATAACATNCCTGTAAAAGCAAGAATCGGGGTTGTNACCGACTAATTTTGGACNTCAATAAATTTCATACAGTAATATTTAGTAAATTAAATGTAATTGAACCGCTCTGAAAGGNGCGGTTTTTAACAAAGTTTTATAAATTTATAACTAGCAATAAAACTAATATTATGGAAGAATCATGACAAAAAAATCATTGACCAAATATTAAGTACCTTGAGTTAGAAACAGGAATTACTCAATCGGAATTTATTTCGAATTCAAGAAAGAAACTTATTTGGAAGCACGAAAAGGCAGCAAAACTATTAATTGCAAAGCTCATTTATCTGATGAAGGCATAGCAAAGGTTTTGGGTATTTCAAAAAACACAGCCAATTCATATAGAAACAGTGTCAGCTTTCAAAGAATTAATTTGAAATTGTTAGAATTACACAGCTATATTCAATTTAACATAATATAAATTATAGGACAAACAATAATGAAACTAAAGCCGTTTATTTAAACCTTTAAAAATTACTTGATCACTCTGTTACTATTTTAATTATCGCTTAAACTCCTGTTAATTATGATTCCTAAATTTCCTAATCGCTAGAAATCCTTCTAATTTAAAAAACAAATCCTAATTATAGTTCTTAAGATTTTCTAATCGCTGAGAATCCGTTATATGATTTTTTTTCTGGTAAATGCCNAAATATTTAAAATACAGCATCATTTATTTTTCATAAAATTATTTAAAAATATTTGCGTAGTTAAATAACTTCATATAAATTTGAAGTCAAATAACTACATGATGAATTTAAGACGAGACGTTTTTCAGGCAATTGCTGATCCTACCAGGAGATCGATTTTAATGCTTGTCGCAACACAGTCCATGACTGCAGGCAGCATTGCTTCAAATTTTAATACCGCAAGACCCACTGTCTCCAAGCATTTACAGATCCTCACAGAATGCGAATTGCTTCGACCGGAACAAAACGGCCGCGAGATTATTTATCACCTGAATCCCAATAAAATGAAAGAAATTGCCGACTTTATAGAACCTTTCCGGAAAATGTGGGACGACAGATTCAATGCGCTGGAAGCTATCATGAAAAACTACCAATCAAAAAAATAAAATATGGAACTTAAAACACAGATTCATGCCGNAGACAACCGACAGGAAATTCTGATCACCAGANAATTTGATCTGCCTGTGGAACTTCTTTTCAAAGCTTATACAGATCCGGAAATTGTTGAACAATGGATGGATAATAAAGTCCTGGAAATGGACAATAAGCAGCATGGAAGTTACCAGTTTGAGAAAAAAGATGCTCAGGGAAACATCCTGTTCAGCGCTCATGGAGCCATTCATGAATTTCTTCCCAACCAACGGATTATAAGGACATTCCAAATGGAAAACACGCCGTTTCCAGCTCAGTTGGAGTTTTTGGAGTTTGAAAAAATAACTGAAGACACCAGTAAAATTACCATTCAAATGATCTACAAATCAGTAGATTATCGGGATCAAATGCTAAAGCTTCCTTTCAAGCAAGGGATTAATATGGCTCATCAACGCCTTCAGGAAATTGTCAGTCGATTAAAATAACATTATGAATCCAAAANTTGATTTTTTCTTTGACAAACCCGGTCAGTGGCAAAAAGAATTTAAAAGATTAAGAACCATAATCCTCGAAACCGGACTTGAGGAAGAGCTGAAATGGGGTTGCCCTTGCTATACACACCACGGAAGAAACATCGTCCTGATCCATGGTTTTAAGGAATACTGTGCACTCCTGTTCTTTAAAGGTGCATTGCTGAACGATATCGATGAGATNCTTATTCAGCAGACGGAAAATGTTCAGGCCGCAAGACAGATTCGTTTTACCGATTTTAAACAAATTGATGAACTGGAAAGAACCATTAAAACTTACATTTTTGAAGCTGTTGAAGTTGAAAAAGCCGGACTGAAAATAGAAATGAAACCCACCAAAGCGTTTGAAATGCCTGAAGAATTCAGCCTTAAACTCAATGAAAATGCTGCATTAAAAGAAGCTTTTGAAGCTTTAACTCCCGGAAGACAAAGAGCTTACCTACTCCACTTTTCTTCTGCCAAACAATCCAAAACCAGAGAAGCAAGAATAGAAAAATATATTCCGCAAATCCTTGAGNGAAAAGGATTAAACGATTAATAACCAAAAAGAAAATATAATGGAAACACAANACAAATCACAAAAAAGAAACCGGNTCATTTACTGGATCTTTACCCTTTGGATGGCTTTAGGAATGGTTTCCACAGCGATCGTACANCTCATGAAACATCCTGATGAAGTTTCAAACTTTCAAAATTTAGGCTATCCAGTTTATCTGATGATCATTATCGGAATCTGGAAAATATTAGGTGCTATTGCCGTATTGATCCCAAAAACACCTCTGCTAAAGGAATGGACGTACGCCGGATTTTTCTTTCTGATGTCCGGAGCAGTTATTTCTCACCTNATTATCGGTGATCCTATCTCAAAAATATTTCCNGCACTCCTGCTATTGNCTTTAGTGCTTATCTCATGGTATTTCAGACCTCATGACAGAAAAATATCTTAGATTAAACATTAATACTTAAGAAACATTCAAACAAAATAAATATGAGCAAGTATAAATTATCCCCNGAACAAAGCAATGAATTATTAAAAGTTCTTCAAAACCGTTTCGAAAAAAATATGAATCGTCATAAAGGCCTTGATTGGAACAAAATACAGTCAAAACTGGAAGCCAATCCTGAAAAAATATGGTCTTTAAACGCAATGGAAGAAACGGAAGGCGAACCGGATGTTGTTGATTATGATAAGAAAGCAGATGAATATATTTTCGTTGACTGCTCTCCTGAAAGTCCGAAACGAAGAAGCCTCTGCTATGATTATCCTGCATGGGAAGCCAGAAAAGCGCATAAACCGGAAAGCAATGTTATCGACAAAGCCTCAGAAATGGGAATAGAACTTTTGACCGAAGAACAGTACCGTCAATTACAGGAACTGGGAAAATTTGATCAAAAGACTTCAAGCTGGATAAAAACACCGAAAGAAATCCGGGAATTGGGAGGTGCTCTCTTCTGTGACCGCCGTTATAATACAGTTTTCACTTATCATAATGGGGCCGATTCCTATTATGCGGCAAGAGGTTTCCGTGGCTGCCTGAAAGTTTAACACTTGTTGTCTGAATTCTTTTTAAACGTAAAGAAAATATAGCAACTTGTTGATTTACTTTGCTTTCTTAAATAAAGAGTCACATCTTATAAACTTTGCGTTTATTTAACAAGTGTAATTATAAATTATTAACTCACAAGCCTTTTCATCATTCCCTTGAATAAAATCAAAGATTTCTTTTGCATTGACTGGCAGTATTCCTAATTTAGCGAAATTGAATTTGATTTAACATAATAAAGGTATGAAAAAGTTGATTGTATTAGGTTCATTATCACTTTTCTTAATGAACTGTAAAAAAAAGCCGGATCCGGTGATTCCTACTGTAGAACCGGATAGTACAGCCGTAGCGGAAACAGTAATAGATACTTTGGGGGCAAAATCATTCTGCTATATGAGTGCTACTGGAAATGATACGGTTTTTGCAAGTATAGATGATAATCTGGGTACCATTACCGGAAAACTATTTTACAAAAACCATGAAAAAGACAGTTCTAAAGGTGATGTAACAGGCTTTAAGTCAGGTGATACTTTAAAACTGACCTATGAATTTGAGTCTGAAGGAACAAAAAGTAAAAGAGATATTTTCTTTATCCAGAAAGACAATACTTTAATTGAAGGATTGGGCGAACAAAAAGATGACAACGGGCAAATGAAATACATCGACGAAAACAAGATCAGCTACAAAGGTGGTAACACACTGAAATCTGCTGATTGTAATGTTGTTACAAAAGCTTTGAAGTAGTATATTTTCTGAAATAAAAACGGCGGTCAGACCGCCGTTTTTGCATTAGCATTTATATATTTTCTTCGATGATCCTGATAAAATCATCTACCGCTTCATCACTGGTATTCCAGGAAGTGATCAGGCGGATGGCAGAAAAATTCTCATCAATATTTTTCCAGACATAAAATTCAAATCTCTCAGATAAAATCCGGATAAGATTATTACTTAATATCGGAAAAATCTGGTTGGTATAGGTATCCGAAAGAAACTGTACTCCCCTTTCCCTCAACACCTTTTTAATTTTCATTGCCTGTTGATTGGCATGTTTTGCCAGTTCAAAATACAGATCATCTTTCATCAGTTCCAAAAACTGAATTCCCAACAATCTGCCCTTTGCCAGTAGAGCTCCTTTCTGCTTGATGTTAAATGCAAAATCCTCCTGCAAATCGGGATTATTTATTACAATAGCTTCTCCTATTAATGCACCGTTTTTCGTTCCTCCCAAATAAAAAACATCAGTAAATTCCGCCACTTTTTCTAAACTCAGATCACTGATTTCCGAAGTCAGTCCATGTCCCATTCTTGCTCCGTCCATGAACAGATACAGCTTATTTTCCTTACAGAAAGCCGAAAGCTCCTCTAGTTCTTTTGTCGTATAAACCGTTCCCAGTTCCGTAGAATTGGAAATATAAACCATTTTAGGCATTACCTGATGCGGAATATTTCTGTGGCTTTCCAAAACCGGAATAATATCGGATGGATTCAGCTTCCCGTCTTCCTTTTCAATACTTAAAATCTTATGACCTGTAGCTTCAATCGCACCTGTTTCATTATTTAAAACATGTCCTGTAGAAGCCGAAATTACACATTGGTAGGGTTTTAGAATCGAAGAAATCACAATTAAATTCGCCTGAGTTCCTCCGGAAACAAAATAGATCNCAGCATCAGCATTTTTGATTTTTTGCNTAATGAGTTCTTTTGGCTTTTAAAGAATATTCATCCTCTCCGTANCCTGCCTGCTGATCAAAATTATACCGCGAAAGTGCTTCTAAAATATTGGGATGACATCCCTCTGAATAATCGTTTTTGAATGAAAATTTCATAAAGTAAAATTATAAAAAGTTAAAATAACAAGAGCAGGATTTCAATAATATTTTGTTAGATTTGTATTGAAAATCATCTAACATTTGAAAACAACACTCACCGAAGAAAATTATCTTAAGGCTTTATTTCATTTAGTAGATCATGAAGGAAAAGTGACGATCAATGAGCTCAGCAAATTCTTAAATGTAAAAATGCCGAGCGTGAACAATATGATGAAGAAATTTGCCGAGAAAAACTGGGTGATTTACGAAACCTACAAACCACTCGTGGTAACAGCAACAGGAAAAAGAGAAGCTGCTCTGGTGGTCAGAAAACACAGACTTACCGAAATGTTTCTGGTAAAAACCATGAATTTTGGCTGGGAAAATGTTCACGAGATCGCTGAACAACTGGAGCACGTTCATTCNCAACTGTTTTTTGATAAAATGGATGAAATCCTGAACTACCCGAAATTCGATCCACATGGAGAACCCATTCCCGATAAGGATGGCAATATCATTGCGCAGGATTTGCAGAAATTAAGTGATTGTAATATTGGAGAAACCGTTGTTTTCGCTTCCGTAACCCTTTCCGATGATGCATTTTTAAGCTATCTGAATGAAAGAAAACTCCTTCTGAATACCAAAATCAAAGTCATTAAAATTGAAGATTTCGACAAAACCATGACCATTGAAATTAATGGTAAGAAAGAGATCATCAGTAAAAAAGCTACTGAAAAAATACTTGTAAAAAAATAAAAATTATAGTCAGTTATTTAAAGCTGTTAAACTCTAATTCCAATTATTTCAGATAAAAAAGAATTGCATACAACCTTTTTATTTTAAACTAAATTTCATCCTAGTTCGGGATAAGTGCCCTATCTTTGCACCCGAAAATGTTTTACAATGAAAAGTATGTATTCTAAACTTCTAATTTTAGCATTCATCTCATCTTCTCTTTATTCTTATGCGTGGGGACTGACAGGACACAGAGTAATCGCTGAAATTGCACAAAACCACCTTTCCGGGAAAGCCAGAAGAGAGATCAAAAAAATGATGGGAAAAGAACGCCTTGCATATTGGGCAAACTGGCCGGATTTCATCAAATCAGATACTACAGGAGTCTGGAAGCAGACTTCAACATGGCATTATGTGAATATAGATCCGCAGGCTGATTTCAAAGCTTTTGAACAAAACCTAAAAATGCAGGCAGGTCCCAGTTTATATACTCAGATCAATACGCTTTCATCACAAATAAAAGATAAAAATACCGCTGAAAAAGACAGAAAAATTGCCCTGATTTTCCTGATCCACATCATGGGCGACCTTGCACAACCTTTACATGTTGGTCGAGCTGAAGATTTAGGAGGAAACAAAGTAAATGTGACTTATTTTGGAGATAAAACAAATTTACACTCTGTTTGGGACGGAAAATTAGTGGATTCGCAAAAATACAGCTATACGGAATATGCAAAACTTCTGGACATTAAAAACAAAGCTGACGTTAAACAGATCCAATCCGGAACCGTAGAAGATTGGTTATATGACTCTCATAAGATCGCCAATAAAATTTACGCTCAGACTCCGAATGATTCAAAATTGTCTTATGACTATCAGTATAAGTTCAATGCAACGATGGAAAGACAGCTGCTGTATGGAGGTTTGAGGCTTGCAAAACTGTTGAATGACTTATTTTAGTTTAGAGTTTTGAGTTATAAGTTATGAGTTATGAGTCAGATTTAATTTAAAGTGAGGTTGTAAACTTCACTTTTTTGTTGCCGTCAGTTCGAGTGTTTTTCGGAATGAAGTGGAGAAAAATGTACCGAGAACTGATTCCTTAAATCACTTCTCGATACACTGCGCTACTCGAAGTGACAACAAAATTAACCGTTTCCCGATATGCTGGACTTCATTGCGTTACTCAAGTGAAAGGCTTCCGGATCATATAAATTCAAAAAAATTAAAACCTTTGTAACCTTTTTACATTTTGAAACGTATATTATATAGTAACTCTTTTTTGAGGATAAAATAGATGAGACAATTAAAAATCACTAAGCAGGTTACCAACAGGGAAACTGCTTCATTAGACAAGTATTTGCAGGAAATTGGTAAAGTAGAATTGATCACTGCAGACGAAGAAGTAGAATTGGCACAAAGAATACGTGCGGGCGACAGAGCAGCACTTGAGAAATTAATTAAAGCCAACCTTCGTTTCGTAGTTTCTGTATCAAAGCAATACCAAAACCAGGGTCTTTCTTTACCGGATTTGATTAACGAAGGTAACTTAGGACTTATGAAAGCTGCAAAAAGATATGATGAAACAAGAGGTTTCAAATTTATCTCTTACGCAGTTTGGTGGATTCGTCAGTCGATCTTGCAGGCATTGGCAGAACAGTCGAGAATTGTAAGATTACCATTAAACAAAATTGGTTCAATCAACAAAATTAATAAAGCATACGCTCACCTTGAACAGGAAAACGAAAGACCACCTTCNCCGGAAGAATTGGCAGAAGTTCTTGACATGAGCGAAGAGGACATTAAAGAATCTATGAAAAACTCCGGTAGACACCTGTCTATGGATGCGCCTTTAGTAGAAGGTGAAGATTCTAACCTTTATGATGTATTACGTTCAGGAGAATCTCCAAGCCCAGATAAAGATTTGATGCTGGAATCTCTACAGATTGAGATCGAAAGAGCATTAAATACGCTGACTCCAAGGGAGGCCGACCTTGTGAGATTGTACTTCGGATTGAACGGAAAACACCCAATGACCTTAGAGGAAATTGGTGAGACTTTCGATCTTACAAGAGAGAGAGTTCGTCAGATCAAAGAAAAAGCAATTAAAAGACTAAAACACAATACCAGAAGCAAGATCTTAAAATCTTATTTAGGTAAATAATTTTAGNGTNAACAATGTAATAAACGGAGTCTGAAACAGACTCCGTTTTTTTATATATTTAGATATGGAAGAAAATAAATTTAATCAAATAATAAAAAGTGATTCTATCTCTTTAGTTTCAGATTTGACGGAAATATCATTGGATACTTTTATATCCGATGAAACTATAAAAGATATTCCAATAATTGGTACAATTACTAAGCTTTTAAGCATTGGAAGATCAATTAATGATCGGATTTTCACAGGAAAGCTAATACACTTTTTTGAAAGAATTGGACGGCCTTGACGAAGATTTTATCTTAAAAGAAATTCAATATATAGATGATTCCAAAAACATAAGCATAAGGTTGGTGAAAAAATAATAGAAATAATAAGTAGAATTGATTCCGATGGTAAACCTGAAATTGTAGGTCGCTTATTTAGAAACTTTATTGATAAAAAAATCAAATATCTGGAATTTTTAAAATTTGTTGATATTGTAGAAAAAATATTTTATTATGACCTTATATTGTTGGAAGAATGTGACAATGATAATTTCTATATTGATCTAGATGAAGAGCTTTACAATTTGGGATTAGTTGATGGAAAAGGAATGGGCTCATTTAATTCAACAAAAGAAGAGCAAGAAGAATTCAATAAAATAACTTATATAATTACTGAAAAAGGTAAAAAACTTTTAATATACGGACTAAAAAGGAACTCCAATTGAGTTCCTTTTTATTTAATAGGTTAAGGTGATTCCGGCTCCCCATCCCAATTCATTATCATAATTTCCGGAAACCGACAGCCATTTTTGCAAGATATATCGCAATCCCGTTGTAAATTCCCCATCAGAATTAAGGCTGAAATTCCCTCTTATTCTTCTTG
>Ga0065721_10052366_pt1 | contig 12096 bp, 13 predicted proteins | sample Mesricmetagenome_FD_59108 | JGI IMG/M metagenome (GOLD analysis project Ga0065721, IMG submission 59108) | Mesophilic microbial community from rice straw/compost enrichment Sample: eDNA_1 v2 (version 2) | ecosystem: Engineered > Solid waste > Grass > Composting > Bioreactor | place: USA: Davis... | reverse complement strand
GATCGAGACCACCGGCGCCCCGCATTCGTCGACCGCCGCCAGGCACTCGTCGAGCGACAGGCGCTGGTTCAGGATGGGTTCGGGATAGTCGATCTTGCCGCAGCCGGCGCAGGCCAGATTGCAGCGGAACAGCGGCTCGAGCATCAGCGCGAGCGGATAGCGCTGGCGGCCGGCCAGCCGCTGGCGGACCACATAGGCGCCCACGCGGGCAACCTGGAGCAGGGGGATGGCCAAGGCGCGCTTCCTCCTTCGATGTGGGTGGATGGATGCCTGGGCGGGATCGCGCTTCGCCCGGCGGCTTCAGGCCACGGTGACGCCGGCCAGCTCGGCGGGCAGACGGAATTGCGCGGTTTCCTCGCGGCCTGTCATCGTGCTGACTTCGACCGGCCCCAGCCGGCGCAGCGCGGCCAGCACGTCCTCGACCATCGCTTCGGGCGCGGACGCCCCGGCCGTGATGCCGACCACGGCGGCATCGCGCACCCAGGCCGGGTCGAGCTCGCTGCCATCGGCGATCAGAAACGACGGCACGCCGCTCTCGGTACCGATCTCGCGCAGGCGGTTGGAATTCGAACTGTTGGGCGCGCCGATCACCAGCAGCACGTCGACCTGCGTGGCCAGCTCGCGCACCGCGCTCTGGCGATTCTGCGTGGCATAGCAGATGTCGCGCGTATCGGGTCCGACCAGATCGTGGAAGCGCCGTTCCAGCGCGGCGATGATGCCGCGTGTATCGTCGACGCTCAGCGTGGTCTGCGTGACATAGGCAAGCGGCGTGTCGGCGGCCAGATCGAGCTGCGCGACCTCGGCCTCGTTCTGCACGAGGATCACGCGGCCGGGGATCTGGCCCATCGTGCCGACTACCTCGGGATGGCCGGCATGGCCGATCAGGATGACGATGCGGCCGCTGGCCGCGTATTGCCTGCCCTGGTTATGGACCTTGATGACGAGCGGGCAGGTAGCGTCGATCGCATGCAGCTGGCGCGCTTGGGCTTCCCGCTCGACGCTGCGCGCGACGCCGTGCGCGCTGAAGATCGTGACCGCGTCGGCCGGCACCTCGTCGAGTTCCTCGACGAAACGCGCGCCCTTGTCGCGCAGGGTGTCGACCACATGGCGGTTGTGGACGATCTCGTGGCGTACGTAGACCGGCGCGCCGTGCTTGACCAGCGCGCGATCGACGATCTCGATCGCTCTTACCACGCCCGCGCAGAAGCCGCGCGGCTGAGCCAGAATCACCCGCATGGAGACGTTCCCCCTGGCAATACAACCTGGACACCGCGCCTTGACACCGGGCCCTTGACGCCGGGCCTTGACGCAGCGTTGCCGGCAAGCCGCCGTGGAGCCGGCGCCTTGTCCGGTGTGCGGGAAGCGCTTCCCGTCGCACGGTGGTTACTATATACCCGCGTCGGCGGCTTTGCCCGGCCGGCCCGGGGCAGGTCCGGCGGAGGTCCGGCACGCGTCCGACACACGTCCGGCACACGTCCGGCACACGTCCGGCACAGTTGGAAGCAGGTTCGGCGCAGGTCTGGCACACCCAGGCAGTCCCGCCGGACGAAGCACCGCGCGACAGACCGTGCGAAATGACAGCGCGCAGGACAGCACCATGGAGAGCCGATGGAAAGCATCGACGACGACATTCTGGTCACCGGGGCAGCGGGCTTTCTCGGCTCCGCGGTGGCACGGCAAGGACTCGCGCGCGGCTGGCGCGTGCGCGTGCTGGTCCGCGCCGGCAGCCCGCGCGGCAATCTGGAGGGCCTGCCGGTGCGTATCGTCGAAGGCGATATGTGCGATCCGAAGGCGGTCGAGCGCGCGATGCGCGGCGTCCGCTATCTGTTCCACGTGGCGGCCGACTACCGGCTGTGGGCGCCCGAGCCCGAGGCCATCGTCCGCACCAATGTGGTCGGTGCCGAGACCATGATGGGCGCGGCCCGGCGCTGCGGCGTCGAGAAGGTCGTCTATACCAGCAGCGTCGCCACGCTGCGCGTGCAGGGCGCGACCGCGCCGGTCACCGAGACTGCCACGCTGTCGCCGCAGCAGGCGATCGGGGCCTACAAGCGCAGCAAGGTGCTGGCCGAGCGCGCCGTCGAGCGCGAGATCGCCGCGGGCCTGCCGGCCGTGATCGTCAAGCCTTCGACCCCGATCGGGCCGCGCGACATCCGGCCGACGCCGACCGGCCGGGTGATTGTCGAAGCGGCCAGCGGGCGCATTCCCGCCTTCGTCGATACCGGGCTCAATCTCGCGCATGTCGACGATGTGGCGGAAGGGCATTGGCTCGCGCTTGAACGCGGCCGCATCGGCGAGCGCTATATCCTCGGCGGCGAGGACGTGCCGCTGCGGCAGATGCTGCGCGATATCGCCGAGCTGACCGGCCGCCGCGGCCCGCTGGTGCCGCTGCCGCGCTGGCCGCTGATCCCGCTCGCGTATCTGTCCGAGGCGATCGCGCGGCGGCGCGGCACCGAGCCGCTGCTGACGGTGGACGGGCTGGCGATGTCGCGCTACCGCATGTACTTCAGCTCGGACAAGGCGCGCGCGGAACTGGACTACCGGCCGCGGCCGTATCGGGAAGGGCTGCGCGATGCGGTGGAGTGGTTCCGTGGGGCGGGGTATCTGCGCTGATGGCCGAGACCGGGCGGGCGCGCAAATGCATCGGCGGCCCGCAGGCCGCCGATCGACAATCAACGCTCACGATCAACGCTGGATGTGGGCGGGCTTACCGAAGCAGTGACTTGCCAACTCACTTGCCAACCCAGGGACTTACCAGCGCAGCTGCTTGTTGCGCTGGCCCGCGCTCAGCGTGGTGCGCTTGGTGTTGCCCTGATAGTCCGCGGTGACCTGGTAGGTGCCCTTCGGACCCTTGATCAGGCAGCGCGGTCCGGTGGAGCGGAAGTTCGCGACCTGCTTGCCGCCGCGCGACAGCGTGATATCGACATCGGACAGATATTCGCCGCGCGGGCCTTCGGTCATCAGCAGGCCCATGTCGTAGTTGCGGGCCTCGGCGCGCATCGCTTGTTGCTCGTCTTCGGCGACGCCGCCGCACACATAGGTAAAGGGCCCCGCGGTCTGCGGCGTCAGGTCCGCGGCCAGGGCCGGGACGCTCAGGGCCAGCGCACCGAGCGCGGCGGCGCCGAGCCCGGCAAGGCGGCGGGAAAGACGAGACTGGCGGGGAGGATCGAAACGGCCGGAATGGCCAGGGCAGGACGATTCGGATGCAAGAGTCAGTGTCTTCATCGATGTTCTCCTGTGACGGGGATAGCAGTTTGACGATGCGAATGCCGGGTTTGTTCTCGCCTTGCCGGCAATGTGCCGAAGCCTTTTCCGCTTTCTTGCCGATCTCGCAAGAGTCGGCGGGCCTGCGCGGCCCCTGCGAGACGGGCACGAGGCCCTCAGGACCCCTCGGGGGCCGCGGGGACGCGCCCGCAGCCGTAATACAGCGTCACAAATGCAACACTTCGCGCGGCCAATATTACGGCGCCGCCGCATACAGTACGGCCATGTTCAACGGCTCCTCAGGGGGACAACCATGAAACGGATTCTCGCAATGGTCGCTGTGGGCGGTGCCATGCTGGCAGCCAGCGCCGCGGCGCATGCCGGGGTGGACATCCATATCGGCGTCGGCGTGCCCGGCGTGGTGGTGGCGCCGGCACCGGTCTACCGGCCGGCTCCGGTCTATGCCCCGGCGCCCGTCTATGCGCCGGCCCCGGTGGCCTACGCCCCCGCGCCCGTGGTGGTGGCGCCGCGCCCGGTGGTGGTCGCTCCCGCGCCCGTCCGTTACGGCCCGCCGTATGGCTATGCGCGCGGCTGGCACCGCCACGACGGCTATCGCGAGGCGCGCTGGCGCGATCATCGCCACTGGCACTGAGCCGGGGCCGGGCCTTGCCGTACCGGCTTGAGGGACATCATCCGCCTTGGCCGCTTCGGCGGCCCGGCCTCCTCAGGCCGGCGCGGCGGGCGCCGGCGCCTCCTGCAGTATTGCGTGTTCGGTCATGCGCAGCGCGTCGACGTCGTAGCCCAGCTCCGCGACCCGATGCAGCAATTGCGAGCGCAGCGCCGGCTCGGGATCGCGCGCCCGCGTCAGGATCCACAGGTAGCGCCCTGACGGCTCGCCCACGATCGACCAGCTGTAGTCCTCGGCGTGGTCCAGGATCCAGTAGTCGCCGACGTAGAACGGTCCGAAGAACGACACCTTGAACTTGGCGTTGCGGCTGTCCGGCACGACGCGCGCCTTGCCGCGCGAGATGCGGGGCTTGCCGGTCGCGTCGCGGCCGGCGCGGTTGACGATGTCGATCAGCCCGTCCGGCCGCAGGCTGTACTCCGCGGTGACCGCGTCGGCGCCCTGCTCGAAGTGGTTGTCGTAGCGCGCCATCTCGTACCAGCGGCCCAGGTAGGGGTCCAGTTCCACGTCCTTGTCCGGCTCGGGCACATGCGGATTGCGCACGGGTTCGCGCGAGCGCGCGGCCAGCAGCAGTGCCGCACCGACGCTGGCGACGCCGGCGAGCGTGGCCAGCGTGGTCATGCGAGCCTTGTTCATGTCTGCCTCCTCGGGATGCCGTCGGGCCAGGTGTTTGGCCAGTTATCGGCCAGTCTAGGCAGCGATGAAGGCGGGCGGCATCGGTCCGCGTCCTACGCGCCAGAGCCTATGCAGCCCGACCTATGCAGCCCGACCTATGCAGCCCGACCTATGCGGCCAGACCGATGCGGCCAGACCTATGCGGCCAGACCGATGCGGCCAGACCGATGCGCCGGGACCCATGCGTCCGAACGGGCCGGCTCCCGGTCTTGTCGTATCGCGATGATGTGGCGTATCGTGCCGTATTGATTTGTCTCCATGGATTGACAGCCGCATGACGCCCACCCCGGACAGCGACGCGCGCACGCGCAAGGTGATGTTGTGGGTCGTCGCGGTCGGCTTCTTCATGCAGACGCTGGACAGCACCATCGTCAATACCGCGCTGCCCGCGATGGCGGCCAGCCTCGGCGAAAGTCCGCTGCGGATGCAGTCCGTGATCATCGCGTATTCGCTGACGATGGCCGTGATCATCCCGGCGTCGGGCTGGCTGGCCGACCGCTTCGGCACGCGGCGGATCTTCCAGCTGGCGATCGCGCTGTTCGTGCTCGGATCGCTGCTGTGCGCCTATGCGCAGAGCCTGCCCTTCCTGGTCGCGGCGCGCGTGGTGCAGGGCGTCGGCGGCGCGATGCTGCTGCCGGTCGGGCGGCTGGCGGTGCTGCGGACTTTTCCGCGCGAGCAGTTCCTGCAGGCGCTGAGCTTCGTCGCGATTCCCGGCATGATCGGGCCGCTGATCGGGCCGACGCTGGGCGGCTGGTTGACCCAGGCGCTGTCGTGGCACTGGATCTTCCTGATCAACGTGCCGGTCGGGCTGCTCGGTGGCCTGGCCACGCTGCGCTACATGCCGAACAGCCGTCTGCCCGAGACGGGCCGTTTCGACGTCGCCGGTTACGCCTTCCTCGCCACCGCAATGGTGACGATCTCGTTCGCGCTCGACGGCCTGGCCGACTTCGGCTTCGAGCACGCCACCGTGCTGATGCTGCTGATCGCGAGCCTGGCCGCGCTGACCGCCTATGCCCTGCACGCGGCGCGGCGCACGCAGCCGCTGTTTCCGCTGACGCTGTTCCGCATCCACAGCTTCAGCGTGGGCCTGCTCGGCAATCTGTTCGCGCGCATCGGCAATGGCGCGATGCCGTTCCTGATCCCGCTGACGCTGCAGGTGTGCCTGGGCTATTCGCCGCTGTACGCGGGCCTGATGATGTTGCCCGTCACCGCGGCCGGCATGCTGTCCAAGCGGCTGGCGACCCGCCTGATCGAGCGGCACGGCTATCGCCGGGTGCTGGTGACCAATACCTTCGTGGTCGGGCTGGTGATCGCCTCGTTCGGGCTGATTTCGCCGACCTTGCCGCTGCCCCTGGTGCTGTGCCAGCTGGCGCTGTTCGGCGCCGTCAATTCGATCCAGTTCACCGCGATGAATACGGTCACGCTGAAGGATCTCGGCGGTGCCAGCGCCAGCGGCGGCAACAGCCTGCTGTCGATGGTGCAGATGCTGGCGATGAGCCTGGCGGTCACGTCCGCCGGCGCCTTGCTGGGGACCTTCAACCGCGTCTTGCAGGAGCATGCGCAGGCCGGGCCGCTGCCGGCGTTCCATGCGACCTTCGTCTGCGTGGGGCTGATTACGTCGGCGTCGGCCTGGATCTTCATGCAGCTGACGCCCGAGGACGATACCGGGACGGGCCAGGCCACCAGGGAAACGCGCGAGACGGCGGAAGCGGCGGAGGTCTGAGGCCGCGGACCGGCCAGGAACGGCGCCGGGTTCGTCCGCCGCTGTTCAGGATTGGCGCGCCTGCGCGGGGAGATGCGCGCGGCGGATGTTGGGCGCGCAGGGCGGGATGTCGTGATGCCACTCGCGCGGGATGTCGGGCTCGACATCGAACTCGTTGCGCACGATGGTTTCGATCGCGGTACAGACGCCCACCGTGCCCTTCGGCCCCACGCAGACCAGGCTGCGCGGACGCTCGGCATCGCGCGGTACCGCATACACGTGCATGCCCTCGCGATACAGCGGATGGCTCGGCAGCCGCGCATTGACCATCTCGACAAAGCGGCGCGGACTGATCACTGGCTTTTCCATGGCGGTCTCCCTGCGAGCGGAACAGCCTCTCTTGCCGGTGCGCCGTGGCGCCGGTGGCGAGTGGGGTTCTCCCGTCGTGGTGAGAGTCGGTCGGATCGGGTCCAGTGAGACGCCGACGGCGTCTGCGCCCTGCCGGCAAGGTGCCGTCAAGCCAGGTTGCGAGCGCGCAGCAGACCCGTGCCGGGCGAAAGGCCCGACGCCTTCAGGGTAGTGCATATCGGCCGGCGTGCAAGCGCCGGCGCCCGGACTCAGTGCTCCGTGGCGATGCGGGGACCGTTCAGCAGCCGGTTGCATTCGGCCCAGCCGGCCGCTTGCGCCTCCGCCTGCGTGGGCCACTCGGCGTGGGCCTCGATGATGCAGTCGCAGTCGGCGCTGCCGCAGTGTTCCTCGAGCACCATCTGCCAGGTGTAGGCCTGCGGCTGCAGCTCGATCACGTGCAGCACCACGGTGCGGTGCTGGTCCGACAGGGACAGGGATGTGTTCGGCATGGCGGGTTCCCCTTGCTACCTCGATTCATCCTAGCAGTTGGACGCGGGGATTTCGGGCCGGTGGCACAGTGAGGCCGCCGCTTTTGTTTCGTGGGCATTTACAGTATCTTCTGCGCTTGCCCGTGCCCGCCGCCGATCCCTCTGCCTCGATGAGCCGCATTTCTTCCTCTGCCGCCGCTTCCTCCGCCACTTCCTCCGCCGCTTCCTCCGCCGCTTCCGCCACCCCCTCCGGCGGGACCGCCCGAGGCCTTGGCGATGGCATCGCCGCGCTGCTGGCGCACTACGACACCACCGTGTTGCCGCTGTGGACCGGCCCCGGCTGGCACGAATCCATCGGGCTGCCCTACGAGGCCCTCGCGGGGCGCGATGCCAGCCCGCTGCCGGTGCAACGCTTTCGGGCGATGGCCTGCGCGCGGCAGCTCTACGTGTTTTCGCGGCAGCCGGGCGGCCTCGCCCACGCCGATACGCTGTTCGCCGCGCTGCGCCGCCGGTTCGCCGATCCGGAAGGGGGCTGGTACTACAGCATCGACGCCGACGGCGCGCCGCTCGATGCCGGCAAGGATCTGTACACGCACGCCTTCGTCGTGTTCGCCTGCGCCGCGTACTGGCGCCGCAGCGGCAATGCGGATGCCCGCGACGTGCTGGACGACACGGTGGCGCTGATCGAGGCGAAATTCGGCATTCCGGACGGCCTGTACCACGCCGCGCTGGCGCGCGACTTCACCGTCGAGCGCGAGGCGGTGCTGCAGAACCCGGTGATGCATCTGACCGAGGCCTATCTGGCCGCGCACGAGGCCACCGGGGACCAGTGGTACGCGCAGCGGCTGCGGGAGATCGCGCAGCGGGTCCAGCGCACCTTCGTCGATCCGGCGAATGGCTGCATCGCCGAGTTGCCGCTGGGCGCGGCCGACAACCGGATCGAGCCGGGCCACCAGTTCGAGTGGTATTCGCTGCTGGCAATGGCGCCGTCGGTGTTCGGCGCGTGCGAACTGGCCGAGTCGCTGACGCGCGGCTGTGCCTTCGCGCAGCGGCATGGGGTGGCACCTGGCACGCAGGGCGTAGCCGCGGCGCTCGACGCGGACGGACGCATCATCGATGCGACCCAGCGCATCTGGGCGCAGACCGAATACGCCCGCGCGCTGGCACTGCGCGGCGACGGCGAGGGCCGCACCGCGCTGGCCCAGTGGCTGGCCGCCTTCCCCGGCCGTTTCCTGCATGCACGCGGCTGGCACGAATGCATCGGCCCGGACGATGCGGTGCTGCGCGACGAGATGCCCTCGACCACGCCGTACCATCTGGCCACCGCCTACGAGGCGCTGCGCAAGCTCGCCGATTGAACCCCGTGCTGCCCGTGCTGCCCGTGGTTTCCGTGCAGTAACGCGGCCCGCTCAGTCCTGCACGCCGTTCTCGCGCAGCAGCCGCTCGCACTCGTCGAGCATGTCGTGCGCGAAGGCAGACTGATAGTTCGGGTCCAGCGATTCCATCATTTCATGCGCGGCGTAGAGGCCCGCCGAGCGCGACAGCGTTTCCGCCAGTTGGCATGCGAGCTGGTCGCTCAGTTCCGACAGCAGCCGGCGCTCGCTCAGCGCCAGTTGCAGGCGCGAGCGCGACAGCCATTGGGCGGCCAGCGTGGCGGCCTGGGCGTCGGTCATCCATTTGCCGTGCTCGTAGTAGGCCGACAGGCGTTCGGCGGCCAGCGCGAACAGCAGCGCCTTGCGCGTATCGAAGTCGAGCAGGGGAGCGGAGGGAGCAGGGGGACGCGGGGGAATCGCTGACATCGGAAACGAATCGGATTGGCACGTGCGGGCAGAGCGACGGACGCGACGGACGCGACCGCCCAGCGGAAATGGCGCAGTCAGGCCATGGTGGACGGCATCAAGCCGCCGAACCGGCCCCGGCCGCGGCGAGGCGCTGGCCGAGCCAGACGCCGATGTCGGCGATCTCCTCGAGGCAGACCGAATGCGGCATCGGATAGGTCTGCCACGTCAGCGGATAGCCGCGTTGCTGCAGCAGGTCGCGCGCCTGCGTGCCGAGCGCTAGCGGCACGACGTCGTCCTGCGCGCCGTGCGCGGCGAAGATCGGCGTCGCGGCGTTGGCCGGCGCGGCCTCGGCGTCGAGCAGCGTGGGCGAGGCCAGATAGGTGGACAGCGCGATGATCCCGGCCAGCGGCTCGGGATGGGTCAGTCCGGCCAGATACGCCATCGCGCCGCCCTGCGAGAAGCCCGCCAGCACGATGTGCGAACTCGGGATGCCGCGCGCGTTCTCGCGGGCGATCAGCGCGCGGATCGTGTCGCGCGACGCGCGGATGCCGCTCTCGTCGGCATGGCGGCGCGCATCGTTGAGCGAAACGATGTCGTACCAGGCGCGCATGATATAGCCGCCGTTGCAGGTCACCGGAATCAGCGGCGCGTGCGGGAAGATGAAGCGCACCGCTGCGTCGGACGGCAGGCCGAGTTCTGGCACCACCGGCACGAAATCGCCGCCGTCGGCGCCCAGGCCATGCATCCAGATCACGGCAAAGCGTGGCTGCGGCGCGGTTTCGATTTCGATCGGGGCGTCGGCGGAGGATTCGGCGGCGGATTGAGCGGCGTGGAAGGCTTCGGTCATGGCAAGGCGCGGGGTCGACGGCGCGCTGGGGAAGGACTGGACGGCATCGGCAAGGATGGCGTGCGCATCCTCAGGGATCGCCGGCATCCGCGCTTTGCAAATGCAACGGCGCCGGGCAGCGCGGCTGCGCAGTATCGCACAGAAGCGGCGCGCGCCCGCCGCGGGGCGCGCCGCCGACAGCAAGGGATCAGGCCGCGGACGGCACGATCGGCACGGTGCTCAGGCCAGGCGCGATGCGCGAGGGCTGCGTGGCGGTCTGCGACGGAACGGGCACGGTGTGCGAGGCGGCGGCCTCGGTCCGATCGGCCTGTTCGGCAGCCGCGGCTTCGCTTGCGCGGCGTTTGTCGACGACCTGTTCGACTCCGGCGGTGGCGACCTCTTCCAGGAAGCCGACCATGTCGCGGTAGTAGTCGACCTGCATCTGCGCCTCCAGCAGGCGCCGCTCGGCCTGGAACAGCGCGAGCCGCATGTCCTGCAACTCCTTGGCGGCGATCTTTTCCGGGCTGGGCGCAATGAACAGTGATGCAAGCGAACGCATGGCGGTGTACCTCCCGTACTGGATTCGATGATCCTTGTGGTCGAAAAACCTCTCAGGCCATGCGATCCAATATAGACGCCAATGCACCTCGGCCATGTGCGGCGCACCGCATCCGTCGCGGATCGCCCACAACCACGCGCCATGACGGATTGTCGGATCGCGGCGGGGCAGGGTAGATTGTCCGATGTGCCGCACCTTGGCACGCCGATTTATGAACTTGGCTTCACGTGGCGCTTCGGGGATGCGGGTCGTATCCGGGGCGCCTTAATATTTTCCTTGACTATCTATCTATCGGTAGATAACATGCAGGACATGGAACCCGCAGTGCGTTGACGAAATCGACGGACTCCTGGTCCACCAGCATTACCGAGCCGCCGAGGCTATTTTTTTGACAGAGGTTATCTATCTACGAGTAGATACTGATGCCGGAAAAAGCGCCGATGCACCCGTTGCCCGGGCGGACGCAGGAATCAAGGGACTACCACCTGCCTGCGCGCCCACCGAAGCCAGGAGAACCATCATGCAAGCCAAGTTCGCCAAGACCCTGATTGCCATCGCCACCGTCGCCGCCGCTACCGTTGCCGGCCAGGCTGCCGCCGCCAGCGCGGGCGGCGTGCCGGCCGATCGCTACGGCTACGAACTGCGTACCGGCAAGTTCGACCCGTACAGCGAGGGCGCGCGCAGCGGCAAGTTCGACGTCTACAGCGAGGGCGCCCGCGCCGGCAAGTTCGACGTCTACAGCGAAGGCGCGCGTGCCGGCAAGTTCGATCCGTTCACCGAAGGCGCCCGCGTCGGCAAGACCGATCCGTTCACCGACAGCTTCCGCAGCGCCGGCCTGGATCGCAGCGGCGTGTCCGCCTCGCCGTCGCGCCGCTTCGATTCGTACACCGACGGCGCGCGCAGCGTGGACACCTACACCGACGGCGCCCACGCCTGACGGGAGCGGCGGGGCAACCCGCCGCGCGCTCATCGTGGCCAGGCCGCCAGCATCGCGGCTAGGCTTGTTTTCAGGAGTCGATCATGGGAATTCGCGACAGTGTTCTGATTGTGTCCGGTTGGCTGTTGCTCTGCGGAGCAAGTGGTTGGCTAGTCACGGCGATCGCGCAAGTGTTGCCCGCTTGATGCCGGGCAATGGCTCGCATCTTGCATGACGCTTGACGGCAGGCATGCCGGCAATCCGGGGCTATCCCTCATTGCTAACCTATCTGTTGGTAGATAAAGTGGCGTCATGAAAGCGCAATCCGTCCGCGAGCAATTGCTCGACCACACCTTCGCCTTGATCCGCCGGCGCGGTTTCAATGGGTTCAGCTATCGCGACCTCGCCGACCTGGTCGGCGTCAAGACGTCCAGCATCCACTATTACTTCCCGTGCAAGGAAGACCTGGCGCTGGAAGCGACCAGGCAATACACGGCCCGGATCGCCGAAGAACTGAGCCATATCGACCCGGCGCTGAGCCCGCTCGAACGCGCCGAGCTCTACCTGAATGGCTGGCGCCGCAAGCTCGATCCGGACCAGATCTGCATGTGCGGCATGCTGGCGACCGAAACCGAGTGCCTGCCGGAAGCGGTTCATGCGGTGCTGAAGGACTTCTTCCTGCTGCACGAGCGCCTGTTGACCGGCATGATCGAACAGGCCCGTGCCGAAGGCGCACCGGCCCAGCCGATCCCGGCCGCGGAACTGGCGATGGTGATCTTCGGCGCGCTGCAGAGCGGCCTGATCTCGGCGCGCCTGTTCCGCTCGCCCGAGCGCTGGGAAGCCGCGGCGCAGATGCTGCTGGCCGCGGTCGGCAAGCCCGCCGGCGCGACGTCCGCCGCCGAACAGCCGGCCGAA
>Ga0065721_10052365_pt1 | contig 12098 bp, 13 predicted proteins | sample Mesricmetagenome_FD_59108 | JGI IMG/M metagenome (GOLD analysis project Ga0065721, IMG submission 59108) | Mesophilic microbial community from rice straw/compost enrichment Sample: eDNA_1 v2 (version 2) | ecosystem: Engineered > Solid waste > Grass > Composting > Bioreactor | place: USA: Davis... | reverse complement strand
CCAGCTTTCAATAAAATTGTGAAAGAATGGCTTGTGTTTCACGGGGGTGAGTCCACTCGTAATTAATGCCTTCTTCCAGTCTGGAAGACTTCGGGCCTTTATCCCGGCAACCCATGAAAAGAATTTATACATAATCCAAAGCAGCAGTGATTGCCATCGCTTTCCACTATTCACAAAATCAGTAACCAGGCACAAACCACCCGGCATCAGGGCCAACCTAATGCGACGGCAAACGCCTCCTAATTCCACCTCCCCGAAGACGTCAAGGATGAACGGTAAAATGACACAGTCAAACTGAATATCGTTGGGAATAGAGTCTTCGTCTCCATGAATAAAGGTCACATTTGTAAGATGACCTTCGGGTAGTTTTGCTCTCGCCCGTTCCACCATGGCTGAAGAAGCCTCGACGTATCGGACAGTCAGCGCCGGGCGTTCTGCGAGTAAAGGTATCAACAAATCACCAGACCCTCCGCCGAGAACAAGGACGTTTCCCGACAATGGAAGCATGTGAAAGAATGCCTGCTCGCTGTTCGACAACTCGTTTCCAAAAACAATACGCTTAAGGAAATCATAGAAAGGCGCAATTGCATTAAAGCCGTCCAGCTTGCTCATAGCAGATAGATTCCCGGTATAAAAAAGACGGCGTCTCCCAATAACCGGTACAGGTTGTGGGCTGCAAGCTTGGTCCGAAAAAGAAGCACACCAAGGAGTATCAAATTCATGGAAACAAAAATCACAGCCACACGCACATCGAAAGACCAAAGTGCAATGCCCGAGACGATGTTAAGCAAGCCCAGTAGCAGGATCCAATTCCGGGTAGCCACGGGGCCAAAACGAGTGACAAAAGAGTGCTGGCGATGATGCCTGTCGTCTTCGTAGTCGTAAAGACTGAAGATCAAGAGATTCATCCAGGCCGTGATGAAAAACTTCACGGCAATCAAAAGGTAGATTCCATCCAATTCCCAACGTTGCATAACAAGCGCGGGGAGCATGACCCCTAAAGAGTACAGGCATGCAACGAAAAACTCCTTCAAAAACTTCAGGTAGCGCTGCAACACAAGATAGACGGCGACAATAAAACCGAGAAGCACTCCGGCGTGGAGGACTGACCTCGGCAGCAGAAACACGATCACTGTGTCGGCAACCAGCGCGACGATAAGAGCAAATAAGATCGTCCTGAAATACTGCTGATGAAAGCGATGTCGGTCAGTATTGGCGACACCGGGAATTGCCATCGCATCCCGCAGGTGATCGATCGTGTAGATGACCCAGACGGTCAATGCGAGCGATACTAAGGATGTCGTTGGTACGTTGACATGAAAAAGGGCGGCAAAGAACAACGCACTGACTACTGCTCCGGCAACTACGTCGAGACTGAGGATATTGATGAATTGATACAAGTTGCCCGGATACTTCATAAAACAAAAAAAGTCTCCAATCGGAGACTTTAGTGTTATGAGATTATGTCACTATGACGATTTCAATGCCTCAGCGCCACCTACGATCTCAAGGATCTCTTTTGTAATGGCAGCCTGGCGGGTCCGGTTGTAAGTCAACCTGAGTTGTTTCAGGAGCTCTCCGGCGTTCTCGGTAGCCTTGTCCATCGCCGTCATCCTCGCACCGTTTTCGGCGGCATTCGAATCAAGAACGGCTTTATAAAGCTGTACTTTCAGCGACTGAGGGATGAGGTTTGTGATGATTTCTTCCTGGCTCGGTTGATATATGTAGTCTACCACTTTAGCGGCACTCTTTCCTGACTCAGCCGGAAGGATCGGCAAGTATTGTTCGGTCCTAAGCACCTGGGTTGCCACGTTCTTGAATTCGTTGTACACCAGGTCTACCCGGTCGTAGCGCCCGTGCTTGAAGGAATCCATCACGTATTCAGCAGCCTTCGAAACGTTCTCGAATGAGAGATCGCTAAACGTGAGCGTGTAGTCGCCTACAACCGTGCATTTCCTTTTGCTGAAATAGTCGCCTGACTTTTTCCCGATAGTAAGAACAGTCACGTTGCCATGGGCAAACTGCGCAGCGTAACGCTCTTCAATGAGGCGGTTGACTCCCTTGAACACGTTACTATTAAAGGATCCGCAGAGACCACGGTCTGAGCTGATGGCAATAATGAGGATTCTCTTCTCTTCGCGTACAGCACTATACCAGTTATCACCAGCGCCATCGGTTTGCGCCGCAGACAGATTCTGCAACAGGGCAGTAAGCTTTTGCGCGAAAGGGCGCATCTGCTGGATCCGTTCCTGCGAACGGCGCAGCTTCGCCGCGGCCACCATCTTCATGGCTTTCGTGATCTGCTGGGTAGAGATCACCGACGTAATCCTGTTCTTAACTTCCTTTAGACTCGGCATTTCAACCTATTTCACTAATAGTGCAATGAAAGTGACTGGATCGATCAATACCGCGATGCAAGATCTGTTGCAACCTGCTTGATCACAGCGATGTCTGAATCTTCCAGCTTACCAGCGCGAAGGTTATCCAACACACCGCGATGTTTTCCGCGCAGCAGTTCAAGGAATTCCTTCTCAAACTCTCTCACTTTATTAACTGGCACGTTGTCGATGAAACCTCTCGTCGAAGCCGTGATGATCGCAACCTGTTCCTCAACAGGAACCGGAGCGTACTGATCTTGTTTCAGAATCTCCGTGTTACGACGACCGCGCTCAATAGTGAGTTTCGTCGCAGCATCGAGGTCGGATCCGAATTTTGCGAACGCTTCGAGTTCGCGGAACTGAGCCTGGTCAAGTTTTAACGTACCAGCAACTTTCTTCATCGACTTGATCTGCGCCGCACCACCCACGCGTGATACCGAGATACCAACGTTGATGGCAGGTCTGATACCTGAGTTGAACAAGTTCGTTTCGAGGAATATCTGACCATCGGTGATCGAAATCACGTTAGTCGGAATATATGCAGAAACGTCACCAGCTTGAGTTTCGATAATTGGAAGCGCTGTGAGTGATCCACCACCTTTCACAAGTGGTTTGATTGAGGTAGGGAGGTCATTCATGTTTTTCGCGATTTCATCGTTGTTGATGATTTTCGCGGCGCGCTCGAGGAGACGAGAGTGGAGGTAGAAGACGTCACCAGGATAAGCTTCGCGTCCCGGAGGTCTTCTCAGCAGAAGTGATACTTCGCGATAAGCAACGGCCTGCTTCGACAGGTCATCGTATACCACAAGTGCCGGACGCCCGGTATCTCTGAAGAATTCTCCGATAGCAGCACCCGTAAACGGAGCAAAGAACTGCATCGGAGCAGGATCGGATGCTGAAGCTGCAACGATGATTGTGTATGGCAATGCTCCCGCTTTTTCAAGGGCTGCAGCCACGCTGGCAACTGTCGAGTTCTTCTGTCCGATAGCTACATAGATACAGATAACAGGTTCACCCTTCTCGTAATATTCTTTCTGATTGATGATCGTATCGATGGCAACGGCTGTCTTACCAGTCTGGCGGTCGCCGATGATAAGTTCGCGCTGGCCACGTCCGATAGGAATCATTGAGTCGATCGCTTTGATACCTGTCTGAAGCGGCTCGTTTACCGGTTGACGGAAGATTACACCGGGAGCTTTGCGCTCGAGGGGCATCTCATAAAGCTTTCCTGCGAGAGGACCTTTACCATCAACAGGTTTACCAAGTGTGTCGACTACGCGGCCAAGCATGCCATCGCCAACTTCAACGGAGGCGATTCTTCCCGTACGCTTGACGGTTGCTCCCTCGCGAATGTCGCGATACTCACCGAGCAACACGGCTCCCACGTTATCTTCTTCGAGGTTGAGGACCAACCCTCTCAATCCTGTTTCGAACTCAATCAATTCTCCCGCCTGCGCCTGGGTCAGCCCGTAAATGCGGGCAACACCATCGCCGACCGTTAATACAGTACCAACTTCTTCGAGCTCTGCGTCAGTGCGAGCCTGTGAAAGCTGTTCGCGAAGAATTGCTGATATTTCTTCAGGTCTTATCTCTGCCATCGGAATAAAATATTATAGTTCTTTAATGTATGGGTTCTCGCTAAACTTGACTTTGAGGGCCTTGAGCTTGCTCTTGATGGAGGCATCAACTTGTTTGTCTCCGACCTTCAACACAAAACCACCGATCAATTCAGGATCGACTTGCTCAACGAGTTCAATCTCTTTCTTATCGCTGTACGTCTTAACCAGCTTCTCAACCTCTGCTCGCAACTTCGCATCCAGCGGGATTGCAGTTGTAACGCTTGCCTTGCCAATGCCTTTGTACTCGTTATAGGCATTGTGAAATTCACGGGCAACACTCTCCAGGATCGGTTCGCGATTCTTGCGCGTGATAATTTCAAAGAAGGCCTTCGTCAGACTGTGCACTTTCGATCCGAAGATCTTGTTCAACACAGCCAACTTCTGATCATGCTTTACAATCGGGTTACGCAACAGAAGCGCCAGGGGCCTGCTGCTCGCAACTACCTGGGAGAAAAGCAACATATCCTTGTGCACTTCTTCCAAGGCATTTTTCTCCACAGCCAGATCAAGCAGTGACTTGACATATCTCGAAGCCGCCCTTATATCCGCCATGTTCTTAGTTGACCTTTAAATCTTTCAAATAAGCGTCGACAAGTTCTTTCTGCGACTTGTCATCAGCGAGGTTCTTCTTCATAAGCTTCTCAGCTACTTCAAGAGAGAACATCGCTACCTGAACTTTGACTTCTTTCAACGCCGCTTGTTTCTCGATGTTGATTGCCGCGCGTGCATCTTCGATGATCTTCTCACTGCTGCGTCTTGCCTCAGCTTGAGCATCTTCCTTCAACTTGTTTGCAACTTCGCGGGCTTCACTCAGAATCCTGTCGCGTTCAGCTCTTGCTTCCTGAAGGAGTTTCTCGTTGTCAGCCTTCAGCTGCGACATCTCATGACGCGCTTTCTCCGCGGTATCAAGCGCATCCTGGATCGATCTTTCACGCTCTTTCAGCGAATTGACGATCGGCTTCCACGCAAGTTTGGCCAGTAAAATGAACAGCAGAACAAATACGATTGTCTGCCAGATGATAAGCCCCACACCGGGAGTTAAGAGTTCCATAACAGGTTCTTAGTGTTTTTCTCTTGTTTGCTTGTACAGATGCTGTTCGTAACTGATAAAGAAACTTGCGCGGCCCATCGCCGTCGCAAGTTTCCGGATCATTCCTTGTGAGCTGACAAGGTCAAATACTTTACTTAGGCTTTGAACGAAATCAGCAGACAGATAACGCACGCGAAGAGGGCGATAACCTCGATAAGAGCGGCGATGATTAGCATGGCACCCTGAATCTTACCAGAAGCTTCAGGCTGACGAGCCATACCCTCCATCGCAGAACCACCGATGCGGCCGATACCGATTCCAGCGCCAATTGCAGCAAGACCGGCACCAATACCAGCACCCATGATCGCGTAGCTGATATCTAACAAAAGTGCAAACAACATAGATTTATTTATTTAAGTTAAACAAGATTCAATCTTAGTGGTGCTCGTGGTCTGCAATCGCCTGACCGATATACAATGACGAGAACAGCGTAAACACGTAAGCCTGTATACCTGCGACGAGTATTTCGATAAGGCTGATAAACACAACCATAAGAGTCGATCCGAAGCCTACCCAGATGCTGGCAAATACGAAGGTGAGTGAAAGCAGACTCAGCAAGACGATGTGCCCTGCAGTGATCGCGACGAACAAACGTATCATCAGCGAAATCGGCTTGGTGAAGATACCGATCAATTCAACTGGTAGGATGAAAAACCTCAACGGCAACGGCAGACCCGGCGTCCAGAATATGTGAGACCAGTATCCTTTATTTCCATTGAAGTTCGTGATTATGAAGGTCAGGACAGCCAGCACCATGGTGACGGCGATGTTTCCCGTGAGGTTACCCGCTCCAGGCAGAAGTCCAAGCAGGTTTCCGAAAAGAATAAAGAAGAACAAAGTGAGCAGGTACGGCAGGAACCGCTCATACTTGTGACCGATATTTGGTTTAACCACTTCATCCCTTACAAAGAGGATAACCGGTTCAAAGAACGACTGGATTCCGCTCGGAGCTTTTCCCTTGTTCTGCTCATACTTGCGAGCCACCGTTGTAAAAATCAGGAGGAGCAGTATGGCGTTGAGGAAGAGCATTCCTACGTTCTTAGTAATGGAGAGATCCAGAACTGATTTACCGGAATCAGCCAGGACTATATGACCATGGTCAAGCTTGTAGCCATTATAAGGAACAAGGTTGTGGTGCTCATCATAAAAATTGGAGGACATGAAGATATCCAACCCACGTTCCGCTGAATAAACAATCACCGGTAGGGGTATCACAAGGCCATCGGCCAGGTGCCAGACATGGTCGTCCAGGACGTGGTGAACAATGAGTCCACTGATGTCCAGTTTCTGCTCACCTTCATGCTCCTGACCGCCCTGTCCGAACGCCGAAAAACCGACTCCGGAAACGAGCATCAAAACGAGAAAAAAGCGGCTGAAACTATTCAAAAAGGCGGTCATTTAGGCTTTTTACCAGGTTTTCAAAATCCGAGCGCAAAGGTATCAATTATACCTCCACAAAAAAATCTTTTAAATATTTTTTGGGTGGTCTCAAGGGCGTCCTGAGGAGCCGATCTTCCTGTGTAAAAGGAGAATCTCAAGGACCGTGAAAGACACGTACAGGACCAGGAAATAGACGACGTTCACAACGGAGTTCTCGCGGTCCTGCGACACCATCAGCCAGCACCAAACGAGCGCCGTGACGATCTTGATAACCATGGACAGGAGGTAGAACTGAACAAACATGGAGGGCTTGTTAAGGCGATAGAGGTACAGGTAGATCACCGTGGTTACGATAGCCACCAACGCCGTACTTGGATAAAGGAAAGTAGGAACGGATGAAATCCACCCTTCCTGGCCAGCCCATTGGACAAGCAGGGGAAAGCCTACGGCCAGCACGGCGGCGGGTATGAGAAATCGACGCAACTACGATTCGCGGTTAATGGACCGATAAACCTGGTAAAGACTTCCTGCGAATCCTATAAAACCGAGTAGGAGCATGAAAATAGGATACTTGTTCCCCAGATATTCATCAGCTTCATAACCCAACCATCCGAGGACGGCTATCGTGAGAAGTATCTGCAGCGCAAGACCGCTATATCGCAGGTATGTATTAGAGGGACTTGACTTCTTGTTGGGCTGAGAGCGTTCTGGTTTGAGCACCATTTTCTGCTATTTTGATCTCCTTGACAGCCGCCCCCATTTTGCAGGTACCATTGAATACGGCTCCAGACTCAACCACCAGTTTACCCGCGACAATGTCTCCGTGAATGACCGCCGTAGCCTTCAGTACGAGCAGCTCGGAAACCTCGATACGCCCCTTCACTTCACCCTCGAGATCAGCATTCTGGGCGATGACGTTGCCTTGAACAAAAGAAGAAGGCCCCAAAGCCACTTTGGATTTTGACTTGACATTACCGGTAACTTTGCCTTCAATGCGGATATTACCATACGTCTCAACGTTGCCCTCAAGAAAGGTGCCTTTACCAATGGTGTTGCTCGAGTTGCTGATCTCTTCGGCTACACGTTTTTCTTCTTTAGAGGTGAACATACAGTTATAAGTTTAAAAAGTGACAAATTCTTCAGGGTTCAGGGAGTTGCCGTTGTACCATAGTTCGAAGTGAAGATGCGGCCCATTGGTAAGCTCGCCACTGTTCCCCACGAGAGCGATAATTTCTCCCGCATTAACAAATGTACCAACTTTTTTATAAAGTTCGGCATTGTGCTTATAGACCGAGATCAGGTTGGCGTTGTGCTGGATCATGATCACGTACCCAGCATCCTGGGTCCATGACGAAAAGATCACCGTCCCGTCGGCAATGCACTTGACCGGCTCGTTGGTCTTCGCGACAATGTCCACCCCATAGTGACCCTTCTTGACATTGTACCGGTCCGATATGAAACCCGAAATGGGTGAGAAGAAGAATGACTCATGAAGAGCTTGCCGCTTGGAATTGGCAAGAGAAATGAGCGACAACTCCGACCTTTCGAAATCCTTCCTGAAGGCAGAATCCGTTGCCTCCAGCTTGAGCTCGGCCGGCCTTGACGTCGGGCGATTTTCACCCCGAAGGATCTCAGTCGGATCGCCGAGAGAACTCGTGTCCCCACTCAAGACTCTCTGAAAACTCGAGATAAACCGGTCCTTCCGATCAACCTCCATCGCAAGCGAGTCAACTTTTAATGCTAACCCATACAACTGCTGGTTCAAGACCATCTGCTCATACTTCGGATCAAACCACTTTTCAAGGACGGTCTGCACCAGGAACAGGCACATCACGAAGACTGCGATGAATAAAAGGAACGAAAAAAGGATTAATTTCGAATACGTGAACCCGAGACTCGTCTTCTCAGCAAAATTCTCCTCATTCCTGATGATAAGCTGGTATCTGGTGGTGAGGGCGCTCGATAGTGTCTTCTTCGCTTTCAAGGGTTGCGCATTTTCGACAAAATTATGGAATCTGCCTGATTATAATATGGAATTTGAGAATTTTGCGTTCTTAAGTAATTAATTGATCACTGTTGAAGAATCTTTCAATATATCCACTCCTCCTGTCGTTACTCCTGCTCTCATGTTCCTCTGAAAGGAATACATGGACCAGCAAAGTATATCACAACACAACGGCGCACTTCAACGGTTATTACTATGCGAACGAAGAAATCAAGAAGATCGAGGGCGCCATCCTCAAGAACCACACCGACGACTACAACAGGATACTGAAGCTGTTCCCTTCGTTCGATTCATCGCTCTCCAAAAATTTCGAAAAAGAACTCGAAGAAGCCGTCAAGATGGCCAGCATCGCCATTCAACGACATCCGAACAGCAAATGGGTTGATGATGCATATATCCTGGTCGGGAAAGCAAGGATGTACGAACTTGACTGGGGTAACGCGATTCAAACATTCAAGTATGTAAACACGCACTCGAAAGACAAAGACGCAAAGCATCTCGCGATCATCAACCTCACACGTACTTACATCGAACACGGCGAAATGAACAACGCGCTCGCCGCGCTTGACTATCTCGGAAAAGCGAAGCTCAGCAAAACAAACAAGAAGAAGTTTTTCCTCGAGAGAGCATACTACTATCAATTGATGGAGGACTACGACAACATGGTGCGTAGTCTCACATCTGCGGATGATCTCCTGAAGAAGCGCGATCGGCGCGGGCGGATCTACTTCATTATTGGCCAGGTATATCAAGAGCTCGGATTCGAGGCAGAAGCATTCAACTACTATCGCAAGTGTTTGAATACAAACCCCGAGTACGAAGTTGACTTCTATGCACGCCTCTATATGGCCCAGGTAACGGAGATATCGCGAAACCGCGATGTCAACGCAGCGCGTAAGTCTTTCCGTAAACTGCTCAAAGATTCGAAGAACCGCGAGTTCCGCGACAAGATCTATTATGAAATGGGAATCTTCGAGCTCAAGCAGGACGACGTGAAGGGAGCCATCGAATATCTCAACAAGTCTGTAAGAAGTGGCAACAACAAACGCATCCAGGGAGAAGCCTATCTTCGACTTGGCGAGATTTATTATGACACACTGAAGAACTACGAGTTGTCACAAGCATACTACGACAGTGCTATATCGGCACTCCCCAAAGACTACGAGAACTATGAAGCCATCAAGGCACGGCAGGAAATCCTGAATGATTTTGTCAAACATCTGAAGACGGTTGAGCTGCAGGATAGCCTGATCGCTCTTTCAGCTCTTGACTCAGCATCACTGCGTCACATGGTCGATTCAATCGTGACAGCGCAGAAGAAACTCGAAGAAGCGAAAGCAGGGAAGAAGAAACGGCGCAATCGCGTGGCCATTGCAAGTCAACCTGCCGACTTCTTCAATAACAGCAATGCGACGGAAATCAGTAGCGACTGGTATTTCGGCAACCCCGCTTCTGTCGGATCAGGGCAATCCGAATTCCAACGGATCTGGGGAAATATTAAACTCGAAGACAACTGGCGTCGATCGCAGCGTATGTCGGGAGGGTTGCAGGTGAGTCAAAGTACGGCAGCCAATTCGACTACCGGTAACACATCACCCACGACTGAGGAAACCGCGGGTGCTGCCACGGAAGCTGCTGACCCGGCGGTAGTGATGTTTACCTCGCTCGACAAACAAATTCCACGTACACCCGAAGCGAAAAAAGAAGCGCTTGCAAAGATCGAAGACGCGTACTTCAACCTCGGCGATATCTACAATTTCAAACTCCAGGAGAAGGAAAACGCAGTTGAAGCCTATACGAAACTGCTCACGCGGTTCCCCGATTCCGAGTACGAACCTGAAGTACTGTACACGCTTTACCTCATCTTCAAAGAGAGTGACCCTGCCAAGGCCGAAGAGTACGCTTCGCGATTAAAAACCGAACATCCGAACACAACCTTTGCGAGGATCCTGATAAACCCTGACTACCTGCAGGAGTCCAGCCAGGTGGCCGAGAAACAAAAGACGATCTACAAGCAGGCCTATCAAATCTTTGAAGGCGGACACTATGACTCGGCCCGGTTCGTCCTGAAGAATGCCTTGAATATGGGCGAGACTTCTTTCGTACCTACAATGAAACTCCTGGAGGTTCTCATCATCGGCAAAACCGAAGACATCAGCCGATACCAGTACGAGTTACAAGAATTCATTAAAGCTTACCCCGATACAGAACAGGCGCAATACGCGCAGAAACTTCTTGAAACATCCCGGAAATTTGCTGAAGCTGAAGAGAAGAGGAAGGGTATCAAATTCAGTGACGCCTTTGACGAGCCTCATTATTTCGTGCTTGTCTATGCTAAGAGCGATAAAATAAATGAAATCCTTACAGCGGCCCTTGAAAAGTTCAACAAGTCAAACTTCCAGCAAAAGTCCCTTAGGACGAGTCAGCTTCAGCTTGATGATAACTATACCGTCACCTTTGTTTCGGAACTCGAAGACAAAGCGGCAGCTATGGAATATTTCAGGGTATTCACCGAAAACCGAGCATCAATCCCCGACTTCCGAAACCATAAATTCGATAATTTTGTAATTACGAAAGCGAATTTCGACACTTTTTACAGAACCAAGGGCCTGAATGAGTACATCCGTTTCTTCGAAAAAAACTACCAGACGAAAAACCAGTAACAATCCCCTCTTGTTGCAGAATCCCTGGTTTAAAAGAATTGTCCGGGGCGTCTGGATAGCATTCCTTTGCGTTCTGCTCGGCGTGCCATTGTATGTCTATGTCGTGAGCATCGACCTCTTCGGTTTGTTCGGGAGTATGCCGAGTTACGCAGCGATAGAGAACCCGCAGAACGACTTATCATCAGAACTTATCTCCGCCGATGGAGTATCGCTCGGACGCTACTTCCGATATAACCGCAGCCAAGTGAGTTACGATCAACTTTCCCCCGATCTCGTAAACACACTCCTGCTTTCGGAAGACCATCGGTTCTACGAACATGCGGGTATGGACTTCTGGGCTTACCCTCGGGTACTATGGGGTATTCTCACATTCAATTCAGCGGGAGGTGGAAGTACTATCACACAGCAGCTCGCCAAGAACCTCTATACACAGAATCCCGAGCTTGATGGACATATCGCAAAACTCGGCAGCCTTCCGAGAAGGATTGTCCAAAAGACAAAGGAGTGGATCATCTCTACCCAACTTGAGCGAAACTTCACAAAGGAAGAGATCATCACCATGTACCTCAACACAAGCGACTTTAGCAGCAATGCTTACGGTATCAAAGTCGCCGCGGAGACGTACTTCAACAAGCAACCTGACAGCCTGAACATCCAGGAGTCAGCCGTACTCGTAGGAATGCTTCAGGCTCCGACATACTTCAATCCATATCGAAATCCCGAGAATTCACTGCGCAAGCGAAATGAAGTCTTGTACAAACTGTACACACACGGATACATCAAAGACAAGAAGTCCTATGACTCCCTGAGATTCCTTCCGATTGACCTGCAATACCAGGTCCAGAATCACAACAAGGGAATCGCGACATACTTCCGCTCGATCCTTACCAATTACCTGATGCAGTGGTGTAAGGAACGCGGATATGATTTGTGGGAGTCCGGATTGAAGATCTACACGACAAT
>Ga0065721_10006000_pt1 | contig 12098 bp, 11 predicted proteins | sample Mesricmetagenome_FD_59108 | JGI IMG/M metagenome (GOLD analysis project Ga0065721, IMG submission 59108) | Mesophilic microbial community from rice straw/compost enrichment Sample: eDNA_1 v2 (version 2) | ecosystem: Engineered > Solid waste > Grass > Composting > Bioreactor | place: USA: Davis... | reverse complement strand
TTGATCGCGCGCTGGCTTGATCGACGCAGTCGGGCCAGATCGGGCCAGATCGGGCCGCCCCTCCCTCTCGCCTCGCCCGTCCCGCCGCAACTGCGGCCGCGCGTGGGCGCGTGGCCTCCTCGCGGCTGATCCGATCGCCGTGTCCCGGCGCATCAATGGCGACAGTCGTATAGCACGCGCGCGTGTGCTTCCGCCGCTGCGGTGATGGCGTTGGCTTTCTTATGCTGCGAACGCCATGCCCCATGAGCATCAGGGGACGCGGTCCTTTCGGGCGTCCAAGGCAGCCGGGGACGGTCTCGCCGGCGACTTCGAGTGCAAACTCGCGCCTGATGACACCGTCCGATGTCTTGTCGCCCCCGACCCCTAACGGCCCTCATTGTTCCGTCTAACAGAACACTATTCTGTCTATTGGAATTCGTTGGAAGCCTGTGCGAGGATGGTTGCAAGGCGCCAGGAGAAAACACCGACGGTATGGATCGAGCGGTCGCACGCAGTTTTCAGCTTCTCGAGATCCTCGTCAGGGCGGGCGATGGCGTACGGCTGTCGGATCTCGCCGTCGAGGCAGGCCTGCAGAAGAGCACCGCCCATCGCATCCTCGGGACCCTGAACGCTCTGGGATACGCCGAGCAGGACGGGTCGTCCCGCTACCGCGCCACCCTAAAGGCCTGGGAGTTGGGCGCGACGGTCGCGGCCGAGCATCCGATCCGGCGCGCCGCAGCCGGGTTCCTGCAAAGTCTGCACCGGACGACCGGCGAAACCGTGAGCCTCACGGTCCTGTCGGGCGACGACGTCGTCTATCTGGAAAAGCTCATCGCGCCGCGGCCGGTGCGGTTCCTCACACGCGTCGGAAGCCGCGTCCCCGCAGTGCTCACGGCCAGCGGCAAGGCGATCCTCGCTGAGCTTCCGGACGGTGCTGAACGGGTCGCGCGTGTCGCCACGCGCCGCCCGCTGAACATTCCCGCCATTCTCGCCGAGCTCGATGAAGCCAAGCGGCGGGGATACGCGCTCTCCGGTTACAGTCCAGGCGTCACGAGCATCGGCGCTGCGGTGGTAACCGGAGGCGCACCCGTCAAGGCGGCGCTCTCGGTGTCCGCGCCAGCGGAACGCATGAACGACAAGCGGCGCGACGTCATCATCGAGGCCCTGCTCGAAACCACGGCTCGCATGGCCGAGGCGATGGATCGGCCATGACCAGAGCCGGCGACGCGCCATATGTAGAGCCCCAGCTTGCCGCCTTCGTCGCCGGTGCGCTTGGGCGCGAGGTTCCCGAGCCACACCGCGATCTGGCGCGACTGCATATTCTCGACACCCTGGCGTCCATCGTCGCCTGCCGCGACCTGGAGCCGGCCGCCCTGGCCAGGGCCTACGCCTTGTCGTTGAGCGGCGGCGCCAGTCCGGGCGCGGCGACCATCCTGGGAACGGCGGATCGGGCGGGATTGGTGGACGCCGCCTTCGCCAGCGCGATGACCGGCCATGCGGCGGAGATCAACGACTTCATTCCCTCGGCCTTCGTCCAACCCGGGCCCGCGGTCGTGAGCGTCGCCTTGGCCCTCGCCGAGAATCGCGGCGCCAGCGGTGCGGAGCTCCTGCGTGCGGTCGCGGTCGGCTATGAGCTGGCGGGCCGCATGCCCAAGGCGGTCGGTGTGGCCAACCTCCGCCGCGCCGGCCTTGCCAACCATGGAGTCGGCCCGATCTTCGGTGCTGCGGCGACGGCCGCGGCGCTGCTGCGACTTCCGGAAGACCGGATCAGCGACGTCTGGACCTACTGCGCCCAGCAGGCGGCCGGTTCCTGGCAATGGTTGCTCGATGTCGAGCACATCGAAAAGGCGTTCGTATTCGCCGGCCTGGGGGCCGAGGCCGGGCTCCGCTCCGCCCTGATGGTCGAAGCGGGCTTCCGAGGCGTTCGGGGCGCGCTCGACCATCCCGCCGGGTGGATGCGCAGCGCCCCGTTCTCCGCCGGTGACGGCGACCGCGGCTATCTTGTCTCGCAGCTCGGCGAACGCTCGGAGCTGCCGCTCACCGCGTTTAAGCGATATCCGGTCGGCGGCCCCGCCCAGCCCGCGGTGGAGGCCCTGCTCGGAATGCTGCCAGTGATCGGCGCAGCGCCGGCGCAATCTGTGCTCATCGAAATGCCGGGACGCTGGGAAGCCTTCCGGGACGCGGCCATGCCGGCGCTCAATCTACGATATCTGACGGCGATCATCCTGCTGGACGGGGGGCTCGATTTCGTATCGGCCCAGAGCCTGGAGCGAATGGCTCAGGACGAAGCAGTCCAGGCGCTGATGGCGCGGGTGGAGATCCGCCACGACCCCGGCCAGGAGATTTCGCCGCCCGCACCGCGTCCGGAGTCGGCGCGGGTGACCGTCACATTGCAAGGCGGTCATCGGGAAACAGCCTTCGTACCGCATGTGCTTGGCTATCCGACGCACCCGATGAGCCGCGCGGACGTGGAAGCCAAGGCCATGGCGCTGATGACGCCCGCTCTGGGGCGCGAGCGCGCCAGCGCAGTTGTCGCCGCCGTCGCAGAGTTGGAGGCCCTGCCCGCCGCCAGCGCCCTGATCGAACTCATTGCCCGCTAGGACGAGATGATCTCCATGAGCTCCGTAGCAACCGACCCCGAGACAGTGATCGTCGAGACGGCTGCGGGCAGGGTGCGTGGCCAGCGGACGGACGGCGTCAGCGTCTTCAAGGGCATGCGGTACGGCGCCGACACCGGCGGAGCGAACCGCTTCCGCCCTCCGCAGCCGGTGATCCCGTGGACGGGCGTGCAAGACGCCTTCGAGTATGGTCACCAGTCGCCGCAGATGCGCGGGCCGCTCGCCGACAAGGGGCCGATGAGCGAGGACTGTCTGCGGGTGAATGTCTGGACGCCGGACACAGACGGCGCGCGCCGGCCGGTGATGCTGTGGTTCCACGGCGGCGGCTTCGAGGCGGGTTCGGCTTCCCAGAAGGTCTATGACGGGACTCGCTTGGCCGCGCGGGGCGGTGTGGTCGTGGTGTCGGTCAACCACCGCCTCAACGTCTTCGGTCACTGCTTCCTCGGCGATCGGCTGGGTCCGGATTACGCATTATCCGGCAACGCGGGCTATCTGGACCTGATCGCGGCCATGCGGTGGGTGCGCGAGAACATCGGCGCCTTCGGCGGCGATGCCGACAACGTCACGATCTTTGGCCAGTCCGGGGGTGGCCGAAAGGTGAGCCTCTGCTATGCCGGCCAAGACGCCCAGGGACTCTTCCGGCGCGGCATCGTGCAGAGCGGTTCGCACCTGCGCGTTCAGGCGCCGGAGCATGCCGCCCGCCTGACCGACAGGTTGCTGGCCCTCCTCGACATTGCTCCCGGCCAGGCGGCCAAGCTCCTGGAGGTTTCGACCGAGGCGCTGAGCGCCGCTCAGTTCAAGGTGATGCGCGAAAGCCGCTCGCGCTTCTCGCCGGTGCTGGATGGCTTGGCGTTCCAGTGCCATCCGTTCGTCCCGCACGCCCCGAAGGTTTCGCTCCATCTGCCGATGATGGTCGGGACCACGCGCACCGAGCTCTCCAACCAGCTCGGGTACGAAGAGGGCGTGTTCGACCTCGATATGCCAGAACTGACGCGACGCCTGCAGCGCTACCTGCCCGCGGGCGATGTCGACGAGGCGATCGCCGTCTTCCAAGCGGAAAGCCCCGAGGCCTCGCCGACCGAACTCTATTTCTCCATCACCTCGGCCCGCGGCTACATCCGCGACCAGACGATCATGGCCGAGCAGCGGGTCATGGCCGGCGCGGCTCCGACCTATGCCTATCAGCTCACCTGGCGCTCCCCGGCGGAAGGCGGCCGCCGGATCAGCCAACACACTCTCGACCTGCCGTTCATGTTCGACAACGTCGCCAAGGCGCCACACCTCACGGGCCCTGAGACCGATGAGACCCGCGCGCTCGCCCAAGCCATGTCCGAAACCTGGATCAGTTTCGCCCGGACCGGCGATCCGAACAACGCCGCGATCCCGACCTGGCCGCCCTACGACGTCGCCGATCGCCCGGTGATGCTGTTCGATGCGCCTCCCCGCCTCGCCCACGATCCCTACGCCGCCGAGCGTCGCTTCATGGCGCGCTACGAGACCCAGCAGATGGGTCGCGCCCTGCACCGCTGACTTGAGGAGACCGCCGTGTCCGACGCCCGTAGCGCCGAAGCCAAACTCTTTCCGGTCGTCGAGACCGCCGAAGGTAAGGTCCGAGGCCTTCGTTCCGGCCGGATCGCCAGCTTCAAGGGCCTTCGGTACGGCGCTGACAGTTCAGGCGCCAACCGGTTCCTGCCGCCGCAGCCCGTCGTCCCTTGGGCTGGCGTTCGCGATGCGCTCGACTATGGCAATATCGCCCCTCAGATCCCTGGGGATCGCCGGCATACCTACGCCGATCTGATTTTGAACGACGTGCAACCGGGCGGCATGGGCGAGGACTGCCTGGTCCTGAACCTTTGGACACCCGATCCTCACCCGTCGGCGAAGAGGCCGGTTATCGTCCGGTTTCATGGCGGCGGCTTCTATGGCGGGTCTAGCAATGGCCCCGGCAGCGACGGAGAGATGCTGGCCCGGTTCGGTGACTGCGTGGTCGTCACCGTGAACCATCGGCTGAGCGCGCTCGGCTATCTTTATCTGGGAGAGGAGGGGCGATACGCCGACTCCGGCGCCGCCGGGATGCAGGATCTCGTCGCCTCGCTGCAGTGGATCGCCCGCAACATCGAGGCCTTCGGCGGTGATCCCACCCGGGTGCTGATCGTCGGTCAATCGGGCGGCGGTGCGAAGGTCAGCCACCTGCTGGGCATGCCGGGCGCAAAGGGCCTGTTCTCCAGCGCCGGGGTGATGAGCGGTTCGCGGCTCACTGCCATGACGCGCGATCAGGCCGCGAAGGCCGCCGACCAGCTTCTGCGACGCCTGGACCTGCGCCCTGATCAGATCCGTGACCTGCAAGCTGTGCCGTTCTCAACCCTGCTCGCCGCGCAGGCCGACGTGGAGGCCGAGGATCGGGCGCGCGGCGAAGCCCCGCGATCGTTCGCCCCAGTGCTCGGCGAGTCCATACCGCACCACCCCTTCGCGCCGGGCGCACCCACCGAGTCGATAGACGTACCTCTGGTGGTTTCGACGGTCTTGGACGAGCGCACCTACCGGGAAACTCGCTTCGACATGGACTGGGACGAGGTCAGCCAAAGGCTGGAACGCCGTGTCGGCGGCGATGCGGCCATGCTCCTGGCGGCCTATCGCGACGAGGATGGGCAGGCGACGCCCTTCATTATCAACGCTCGCATCAACTCCGACAGCTCCTTCAGGCTGGGGGCCACGACCATGCTGGAACGTCGAGTCGCCATGGGGCGCGCGCCGACATGGGCGTACTTGTGGGCAAGCCCCAGCCCCGCCTTCGGCGGACGCTACGGCGCAGTGCACGGGATCGACGTCGCCTACTCGATGCATGACATCCGGTTTCCGCTAGCCGGCCCCACCAGCGACAACCTGCGCCTTGCTGACGAGATCGCCTCGGCGTGGGTCGCGCTCGCGGCGAACGGACGGCCGGACAATGCGACGACCCCAGCCTGGGCGCCCTACGATCTCTGCGATCGGAACACCCTCGTCTTCGGCCGGCCCACGCAGTCGATCGCCGATCCGCGGGGGTTCTTTCGCGATTATTGGTCCAGGCAGGCGTCAAGGCGCTCGGAGGCCGCCGCCGCCGCCAAGGATAGACCATGACGGCTTCAGAAGCGGGCGAGCGAAATCTCTGTGAGCGACGTCTCCGCCAAGCTCGTCGACGCTTCGCTGGCTCGGTCAGAAATGGCTCAGGCCGCTGGTAGAAGCGACGCTGCGAGCGTAGGACATTCGCGACGGCCAGCAGCGCCGCATGCCGACCTCCAGTCTTTTGCGCGCCTCAGCGGCTGGATGAGAGAAGCGCTGCCGCGCAGCGGCGGTCGGCGACGAAGGTCGCCAGACCCGCCAATATGCTTGAAACGGGCACGATCAGCAGGCCCAGTCCGAGAGCGTTACGGATCTGCGCGGCGCTCGCGGCGTCACTGACTAGTCCGACGATCAATGGCGCAAGCGCCGGGCCCAACAGGCCGGATGCGATCAGCAGCAGGCTGGAGGCCAACGCTTGGCGTCCCGGTCCCGCCACCAGGTGCGCCGCGCCGAAGACCGCGGGCAGCAGGAAGGCGAACGACAGCATCCCTGGCACGAACAGGGCGATCGACATCCATCCGATCGGTGCGAACAGCGCCGCGGTCGTGGTTCCACCGGCGATCAGCAGTAAGACGGCTTGAGCCCTGAGCAGACTGCCGTGGCCGGAGGTGACCGCGCGATCGAACAATCGTCCGCCGCCCAGCGTGCCAATGATGCCCATGCCGCCCTGCAACAGCCCGAACGCCAAGCCCACCTCTCCGGCGGTAAAGCCGTGGGTGCGGATCAGGAATGGTGCGCTGAAGGCGTAGAACGGGCCGGAGGCGAAGCCGAGCGCGACGCCGCCGATCATCAGCCAACGAAAGGCGGGCGATGAGAGGAGGCGCAGGCTCGCACGAGCGAAGGGTTCAGCCGCGTCTACGCTCACCTTCGGCGGCGGCGTCGGCCCTGAAACCACTATCGTGAGAAGGGCGATCAGGCCCCCGATGGCTCCGGCTCCGATCAGCGCCACGCGCCAACCAAGCGTATCTGCGATGGCGCCGCCCGCGGCGAACCCGATCATCGTGCCGAGCGGAATGCCCATAGAAAACAGGCCGATCGCCAAGCCGCGCCGCGCCGGCGCGATCTTCCGCGCGATGAGGGCGTGCGCCGACGGGATGGCGCCGGCTTCTCCCAAAGCAACTCCGAACCGGCTGGCGGCGAGTAGGGCGAAGCTGCCCGCGAGCCCGCCGAGCGCGGTCATGGCGCTCCAAACCACGATGCACGCAACGAGGACGAGCCGCGGTGATCCTTTGTCGGCAAGCCGGGCGATCGGGAGCGACAGCAGTGTGTAGCAGACCGCGAACGCGAGGCCGGTCATGAGGCCGATCTGGGTGTCGCTTAGAGATAGTTCCTCCTTGATCGATTCTGCCAAGATGAATGGAAGTATTCTATCCACCTGACAGAATATGCTGACGAGAACGAGGACGATCAGGAATGCGGAGGCGCGCGAGTTGCTGAAGTCATCTTCAGGACGAGTGGTCAAAGCTATTGCAATTTCTGTTGACGATGCGCTCGCATTGGGCATTGTGCATACTCACCTCGGCTGATTGGCGCCATCACGCTAGAGGGAGTGTCTCTTGGTCAGAATGCCGGAAGCCGCAGAAATTCTGCCTTTTCCTACAACTGCCGTGGCGGTCGCCGAGCCGGAGAACTCCGGCGTGGGAATGCTGCTGTCCACGGTTGACGCCTATGTCGCGGCTCGCGGGGGCGGCGAGGGACTGTTCACGACGCCGATGAGTGGCGTCCACATCATCCGCTCGTTCGAGACGCGCATGCCGAACCGCCAGATGTACCGGCCGTCACTGTGTGTAGTGGTCCAAGGGGGCAAGCAGATTCATTTCGGCGAGGACACGCTGAACTACGGTGCGTTGGAGTGCCTCGTCGTCAGCATGGAGTTGCCCGCGGCGGGGCGGATCATTCAGGCGAGCCCCGACGAGCCGTTCGTGGGCCTCACGATCGACCTTGACCTTGGGGTGATGCGCGAAATCGTGCAGCAGCTCCCTGCGCCGCCGACAGCGCCAGCCGCCTCGGATGGTGCCTGCGCCTTCGTAGTCAAGGTCGATGGCGGCTTGGCGGACTGCGTGCAGCGTTTGGTCCGGCTTGCCGGGACGCCGGACGCGATCCCCGTCCTTTATCCGCTGATCATGCGAGAGATCTGCTACTGGCTGCTCAGCGGCCCGCATGGGGACATGTTCCGAAAGCTCGCCATGCCAGAAACCCACGCCGAGCGAGTGGGCAAAGCGCTTTGCCTGCTGCGGGAGAACTTCAACCGGGCGCTTCGGGTTGAGGAGCTCGCGGACACCGCGGGCATGAGTCCCACGTCCTTTCACCAGCACTTCAAGGCGCTGACCTCGATGACCCCGCTGCAGTACCAGAAGCAGTTGCGGTTGCTTGAGGCGCGGCGGCTGATGGTGACCGACACGGCCAATGTCGCGCAGGCCGCCTATAAGGTGGGTTACGAGAGTGCGTCCCAGTTCAGCCGCGAGTACGCGCGGATGTTCGGCGTGGCGCCGAAGCGCGACGTGATGAACTACCGTGCGATGCTGGAGTACGGAACACGTTAGGCTCGTCACGACTGCCGTAGGATCGGGCACGTTTTCGGCGGTTTTCGGCATGGGGGCTGCGGTCCACAGGTCGTATGTCGGCACGAGAGCGCCGGATGGCGCGTTCTCCAAAGGGCCGAAGACGTGACCAAGTGGACGACCGACCACATCCCTTCGCAGCACAGTCGGCGTGTGGTCGTCACCGGGACGGGCGGCCTGGGCTTCGAGGACGCGCTTCAACTGGCTCATGCCGGCGCGGAGGTGATCATTGCCGGCCGCAACTCGACTAAGGGAGAGGACGCGGTCCAGCGCATTCGCCAGTCTGCGGCTGGGGCGGACGTGCGGTTCGAAATGCTGGACCTCGCAGACCTGACCTCTGTCGCCGCCTTCGGTGAGCGCCTGAAGGGTCAGGTCGACAGCCTCGATCTTCTAATCAACAACGCCGGCGTCATGACCCCTCCAAGGCGCTTGACTACAGCCGACGGGTTCGAGCTTCAGCTCGGGGCCAACCACCTCGGGCACTTCGCGCTGACCGCCGCGCTCCTGCCGCTGCTCAGGAAAGGCGTCTCGCCACGTATGATCAGCGTTTCCAGCGTAGCTGCTCGTCAGGGCGAAATCGATTTTGACGACCTGAACGCTGAGCGAAGCTACCGCCCCATGCCGGTCTACGCCCAATCAAAGCTGGCGTGCCTGATGTTCGCCCTCGAGTTCGAGCGCCGAAGCCGATCTGGCCGTTGGGGCGTCGCTGGGATCGCCGCTCACCCGGGCGTCGCCCGTACCCAGCTGCTCTACAACACGCCTGGCGGGCATCCCATGAGGCGGGTCCGCAGCGCCCTATGGTTTCTCTTCCAGCCGGTCCCACAGGGCGCCTTGCCGACGTTGTTCGCCGCCACGAGTCCGGACGCGCAGGGTGGCGAATACTACGGGCCGGACGGGATGGCCGAAGTCAGGGGTTTCCCCTCGCGTGCAAAGATTCCGCCGCGCGCGTTGGATGAAGTCGCTTGCTCGCGCCTATGGGAGACCTCGGAGGAACTGACAGGCGCGCGCTTCTGATCACGTTTGAAAGCAAACGCCCCTTCGCCGTTCGCAACTGCGCAGGCTTGCGGTGCAATTGAACGACGAGCGGCTGCTTGGCGTCGAGGGCGCTCTTCAGCCGGTCAGCGAATTCGACAAAGCATCTGTTCTTCATGGCGTCCTGCGGCGGTCATTCCGGCCGTGAGGATCGCGCAGCCTCATTTCGGGGCTGCAAGGCGCCAGGACGGTGCGCCAGCTCGCGCGGCCGCCAGAACGAGCGGCCGCGCCGGGGCGGCGGTGTCAGGCGGCGGAGGGCGGCTTGAGATGCAGTGTGGGCCGTCCGGCGCCCGGTGGCGTACGCGGCGTCGCGGCGGGTATGTGAGAGATCTTGTCGAGGGGGCGGCGTCGACGCCGCAAGACCGTGGTGAAGCTCATGTGACTCCTGGATGTTGCGAGGCTTCCACCTCGATGAATTTGCGTGATCTGGTCGAGCGCGCGTTGCACACGCGGACCGGCGTTCGTCAGAAGACCATCGTCAATACGCGCCCGATCAGCCCGTTGATGTGTTCGGCTGAGAGCCTCGGCGGCAGCGATGTCGGAGCCGGGGGCGCCGCCTGGCTTGAAGAGCGAGTTGCTGAGCGGCGAAGCTTCGCCGGCGCTCACCTCGAAGACGAGGAACGGGGCGCCGTCAGACTTTCGTGAACGACGCAGCGATGCTGGTGATCGAGGCTCATTGCAGTATCCTTCGATCTCCGTCGTCACTGCGCAATTGCAATCGGCGCACGACGTCAGAGGCTTCCTCCCAGGTCAGACCCTGCTGGCGCACGCGCTCGATGATGACTGTCTTGCCTGTCCATCGGTCGAAGACCGTCCAGCCGGTGGCGTCTCGCCTGAGGTCGAAGTGCGCGGTCATGGGACAGCGCGACCGTGACGCATGAGCGCCACAGTCTCTACGGGCTAGGCCGCCTGCAGCTGTCCAGCCGCGGTTTTGCCGCTGCGGCTGTCGAGCTCCAGTTCGAAGTTCAGCTTCTGGCCCTCATGAAGCGACGCCAAGCCCGCTCGTTCTACGGCCGAGATGTGCACGAACACGTCGTCGCCGCCGTTTTCGGGCTGGATGAAGCCAAAGCCTTTTGGGGCGCTGAACCACTTTACGGTACCGGTCTGCATAGTTTTACCCTTTCGGATATGAGTTCTTGCGCTCGTAATGAGCGACAAGATCAAATTTTTCGAAGAGGGTCGTAGATTTTCCCGAAATCTCAAGCAGCGCTCTCCTTCGGGATTTTGCGAACCAGCGCGATTATTTGATGGATGAGTGTCGCACACTTATTTGTGGGATCACAGTAATATTTTAAGGCACACAGGTTTTTTGGTTTGGCGCTAAGTCGGTACACGCTGCGCGCAGCTCCATTAGGACGATCGTCAATGTTCTCAAAACATGATGGGCCGATCAGCGCCCACGTCGGCTTTTTTTGGGCGCTCGCCGCCTTCTGAATCTCCGGAGTGCTCTACTTGGCGCTTCTTGGAAGTGGCAGCACGGCTGCGAGTGCTGTTCCGCGACGGCAGGCGGAAATGACCGGTAGCGGGAGTGCTCGAGGCCGTAGTGCGATTAGGACTAGACCTGCTGACACTCCCCTCTGGCGACGCGGCTAGGCCGACGGCGGCGACTAATACCTGCTGCTGCGTTATCCTGTGTCATGGAAGAAGAGCGACGACGCAGCGATTTGGCCGCTGAGCGAGCCAAGGCATACGCCCCGCGCCCGACGGGCAGCGCAATCATGGCCGGACTTGTTGGCGCGGGCCTTCTCCTCGGCGTCGATGCGGTGGTCTCCGGCTTCTACGGCTGGCGCCTACGCGATCACCTGCTGATCTTGCTGATCCTCGTGCTCGCCGGCTTTGTCACTGGGATGTTGGTCTACCTTCGCCTTCGTCGGCTGAATCGCCATGCCCGCCGGGCAGAGCGCGTGCAGATCGACCGCGAGGAGGATGGCGACGGCTCAGGAGAAGGGAACCGCTGAGCCGGCGAGACCCGGTTCGAGGATCTCACTTCCGCTATGCTGCGCAGGGGAGTGACGGTGAATTTCTGTCGGCCCTGACGTCGTCAGGCAGGCTAAGCGCGAGATGGCTGAGATGGCGAAGGCGCCCGGAAGCAGCGTTCCAGACGTTAGTCCGTGTGGCGAACGATCTCGACGCGACAGCGGCAACTCAAGTTTCAACGGCCACGGATGGCCGCGCGTTGGACTGTGCGGGCGACCTCCGCTCTACCTCGGCTAGAAGCGTCTCTGAACATGATCGAGCCTCTCGCCGTTCTCCGCCTGGTCGTCGACCGCGGCGGTCTGGGCGGACCGGCGGCCGAGGGGCTGACCGGTCTCGTTTTGTTGATTGCGTTAAGGCTGATTGCACGCAGACACCGCCACTCCAGAGGCGCAGGGTGCGCGGACAAAGCCATACCTCTCAGCCCCGTCGGCCCCTCCGGCGGGGCTCTTTTACTTTAGCGTCACCGCCTGCGGAGAACCCTGGCGAAGCGCCGCTTCATCGGCTTCTGAAGCGCGCCACCTTCGTTTTCCCATTCTTCGCTGTCGGACCGTGGCCTGAGCTGGCGAACGATCGGGGTCAGCATCGCGGCCAGTCTATTTTCGCGATTGAACCAGTCGCGGTTGGCGCGGCTATCGCTCATCGCTCCGCCGGGAAACAGTTTCACGTTGCCCTCGTCGGCTCGTTACGGGCAGGTAGGCCCACAGCTCACCAACAGGTCGGCTCCTTAGGATGTTCCAGAGCAGGCTCATATTTGCTCTCGCCAGTTTGAGGGCGCTGCCCCGGCGATGCGAACGATGTTTCTCATTGGGAAACAGTGTGTTAGCGTTTTCGA
>Ga0065721_10052364_pt1 | contig 12099 bp, 13 predicted proteins | sample Mesricmetagenome_FD_59108 | JGI IMG/M metagenome (GOLD analysis project Ga0065721, IMG submission 59108) | Mesophilic microbial community from rice straw/compost enrichment Sample: eDNA_1 v2 (version 2) | ecosystem: Engineered > Solid waste > Grass > Composting > Bioreactor | place: USA: Davis... | reverse complement strand
GGCCCCACCGTGCCAGCGGCTCCCGCCACGCGCACGCCATCTGACGCCGACGTCGTGTTCCTCGAGTCCGAGCTGCACACGATGCGCCTCAACCTCCTCAGTGTGGGAGTCGACGCCAGCAACGAGCTTCCGGAGCTGTCCATGGAAGGCGACGGATACTCCCTCACGACGGCGGACGGCGACTCGTACACGTGGGAGTTCTATGGAGACATTGCTGACGCCGGCGTGATCGGAACCAATCTTGACAACTACTGCATCTGGGTCACTACCGAGGACGGCGTGACGATGCACATCAACCAGCTGCAAGTCGCCGCCCAAGGAGCATGCCAGTGACCACTCCCCCTGCCGGTTGGTACATCAACCCTGACGACGCCACTCAACAGCGCTACTGGGACGGCTCGCAGTGGACAACACACGTGGCGCCGGGCGAGCCCGGCGTGGCCGCGTTGGCGCCCCGACGGTCGAGGCGCGGGCTGGTGGCGTCGATCATCGCGCTCGTTGCGTTGGTGCTGGTCGCGGGCACCTGGTTCATCTGGCTGTTCTTCGATCAGCGCGAGGCTCGGGCGGAGCGGGCCGCGGCGGACTCGGTCCTGCGAGTCGCCAACGAGATCACGACGATGGGCATCGACCACCCGGATCAGTCGCCGATGGTTGGCCAGATGGGCGCGTCTGTAGTCATCGAGTACCCGGATGGCGCCGCAGAAGTCGTCAGCCTGAACGGCGGCGTGTCTTGGGGCGGGTACGTCGAGACCGGCGACCACCAGTGGTGCATCTGGGTGCGCGTCGATGGCACGCAGAATGACGAGTGGCAGTACGACACGCTCAGCGGCACCGGCCCTGGAAGCTGCCAGCTCGCCGACTAGCCTGCGCCGGCACTCCCCGCCCCCGGCACTCGCCGCATCCCAGCGCCGGTACTCGCCGCATCCCAGCGCCGGTACTCGCCGCGCCACAACATCGAGTCCCGGTTACGCCTTCGCGACTGCGACCGCCAGGTCACCCTCCACGATCTCGACGCTCGTCGCGAGCACCTCTCCCGCGATGAGCTCCTGGTGGGTGCGCACGGCATCCACCCGCTCGGCAGGCACGGTCACCGTCAAAGCGATGCGATCACCAACATTGAGACCAGCGTTCTTGCGCTCATCCTGAATGGTGCGGATGAGGTCGCGAGCGAAGCCTTCAGCCTCGAGAGCAGGGGTGATGGTCGTGTCGAGCAACACGAAGCCGCCGTTGGGCAGTACCGATGCGACAACCCCTTCGCCGCCGATCACCGTCGTGAGCTCATACTCGCCGAGCTCCAGCTGCACACCCCCGGAGACAACGACGCCGTCGGTCTCGCTCCAGTCGCCAGACTTCGAGCCTGCGATCGCCTGCTGCACAGCCTTGCCGATGCGCGGGCCAGCGGCGCGCGCGTTGACGGTGAGCCGACGCTCCACCGGGTTCGCGGCAACGAACGCCTCAGGCGAGACGCCCACGACATACTTCACGTTGAGCTCGCTCGCGATGAGGCCGACGAAGGGCTCGAGCGCCTTGACGTTGTCGACGGCCACCTCGAGTGAGGTGAGCGGCTGGCGCACGCGGATCTGCTCTCGCTTGCGCAGCGCGTGGGCCGCCGAGACGATCTCACGCACCTTGTCCATCACAGGGGCAACCTCAGGGGCATCCCACGCCGCGGGTGCCTCGGGGTAATCGGTGAGGTGCACGGAGCGACCGCCCGTGAGCCCTCGCCACACCTCCTCGGTCTCAAGCGGAAGCAGCGGCGCCGCAAGACGCGTCACCGTCTCGAGGACAGTGAACAGCGTGTCGAACGCGGCCTGGTCCTCTTCCCAGAAGCGGTCGCGCTGGGTGCGGACATACCAATTGGTGAGCAGTTCGAAGAAGACGCGCAGCGACTCACTCGCGCCCGGGACATCGAACTCCTCCATCTGCGCCGTGACCTCACGGACCAACTCGGCGGTCTTGGCGAGCACATACCGGTCCATGGTCGGCAGGGAGGCAACCGCAGCGTCGGGCAGGCGCTTGCCAAGGACGCCCTTGCCGCCGTTCGCCGCCCCTGCGTACAGGGTGAAGAAGTAGTACGTGGACCACAGCGGCAGCATCACTTGGCGGACGCCTTCACGGATGCCCTCCTCGGTGACGATGAGGTTGCCGCCGCGCAGGATGGGCGAGGCCATGAGGAACCAGCGCATCGCGTCGGAGCCGTCGCGGTGGAACACCTCGTTGACGTCCGGATAGTTGCGCAGCGACTTGGACATCTTGCGGCCGTCGCTGCCAAGGACGATGCCGTGGCTGATGCACGTGGTGAACGCCGGGCGATCAAACAGTGCAGTGGCGAGCACATGCATGACGTAGAACCAGCCGCGCGTCTGGCCGATGTACTCGACGATGAAGTCCGCAGGGTTGTGACTGTCGAACCAGTCGCGGTTCTCGAAGGGGTAGTGCACCTGGGCGAACGGCATCGAGCCCGAGTCGAACCACACGTCGAAAACGTCAGGGATGCGGCGCATCGTGGACCGGCCGGTGGGGTCGTCGGGGTTGGGGCGGGTGAGCTCGTCGATGAACGGGCGGTGCAGGTCTGGCTCACCCGCCTCGTTGGTTGGCACCCGGCCAAAGTCACGCTCAAGCTCTGCGAACGAGCCGTAGACGTCCACGCGCGGGTACGCGGGGTTGTCGCTCACCCACACCGGGATGGGGGTGCCGAAGTAGCGGTTGCGGCTGATGGACCAGTCGCGTGCGCCCTCGAGCCACTTGCCGAACTGGCCGTGCTTGATGTGCTCCGGCACCCAGGTGATCTGCTCGTTGAGCTCGACCATGCGGTCGCGGAACTCGCTCACGCGCACAAACCAGCTGCCCACCGCCCGGTAGATCAGGGGGTTGCGGCAACGCCAGCAGTGCGGGTAGCTGTGATCGTAGGTCTCATGGCGCAGGACGATGCCGCGCGCCTTGAGGTCCGCGATGACGCGGGGGTTGGCCTCGAAGACCTGCTGACCCTCATAATCCGGAACCTCTGTGGTGAAGCGGCCCTTGGAATCGATGGGCACCACGGTCTCGATGCCCGACGCTTGGCAGACGGCAGCGTCGTCCTCACCAAAGCCGGGGGCCAGGTGGACGATGCCCGTGCCGTCCTCGGTGCTCACGAAGTCGGCGGCGAGCACCTGGTGGGCGTTGTCGCGACCGACGAAGTACGGGAATGGCGGCTGGTAGCGCAGGCCGGCAAGGTCGTCGCCCGTGAGAGTGGTGACGCGTTCCGGCTCAGCGCCCAGTTCCCGCGCATAGGCGGCAAGGCGCGCCGCGGCGAGAATCACGACGCGACCCGCGAAGTCGCCCTCGGTGGGGCGTACGGCGACGTAGTCGATGTCCGGACCCACCGCGGCGGCGAGGTTGCTGGGCAGCGTCCATGGGGTGGTGGTCCAAACCAGCAAGTTCGCACCCGCGAGCTCGCCTGGGGCATCTACCAGTGGCAACAGGACGGTCAGGGCGGGGTCCTGGCGCATCTGATAGACGTCGTCGTCCATGCGCAGCTCGTGGTTGGACAGCGGGGTCTCGTCGCGCCAGCAGTACGGCAGGACGCGGTAGCCCTCGTAGGCGAGGCCCTTGTCGTAGAGCTGCTTGAACGCCCAGATCACGGACTCCATGAAGGTGGGGTCCAGGGTCTTGTAGTCGTTCTCGAAGTCCACCCAGCGGGCCTGACGAGTGACGTACTCCTCCCACTCCTTGGTGTACTTCAGGACTGAGGAGCGGCAGGCGTCGTTGAACGCGGCGATGCCCATCTCGTCGATCTGGGACTTGTCGGTGATGCCCAGGATCTTCTCTGCCTCGAGCTCTGCAGGCAGACCGTGGGTGTCCCAGCCGAAGCGGCGCTCCACCTTCTTGCCGCGCATCGTCTCGAAGCGGGGCACCACGTCCTTGACGTAACCGGTGAGCAGGTGGCCGTAGTGCGGCAGGCCGTTCGCGAACGGAGGGCCGTCGTAGAAGACGAACTCCTCGTTGTCTGCACGGTTGTCGATCGACGCCTGGAAGGTGCCGTCAATCTCCCAGTACCTCAGCACCTCGGTCTCGATCGAGGGGAAGTGGGGCGATGCGGGAACCTCCGCGGACGGGTCGGTGGAGGTGCGGTGAAGCGGGTACCGGGCGTCGGTCATTGTGACTCTCTGATGTCGCACTGCCGCGAGGACGCTCACGGGGACCTCCCCCGCTCACGCGGTACCACCTCGCTTGCTGGGTTGCGGGCCGAGTGGCCTGCGCACCAACCGCTCATGCCCCGGCTACCACCGAGGCGCCGCTGTAACGGGCTGCCCGTGCGGTTCTAGTCCCGACGATGTGGTCGGTTTCTTCCGCAAGCTCACCGGTGATAGCCGGGTCGACGCTGTTGCCGACGATTCTACGACGCGCGCGGTGGGATTACGAAGCGCGCTGGTTCGAGGCGTCAGGAGGCAGCGCGGTTGGCGAGGAAGCGGACCAGGTCTGCGATGAGGTCCCTTGGGAGGGGTTCGGTGTTGGAGAAGCGAGCCGTTCCCTTTCCCGAGCGGTAGGGCGCGACTTGTTTTTCGAGGTCCTCGGGGAGTGCCGTCACGGGATAGAGGCCCACGTGGCCGGTGAATCCGCCGAGGTAGACCACGGGCTTGCCGTTCACCTTGTAGCCGGCGATGCCGTACGAGACGCCTTCGACCGCGTCCGGGAGGATCTCGAGCACGAGTTCTCTCAGGTCCTCGAGGCGTTCTCGAGTGAGGCCCTCGAATCCTGCGATGTAGTCCGCGACGGTGGTTGCCATACGTCCATCATGCCGCTGGGTGGTCGTGCGCGCAGGGTCGGGTTCGCGCCGCGCCCAGGTTCGAGACGCGCTCAGGTTCGAGAGTCGAGTGCCAGGTGCGCCAGTCCGCCTTTGCGGCGGGTCCTTGTGGGATCGACCTCCGGCGGCGGGGTGAACCACACCACGCCGCCTTCGACTTCTATTCGCCATCGCCCGTAGTGCATCGAGTGATGACAGCTCACGCACAGCATGACGAGGTTGTTGAGATCCGTGGGACCGCCGTCGAGCCAACTTTCGATGTGGTGGACGTCGCAGAACGACACGGGAGCATGACACCAGGCACATCCGCCGTCTCGCTCAGCGATTGCGAGGCGCTGGTACGGCGTTGCGAGCCGCTTTGCGTAGCCCACATCGAGCGGCACCGAGCCGCCGCCCAACACCATGGGCACCACCTGCGCGTCAGCGCACATGGCCCGCAGCGTGCCAACACTCATGGGACCGCCGAGCGCATCGCACTCCCCAAACCCCACGCCCTCGCGCAGCTCCTCCAGTGACGCGCGCACCACCAGGGTGGTCTTCACGCCCGAGCCCGGTGCCTCACAGTCCATGGCGTGGTGCGCGAGCATGGCGAGAGCATCGACGCGGATCTGATCCGCGGTGCGCACGTCTGTGCTGTTCTCGCGCTTGGCCTGGAAGGCCGCCCGCACCTGCTTGTCGAGCCACGCCTTGAAATGGCCGGCCGACGCCGGGTCCAGCTTGCCCTCGACCACCGTCATGCCGTGCATGTCTTCGAAGAGGCGCAGGTATCGCGACTCGTACTGCCGGCGCTCTCGCGCCTCCGCACCGCCTGGGTCCCCCAGTTTGATTTCGCGGTCGCACACTCTCTTGAGGTCGTAGATCTTCAGCCGCCTCGCGAGCTCGACGAACTGCCGTTCACCCTCTGCATCCGCCTCAAGAATCGTCAGCGTCTTGGTGATGACCTCGAACTTGTCGACCGTGATCGCCCCGTCGCGCAGCGCCGCCGCGGCAAGCGGCCACCCCGGTGCCTCCCGCCCCGGCGCTTCCCGCCCCGCCAGCTCCCGCCCGGGCGACTGCTGCACCTGACTGGCCTCAGCGTCGGCCTGTTTCAATCCCTTGCCCGCCTCAAGGAGCAGCCCAGCCTGCCCTGCCGAAGTGCCGAGCGTCTCAGCGATCAACTGCTTTTCGTTCCTGAAGCCAACTTTGCGCGCGATGCTGCCTGGCCCGGGGTTCGCTGCGGCGCGGGCGGCGATCTCCCCTGCTACCTCGGCGTTCAATACCGCCTGAGCCCGCGCGACCTCCCCCAATTCACGCTGGAGCTCGACGAGTTCCGCGTCATTGAGACCCGCCAGATTCACGCCGTCGCGCTCGCACACGAGGGCCGCGGCCCGGGCGAATCGCGAGGTCTGGAAGGTCATGACTCCACTCAATCAGAGGGGTCTGACATGGAGGGGAGAAAAGGGAAATCTGTGGATAACTTAGGACGCGAAGAACGGTTCGAGATTGAGGCGACCGTCCGGCAGCAGCTCGACCGGATGCGCCGCGACCACGGCCGTCACGGGCAGCGACCCATAGAGGTGCGGGTAGTACTCGCCGGAGTCGGGATCCACGTCCTCGCGAATCTCCACGCCAACGCGCGCGGGGTCGATCGCGAGCAGCATGACGTCGTCGCGGCCCCGGTAGAAGGCGTCGGCGACGCCCTGCACCTGGTGCGCGTAGCCCATGTGAATGAAGCCCTGCTCCTCGAGCGTCCTGCCCAACGTGGACTCGCGATACTCGCCGGTTGCGAACGCGCCGGCCCAAGCGTCGGCCAGTGCGAGGTGGAATAGGCGGTCAGTCACCTTTGCGCTCTCCCAGCCCCAACTCCATCTGCTTCTGCCACCAGCGGCGACGGCGCACCGGGATGGGGTCGGGGTCGTCGGCGCGCCTGGCGTCCTCAAGGATAAGTTCTCCGGCGGCACGGTCGAGGTCAGCGTCAGGGTCGCGGATCGCGAATTGCGGCGGCGTGTGGAGCGGTTTGAGTCGGTAGTCGATGAGGATGTCGTGGACTCGGATGCGCGCCTGCTCCATGACGGGCTGGCCGGAGTCAGGGCGGAACTCGCCGACCACGCGCCAGGACGTGGCGAACTTGTACACGGCGTAGCCGTCAGCTTTGAGGCGCTCAACCGTGGCGGGCTCGACCGGACCCACCTCGAGCGCGACTTCGATGCGCTCCATTCGCACATTCTCGCGCCGTTAGCCGTTCGACGCTAGATGGCAGACTCCTTCCAAAGTGCAGTCCACAAGCCGCGAGCGCGGGTCATAGACGGTCAGCGGGACCGGGTCCGAATCCGACGTGATCGTGCTGGTAAACGGCTGCCACGGCCCGCCGTTGATGCGGAACTCGCCGCTCCATGTGGTGGTGAGCTGCACGGTCGCGGCGTCCGACGCGTGCGGGTACGTGTGCGTGACGGTCGCGTTGGGATAGGGCCGGCCGGGGTCGGTTGTGGTGGTGTGGGAGCCGTCGCCCCAGGTCCAGCGATAGCCCGACGCTGTGGCTCGGATATCGACATTCGCACCCAAGAGGACGGCTGAGTGGAGGCGAGGGGCATCGCCAGCCATCGCAATCGTGGGCACGGTGGCGATGACCCAGCCGGTGTTGGGTTGGAGGGTAATAGCGCTCGGTTGGGGCTTGAGTTGGGTCCACTCGTGCTCGATGGCTGAAATGAGGGGTGCGTCGTTGGGGCAGTAGTAGTCCCGGTAGATGCTCCAAGGTCCCCAGTTGCCGTCCGGGTCTTGGGTACGCCGCCACGTGGGGAGCACCGCCTCGCTGCCGTCCAGGCAGTACTGAACGATCGGGTCGTCATTTGGGCAGTAGGGCGATTGGTCCGAACGCGTGGTGGTGGACCAGCACAGCGGTGCTCGGACGTACTCGGTAGGCGGTTCTACGTTGGACCCCGAGTTCGAAGAGGCGACGACGGTGCCCGGGTCACTGTTGTCGAGGATTCCTTCGACCTCGAACCACTGATCCTTTGTGTTTGCCCCTCCGCCGAATGACGGACCTTCCTCGGCACTTGCGGGTGAGAACCCACCGCATGTCAAGACTGTGGCCAGCGCCATCGCAAGCAGGGCGCGTCCATTCACGACTCACTCACCATCACTTGACTAACCCGCCATACACCTTCGACCAGCTCAAGCTTGGTGTAGATGGTCCGCCGGGAGGCGGGCTCCTGAAGTTCGGGAGTCGAGCCCGACGCAGCAAGATAAGCGTCCGCGAAGTCAGCCTCAAACGCGACAACCGCCGTTTCGCCATCCAGCCCGCTGTCTTCCGTGCCGATATCGGGGCTGATTTCTCCGCCCGTTGCGATCCAGTTCCCCTCACGTACGAGCGCGGCGTTCTTGGAGGCATCTTCGCAGTACACGCAGCCGGGCAAACTCAACGCATCCCAGAGGGTGGTGTCACCGCTCTGGAACATCGGCGCGTACAGCGTGAAGAAGAACTCGGCCGTCTTGATCGCGCCACCAAGATCCGGATACCGCGCATCCTCGGGTAGCTTCTCGAGAAGTTGGTCCACTCCAGCTGTAGGCGTCGCCGTCGCCGAAGCAGAAACACTCACACTCGCACTGGGCGAAGCACTCTCACTATGCTCAACGGCCGCATTCGTGCACGCGGCAAGCAGCAGCGCCACTGCACTAGCGGCAAGGACAGTGCGCAGATTCCCCATGGCGCTCCCCCCCACTCGGATACGGAGCACCTTAGCCGCGAACAATCGCCGGCGACTAGGGAAATGTCCGATCTGTGGACAACGCACATGAGGCCCGCGCGCCGCACCCCACCGCAATCGACACACAGCGCGCATCGCGCGCCCACATCACGGCGCAATCGACACGCAGCGCGCACCCCCACCCAGCACCCCCACCCAGCACCGCTACCGCAGCCGCCCCACCCCAGGCATAAACCGCCCGGTCACGGCCGCGTACGCCGCGTACCCGGGGTACGTGCGGAGCAGGTGGTGCTCCTCGAACCGCGCCTTCACCATGAAGAAGACAGCGAGCGCCGCCACGGCCATGTATGACCGCTGCGCGCCCGTCCCCACAGCGACACCAAGACAAATGACAACCAGCCCGGAGTACATAGGGTGCCGCGCCCACCGATACACACCAGCAGCGACCAGCCCAGCCCCGTTGGGAACAGGGTTCGGCGTCAGCGCGCGACCCAGCAGCCGCGCACTCGCCGCCACCAGCAGCGACCCGGCCGCGACCAACCCGAGCCCGCCCGCCAGACTGGCAAACAGCGTCGGGCCTGGCACCATCGCAAGCACCGCTACGGCCAGGAACAGCAGTCCCTGGACCACCACGAACATCCGCGCACCTACCACGTGGCAAGAATATGCGTTTCAAGTTGCAAAGCACCCTCGCGGCGTTGCTAACATAGTCGTAAGCGGTGCGGGCGACGCCATCACCCCCCGAGGCCTCGTCCGCACCGCTCTTTCCTTCCCTAGGCGATCTGCCTGGGGTTTTTTTATGCCCGACGCTGTCTCGCCGTGCGCTTTCGGCTCACCAGGGTGACACTGAAGGTATGGCAGAGATCCTCCTCTTCCATCACGCGTACGGCCTCACCGAAGGTCTTCGCGGCCTGGCCGCGCGGCTCACCGCGGACGGCCACACCGTCCACTGCGCCGATTGCTACGCGGGCCTGACCTTCCGCAGGCTCGACGAGGGTGTGGCGCACCTGCAGAAGATTGGGCACGACGCGGTGGAGGAGGTAGCGCGCCGCGCTGCAAGGCATCACAGGGACGCGGACGTTGTGGTCGGGTTTGGCGTTGGCGCTATGCAGGCGCAGCTGCTGGCTCAGGACCTAAGGCGCATTCGCGGCTGCCTCTTGTTTGGCGGTGCCCTTCCTCCCAAGTCTCTTGGCGGGATGTGGCGCACCGATGTCGCACTCGAGATTCACCTTGCGGACCCGGACGAGTACGTCAGCGCGGAGGAGCTCGACAGCCTGCTCTATCACGCCCCTCATGCGCACGTATATAGGTACAAGAACAACGGCCACCTGTTCGTTGATCGCTGCAGCCGTGACTATGACGCTGATGCCGCGGATCTGTTCGAGGACCGCCTCGACACGTGGCTCGCCGACCTCGACGAGCAAGCTGCGGAGCGCGAGCTCGCGTCGCACGGCTTCTAGCCGCGCGCCGCCCGGCCGCAAAGGTCACAGAATCGAAACGATTCTCTCCCGGCGGCAACCGCGCCCTCCCATCGTTCGTTGGCCGCACGCGGCACCTCTTACACTGGGCCGCGGCGTCGGCAGGCCGGCGCCCTCACGGAGGAGCACTATGAAGGTCCGCAACGCCATCGCCGTCGTCTCGGCCACCGCACTCGCCTTGTCACTCGCCGCGTGCAGCAGCGATCCCGCGCTCACCACGGAGCCCCCGGCCCAGTTGACTCCCGCCGAGGCTCCGCAGTCTCCCGGTGCCGAACAGCCCGGCGGGCAGCCCGCTCCCACCAAGACTCCTGAGGATGTGAAGATCCGCGCGATCCAGGACGGCTTCGTCCTCGAGACGGTCGCCGGAACGCTTCGCCAGGGTTTCCCCAGCTTCGCGGAGAAGACGGACGCGGAGATCGAGACCATCCTCAACGCCGGCTGCGACGCCATGGAAGCCAGCGGCGCCCCCGAGTCGGGCGCCGACGCGATCCGCACCTATGGCATCGAGGCGTACGACGCCGCGTTCAGCCTCACGGCGTCGATTCAGCTGTACTGCCCCGAGTTCACGAAGTTCCTGGGCCGCTCCTAAGCGGCCAGGGCTTCCACGCCCCGTGGCGGCGCAGCGCGGCTATGACGTCCTTGCTGTAGTTGTTCCGGCTCCCCTCTGACCTTCCGCTGCCCTGTTCATCCCACGTCTCGATAGTGACCCACTTGCCGTCGAGGCGCTCCTGGTACCGCCCCGCGACCACCGCGAACACGTAGCGCTCCAGTTCCTCCGCACTTTCCTCGAGCCCCTCGTCGCACGCATCGCACCCGCAGCCGGGCGCACCCATGGATCCGGCGAAGCCCGCTCGCACGCGAACTCCCGGGAAGTCCGTCAGCTCGATCTCGAGCGGCGCCGCGGCGGGATCCGCCGGAGTCAGCCGGTCTCCGTCCTCCGTCACGTCATACGTCTCGAGGAGATGTGCGCGCAGCGCCTTGGCCACCTCCAGCAGGGGCGCAAACCGCTCCGGATGCGACACCACCGAGTAGGTCTCCTCTGGCGGGGAGTCCATCCCCCACCGCTCGCCATAGGGAATCGGCATGCCGTGTTCATCGAGGTAAACAGGCGTATCAAGCGATGGCCTGACGTATGTCACCCCTCAAGCGTACGGTGGCAACATGGCATCGAAGCTAGGAAACATCGTCTTCTACGCGAACGACCCCGTGAAGCTCGCGGAGTTCTGGGCGGCCGTCATTGGAGTCGAGCCTGCCCGCTTTGAGGGAGACCTCAAGGAGCACCTGCTGGCCTCCGGCCTCACGGAGGAGGACCTCAACAAGCGCGCACTCGTCGAGGACCCCAGCGGCGAGTTCCCGCGCCTGTTCTTCCATCACGCCATCGGCCCCAAGCGATCGCGCAATCGCATGCACCTCGACATTCAGGCCACGCCTGGCGAGCCCACCACTCCCGAGGCGCTCGAGGCGGAGAAGGACCGTCTGGTCGCCTTGGGCGCGGAGGTCGTCCGCCTCATCGACCAGTCGTGGGGTCCGTGGCCCGAGCACTACTACCAAATGCGCGATCCCGAAGGCAACGAGTTCTGCCTCCAGTGACGGCGTCGGCTAAGACCGCGGCTTGAGCGGCTCGGTGACGTCGGCCACCTGCGCCCCCAGCACCTCGATCAACTGTTCGGGCGCCACGGTCGCGGCCAACCCGTGCGCACCTGCCCCAATGCTCACGGGCCCTTCGCGCTGAGCCAGCAGAGCGTCGGCGATAACCGGCCATGCGGTGGTGGCGCCAAAGGGGGTGATGGTGCCCCGCTCATATCCCGTGACCTTGAACGCGACGTCCTTGTCTGGCATCGAGATGCGGTTCACGCCCAGCAGCTCGCGCAGTTTGGGCCACGAGATCTCGCGGTCGCCAGGCACCAGCACAAACAAGAAGTCGCCCTCGCCGCGGCGCACCACGATGGTCTTGAGGATCGCTCGCGGCTCGAGCCCGCGCGCGGCGGCGGCCTCCTCGAGCGAGCGCACCGGCCCGTGCTCGGTGATCTCGTAGTCAATGCCCGACGCTGCCAGCGCCTGGGTCGCAGGAGTCACCTTCATGCCGTCAGAACGTACACCCTCCCCGGTTGCGGTATCTGAGTGTCGCGAAACGGCCGTTTCGCGACACTCA
>Ga0065721_10006088_pt1 | contig 12100 bp, 11 predicted proteins | sample Mesricmetagenome_FD_59108 | JGI IMG/M metagenome (GOLD analysis project Ga0065721, IMG submission 59108) | Mesophilic microbial community from rice straw/compost enrichment Sample: eDNA_1 v2 (version 2) | ecosystem: Engineered > Solid waste > Grass > Composting > Bioreactor | place: USA: Davis... | reverse complement strand
CCGCGCGGTTTTTTCTGTGTGGATTTCCCCCCTTTCGTGACTTCTCTCCCCCTTCCCGATGATCGAAGTCCGCCACCTCACCCGCGTCTTCCGCACCTACAAAAAGCAACCCGGCTTCTGGGGCGGCGTGAAAGGCCTCTTCCATCGTCAATTCGAGGAAACCGCCGCGGCCAAAGACATTTCCTTCGACATCGCCGAGGGCGAATTCGTCGGTTTCCTCGGCCCCAACGGCGCCGGCAAGACCACCACGCTCAAAATGCTCTCGGGCCTCATTTACCCGACGAGCGGCACCGCGCGCGTCGCCGGCTTCGATCCCACCCGCCGCGAAAATGCCTACCGCCGCATCTTCGCCCTCGTCCTCGGCCAGAAAAACCAGCTCTGGTGGGACCTCCCCGCGATCGAATCCTTTCACCTCCTCCGCGCCATCTACGCCCTGCCGGAAGACCAGTTCAAAGCCACCCTCGACGAACTCGTCGACCTCCTCGACATCCGCTCCAAGCTCAACGTCATGGTCCGCGAGCTCTCGCTCGGCGAACGCATGAAGATGGAGCTCATCGCCGCGCTCCTCCATCGCCCGCGCGTCCTCTTTCTCGACGAACCCACCATCGGCCTCGACGTCGTCTCGCAAAAATCCGTCCGCAACTTCCTCCGCGACTACAACCGCCGTCACCGCGTCACCATTCTCCTCACCAGCCACTACATGGCCGACATCAAGGAGCTCTGCGAACGCGTCATCGTCATCCACAAGGGCTCGAAGATCTACGACGGCGCCCTCGCCCGCCTCGAAACCTCCTCCGGCGCGCGCAAGAAAATCATCTCCTTCGTCCCCGCGCTCGACGAAGGCGACCGCACCGCCGCGCTCGCCTTCCCCGACACCTGGCAATCGCAACACGCGCCCACGACCCGCTCGCCCGACGGCAAGTTCACCCTCACCGTCCCCGGCGACAAAGTCGTCACCGTCTCCCAGGAAATCCTGAGCACCGGCCCCGTCGCCGACATCACGATCGAAGACGTCCCGCTCGAAGACGTCATCGCCGAACTCTTCTCCTCGCAAACCTAGCCGGGCGAACCGCCCCCCGCGACGCCCTCACGGCGTATCGCCCATCTCGAGCGTCTTCAACTCGCCCATCTCCACGCGCGCGTCCGGCCGATAACGCCGCTTCAACCCGCCGCTGTTCTCCCCAAAAAACGGCCCGCCGCTCGCGATCATCGCCGCCACCCGCCGGTCGAAACTCGTCCCTTGCGCATCGATGCTCATCCGCGTCACCCAGCGCAGCACCAGCTTCCGCTGCTCCCGCGCCGCCTTGAAATCATACGCGCCCACCACCACGTAATACCGCGCGTTCTCCAGATCCGCCCAGAGATCGTCAAACGACGCCCCCGCGCCCGCCCAACGGCTGATTCCGTCCCGCTCGTTCAACTCGTCGAGATACCCCAGCAGCCGCGCGTTCCGCAGCGCCAGCATCTCCCGCTGCCGTTGATTCAACAGCAGCGTCATCATCGCACTCTCCGCCGCCCCCGTGTCCAGCGCCGGCTCCGCCCCGCCCGCATCGCGCTGCTCTCCCGAGCGGATCTGAAACTGCCTCGTCAACCGCTCCAGCGTCGTCCCCCCGCCCGACAGCAACGCCGCCATCGCGTCCCCCGCCTCCTGCACCTGAAAATTCATCGACGCATCCCCAAACGGCGCCGTCGTCCCCCAGTGCAACACCAGCAGCAGGTCCGCCTCCTGCGCCGTCCGCGACAGGAAATAATTCTGCCTCGCCAGCTGCTGCGCCACGATGCCCGCCAAATCCGGATAACTCACCCGATCGAACGACGCATCCCGCGCCGTCCCCGGAAACAACCCGCCGTTCACCAGCACATACGTCTCGCGCCGCGGCGATCCATCCGCCGCCTTCGCCCGCTCGTAGTTCTTCGTCGCCTGCGAACTCACCGCGACCACGAACGATTCATTCTTCGCCAGCACCTCCTGGCCGCACACCAGCACCATCATCGCCATCCATCGGAACAAGGTCTTCATGGGGTCACCTCAGCTTCGGGGTTCAAGCGCGCGGCGAGAATAAGCCGCGACGCCAGCTTGGCAAAACCCCGCCCCCGCACAAATCCCTTCTCTTTTTCGTTCCTCCCGCGCCGCCCCTCACAACCCATACCGCTCCTGCAACACCGCCAGCGAGCACATCATCAACACCGTCGGATCCAGCGGCGCGCGCTCCGCCCCGCTCATCGTTCGCATCCGCGCCAACAACGTCTCCACCGCGCGCATGTCGAAAAACCCCGTCGCCGCCAGCGCCCCGCCGCGCAGCTTTTCCTCCGCCAGCTTCAACATCGGACTCCCGTCCTGCAGCAGCGTCGGCGGCGCCAAAAACGGCTGCTTCTTCCGCCGATACACCCGCTCCGTCACCAGCGGCCGCATCGCCTCGCGCAGCACCCACTTCTCCTGCCCGTCCCGCCGCAACAACGCCACCGGCACGTCGCGCGCCGCCTCGAACAGCAGGTGATCCAAGAACGGCAGCCGCTGCTCCACCGCATGCGCCATGTCCAGCCGCTCCCCGCCGAGCACGTAGTTCGCAAAACCCGACTTCATCCACAGGTGCATCACCTGCCGCACCGGCGCCCGCCCGTCCATCTGCTCCGCCACCTCCATCCGCCGGTAAAACTCCCACAACCCGTCCCGCCCCGCCTGCTCGCGCGCGAGCTCCGCGCTCACCAGCCCGTGCTCGATCGCCCGCCGCCCCGCCACCGCCGCCGCGCTCGCCGCCGGAAACCCCAGCGCCTGCGCGCGCGCCGCCAGCGCCGCCGCGACTTCCGCGCCCGGCTGTGTATCCGAATTCAAAGCACGCAACACCTCCGCCGGCCACGCGCTCGGCGGCATCGCGCCGCCGATCCCCAGCGACCGGTCGAAAAACCGGTAACCCGCCGCGATCTCGTCCGCGCCCTCCCCCGCCAGCACCACCTTCACCCCCGCCTCCCGCACGCCGCGGCTCAACAGATACCGCGCCGCCCCGTGCGCGTTGTATTGAATCCCCTCCGCCTGCACCACCGCCGCCTCGAACACCCGCGCGAAATCCGCGTTCGTCACCCGGATGCGGTGAAACTCCGCGCCCGCCGCCGCCGCGCTCTCCTCCGCCACCGCGCTTTCGTCGAAATCCGGATGATCGAACGCGATCGTGAACGCCTTCAGCTCCCCGAAAAAAAACTTTCGCGTCATCCCCAGCGCCGCCGACGAATCCAGCCCGCCGCTCAACAAACACCCCACCGGCACGTCCGCCCGCAACCGCAGCCGCACCGCCTCCAACGCCTCGGACCGCAGCCGGTCGATCCACCCGTCGTCCGACCTCCGCGTCTCCTCGCCTTCCTTCGGGTAATTGGTTTTCCAATACGCCTCGACCCTCACCCGCCCGTCCTCCGTCGCCTCCAGCCAGCACCCCGGCGGCACCTGGCTCACGCCCGCGAAAATCGTCCGCTCCGGCGACAGGTTCGAAAACAAGCTCTCATACACCGCCGCGCGATCCCACGCCAGCCGCACGCCCGCCGCCGCCAGCGCCTTGATCTCCGACGCGATCCACAGCGTCGCTCCCCGCCGCGCATAAAACAGCGGCTTGATCCCAAACCGGTCCCGCGCCGCAAACAGCTTCCGCTTCCTCCCGTCCCACACCGCGAACGCAAATTCCCCCCGCAACTCCGCGAAGCACTCCGCCCCGCGATCCTCGTAAAGATGCAGCGCGATCTCGCTGTCCGACTTCGTCCGAAACCGATGCCCCCGCGCCTCCAGCCGTCCGCGAATCCGCTCGAAATCGTAAAACTCCCCGTTCACCGCGATGTGCAGCGAGCCATCCTCGTTCGCGATCGGCTGCCGTCCCGTCGTCAGATCGATGATGCTCAACCGCGCGTGCCCCAGCCCGCCGCTCGCATCATCCGCGCGCCACACGCTCGACTCGTCCGGACCGCGATGCCGCAGGCTCGCCACCGCCGCCTGCAGCGCTTCCGCGCTCACGTCCCGCTCCGTTGAAATCGCCGCGACTATCCCGCACATCGTCGGCCGAGTGTTGAAAATCCCCTTCGGGCTTCCAGCGCAATCGCTTCGTCCGGCAGAGCGTGCCGTCGCCGCCAAGCCGCCCTCACCGCTCCGCCTCCCCGCCCAACCGCTCCGCCATCTCCCGCGCCAACCGCTCCATCCGCGCCGCACTTTCCTCGAGCGTTCCTTCCGCNTCCAACTCGCGCAACCACTCGCGCCCGCGCTCGCCGCCCNCCTCCTCGATCGNCTTCCGAATCGCCTTCAAGCTNGCGAGCGTGTGCACCGCCTTCGGCCCGCAGTCCTTCCCGCGCACCGCCACATACGCCAGCCGCAGCACCGAAAACCGCACCGCTTCCAACAAGAACCACGCGCCCAGCCGCTCCCCGCGCGCGAAGAGCTTCGGAAATTTCTGCAGATCGATCTCCGCTCCATCGAGCAGCGCCCGCGCTTCCCGCGCTCCCGCCGGAGTTTCTTTTACCAACAGCGAAACCTCCGCCTTCTTCAACGCCGGCCCGCTCTTGAACACCACCGAATCCGCCGACACCACCGGCGCCTCCGGCGTCGCGAACACCAGCAAATCCAGCGGCACGTCGCCCGTGAACAAACACTCGTAGTTCCACACCGCCGGCCCGAGCTTGCTCAACCGCCACCGCCCGCGCGTCTCCGGCTGCACCGCCGCCAGCCACGTTTCGAAATCTCCCTCCGTCCAACCCGGCGCGTGTATCCGAATATCCACGTCACTATGCTCGTCCGCCGCCCCCACCGCCCGGCTGCCCGAAATCCACAACGCCGCCACTTTCTCCTCCCGCAACAGCGTCTCCACCGCGCGCATCATCCGCTCGCCGCCGCGCACCGCCGCCAGCCCACGCGACCACTCCGCCCAATCACCGCCGCCGCTCACGCCCCGCCCTCCGCCGGCTCCGTCACTTCAAACATCCGGCACGCCACCACGTTTCCCTGCGCGTCGCGGATCAAATCCGCCGGCGACCACAAGTCCCGCCGCTGCGGCAACGCCATCCGCGCCATGTGCGACACCAGATAAATACACCCGGGCTCCGGCTCCGGCAGCCCGATCACCGCGCCATACTTGCCTTCGATCACCGGCACCGCATGCCCGCCGAGTTCCACCGTCTGCGCCTGCCGATACGCGACCGACACCCGCGCATTCCCCTGCGAGGGAAACACCGTCTCCGTTCCATCGGGATGACGCACCGCGATCGGATGCGGACACAAATTCACGAACTTCATCACGCCATCATCTCCTCGATTCCTCGCTCGAGCGCAACTCCGGCCACCGCCACGTCTCGCCCACCATTTCTCTCATCAACTCCCGCATCGTCGCCGCACACCGTTCGACTTCCGCCCCCAACTCTTCCGCGCCTCGCCGCGCGCTCACCCCCACCGCCGCCACCTCCTCCGCCGTCGCCACACGCTCGATCCGCCGACCTTCCGGAAAACTCCGCTCGCCCCGCCGCAACTTCACTTCATGCAGCAGCCGCAGGTTCGTCTCCGCCAGCGTCCGATGCAGCATCCGCTGCGCCGCGATCCACTCCCCGCGCTCGATCTTCCGCCGCGTCCATACCAGATCGCACACGAAACTGTCCGCCAACGACCGAGCCTCCTCGTCGCTCAACCGCGGATCTTCCACCTCGCTCACCACCTGACGATAAAGCCCGCCCCACGTCTCCGCTCCTTTCAAAAACCGCCACCCCGGCCGGATCACCACCGCCAGATCCTGCAACGCCCGCCGCAGCTTCGCCGATCGCCGATGCAGCCCCAATCCGATCGCCCATTGCGCCAGCCGCAACGACCGCTGCGGCACGATCACGAAATCCGCCTCCACCCCGCCCGCGAGCAACGCCACCTTCGGCACGCCGCCGATCGCCGCCCGCCGCACCGCATACACGTCCGGCTCGACGCCCGCCGCCCGCAACCAGTCCGCCTGCGCAAACCGCTCCGGCCGCTTCGCAATCACCTGAAAATCCCAGTCCGACTGCGCATCCGCCCGCCACACCTGATCCCGCTCCTCGCGCACGCGCGATCCGATCAACACCAGCCCCGACACCGTCGGCTCCTTCTCCGCCCAGTTCGCGATCTTCTCTCCGAAACTCATTCCTGTCGTGGCCACGAGCGTGAGCGAGTGGACGGAACCCTCACTGACTCCGCAACGAAATCAAAATCTCCGTCCCCTCCAATCCCGGCCCCGCGTGAATCTCTCCGCGATGCAGCCGCAGCACTTCCTTCGCGAGAAACACCCCCATCCGCCCTTGGTTCGGCACCGCGCCATCCGTCGGCTCCGGCAAAATCCCCTCGAGCTCCAGCTGCTTCCCCTTGATCGAAAACAGCGCCGTCAACTCCGTCCGCGCGCCCGTCGAACGCACCTGCAACGCCAGCTCCTTCGTCCCCAGTTCGCCGCGATTCTCCGTGATCGTCGCGATGATCGACCGCAACGCGAACTCCAGCAGCTTCCGGCTCGCCGTCAGCACCACCGGATCCGGCCCCACTTCCACGCGTATTCCCAGCGCCGTCCCCAGGCCTTGCGCGATCTCGCGCACGTCCACCGGCTCCGCCGGCGATTCGTGCAGCGTCTGCATCAGCGCCAGATTCCGGTTCAACACCTCCAGCTTCGCCACGTCTCCTTTCACCGTGTCGACCAACGCCGCCGGCAACGGTTTCTCCGGCGTCGCCTGCCGAAACGTCGCCAGCGACACCAGCGAGTTCCCCAACTCGTGGCTCAGCGTCAGCGCCAGCTCGTGCAACAACATCCGCCGGCTCGCCCGCTCGCGCACCGCCGCATCGTGCACCTCCGCGCTCGCCTCCTCCCAAAACGCCCACACGCCGCCCGTCTCCGCGATCAACCCCGCGCTCGCACGAAACGGCTGACCCGCGCACGGCAGGCACGCGGCACACTTCGCGCGACCGCCGCGCCTGCCCGATCAAATCCCGCACCACCAGCGGCACATGCCGCGGCACGCTCTCGTCCGGCGCCAGCACCAGCGTGCTCGGCAAATACTTCGACCCCAGCCGCGCCTGCTCCGCCAGCTGATTCAGCCGGCTTAACTGCGCCGACTTCGCCAAAAAATGTCGCAGCAGCCGCGCGAAAAAAACCGCCCGCGTGTGATCCGCATCGTCATACGGCTGCCCGTCGTCGCGCACGCCAAACGCCATCAACCCCAGCAGCCGCCCGTTGTCGTGCACCGGCACCAGCAGCCGCGCCCCCCACAACGCCAGCCGGTTCCGCACCGCCAGCTCCGCGATCGGATCCGCCGGACTGTGCCAATACGGTCCGTCGATCACCGCCGGATGCGTCTCCAGATAACGCACCAGCGGATCGTCCACCGCGAAAAACGACGTCCCGCGATCCGCGCGAAACCCATCCGGCTCGCGCAAAAAGAACACCGCGTGCGACGCCCGCAGCAAATACCGCGACGCCCGCCGGAACTCCGTGATCAGCCGCTCCCGCGTATCCAGATTTTCGATCGCCCCTTCGATGAAATCCCACAACTCCGCCGCATCCGCCGCCCCGACTCCGCGCGCCGCCGCCCGCACCGGCTCCACCCGCTTCGCCTTTTCCGACAGCAACTCGACCATCGTCTCCTTCTGCGCCAGCTCCGCCACCAGCGGCAGCAGCTCCCGCAGTCGCGTTGCACTTTCCTCATACGACAGATACACCCGCGCCCGCCCCGACAACCTCGCCTGCTCGAACGGCAGGCTCCGCGGCTCGCCCACGTAGATCGTCGGACACTTCACCAGCGCCGGCGGCAGCGTGTCCTCCGCCGTCGCATCCAGCACCACCACCGCGGAAAATCCCGGCGACGACCCGCCCGGCAACATCATCGGTCCGAGCCGAAGCGCCGTGCTGCCCGCCGGAAGCTGCCGCTCCCAGGCGTCTGCCAGTCCGGAGTCGGTGGTCGCGAGGATGACGAGGCTGGACATGAATTCGAAGGATGCGCGTTCGGAAAGCGCGCATGTATCATTTCAATGACTACGCCGGGCAAGGGAAGACGATGCGAAACAACGCACCGCGCCCCGGCACCGACGGATCCACCGAAATGGTCGCGTCGAGACCTGCCAGAATGTCACTGCAAATGGCGAGCCCCAATCCAAACCCCGATGACTTCGTAGATTGGAACGGTTGAAACAANCGCGGCCTGATGGCCGGCGAAATCCCCGGCCCGCTGTCCTCCACCGTCACCTCGATCCCGTTCGACACGTTCCGCGTCGCCACTTTCNCCCATCGCGCGCCATCCGCTTGCGTCTCGACCGCCTGAATCGCGTTGAAGCAAAGATTCAACAACACCTGCTTCGCCGCCGACCCGTCCGTGAACGCCCGATCCGGATTCGCCTGAAAATCCGTGAGAAACTCGATCCGCTTGTCCGTCGCCTTCGCCGCCACCAGCTCCAGGCTCGTCCGCAACACCGGATGCAGCTCGATCGCCTCCGCCTTGTAGACCCGCGGCGACGCCAGATCGAGCAACTGCTCCGTCAACCGGTCGATGCGCGCCACCTCGTCGCCGATCAGCCCGAAAAACTTCTGCCGAAACACCGGATCGTGATGATGCTTCGGCAGCAGGTGCACGAAGGTCTTGATCGACACCAACGGATTCCGGATCTCGTGCGCCAGACTCGCGCCGAGCAGCCCCACCGTCGCCAGCTGCTCCGCATGCTGCGCCTTCACCGAGAAATGCGCACGCTCCAGCGCGCTCTCCATGATCGAGGCGAGCTCGAGCAACTGCGTCACTTGCGGATACGTGAACGGCCTCCGTGACGCCGGCGTTCCCACCGCCGCCAGCGCCGTCAGCGTCGGCCCTTCGCCGATCACCATCACGCCGATCCCGTGTTGCGCGAAAAATTTCGCCAGCTCCCGCCGATCCGGCGTCGACCGCTCGCGGCTGAGCCGCTCCGGCGTCGCCCAACGCAGCTGCCGAATCGCCCGCACCACCGCCGAATCCTCCAACAGCTCGATGTTTTCGCCGCGCAAAAGTCCCTTCCCCCCGGAAATCACCGCCGCGAACTCCGTGTGCCCCCACCCTTTCAAAATGTTCACGAACGCCCGCTCCATCGTCTCCACCCGCGTCTCGCGCCGCGCCACCGCAAACACCGCCTGCCGCGCCGCCGTCCCCTGCGGATAAAAATGCAGCATGCGATCGAGCCAGCCGTTGAGCAGCGCCGCGAACCACAACGCCACCGCCGTCGTGATCAAGAACGGCAGCGGTTCGCCCATCACCTGCGCCAGCACGCGCCAGAGCAAATACGCCTGCGTCGCCACCAGCCCCACCAACAGGCATTTTTGAAACAACACCAGCAGCAGCTGCCGCGCGTCGAACACCCGGTGCACGGTGATCGCCACGATCGTCCCGCCGAAGAACGCCATGATCACCACCGGCTGCAGTCGGATCAGCGCCGTCTCGTGAAAGATCGCGTTCGCCGCCATCAACAACATCACCGCCACCGCCGCGCTCGTGCCGCCCACCAGCCACACCTGCAACTCCACCCGCCGAATCCCCTCCACCCGCCGAATCTGCCGCAGCGTCCCCACGCACAACGCGACGTAGAGCACGATCACGCCCGCGATGTAGAGATGATACCCGAGCCCCACCACGCGCGCATTCGCCCGCGAATACGACGGAATGTAGAAGTCGGTGAACGGCAGAAACGCCAGGCACACCGTCGCCACCAGCCACGCCGAAATCGCCCTCCAGTGCCGCAACCACGCAAACGACTCGTTCGCGATCGTCTCCTTCACCGCCCAGAGGTGCAGCGGCAGCATCGCCCCCACGCAGCTCGACATCCGCAACCAGAACAACCGGTTCCCCGCCGTCAGCGACGCGTGCAGCATCAGCAGCCAGATCACCACGTGCAGCGAACAGAAGAAAACGATCCGGTTGATCGCCCGCGCCGGGTTCGCCCACAAGATGCCGATCCCCAGCACCAACACGACCGTTGCTGCAATCGTCGCTGCCGTCAGGTGCATCGTTCCAGAACCATCGACGAGTTCATTCCCGAAAGTCCGTGCGAGTCGATCAACGTCACATCATGCGCCACCACCCGCGGCAACCCGCTCAGGTTCAACGCGCACTCCGGATCCGGATGCCGCCAGTTCACCGTCGGCGGGATCACGCCCTCCGCCTGCGCCAGCACCGCGCTCGCCACCTGAATCGCCGGCGCCGCCGCCAACGCATTGCCCACCGCCCCCTTGATCGACACCGCCGGAACCTCCTCCAGCCCTTCCTGAAAAATCCCCGCCAGCGCGCGCACCTCCGCCGCGTCGATGATCCGGTGCCCCGGTCCCCACGCATTGATCACCTCCACGTCCCGCGGCCGCAGCTGAGCATTCGCCAGCGCATGCCGGATCGCCACGCCCAACCCCCCGCAAAGATCGCCGTTCTCGTCCTGCGCATACGCGTATCCGCGAACCCACGACAGCCCCTTGCGCGGACTCTCCTCCGGCTCGAGCACCACCATGCACGCCCCTTCCGCCACGACGCCCGTCGTTCGCCACAAATCGAACGGCCGCCCGATCTCGCTCGCCCGCTCGCTCGTCGGCGGAGTCAACCCCGCCCCGCGCAACTCCAGCAGCGGATGCTTGAACAGCGGACTCTCCGTCCCTCCGCAAATCGCCAGATCGATCTCCCCGCTCGCGATCGCCTCCGCCGCAAAACCGATCGCATCCAGCCCGCCGCAACACGAGCTCTGCACCGCCATCGTCTTCGCCTGCAATCCCAGCGCCGACACCACCGTCGTCGCGATGCTCGCCACGTGCGTCGAAAAAATCAGCCGCGGTTGCACGCCGCGCACCCCGCGATTGAACACCGACTGCGTTCCGCGCGTGATCCCTTCGAAATCCATCACCGACGTCCCGGTGAACACCGCCGCCGCCTTCTCGCTCGCCTCCTCCACGCTCAACCCCGCATCCGCCAACGCGAGAACCGCCCCGGCCAGCGCAAACAGCGTGTGCCGCGCCGCCCCGCCGTGCGGCAGCTTCTTCCGATCGACGAATCTCCCGATGTCGAACCGGTCGATGTAAGCCGCCACGAACGGCCCCAGCTCGTCCTCGAGCTTCCGATACGGCCGCACCCGGCTCACCGGCTCCAAAATCCCCTCCCAGAACGCTTCCCGACCAATTCCAGCCGGTGTCACCGGCCCAACGCCCGTGATCTTGACTCGACGGCGCTTCATCTCGCCGTCACGTCGCCGCGGGGAAACTCATCCGCACCGTCGTCCCCCTGCCCGGCGTCGACTCGAGCGCGAGCGTCGCGCCATGCGTCCCCAGAAGATGGCGACAGATGCTCAATCCCAGCCCCGTCCCATTCTCCTTGTTGCTGAATCCACCCTTCATCGCCCGTCGCACATGGTCCGCGTCCATTCCGACGCCATTGTCCACCACCGTCAGCTCGATGCGATCGGCGCTGCGGATCACCGACACCGACAACTGCTTCGCTCCCGCCTCCAGCGCGTTCTTGAAGAGATTCTGAAACACCCGCATCAGCTCGAACTTCGAGCCGCGGATCATCGCCGACGACAACCCGGTGAACTGCACGGAGATCTCGCCGAAAAACACCACCTGCCGCACCTCCTGCACCACCTGCACGAGATCCAGCCGCGCAAACTCCGTCGCCTGCTTCGACGCCATCCGCCAGTTCTCCGACAGATGGTGACAATACTCCGCCGCCTTCTCGACGATCCCCGCGTAATCGCGCAACCGCCGTCCGCGCTCCGGATCCATCGCCGCCACCGCCCGCGCCTCCTCCACCAGCAACGCCGCGTAGCCGACGACCACCGTCAACGGATTGTTCAAATCGTGCACGAGCTCGACCGACGCCCGCCCCTGCCAGATATGCGGTTCCTTTTGCTCGATCTCACGCTTCAGCGCCGCGTTCATCTCGCGCGCCTCGTTCGTGAGCTTCGCCTGCTGCCGCCGCACCCGGGCCGCCTCGGACTGCTTGCGCACCGCATCGATCAACTCCGCGATATCCGGCGGCTTCCGCAAATACTGGTTCGCCCCCGCCAACATCGCCTGCTGCGCCGTCAACAACGTCCCATAACCCGTCAACATCACCACCGACACCAACGGATCGATCTTCC
>Ga0065721_10006707_pt1 | contig 12102 bp, 10 predicted proteins | sample Mesricmetagenome_FD_59108 | JGI IMG/M metagenome (GOLD analysis project Ga0065721, IMG submission 59108) | Mesophilic microbial community from rice straw/compost enrichment Sample: eDNA_1 v2 (version 2) | ecosystem: Engineered > Solid waste > Grass > Composting > Bioreactor | place: USA: Davis... | reverse complement strand
ATGCCGCGGGTGAGAATGAAGGTCAGCGCCCCGCGCTGAACCTTCTTGTCCTGCGCGATGGCGGCCATGAGAACTTCTGTGGATCCCAGCTGTCCCGGAATATCGCTCAATGTGGTGGGCAGGCCGGCCCGCTTCAAGTGGGACTGCACCCGGGCCACATCCTGGCCCGGCGCCAGACCCAGTTCGGCGGAAAAGCTGTGTGCCAGCACCATGCCGATGGCAACGCCCTCCCCATGCAGCAGCCGGTCCGAATAACCGGTATCCTTTTCCAGCGCGTGGCCGAAGGTGTGCCCCAGATTGAGCAGCGCCCGAANGCCGGTTTCCTTCTCGTCCTCGATGACGACCCGGGCCTTGTGCGCGCAGCAGCGGGCCACCGCCTCCCCNCGCGCCGGTCCGCCGGCAAATATCTCNGACAGGTTGGCGTCCAGCCAGTCGAAGAACTCCGNATCGTCTATGAGGCCGTATTTGACCACTTCCGCATAGCCGGCGGCAAACTGGCGCTTGGGCAGGCTGTCAAGGGCCGAAAGGTCCGCCAGCACCAGCTTGGGCTGATGGAAGGCCCCCACGAGGTTCTTGCCATGCGGGGAATTGATCCCCGTCTTCCCGCCCACCGAAGAATCCACCTGGGCCAGCAGCGAGGTGGGCACCTGCACGAAATCCATGCCGCGCCGTGTGATGGCGGCGGCAAAACCCGCCAGATCGCCGATCACCCCGCCACCCAGCGCAATCACCAGATCCCCGCGCTCGAGCTTTGCGGCAAGCAGCCCCTCAACCACCGTTTCGAGCATGGCATAGCTCTTGGTGGCCTCACCGGCGGGCACAATGATGGTGTCGTGGGAAAGGCCCGCAGCATCAAGGCTGGCCGTCAGCCGCGGCAATTGCGCATCGGCCACGGTCGCATCGGTCACGATGCCATAGCGCCGGCCCGCAAACCGCTCGGCCAGGATGGCGCCGGCCTCATCGATCAGCCTGGGGCCGATGAGGATGTCATAGGCCCTCTCGCCGAGGGCAACATGTACGGTGTGGTCGATTTGCGCCATGGTCCTGCCTAACGGGTCTTGAAGTGGTCGAGAAGCGCGGCGATCACGTCGGCGGCCACCTGGTCCTGCGGCACTTCGCGGCTGATGACGGTGACATCGGCTTCCTCATATATGGGATAGCGCTCGGCAATCAGCTTTTCGAGCGTGCCCTTCGGGTCGGCGGTCTTGAGCAGCGGGCGGTTGGAGCGGCGTGAGACGCGCTCGAACAGCACGTCCAGGTCGGCCTTGAGCCAGACCGAAACCGCACTTGCCTTGACCAAAGCCCGCGTCTCGGGATTGACGAAGGCCCCGCCGCCGGTGGCCAGGACAATATCCTCCTCCTTGAGCAGGCGCGCGATGACCCGCGTTTCCCCGGCTCGGAATTCGGCCTCGCCCCGCTGCTCGAAGATCTCCGGGATGGTCATCTGCGCGGCGCGCTCGATTTCCTCATCGCTGTCGATGAACTGGCGGCCCAGCCGGTTGGCAAGACGCCGCCCCACCGTGGTCTTGCCCGCGCCCATCATCCCCACCAGCACGAGGGGGCGGCCGTTCAAACGGCTGACCAGCGCCCTGGCCCGGCTCTGCCGCGCACTGCCATCGCTTTTGCTCACCTGCCTGCCCCCTGCGCTTGATGGCCGCTATCAACCGGTCCCGGTCGAGCCTGTCAAGCGCGCCGCGCTGCGCTGTTGCCCCGCCACGCCGGTTGGGCAAGACTGGAGTCGGACAACAGAACCGCAACCATTTCACGCTAGACTAGCCGGCAACTGGACTTCTGGAACCTGCCATGCCCTCGTTGATCCGCTTCCTCATCATACTGCTTTTCCTTGCGGGGCTGGTCTATGCCGGGATGTTTGCTCTCGTGACCTTCGTCGAGCCGACCCCCAAGGAAGTCAGCCAGCGCATTCCCACGCGCGAACTTTTGGGCGAGAGCGAAGCCACCCGGCCGGGCACCAGCCTGCCCCAGCCCAATGTCACCTCCGCGCCAGCTGCCGGCCAATGAGCGGCGGGCACCTGATCGCCAGCTTCCTCGAAATGATGAGCGGCGAACGGGGAGCGGCGGCCAATACGATCGAGGCCTACCGGCGCGACCTCACCCATTATGCCGGCTTTGTGAGCGCCCGTGGCCAGACCCTTCAGACCAGTACCCGCGACACGGTAACGGCCTGGCTCGACGATCTGCGCAACGAAGGTCTGTCGGCATCCTCGAGCGCCCGGCGCCTTTCGGCCATAAGGCAGTTCCACAAGTTTCTCTGCGCCGATGGCCTGCGCCCGGACGATCCGACGCGGATCGTCGCGAGCCCCAGGGCTCCCCGCGCCCTGCCCAAGGTGCTGTCGGTCAGCGAGGTCGACCGCCTGCTCTCCCTGGCAGAGGCGGAGGCTGGCGAACCCGCCAGCGCGCCAAGGCAGATGACCGCCCTGCGTCTCTATGTGCTGCTCGAGCTGCTCTATGCCACCGGCCTGCGCGTTTCCGAACTGGTGAGTCTCAAGCGCTCCGCCGTCATGCGCGATGGCGCCTTTCTCACCGTTGTCGGCAAGGGCCGCAAAGAGCGGATCGTGCCCATGAACGATCGTGCCCGCGACGCGGTGCGGCACTGGCTGACGGTGGTGGAGCCTGGTCTTTACCTCTTCCCCGCCAGGGGTGAGGAGGGTTACCTGTCGCGTCAGGTCTTTGCGCGCGATCTCAAGGCCCTGGCAGCCCGCGCCGGCATTTCCACTGCCCGCGTGGCGCCCCATGTGCTGCGCCATGCCTTTGCCAGCCATCTTCTGGCGGGCGGCGCGGACCTCCGGGTCGTGCAGATGCTGCTCGGCCATGCCGACATTTCCACCACCCAGATCTACACCCACGTCCTCGACGAGAAGCTGCGCAGCCTGGTGCAGACCCACCATCCACTGGCCAACGACTGAGACTGGAAAGGATATCCAGACCATTTCGCCGGCAGAGCTTGACTTGGCATTGCTCCATCGCCACTTTCCGGCCACTTTAGGGCGCAAGAGCAGCGGACCATGATGCAATGGGCCGCCGGCCGGTTGCCAGAACAATGACCCTTTCGGGCGGTGGGATGCAGTCTTATCTCGATTTTGAAAAGCCGGTCGCCGATCTTGAAGCCAAGATCGCCGAACTGAAGTCGCTGGCACAAACCGACCAGGCCGTGTCCATCGACGAAGAGGTGAGCCGCCTCTCCGCACGCGCCGAAGAGGCGCTGGTCGAGATTTATCGCAAGCTGACCCCCTGGCAGAAGACGCAGGTGGCGCGCCATCCGCAGCGCCCGCACTTTTCCGATTATGTCAGTTCGCTGATCACCGAATGGACGCCCCTGGCCGGCGATCGCAAATTCGGCGAGGACGCAGCCCTGCAGGCCGGCTTCGGCCGCTTCAACGGCGTGCCCGTCGCCATTCTCGGGCAGGAAAAGGGCAACTCGACCGAAACCCGCCTCAAGCACAATTTCGGCATGGCCAACCCGGAGGGCTATCGCAAGGCCGTCCGCATCATGGACATGGCCGATCGCTTCTCCATTCCCGTCCTCTCCTTTGTGGACACGGCAGGCGCCTATCCCGGTATCGGCGCCGAAGAGCGCGGCCAGGCCGAGGCCATTGCCCGCTCCACCGAGAAGGGCCTTGAGCTGGGCGTGCCGAACCTGGCCATCATCATCGGTGAAGGCGGCTCGGGTGGCGCCATTGCCATTGCCACGGCCAATCGCGTGCTGATGCTGGAGAACGCCATCTATTCGGTGATTTCCCCCGAGGCCGGCGCCTCGATCCTGTTCCGCGACGCCGCCCGGGCGCAGGACATGGCCACCGCCCAGAAGATTACCGCCCAGGACCTGCTCGGCTTCGGCGTCATCGACGGCATCATTCCCGAACCGGCCGGTGGTGCCCATCGCCACCACGCCGCCGTGATGGATGCGACGCGCGGCGCCATCGATAAGTTCCTCAAGGATTTTGCCGGCAAGTCGCGGCTGGAAACCCGCGAACATCGCCGCGAAAAATTCCTCGCCATCGGCACCAATCTCTAGGGCGGGCGGCAGGCCAGGCGCATCCGCCGACCTGCGGCGCATAAGCAAATTGCGCCGCTCACACTTTGGCGTGATCAAGCCCCGCTTCCGGCCGGTCGCGGGGCGTGATAAAGGCTTCGTTCACCGCGCCGGGTGATACTACGCTAACCTTTTGCCCCCGCGGCGGGGCCCTTTCAGCAATAGGTTGGACGTTCTTGACTGCCACCATTTTTCACCGCATCGGCGCTGTCATCATCCTGCTGTGGCTGGCCATCGGCCTGGCCGCCTGCTCCAATTTCGTGAGGTCCGACGACAACCGCCACAACGTCCCCTTGCCCGGCAGCGTGGTGCAGGGTCTGCGCAATATGGGGTCTTCGCCCGCCGAGGGCATGGTGATACGCATCTTCAAGGAAGAATCCATCCTCGAGGTCTGGAAGAAGACCGCCTCGGGTACCTACAGGCTGCTCAAGACCTACGAAATTTGCGCCTATTCGGGTGATCTCGGCCCCAAGTTCAAGGAAGGCGACCGGCAGAGCCCGGAAGGCTTCTACACGATCACACCGGGCCTGATGAACCCGCGCTCCAACTACTACCTGGCCTTCAATACCGGCTTTCCCAACAAGTTCGACCGCGTGCATGGCCGCACCGGCAGCGACCTGATGGTGCATGGGGACTGCTCGTCGCGCGGCTGCTACGCCATGACCGATGCAGGCATCGCCGAGATTTACGCGCTGGCGCGCGAGACCTTCAAGGGCGGCAATCCCAGCTTCCAGCTGCAGATTTTCCCCTTCCGCATGACGGCGGCCAACATGGCCCGGCATGCCTCGAGCCCGCACATGGACTTCTGGAAGGATATCAAGGAAGGCCACGACTATTTCGAGCTGACCAAGACCCCCCCGGTCTGGGACGTGTGCGAAAAGCAGTACATCTTCAATCCCGTCAGCACTGGCCCGCTCAATGCCGCCGGCCCATGCCCGCCCACCGTGCAGCACGCAGCCCTGGCCGAGAAACTGGCCAAGGACGAGGCCGACCTGGCCAACAAGGCTGCGGCAGCGCAGCTGGCGGCTGAGCGCAAGGCAGCCGAGGAGCGGGCCGCAAAGGAACGCGGAGAAGCCATAAGCAGCTTCTTTGCCGGAATAGGCGGCGTGTTTGGCGGCAAGCCGGGGCAGGATCCCAACATTGCCCCGGTCATTTCCGGCAAGCCGGCCGCCCTGCCCACTCCGGTCGCCCAGCGCCCCTGAGGGTTGCTCACGAACTGTTGCGCCAGCGCCAACGACAGGCGGGGCAAATTGCCCTAGCCTGCCCATTGTATTTGCCCTTGCCCGGGGCCGCCAACGCCCCCATCTGCGCAGGGCCATTCCGGCGTGCCATTGGAGAGTAACCTTGGAACAGCCGCAGAGCCCGTCGTCGCAAGACCAGGCCCATATCACCCTCAGCCCAGACATGCGTCCGCTTGGGANTGCCCCCNGGTCGGCCGATGATCCGGCAAGGGCCGCTGACGCCCCGGCGAGNGCTGCTCGAGGGCGGCGCGGCANTGCAATTCCCNTTGCGCTGGCTGTCGCGGGTCTGCTGATGGGCACCGCCGGCCTGGGCCTTGCGGCCTGGACACAGATGGAAGGCCAGAAGGAAATCTTGCGCCTTTCCACCGAACTGGCCCAGCTCAAGGTCAGCCTCGACCTCTATGCCCGCAACGCTGGCACGGCACCGGAAGTCACCGAATTGTCCGAGCGGCTTTCCGCGCTGGAGCAGACAGCGCGCGGCGCCAGCGTGCCCCTGCCCGGCCTGTCCGAGGCGGCGACGCCAGCCGCCAGCACCGGAAGCACGGAGGACTGCCTGCCCCCCGGCATGCGCCTGCTCGTGGCCGCAGGCGACAGCTATCCCATCTGCGGCCAGCCGGCCGAGGTACGCGTGAGCTTTGTGGACAACGGCTATATCACCCTGGCGGACGGCACCTCGGTCGCCTCGGGCGGCACCACCCCGCTCCCCGGCCATCCCGCCTGCACCCTTGCTGTCACCTCGGGCGGCGACGAGGGCCTCACGGGCTATGCCGAAATCCGGGTGAGCTGCTAGCGGCTTGACGGGCCTTCCTGCCGGAAATTCCCCAACAAAAAAGGCGGCCCGAGGGCCGCCTTTTGCGTCGGTGCATCCTGCCTCAGGCGAAGGCGCCGTGGCAGTGCTTGAACTTCTTGCCCGATCCGCAGGGACAGGGCGCATTGCGCGATACGCCCGCGAGGAGCTTGGGATCGACCGGCGGCAGGCCATCGCGGCTGGCCGCGGCGTCCCCGGCCGCATCGTTCTCCCCGGTGGTCGGGTCGATATGGGTCGCAGTCAGTTTGGTGGCGTCGAGCGCAGGCGGCGGCTCGGGCTGGCGGATCTGCACGTGGCTGATCTGCGTGGTCACCAGTTCGCGCAGGTTGGCCAGCATGGCCTGGAACAGCTCATAGGCTTCCTGCTTGTATTCGTTGAGCGGGTCGCGCTGGGCGATACCGCGCCAGCCCACCACCTTGGAGAGATGGTCGAGCATCACCAGATGCTCGCGCCACAGGCCGTCCACCGACTGCAGCAGGATCGACTTTTCGACCTGGCGCATGATGGCGGGCGTAAAATTTTCGGTCTTGGCCGCGACATGGGCGTCGGCAGCGGCGCGCAGCCTTTCCTCGACCGTTTCCACGTCGATCCCCTCTTCCGCAGCCCATTCGGCGGCGGGAATGTCGACATTGAGATAGGTCTTGGCGGCAGCCGCGAGCTGTTCGGTATTCCACTGCTCGGGGAACGAGCGCGGCGGACAGGCCTTGGCGACGATATTGGCCACCACGTCGTGACGCATCTCGGTGATGGTCTCGCTGACATCCTCCTGGTCCATGAATTCGAGACGCTGCTCGAAGATCACCTTGCGCTGATCATTCATCACGTCGTCGTATTTGAGGATGTTCTTGCGGATGTCGAAGTTGCGCGCCTCAACCTTGCCCTGTGCGCGTTCGATGGCCTTGGTGACCCACGGATGGGTAATGCTCTCGCCCTGCTCGAGGCCGAGCTTGCCCAGCATGGAATCCATCGAATCCACCGGGAAGATGCGCATCAGGTCGTCCTGCAGCGACAGGAAGAACTTCGAATGGCCCGGATCGCCCTGGCGGCCGGAGCGGCCACGCAGCTGGTTGTCGATACGGCGGCTCTCGTGCCGCTCGGTGCCGATCACCATCAGGCCGCCAGCGGCCAGCGCCTTGGCCTTGTCCTGGGCGATCCTGGCCTTGATCTCTTCGATCTTGGCTTCGCGCTCCGCGCCCTCGAGACCGGCAGCCTCCCGCTGGATGCGCATTTCGAGATTGCCGCCCAGCTGGATGTCGGTACCGCGCCCGGCCATGTTGGTGGCAATGGTAATCGCGCCGGGCAGGCCGGCATCGGCCACGATAAAGGCTTCCTGCTCGTGGTGGCGGGCATTGAGCACGTTCAGCTGCCCGACATTCTTCTTGCGCAGGATTTCGGCCAGCATCTCGCTCTTTTCGATCGAGGTCGTGCCCACCAGGACGGGCTGGCCGCGTTCGTGGCATTCCTTGATCAGCTCGGCGATGGCGTCGAACTTCTCCTCCGCCGTGCGGAAGATGGCGTCATCCTCGTCGATACGCTGCACCGGCAGGTTGGTGGGCACAGTGACCACGCCCAGCTTGTAGATGTCGGCAAATTCCTCGGCCTCGGTTGCGGCCGTACCGGTCATGCCGGCGAGCTTCTTGTAGAGGCGGAAATAGTTCTGGAAGGTGATCGAGGCCAGCGTCTGGTTCTCGGCCTGGATCTTCACGCGCTCCTTGGCCTCGAGCGCCTGGTGCAGGCCTTCCGAATAGCGGCGGCCCGGCATCATGCGGCCGGAGAACTCGTCGATGATGACCACTTCGTCATTGCGGACGATATAGTCCTTGTCGCGGCGGAACAGCTTGTGCGCCCGCAGCGCCGAATTGGCGTGATGCACCAGCGCGACGTTTTCCACGTCATACATCGAGCTGCCCTTGAGCAGGCCCGCTTCGGCCAGCGCCGCCTCGAGCTTTTCCACGCCCTGGTCGGTAAAGGTGGCCGAGCGGTGCTTCTCGTCCAGCTCGTAGTCGCCTTCCCCGATAATGGGCATCAGTGCATCGATGGTGCGGTAGAGTTCGGACCGATCTTCGGACGGGCCGGAAATGATGAGCGGCGTGCGCGCTTCGTCGATCAGGATCGAGTCCACCTCGTCCACGATGGCGAATTCGTGACCGCGCTGCACCATCTGGGCGCGCGTATACTTCATGTTGTCGCGCAGGTAGTCGAAGCCCAGCTCGTTATTGGTGCCGTAGGTGATGTCGGCGGCATAGGCGGCCTTGCGCTCGGCATCGGAGAGGCCGTGCACGATCACGCCCCAGGACAGACCCAGGAAATTGTAGATCTGGCCCATCCACTGGGCGTCGCGGCGCACCAGGTAGTCGTTGACGGTGACCAGATGCGCACCCTTGCCGTTGAGGGCATTGAGGTACATCGGCAGGGTCGCCACCAGCGTCTTGCCTTCGCCGGTCCGCATTTCGGCGATGGCGCTGTCGTTCATCACCATGCCGCCGATGAGCTGCACGTCGAAGTGGCGCATGCCCAGAACGCGCTTGGAAGCTTCGCGCACGGTCGCAAAGGCCGGGACCAGGAGGTCATCCAGCTTGGCGCCCTGTTCCAGCTGCGCCTTGAACTGGGCGGTACGCGCGCGCAGCTCGTCGTCGGTGAGCTTGGCCAGCTCCGGTTCCAGCGCGTTGATCGCGGCCACCTTGCCCTGATACCGCTTGACCTGCCGGTCCGACGGTGACCCGAATATTTTCCGGGCAAGCGCAGCAAATGCCATGTTTTCAAGGTCCTTTGTTTGTGAGCGGCGGGGCTGGTGGAGTGGAGTCCTGCAGGTGCGGGCGCGTCCGGGCCCCTTTTCGCCTCGTCACAACTTGAGGAACCCCTCGCGGTTCCCCTGTGCGGAATGTATGCACTTGTCTCGCCGGCACCCGTTGCAAGCGTCGGCGGGGCAATGCTCAAAAATGCGCGTGAGATGTAAGAGTGGGGGGCAGGCTTGTCAACGTATCCGAAATCGGCCACACCTTTGCGGGCCTGCTCAAGCCGCAGGCCGCCCGCAGATCACAAGCCGCTGATCGATGCGCCGGCTGGCACATTTTGGCCCCCATGCCATGCGAACGGGTGCGCGACCAAATCTGACCACGCCGGACGCACACCTGCCAACCGGCCAAGGAGCAAGTGAACCCCATGTCCCATACGACCCAGCGCCTGTTGCGCGCCGCCAGCCTCGCCGCCCTGCTCGTGGCGACGCCGGTGCTCAGCTTTGCCCAGGACACCGCGCCCGCCCCGCAGGCAGAGGCGACCGCCCCGGCCGCGGTTGATCCGGCCACTGTCGTGGCCCGGATTGGCGAGGATGCCATTACCGAGGGCGACCTGGTCTTCGCCGCCGAGGACATGGCCCAGGACCTTGCCCAGGTGCCGCCCGACGATCGCCGGGCGCTGCTGGTGCGGGTGCTGGTGGAAATGAAGGTGCTGTCCAATGCGGCGCGCGAGGCCGGCATGGACCAGACCGATGCTTTCGCCCAGCGCCAGAAATATCTTGAGGAACGCTCCCTGCGCCGCGCCTACCTCACCGAAGCCATCTCCGCCTCGGTGACCGATGAGGCGGTGCGGGCCGAATACGACGCCTTTGTCAGCGCCTACCAGCCTCAGGACGAAATCCGCGCCAGCCACATCCTTGTCGAGACTGAGGAAGAGGCCAGGACGCTCAAGGCCGAACTCGACGGCGGGGCGGATTTCGCCGCCCTGGCGCGCGAGCATTCCATCGATCCGGGCGCGGCCAATGGCGGCGACCTCAATTTCTTCGGCCGTGGCATGATGGTGCAGCCCTTCGAGGAGGCAGCCTTTGCCCTGAGCGAGCCGGGTGCCGTGTCCGAGCCGGTGCAGTCCCAGTTCGGCTGGCACCTCATCAAGCTCACCGAAAAGCGCCAGTCGGCGCCGCCGACCTTCGAGCAGGTCGCTCCCCAGATCGAGAACCGCCTGCTGATCCAGACGCTGACCGCCAGGATCGATGAGCTGATGCAGGGCGTGACCGTCGATTACGTCGACCCCGCGCTCAAGGCCCAGGTCGAGGCCCAGGAAGCGCGGGAAGCCCAGGCGAACCAGCCGGCCGCCCAGTAAGGGCGCAGGGACAGAACCACAAAGCCCGGCCCCGTGTGCCGGGCTTTTTTATTCAGACCGCCGTGTAGCCGGGGACACCGGCCAGGATCATGTCGATGACCTGCGGTGCCTTGCCATGGGCATCTTCGAGCTGGCCCAGCAGCAATTGGTGCCATGCATAGGACACCACGAGATCAATCACCAGGGCGGTATCGGTATCCTCGGGAACTTCGCCACGGGCCTTGGCCCGCTCCACGATCCGCGCTGCATAGGCCTTGCGGTCAGCCTGGTAGGTGTTGAGCACCTTGGCCGCTTCCGGATCGGTCTGCGCCTCTGCCACGACGGCGCGATAGACCGTGCCGCAGAGGCTGCCATTCCAGAAACCCAGCAGATGGTTCTGCAGAAAGCTCAGAAGATCGCTGCGCAGGTCCCCGGTGTCGGGAAACGACCTGGTATTCTTGAAGCGCCGGTAGACATCGAGCATCAGCGCGGTGCGATGCGGCCACCAGCGATAAATGGTCGGCTTGCCTGCACGTGCCCGGCGCGCCACCGCCTCGATGGAAAAGCCCGCAATGCCCCCCTCGCGCAGCACGGCCTCGGCCGCGTCGAGAATGGCCTCCTGGCTGGCGGGATTGCGCCGCGCGCCAATAGACCGGCGCATGCCCTCTTCGGTTTCTTCGGGAACAGTGCTCATGGCCTTTATATCGGGCACCGGCACCGAAAAGAAAAGACTTGAACGAAACGGCCCGTTTCGATATATAACGAAACGTATCGTTTCATTAAAGGCTTCAACATGTCCTTCTCCTCCCGCGCCCGCATGGCCCTGCTCATGAGCCTGGCCGTTTATCCCGTCGTCGTCACTTATGCCGCCCTGATCAGCTTTCTCACCCCCGGATGGGAGTTCTGGCAACGCAGCCTGCTCATCGTGCCCTTGCTGGCCACGACCATCGTCTTCTTCATCGTGCCCTTCCTCACCATCCGCTTCGGCGGCTTCATCGCCGGCCGAAAGAAGACTGCCGCATAGCCGAGCCAGGCTTTCATTGACGGCGTTACCCCGGCGAAGGCCGGGGTCCATGTCCGGGTCTGTTCACTGGTGCTCGAGGCATCACCGATGCGTGGACACCACGGACCAAAAGATATCCCCGGTGCCTCCACGCGCGTTATTCTCTCCCCATCAGCCGGGTGGAGATGGGGTTGCAACGATCAACCGTCCGGCGACAGTCGGGAGCACCCTGGATCGTTGCGGGGTGTGGGTCCGGGGATGGGAAATTCCGGCGTAAGTCGGCCCTAGTAACACCCCCTGCCAGAAGTCCCGGCGCCCCGAGGCGGCTTTCGTCTCGTTTTTTTATTTGCTCGGAGGCGGAATCTGTCTCGGGGCTTCCATCATCTTCCTCTCACCGCAGGCGTTCCGCGTCATGCGGCGCGCGGTCCTGCCTTGCGCGCGTCACACCTTTGAGGCACACCGGAGCACCGATTTTACCTTTGCAAGGTTCCTTCCATGGCTGCCCATCCGGTTTCTCCTCTTGCTCCCAAATCCTACCCGGACCTGCCGGCCATAGACGGCGTGCGCTTTGCCACGGCAGAAGCGGGCATCAAGTACAAGAACCGCACCGACGTCCTGCTCATGGCCTTCGACGAAGGTACCACCGTTGCCGGTGTCCTCACCCGTTCGAAATGCTCCTCGGCAGCCGTCGAGCTGTGCCGCGAAAACCTCGTGGGGGGCGTGGCCCGCGGCCTCGTGGTCAATTCGGGCAACTCCAATGCCTTTACCGGCATGAAGGGCCGCGAAAGCGTGCGTTACATCACCAGGGTGGCGGCCGGCGCCCTTGGCTGTGATCCCTCCGAGGTGTTCATTGCCCAGACCGGCGTGATCGGCGAACTCATCGACGCCTCCAAGTTCGACGGCGTCCTCGACGAAACCGCTACCC
>Ga0065721_10052361_pt1 | contig 12104 bp, 12 predicted proteins | sample Mesricmetagenome_FD_59108 | JGI IMG/M metagenome (GOLD analysis project Ga0065721, IMG submission 59108) | Mesophilic microbial community from rice straw/compost enrichment Sample: eDNA_1 v2 (version 2) | ecosystem: Engineered > Solid waste > Grass > Composting > Bioreactor | place: USA: Davis... | reverse complement strand
CGGCGGAGAGCTGCCGCGCGAGTGGAGCGTAGAGTCCGACGAGAAGGGCGGCAGGCTGTTCGTCGATCTTCCGATCTATGCCGGGCCAACGAAACGAATCGACTTGCGCGCGTTGGATCAGGCGGCGTTCCTGTTCGCGCTGTCCGTTGACGGCGAAGAAGGCGGCGAGGCTCCGCAGATCTCGGCCAGCGCCGACCGGCTTGACGCTCGCGTTCAGCGCGGCGGCCGCGAATTGGCTGTATCGCTGCCGCTGCGCCCTGTGGAGCGTGCGGGGCGTTGAACCGGCAAGTCCCCGCTGATTCTCGCGGCCGCATCTTGGGAGCGTTCCGGAAGTCACGTAACAAGATGGCGAAGCTGCTGCAACCTCGCTCAATCGGGCTGCGGCAGCAAACTGAGGAGCATTGCGTCCTCTCGTCTGTCTGCCCAATCTTTTTTACAAAGCGCGTAATGGTTATATTTCTCGTTATCGATTTCGATAATCGCTTGAAAGTTAAAGCCGCATTTGTGTAGGACCCTATTCGAAGGGACGTTATTTAATAGAGCGATGGCGCTGAGTGTCTCCACGTTCGCGCTCTCGAATAAATATCGGATCATTCCTTGCGAGGCTTGGGCGGCATAGCCCTTGCCTCTATGATCCTTCGAGACGGCATACACGATTTCCCGGTTGGGCGGCGGCAATTCCTCCTTGATCCCCGAGCAGCACCACCCGATGAATTCCCCCGTCTTCTTCCAAATAATCGCCAATCTAAGCCGAAGCTCGCCGACGTCCTCCCCTTGCGACACCGCATGGAAAAACCGTTCGTTCTCCGGAATCTCATAGTTAGTCAGCCAATCTTTCCGCTGCTCCTTAGACACGTTCCAACCGGGCAAGTATTCATATATTTCCGGCTGCCAGGTGAGCGTATGAAAAGCGTCCAGATCGCCAACGGCGAATTCCCTTAGAAGAACATCCTTACAATCAATCGTCAAAGCGGACTCTTCCGAGAAGGAACGAGTGCCGGCGTTGGCGTCCATGGCGATTTCTCCCTTCATGATTGCTTCAATAGGTATAATAACTCACTCGGAAAGAGCTGTGACCAGCGAAAAAGACTATAGTCGTTTTTTATTCCTGATTTGCTATAATTTAGGGGTGAGAAAGATAGGGAGGCTGGTAGAGTGCTGGTCAAAGGGCAGAAGGTCGACGTGACGAAGGGCAGGAACGTGAGCGAGCTGGCCGTCCATTTCGGGTGGAAGTGCGACAATGCGCGGATCGGCATCGATGCTGCCGGGTTCGTGTTGTCGGAGCGGGGCAAGTGCGAGCGGGACGAGCATTTCGTCTTCTACGGCAATCCTCATGGTTTCGGGGGCGCCGTTACGCATTCCGCGGCGGAGGGAGAGGATCGGGAGGCGATTCGGATTTCACTGCAGAGCGTGCCGGAAGCCGCCGACAAAATCGCCTTGACGGTGACGATCCACGAAGGAGAGAAGCAAGGCCATACGATGAAAGACGTATCCGGACTGTACGTAAGACTCGTCGATGCGGCAGCCGGGGAGGAAATTGGCCGATTCGACTTCGGTGCGGATTTCGGAATGGAGACGGCCGTGGTCGCAGGAGAATTGTACCGCTACCAAGGAGAGTGGAAGTTCCGCGCAGTCGGGAGCGGGTTCTTCGGCGGGCTGCAAGCGCTGTGCGAGAGCTTCGGATTGGAAGTGCGCGAGGAGGAACCTGCCGCTTCCGAGGCGGCGGCCGCGGCCGAACCGCTGATGCTGTCGACCATCGATCTGCGCAAGAGAACGGTCGGGCTGATGCTGGAGAAGAAGCAGCTGTCCGGAGTTGTCGCCAGAGTCGGACTTGTACTCGATATCACGGGATCGATGAGAAAATTGTACGGAAACGGCACTGTTCAGGAAGTCGTGGAACGGATGCTGGCGGTGGCGTGTCGGTTCGACGACAACGGAGCGCTGGACGTCTGGGTGTACGATCATGAATTCAGCAGATTGACCCCGGTGACGGAGCGGGATTTCGGCGGCTACGTAGAAACCCGCATTCTGAACGATCCCTCGATTCACAAGTTCGGGAGAAACAACGAGCCGCTGGTTATGGAAGACGTCATCCGCAAATACGTGAAGGAAGAGCCCGAGTCCACGCCGGTATTCATTATTTTCATTAACGACGGCGGAGTGGTCAGACCGACGAAGAGAACGCTCTCGGAGGCGGCCGTTCATCCGATCTTCTGGCAATTCGTCGGCATCGGCGACGCCGACTTCGAAGTTCTGAGCCAGCTGGATACGCTGCCGGGAAGAGTGGTCGATAACGCCAACTTCTTTCATATCGACGATATCGCGGCGATCACGGACGAACAGCTGTACGACAAGCTGCTGAACGAGTTTCCGTTATGGCTGGGAGAAGCGAAAGCGAAAGGGATACTGCGCTAACGGTTTGATTAGGGGCGGTCGAGCTGGACGGCTATTCGTCCTGACGGCCGCCCCGCATAATGCGGATTACGATTGCACGTAGCTGTCCGGAGCGCGATCGGCGACAACGGTCAAGACGACGCCATGCTCCAATAGCGCCTTAAGCGCGCACAGCACCATCGTAAATCCGCCCATGGAGTCGATCGCCTCCATGACGATATCGTCTCCGCTCCCAGTGAAATTCGCGTTCGTGATCGTCACGAACGTCCCCTCGTCCCGAGGCGAGAACGTCCACTCCACGGTGCTGGCGTTCGGAGCTCCCCATTCGATGACGATACGTTCGTTTTGCACGACCTGCTTGACTTCGACATCGGCGCCTACCCCGTACATTTCCCAATCCCACCGAATCGTCTTGCCTTCCTCCAGCCTGCCGCTGCTTTTCGTAAACCAGAACTTCGTCGTAATCGCCGGATCTGCGAACGCTTCGAATACTTGCTCGACCGGCTTTCTGATCAGCATTTGCGTGTGCGCCACGGGCGCGCGGGTGAGATGGATCATCGCTATGCTCCTTATCGGACAAGGTGGTGAAACGTATCTCCATTATAGCGAATGAACGAATAGCCTGCCTATCCTGCCTATCCTGGCTAGCGCCTGAACCGACACTTCGGGCGGATATAACCGCAAAGCAGCGTCATTTTTGTACAAAGTAGCGTCACTTGTATTCGCTCTTCCTTGATATGCTAGGACCAGAACAAGCAGAAGGGGGCAGGTAAGGATGTTAAATGTGGCGATCATCGGAGCGGGGGCGATTTCGGCGGCGCACATCGAGGGCTATTTGCGGTTTCCGGAGCGGTGCCGCATCGTGGCGATCTCCGATCTGTACGCGGACAAAGCGAGCCAACGAATCGAGCAATTCGGACTGAACGCGCGAGCGGTCGGCGATTATAAGGAACTGCTGGGGGAAGACATCGACCTCGTCTCGATCTGCACGCCGCCCTACACGCACGCGGCGCTGGCGGAGGAATTCATGGAAGCGGGCTCGCATGTGATCGTGGAGAAACCGATGGCGTCTTCTCTCGAAGAGTGCGACCGGATGATCGAAGCTCAGCGGAGAACGGGGAAACGGTTGTCCGTCGTCGCCCAGAACCGTTTCAAGACGCCGATGATGAAGCTGAAGTCGGTGCTGGACGGCGGATTGATGGGCAGGATGGGTCATGTGCAAGTCGATTCCTTCTGGTGGCGGGGCCACTGCTATTATGATCTCTGGTGGCGCGGCACATGGGAGAAGGAAGGCGGCGGACCGACGCTTAACCATGCCGTTCATCATATCGACGCGCTGCTGTGGATGATGGGCAGTCCGACGGAGGTGCAGGCGTTCATGAGCAACGTCTCGCACGACAACGCCGAGGTCGAGGACATTTCCGTCGCGCTGCTGCGCTTCGGCAACGGTTCCTTGGGGCAAGTGACCAGCTCCGTCGTTCATCACGGCGAGGAGCAGCAATTGATTTTCCAGGGAGATAAGGCGCGAGTGTCCGTTCCCTGGAAAGTGAAAGCGTCCAATTCGACGTCCAACGGCTTCCCCGAGCCGAACGAGGAGCTGGAGCAGCGGCTGCAGTCGCTCTACGACGAGCTGCCCGAGGTCGAGCACGAAGGGCACGCCGGGCAGATCGACAACGTGCTGACGGCGATCGAGACCGGAGCGCCGCTGCTGATCGACGGCGAGAGCGGCCGGCAAACGCTGGAGCTCATTACGGCGATCTACGCCTCGGCCAGTACCGGCGAGCTTGTGAGGCTTCCGCTGGACCCGGAGAACAAGTTCTACACCAGAGCGGGCATTCAGGCGAACGCGACGCATTTCTACGAGAAGAAGACGTCGGTCGACAATTTCGCGACGCAGGCGCGAGCAGACGGGCGATCACGTGTATTTGGTGAACCATGAGGGCGAGCGTCATTTTGCTGTGAACGGCCAGACGGGGTTCCCGTATTTCGGTCAATTTATTCTGGACTGCCTGCACCGCACGGAGAACGCGATGACGCAGGAGCATGCGTTCAAGGCGGCGGAGCTGTGCCTGATCGCGCAGCGCGACGCGATCGTCGTCACGAACGCGGGACGGCGGTAACGTCGGGCGGCTTCAGCGCCAGCTTGCGGTATTGGTGCGGCGTGACTCCGTAATGGGATTTGAACAGCTTGCAGAAGTAGGAGCAGTTCGTCACCCCGATCGCTTCGCCGATGCGGGCGACGGCCTGATCCGTCGAGGTCAGCAGCTTGATCGCCTGCTGCAAGCGTCTCGCCGTGACGTAGTCGGAGATGCTGGAGCCGGTGCATTCCTTGAACAGATGTGACAGATGGTACGGTGACAGATGCAGCTCGGCGGCCATCTGCTTCAGCCGCAGCGGCTCGGCGTAATGGCTCTCCAGCCAGACGAGGATGCGCTCCGCCTGATGCACCTTGCGCGTGAGTCCCGAGCCGAGCTGTCCGGATCTCGTCTCCCAGATCGACTTGAAGGCATGGAAAAATTCGATCAGGAACAGCGAAAATTCCTCCGGCTCATCCCTCTTTCCGATCGAGGAGCGCTTGCGGTCGAAGCGCTGAAGCAGCGCGTGAAGCGGATCGTCCTCGTCCAGGTTGTAGAGGCACGGATAAGGAAGTTTGCTCGTATGGATTTGTTTGAAGAAGGCGAGCAGGCTGGGCCATTTATCGAAATAGTCTTCGTAGAGCGAAGGCTCGAATTGAATGATGGTGCGCACGAAGGGACTGTGCGGCAAAATGTCCATCTGGATATGATGCAGTTGATAGGGCTGGAATACGCACAGCATGCCGGGCGCGACTTCGTAGCTTTGCTGGTCGACGACGAGGGTTCCGCTGCCCTCATGGATGATCAAAATCTCGATGCCCTGATGCGCGTGGAACGTGCCTTGAAACTGCTCGGAGTCGGCGCTTGTCCGCCGATAGGCATAGTAGAGCTTCATCTCGTTCAAATTGAAGGCTTGTACGTGGGTCATCCGAGCTCTTTCCTTTCCCTGCTTGAAGCTTGCGGGTCTTAGTTCCCGATGAAGATAACATACCATAGGAAGGCTGCGAAAAGGAGGTTTATTGCGCGTGAAGCCGTTTCTGGACGAGAACTTTTTGCTGAAGAACGACGTGGCGGTCAGGCTTTACCACGAGTACGCGGCGTCTCTGCCAATCATCGATTACCACTGTCACCTGGACCCGCGGGAGATCGCGGAGAACAAACGGTTCGCCAACCTTGCGGAAGCTTGGCTGTACGGCGACCACTACAAATGGCGGGCGATGCGCGCGAACGGCGTCGAGGAGAAATACGTGACGGGCGGTTCCGGCGCGGACGACTACGGGCGGTTTCTCGCTTGGTCCCGCACAGTGCCGTATACGATCGGCAATCCGCTGTTCCACTGGTCGCATCTGGAGCTCCGCCGCTTGTTCGGCGTGAACGACCTGATTACCGAGGCTAACGCTCGAGCGATCTGGGACAAGACGAAGGCCTGCTTCGAGGGAGAAGGCTATTCGGTACGCGATCTCATTCGCAAAAGCAACGTAGAGGTCATCTGCACGACGGACGATCCGGCCGACTCGCTCGAGCACCATGCGGCGATTCGCAAGGAGGAGGGAGCGGGGGCGCTTGGACTCCGTGCGGCGATTCGCAAGGAGGAAGGGCCGGATACGCTTGGGCTCCATGCGGCGATCAATAAGGAGGAGCGAACCGGTACGCTTGTTCTGCCCTCTTTCCGGCCGGACAAGGCGCTGAACGTTCGCGCCGCGGCGTTCCTTCCCTGGCTGCGGAAGCTGGAGGAGGCGACGAACGGCTCCATCTCGGACTACGGCGAGCTTCTGGCCGCGCTCGAAAGACGATTGGATTTCTTTCACGAGCTGGGCTGCCGCGTCTCCGATCATGCGCTGGACGACGTTCCGTTCGCGGCGACCTCCTACGAGGAAGCTGCAGCGGTTTTCAACAAAGCGTTAAAAGGAGAAGCCGTCAGCGAGGAAGAAGAAGCCCGGTACAAGACGTTTACGCTGCTGCAGCTGGGCAGAGGGTACGCCAAGCGCGAATGGGTCATGCAGCTTCACCTCCATGCGCATCGGAACAACAACGGCCGGGCGTTCGCCAAGCTCGGGCCGGACACCGGGCACGACTCGATGAACGACCAGCCGTTGGCCAAGCCGCTTGTTGGCCTGCTGGACGCCCTGGACCGCGAAGGCGCGCTGCCCCGCACGATCGTGTATTCTCTCAACTCGAACGATAACGACATTTTGGCTTCGATTATCGGATCTTTTCAAGGGGACGGCATTCCGGGTAAAATTCAGCTCGGCTCCGCATGGTGGTTCAACGATACGAAGGACGGCATGATTGCGCAGCTGACTTCCCTGGCGAATATCGGCATGCTGGGCCGTTTCGTCGGCATGCTGACCGATTCCCGCAGCTTTCTTTCCTTTACCCGGCATGAGTATTTTCGCAGAATTCTGTGCAATTTGCTCGGGGAATGGGTGGAGAACGGCGAAGCGCCCTATGATCTGGCGTGGCTTGGCGGCCTCGTACGGGATATTTCTTATCGCAACGCAAAAGCTTATTTTCGCTTCAGGGCATAGAATCCAGAAAACCAGAGGAGAGATCAAGCGGTGAAAATGGTATTCAGATGGTACGGGGAAGGCAACGATACGGTAACGCTGAAGCAGATCAGGCAAATTCCCGGCGTGGAGGGCATCGTATGGATGCTCCATGACGTGCCGGCGGGCGAAGAGTGGCCGACGGACAAAATTATGGCCTACAAGCGGTTGTCCGAGCAGTCCGGCCTGCACCTGGAAGTCGTCGAGAGCGTAAACGTGCACGAGGACATCAAGCTGGGGCTGCCTTCGCGCGACCGTTATATCGAGAACTATAAGAAGACGATCGCGAAGCTGGCCTCCGTAGGCGTGAAAACGATCTGTTACAACTTCATGCCGGTATTCGATTGGGCGAGGACGGATTTGTACAAAGAAATGGACGACGGCTCGACCGCTTTGTTTTTCGAAAAGGCCAAAATCCGGGACATTGATCCGATGGAGCTTGTCCGCCAGATCGCCGACAACCCGGACTTTACGATGCCGGGCTGGGAGCCGGAACGGCTCGGCAGGCTGAGCGAATTGTTCGACGCTTACCGGGGCGTGACCGAGGACGATTTGCGCAGCAATCTTCGCTACTTCCTGGAGCAAGTCGTTCCCGTCGCCGAGCATTACGACATTAAAATGGGCATCCATCCCGACGATCCGCCGTTCTCCATTTTCGGCTTGCCCCGCATCGTCAAAAACAGGGACGACATCCGCCGCATTCTGGACTTCGTGGACAGCCCGTCGAACGGAGTCACGCTGTGCAGCGGATCGCTGGGCGCGAACCCTGACAACGATATCGCGGCGATGGTCAAGGAATTCGCGGGCCGTATCCCGTTCGCTCATATCCGCAACGTGAAAGTGTACGACAACGGCGACTTTATCGAGACTTCGCACCGCACCCGGGACGGCTCGGTCGATATCGCGGGCATCGTGCGGGCGTATGCCGAAACCGGCTTTACCGGATACGCCAGACCGGATCACGGACGACACATCTGGGACGAGAAATGCCGCCCGGGCTACGGCTTGTACGACAGAGCGCTCGGCATCATGTATCTATGGGGAGTCTGGGATTCGGTTGTGCGGGAGAAAAAAGCGATTGTGAAGGGGAGCGGCCGATGACGTCTTATAAGGAAGGGGTGCGCGGAAAAGTCGCTGTCATCACCGGGGGAAGCGGCGTGCTGTGCTCAGAGATGGCGAAGGAGTTGGCCCGATACGGAGTCAAGGTGGCCGTGCTCAACCGGAGCGCGGAGAAGGGGCAGGCCGTGGCCGATGCGATCAACGCTTCCGGAGGCGAAGCGATCTCCGTCTCCTGCAACGTGCTGGACACGGACAGCGTGACACAGGCGGATCGAATCGTGACGGAGACGCTCGGGAGCTGCGACATTTTGATCAACGGCGCGGGCGGCAATCATCCGGATGGAGTCACGAGCAAGGAAATTTTCCAGGCGGAGGATCTGGGCCGGCCGGACGTCAAAACGTTTTTCGACCTGACGGTGGACGGATTTTCCTCGGTGCTGAATTTGAACTTCCTGGGGACGCTCATACCGACGCAAATCTTCGCGAAACGGATGATCGGCAAGCAAGGCGCGGTAGTGATCAATATTTCTTCCATGAGCGCGCCAAGCCCGATGACGAAGGTGCCGGCCTACAGCGCGGCCAAGGCGGCGATCGACAACTTCACGCAGTGGCTCGCCGTGCACATGGCCGAGTCGGGCATTCGGGTGAACGCGATCGCGCCGGGCTTTTTCCTGACGGAACAAAACCGCCGGCTGCTCACGAACGAAAACGGGACGTTGACAGAACGTTCCCACAAAATCGTTGCGCATACGCCGATGAGAAGGTTCGGGGAGCCCAAGGACCTGCTCGGCACGCTGCTGTGGCTGGTGGACGACTCCGCCTCCGGCTTCGTGACGGGCGTCACCGTGCCGGTCGACGGCGGGTTTATGGCTTATTCGGGGGTTTGAGGCTCCGCGCTTATAGGGATGAGATCGTTCTCCGGTCGATAGTGGCGGCTGAAGCTCTGGAAGGAGAGAATGTCCTGACCGATAGTCGTAAGCGCGCTAAGCTAGGTGTAGCATTGACGGTCGGTAGGCCGCGTGCTACACTTTTCTTATCGATAAAATTATCGATAATCTTATCGATAACATAAATGAGGGATGCGCCATTTCGTTTCGATTGGACGAACGGGGAACTTCGCTGAGCGAACAAGTGTATTTGGGTTTACGGGAAGCGATCGTCAGGGGAGAGCTCTCGCCGGGCTATCGGCTGCTCGTGCTGGAGATCGCCAATGCTCTGGGCATCAGCCAGGCTCCGGTCAGGGAAGCGATGGAGCGGCTGAAGCAGGAAGGGCTGCTCGTCGGCAAAGCCAACAAAGGCTCGATCGTCGCCGAGATCAAGCAGGAGGAGATCGAGGAGCTGTACGATTTGCGGGAGCTGATCGAATGGGATGCCGTGCGCAAGTCGATTCCGCGGCTGGACGAGGAAGATTTCCGGAAGCTGTCCGACATCTACGAAGGGATGGTCCAGGCGGCGCGGGAGGACGACTTGTTCGGGTTCATCGATCTGGATATGGCCTTCCACGGCTACTTCTTCGAGAAGTCGGGCAATCGGACGATTCTCCAGATTTGGCGGCAGATCGCGGTTAAGCTGAAACAGTTTCTCGCCATTACGAACAAGCTTTATTTTCCGGACCTGATGTCGATCGCCGTCGGCCACACGCCGCTGATCGAGGTGCTGAAGACCGGAGACGAGGATGAAATCAAGCGGCTGTACGTGCTCCATATGAAGGAAGTTTGGTGGAGAATGGGGCGCAACAAGCAGATGAGCTAGCCCGGTTGAACCAAGCTACGTCGAAGAGACGACCAAGTATAGAACTTTCGGGGAGGCAGGAGCAATGAGCGTACAGAAGGAAGCGAACGAAGCGGCATACCGTCCCGAGGTGGTGACGTTCGGGGAGACGATGGGGCTGCTCATCGGCGGGCCGAAAGGCATCGAGCACAGCGCCAGCCTGGACAAGTCGTTCGGAGGCGCGGAGAGCACCGTCGCGATGGGATTGGCCCGGCTCGGGCACCGGGTCGGCTGGTTCGGCCTGCTCGGCGACGATCCGATGGGGCGTCTTATCGTGAAGACAATTCGCGGGGAAGGCGTCGACGTCTCCCGGGCCAAGCTGGCGGCTGACGCGCCGACCGGATTGATCTTGCGCGAGCAGCTTGCCGGCAAGATGTCGGTCTATTATTACCGGAAGTTTTCCGCGGCGAGCCGGATGCGGCCGGAGGATCTGGACGCGGAGTATATCTCGCAGGCCAAGTTCCTGCATTTGACGGGCATTACGCCCGCCCTTAGCCCGAACTGCCTGGAGACGGTCCGCGAAGCGATCCGCATCGCCAAGGCCAATGGGGTGAAGGTGGTATTCGACCCGAATTTGCGGCTTAAGCTGTGGGGGCTCGACGAAGCCAGGAAGACGCTGCTGGAGTTTGCCGAGGAGGCGGATTATTTTCTGCCCGGACTGGACGAACTGAAGCTGCTGTACGAGACGGACGACTTCGACGAGATCGTCGGCCGGTTGAGACGCTTGAAAGCCCAATCGATTCTCAAAGGAGGCGACGACGAGACTTACGTGATCAAGCCGGACGAGGTCGTTGCCGTTCCTTATTTCAAGGCGAAGCATTTTGTCGATCCGATCGGTGCCGGGGACGGTTTCTGCGCCGGGTTCCTGTCCGGAATATTGCGCGGATTCGATCCGGTCGAGGCGGTGCGGTTGGGCAATCTGGTCGGCTCGCTCGTCGTGCAGATGGTCGGCGATTGGGAAGGTTTGCCGACCCGCGAGGAAGCGGACGCCGTATTGAACAATAAAGCTCATGTGGAACGTTAACTAATCATACCTAAGGGACAGGAAAGGCGGAAAATCAGATGAAGAAGCTTCAAACGATCCAAAGCATAGTCGAACAGGGCGTCGTCGCCGTATTGCGCGGCAAAGACGCGAACGAAGTCGCCGAAATGGCGGAACAGGCGATCGCGGGCGGCATTAAGGCGATCGAGATCACGATGACGGTGCCGTCAGCGCTTAAGGCGATCGAGAAGCTGGCCGCGAAATATTCCAGCACGGCGAGCGACCCGGACAAGTTCGCGATTATCGGCGTCGGCACGGTGCTCGATCCGGAGACGGCGCGCGCCGCCATTCTGAGCGGCTCCGAATTCGTCGTCGGACCGTCGCTTAACCCGGCGACCGTCGCGCTGTGCAACCGGTACCGCATTCCCGTGATGCCGGGCGTCATGACGATCAAGGAAATCCAGGAGGCGCTGGAGCTGGGCGTCGATATCGTCAAGCTGTTCCCGAGCACGACCCCATCGGCGATCAAGGCGATCAAAGGTCCGCTGCCGCAAGCGAACATCATGCCGACCGGAGGCGTAACGCTGGACAATGTCGGCGAATGGATTGCGGCGGGCGCGGTTGCCGTCGGCATCGGCTCCGACCTGACGAACGAAGCGGCCAAGAAGGGCGATCCAAGCCTGATCGCCGCTCGCGCTGCCCAGTACGTGCAAGCGTTCAAGGCCGCCCGAGGGCGGTAAGCGGGCTGAAGTCGCGCCTTGATGGACTGCGGCGACCAGCCTGCAAGATTCACCGAGCGTTATAGAGATGAGAGCATGAGACCTGCCTGCCGCTTGATCGCGGTTGGGCAGGTTTTTTCGCGTTGTCCGTCGGGAAAGGGGAATAGGCCTTCGGGACGTCGTTAATAGTGGGAGGAGAAGGATGGTTGGGTGAGGAAGGTGAGGACCGACGGCGGAAGACAGCGGCAGGGGGGGGCAGCGGGAAGTAGACCCATTTTGTCTGGTTATACGGATTATGGGCGGCTGGTGGATGAACGTCGAGGTACTTTTTTGGCCCCGACGTTGCGACCCCGGCCTCGTCGAGGCACTTTTTTTGCCTCGGGACTGCGTCTCCGGTTTCGTGGAGGCACTTTATTGGCCTTCATCACGCAGCACGGGGTTGAGGCCCTGAGCTTCGAGGCACTTTTTTGGCCCCGCCCCTGAGCCTCGTTCGAACCTCCGACCCGTGCAGACGATCCTGCGTAACGGTGAAGGCCATGCGAAGCAGGCCACACAAAAC
>Ga0065721_10052360_pt1 | contig 12104 bp, 7 predicted proteins | sample Mesricmetagenome_FD_59108 | JGI IMG/M metagenome (GOLD analysis project Ga0065721, IMG submission 59108) | Mesophilic microbial community from rice straw/compost enrichment Sample: eDNA_1 v2 (version 2) | ecosystem: Engineered > Solid waste > Grass > Composting > Bioreactor | place: USA: Davis... | reverse complement strand
ATCGGCGGCTCGTCCCTGAAGGGCGCTCCCGTGGACACCAAAACCGGTCAGCTCCTCGCGGAGCGTCACCGCATCGAAACCCCCGAGCGTCTTTCGCCCGCCGAGATGGGCGCGGCGATCGCGCGCATGGCGGCGCATTTCGATTGGAAGGGCCCGGTGGGCGTCGGTTTCCCCGGCGTCGTGCAGGGGCCGCATATCCGCACCTCGGCGAACCTGCATCCGGACTTCGTCGACCTCGACGCGGCGGCGGAGCTGGAGCGCATCGTCGGCGCGGAGATCAGCCTGGTGAACGACGCCGACGCGGCGGGTCTGGCCGAGGTGGCCTTCGGCGCGGGGCGCGACGTGAAGGGCGCGGTGCTCATGCTGACCTTCGGCACGGGCGTGGGTTCGTCGATGTTCGTCGATGGTATCCTTTATCCGAATACGGAATTCGGGCATCTGCGGAAGAACGGCGATTCCTGGGAAAAATACGTCTCGGGCGCGGCCAAGGAGCGTCGCGGTCTGAGCTACGAGGCCTGGGCGGCGGACGTGAGCGATTATCTCCGCGAGCTCGAGGATCTCGTATGGCCGGATTTGATCATCGCGGGCGGCGGCATCAGCGCGGACCACGCGAAGTGGTTCCCGTATCTGAAGAATCGCACGAGGGTCGTGCCGGCGGAGTTTTTGAACGAGGCCGGTCTGGTCGGCGCGGCGCTGCACGCGGCGCGGGCGCTCTGAGGCGCGGCGCACGGGCACCGGAGCGGGCGCGAGCACGGAGCAGGGATCGCCATGCGGACGGAGTCGCTCCCGGTGTTGATCGTCGGACAAGGGCTGGCGGGAACCCTGCTCGCGTGGGAGTTGGAGCGCGCGGGGCGCGGGTTCCAGCTCGTCGACGCGGGGCATGCGGGGAGCGCGTCGCGTGTCGGCGCGGGGCTGGTCAATCCGGTGACGGGCGAGCGTTGGGTGGCGGCGCCGGATTGGGCGGAGAAGTCCGCCGCGTCGCGCGCGGTTTTTCGCGAGATCGAGGCGGCGTGGGGCGCGCGGCTTGTCACGGAGCTGCGCATACGTCGCGAGTGGCGCGACGAGGCCGAGGCGGCGATGGTGCGCGCGAAGGTCGGTCGCGGTGAATTGGCGCCGTGGATACGGTCCGGGGGGCTCGAACCGGGTGCGGCGTGGATCGAGGGCGCGTGGCGGGTGGATCTGCCGGGCTTGATCGCGGCGGGGCGCGCGCGCTGGGCGGCGCGGGGAGTCTTGCGCGAGGGGCGGATGGACGCGGACGAGGCGGCGGCGTGGCCGGGGCCGGTGGTGTGGTGCGTGGGCGCGGCGGAGATGCGTCTGCCGGAGCTGCGACCGGTGGGCGGGGAAACCTTGGAGCTGCGGATCGAGGCCGGCGAGGGGTGGCGGGAGGACGTGGTGCGGCACGACGGCGTGTGGATTTTACCGACGGGGGCGGGGCATGCCTGGGCGGGCGCGAGTTTCGTCCGCGACGAAACCGAGCGGGAGATGCGTCGCGAGGCTTTGCGCGCGAGCGTGCGGCGTCAGCTGGCGGATATCGTCTGGCGCGAGACGGGGATCCTGGCGGGGCGGCGGATGACCTCGACGAACCGTGTGCCGCGAAGCGGCTGGCTGCCGGGGCGGGAGGGCTGCGAAGGCGCGTTCAACGGCCTCGGCTCGAAGGGCGCGTTGTTGGGGCCTGCCCTGGCGAGGGAGTGGGTGGGGCGGCTGGCTGGCGTGGCGTGACCGCGCAACGCGGGGGGCGGATGCCGTGGCGGCGTCAGCCGCGGCGGATCTCGGAGCCCTGGAAGCGGATGGCGAGGCGGTAGACCTTTTTCACTCGGCAGGTGATCTTGCCGGTGGCGGGGTCGAATGTATCGGGGATTTCGATACGGTGGAGGTCGACGGTCGCGTGGTAGCCGCGTTCGCTGAAAAGATCGATGAGCATGGCCAGCGCGAGGGGATCGTCGAGGACGGGGTCCTCGGTGTTGACCGAGGCGATGCCGGAGATCGCGTGACGTTGCACGATGGGCATCACCTTGCGGGCGATGAACTCGACGACCTTGGAGAGCAGCTCGGTGTGTTCGAAGGCGTATTCGTCGAGGCGCTTCACGAGCTGCTGGCGGGCGTGGACCACGAGGTCGCTCGCGACCGGGATGGGGCGGAGGAGGTCGTGGGTGCGCGGGTCGAGCTCGAGCGAACTCTGGTATTGGAGCTCGCGGAGGATGTTTTGCTCGACCTCGGCGAGGGAGCCCTGGGCGTTGACGAGGTGGTAGTGGAAGATCTCGCGGAGGGATTGCAGGGCGTCCCAGGTCTGCTCCTTGAAGACGCGGTAGCGGCGCTTCGCGAGTTCGACGTCGTAGTCGGTGGGACGTTCCTCGAGCAGTTCGCCGACGCCGGTGCGGCGGACGTCCTCGTTGTGGGCGCGGATTTCGAGGCCGCGTTTGAGCTGGCGCTCGACCGAGGTCTTCTCGTCCACGAAGAGCACCATGATGTGGATGGTGGGGTGGCGGAAATGGGCGCGCAGCGGCGTGTGGTAGAACTCGCGGCGCAGGGCGTGCATCTTGTCGACGAGCAGCTTGAGGCACTCGACCTGGACCTCGGTGCGCGGGAAGCCGTCCAGGATGCAGCCGTCGCGGTAGACGGGATCGAGCAGGCGGCGGAGCAGCAGGCGGATGACCTCGCGGTCGCCGACCATCTGGCCGGCGTCCTTGATGCGTTTGGCCTCGGGCGAATCGAGCAGGGCGCTGACGACGATGGGGTCGCAGGTGAGGCCGCGGGCCTTGAGGATGAAGGCGGTGTTGGTGCCCTTGCCGGCGCCGGGGGCGCCGCCGAGGAGGATGATCTCCTTGGGGAAGCGCAGTTGGTCGCGACCGAATTCGCCTTCCAGCTCGCGCCACACGGTGTCGAAGATCACCTGTGCGTCCTTGATTTCGAGATCCTGGTGGCGAACGGCCGCGGGCTGGGGGCCGTTCGGGGCAGGCGAGGGGGCGGAAGGCGGGGTGGGCTGGGCCATGAGAAAACGGGTGACTGAGAGGGAAAGCGGGGCGGGTTTCGATAGCGAAGTTCGTTTCGGGGGCTCCCGGTTTTGTCTGGGGTGTATTTCCTAGTCGGCCTCGAATCTGTTGCGCCGAGCAAAAATCTTGGAACCTTTGCGGCGTTGACGCGTCAGAGGTGTCACATCCTTGAGCACGGTTTCGGAGCCTAATCCCCAAGCGACGAAGCCACCAGACCGGCTCAAGGCGCAACCCTTTCGTTCTTTTGTGCTCACCCTCGTGAACACGACCAATTCCTGAAGCCGCGAACTTCAGGAGTGTTAGTTGAAGCTGGACCTGACGGGGCCGCCCTTGTGGTGGCCCCGTCTTGGTTTTTATGGCGCGGGCGAAGAGCGGGCGGATCCGGCGGCGGGAGAGGCCGCGATCTTGCATTTTTTGTGTTTTGCACGCCTTGCGGGCGGACCTCCTTGCACCGCGTCTTGGGCGACCCCTAGTTTCAGGCGCGATAACGGACGCATCCCTTCACCACCGCGTCCCGCATCCTTCACTTATGCACGACGAAGCCGCCACCTCCGCCGCCCTGCTGCCCGATCTGCCCGATTCGCGTGATCCGCGTGTTCTGGCCTATCTTAACCTCAAGCTCCGCGAACTGGGGCAGCCGGGGGTCGAGTTGCCGGCCGACGACGGCGCCGCGGCGCTTACCGGTCTCGTCGATCACTTTCTCGTCCTGGGGAGGGAAAAGGACCGCCTGCTTTCCCGGCATCTGTGTCCGGTCGACCAGCGCATCCAGAACTTTCTCTACGCCAATTTCGAGGAATACGGCCCGGTGCCCCACCTCCCGCCCGCGACTTTGGTGCTCGATCGCCCGGGGCTGGCGCGGGCCCTTTCGCTTCCGCCTTCGGCGGACGAGCACAAGAGCTCCATCCTCACCTCGACCCGCCTGCACAACGGCATCCTGCACAATCCTAAGTCGGACCGGCGCACCACGCAGGGCATTTTCCATGTCGCCGAAGGCGGTCTGCCCATCCCCGACGACAAGAAGGCCGTGCCCGCGGCGGTGTTTTCCCGCCTGCTCCGTCACGCGCTGAATCCGCCCGATGAGCTGCTGGCGCTGCCCTTCACGGCGGCGTCGTCCGAGCCCGCCCACGCGTTCGTTTCGCTCTACCTTCGGCCCGTCGTGGTGCCCGAGGTGCCCGGCTTCACGCCGGCGCGCCGCATGGAGACCCGCTTCTTCATCCCGGGCGCGCTCGTCGCCAACCTAGACTTCGTCGAAAGCATCTTCGGCAACGCCGGCGACCCGGGTCTGCCGATCAACGACGCCGCGCTCGATCCCGAGCATTGGACCGGCCACACCGGCTGCATCATTCTCGCGCCGCATCTCAACGGGCTGAAGAAAAAGGACCTCGGCCTGCCTTCCTGGGAGGACGCCACCGAGCGCCAGCGCCGCGACGGCATGTGCTGGAAGTCGCCCGACGAGGCCTACAACGACGGCGTGGCCTTCAAGTGCACCGCCCGCGACGCCTCGGGCGTCGTGGTGACCATCCTCTCGGACAACTACTTCGGCTACTGCAAGAAGGAGGTGAAGACCCAGATCTCCTTCGCCGCGAACCTGCTCGGCCTCGCCGAGGAGGAGCACGCCGGCGGCGCCCTCGCCTTCCCGAGCTACGATCTCGGCGAGGAGTTCACCCTGCTCTCGGTTTTCCCCGACGCGGAGACCTCGCTCGAAAAGGCGCTCGCCCTCCTCGGCGAGCGCGCGCTCCCGCAGCCCGGCGGGTGGGCCCGCGACGCCGCGTATCCAAACATCTACTACGTCCCCGGCGACGCGCGCTTCGATCTTCGCACCCAGCGCGTGACCTGGGGGGCCGGCGACGAGCCCGCCCATTCGATCAAGCTGCTCCCCGGCGTCACCTACGTGCTGCCCTCCGGCTACAAGGTCGAGATGGTGCGGCCCGACTCCAATTCCCGCTGGCGCCTGCGCGGCACCACCGCCGAGGGCATCCTTTGCCACAAGCCCTGCACGGTTTCCGGCGGCGGCAAGTCCGAGATCTCCAAGTCCATCGCCGACGCGACGTTCTCCGGCCCGGTCTTCATCTCCGACGCCGCCAAGGATCTCGACCTCGTGGAGGCCATCCTGAAGCGCGACTACTCGCAGCGCTACAAGGACCCCGCGCGCAACAAGCCGCCCGGCCAGGGACGCCCCATCCTTTCGCCGAAGCGCTCGCTCGGCTCCGTCGTGAAACTGCTCTCCCGCAGCCCCGACTACACCGACGAATACAACGAGTGGATCGACTCCATCCCGCGCTACATCCGCGATCTCGTTCTTCTTGTGAAACGCGTGCACAAGGCCGAACACGGCGACGACTGGCGCCGTCATTTCGCGGTGGACACGATCAACGGTCGCCCGGGCAACGAGCTCAAATACCACGGCGTCCGCGCCACCACCCAGTTCCTGCGCGTCGGCTACGCGAAGGACGGCGGCTGGCGGACCTTCTCGCTGCGCAGCGACTTCCTGCCCGCGGTGAAGATCCAGGCCGAGGACGACATCACCGCCTCGGCCGTCGCCCCGGCCCGCGTGGTCAAGGGTCTGCCCGCGGACCGCGCCGCCGAGTCCGCCTCGGTCAAGTTCGTCCACAACTGCGAGACGCGTCTCTTCCAGCGTCCCGACGACGCGATCGTGCGCGGCTACGACAAGCACGCGGAGAAGGACTTCGCCGGCTCGGGCAACTTCTTCTCCAACTACGAGCCGCTGCCCCACGCCACGATCGGCGACATCCTCGACGACACGCTCGGTTTCGACGCCTACACGCCGCCGATCAAGGACCTCGTGCGCGACTTCGCCGCGAATCCGAAGGCCGGCTACGTCGCGCTCCCCTCGCATCCGCGCATCGTCGACGGCAAGCCGACCAAGAACCCCCGCTATCTCCAGGTCCGGCCCGACCTGCTCGACCCGCGGGCGACCGCGCTCGCCCGCATCGGCGCCCGCCTCAGCCGCGGCCTCAAGGCCGACGAGCCCGTGGTGTTCCCCGTCGGCGCCGTGTTGATGGGCCGCCGCCTCAACCCGCCGGAAAAGGGCGTGCGCCCGCTCTGCGTTTTCAACCCCATCCACTACCAGGAGCTGCCCGAGGCCTTCATGGACCTCATCGCGAGCCTCACCGGCAAGTCGCCCTCGACCACCGGCGCCGGCTCCGAAGGCGCGCTCACGAAGGGGCCCTTCAACGCGCTGCCGCCGATCTACGATCTCAACGCCGCGCTCGTGTCCTTCCTCCTCACCGACCTGCCCGTGTTCTCCACCGCGGCCGGCTGGGTGGGCCCGAAGCTGCGCGTCGACCACGACATCTCGCTGCTCGTGCCCGAGATCTGGTGCCGCATGAGCGCCGAGGAGCGCACGCCGAAGTTCCTCATCGAGCACGGCTACCTCGAGCGCTGCACGGACTTCGTCCACGACGGCAAACCGGTCCTCGCCTCGCGTCTCGGCTGGCGCATCACGGATCGTTTCGTGCAGGCCTTCTTCGGCCGTGTGATGAGCAACCCCTCGACGGTCTTCGACGAGGAGCACCTCAAGCCCGAGCTGACCGACGCGGGCATCTTCGCCGACGGCATGGAAAACATCGTTTCCGCGATGAAGGAGGCCGCCGACCACTACTTCGCCGACGGCTCGATCGAACACGCATGCCCGCCGCTGCGCGCCCTGCTCCACATCATGCGCGACGGCCAGTGGGAGGGGAAGGGGCTCGATTCCCCCGAGGTCCGTCGTCTCTTCGACCGGGAGGAGATGCTCAAGAGCGACTGGTATCGCGCCCGCCTCGAGGCGAAGCGCATGATCGACGCCGCCACCTGGGAATCGCACGCGCGCTACCTCGAGAAATTCCTCCGCCGGGCCAACTACGCCGACGTCGCGGTGAAGCTCGACATCAAGAGCCGGCTCGACCGCGTGGCCGCGCGCGCCCGCGCCGCGAAGGACGGCTCCTACGTGGAGTCGCTCCGCGGCACGCTCGGAGGCGAACCCGCGGTGGCGAAGGACATCGTCTACGCGCACCGCGTGTGAGGTCCTCCGTCCAAGATTGGTTTGGTGGGTTTGACTGAAACAGAAGCGCCGGCCTTCGGGCCGGCGCTTTTCTTTGGCAGGACGGGAACGATCAAGGGACCGCTCCCACATCGGGTTTATCGCCCGCGTGATTTTGTAGTCATTTAATCGATACGACGGGCGTATTCAGCGGCGGCGGCGACGCAACCCGGAGAAACCGCAGGCGACGATCGCGGTCCAGATACCTGCGCCGGCGGGTTCCGGGATGACTGTGAACGAGCCTTGCATCCAGTAGGAGGGGGCGTCCGTGGTGATCGAGATATCCCGGATGTTGGTGAACGTAAGCGTGCCGGTTGCCGGGTTGTAGCTGACGGACCAGTCGGCGTTGTTCGTTTCGGCGTCTTGTGCACCGAATTCGAAGCCGGTGATTTCCGCCGACTCCGCCGAGAAGATATTCTCGATCGTAAGGGTGAGCGTGTTGGCGGCGAACGTGGTTGTCTCCGGGCCGTTGTTGAAGCGGAAGAATGAGATCGAAAGCTGCTGGTAGGTGAAGTCGGGGGTGTTGACGATATTTCCCGTGGCGACCGCACTTTCCTTGTCGTCCAAGCCGAGCATCAGCCAGAGGCCTGTGGTAAGTTGCAGATCGGCGGACGCGTAGTCGCCGTCCTCCAAGGTGAAGGGGACGCTGGTGACCGACCAAGAGTGGACGGTGTCGACGATGGAGAAGATCAGGTGGGCGTCGTTCTCAGGTGTCGCCAGGTCGACGTAATAGGCGGCTTGGGTTGCGGAGCAGAGAAGGAGACCGGAGGTCCAATACAGTGCAGCGGTGTATCTAAGCATGGCTGGATGACTTCGGCCCTCTTCTTGCAACCTCGCTTGATGCAGGTGAATTACTTTTGTCGTAAATGTATTGTTATATTTTTCTTCTGCGAGTCCGGCATGAAGTGCCTGATGACAGCTTTCGCTGGACCTTGTCTTTGGGGTTGGGAGTGAGGTCCGTCCGGTTGGTTCCGCGACCTCACAGTCGCGTCACGCGCAGGCGGAGGAATTGGCGTGGCGAGGTCGCGGGATCGGGCTCGGCGCGCACGGTGACGAGTTCGCCGCCGTCGGTCGTGACGCGCGCCGTTTCCGTGACGACGCCCGGGTCGCTTGTCCACCAACCGGCGGCAAGGTCGTCGGTCCACTCGACGGCGTAGGTGAGGTCGGAGCGACCGGTGGGTTGGAAAAACGTGATCGCGAGCCGGCCGTCGGGCGTGATTGCGGCGCTTGGCCGGCGTGTGGCGGCGTCGGGCTCGAACGGTTCGCCGCCGAGCGCGTATTCGAGAAGATTGCCCAGGCCGTCTCGGTCGGGATCGGCGGAATCGCCGGAGACGCCTGCGTCGGCGAGCTGCTCGGCGGAGAAGCGAGCGAAGCGCCAGGCGTCGTAAGGTTTGTCCTCGATCGTGACCGTGGCGTTTTCGGGCGAACCGGCGGAGAGCGACCAATCGGTGGCGAGCGTGAGCGTCACGCCGCGGTCGCCCTGCGCGAGCGAGTCGCCGATCGGCGTGATCGAGACGGTGGCGGATGCGGCGCCGGCGGGGATGAGCAGCGAATCGGGCGGTGCGATGTAGTGAATTCCGGATACGGCGCTGCCGCCCCAGGCGAGCGGAACGAGAAGCGGCGAGGTGACGGGGCCCGTGCGCGTGATCGTGAAGACGCCGGCCGAGCCGTCCTGTTCGCGCGCGACCGGCGTGGTCGCGACGACGGTGACGGTGGGCAGCGTGCGCCAGGCGAGGGCGTAGTCGGTGTTGGCGCCGGAGGCGGAGGACACCTGGAGCGCGTAGCGTCCCGCGGGCAGCTCGGGGACGTAGATGTGCTCGAGGTTGTCCACGGTGCTCGCGCTCGTCTGCACGGCGGAGCCGAGCGTGAAGGTGTCGGCGGGGACGTTGTAGAGCGTGAGGTCGAGGTTGGCGAGGGGGCCGGCGAAATAGGAGCCCAGCCCCGCCGTGACGGGGCGGTGCCAGACGAGGGCGGCGGAAAAGCGCGGGCTGACGGAGCCGGCGGGCACCTCGAAAAAGTAGGTGCGCGCGCCGGCCTGGGTGACGTTGCGCACCTGGGCGGTGGCCCATGCGGTGTCGGGGAGAAGTTGGGAAGGCGAGGCGGAGACCCGGCCTCCGAGAAGCGTGCGGTAGGCGAGGAGGATGTTGAGCTCGCCGGCGCCATGGCGCGTGTCGATCGGTTGCGTGGTCGCGCGGCTCCACGCGGGAAACTTGTCCTTCGTCGCGCCGGCGAGGAGCAGGGCTTTGACGGAGCGCGGAAGATTCGCGCCGGAGAGGAGGTGGGGCGTCTCGGAGAGTTTTTGCGAGAGCAGGCCGGCGGCGGAGGCGACCTGCGGCGAGGCGAAACTGGTGACCGAATCGGGGGCGACGAGATCGGGCTTGATGCGTCCGGCGCCGTCGTAGGCGGTGAGCCCCGCGCTGTGTTGGCCGTCGGTGCGCCCGACGCTGATGAGATTGTAGCCTTGCGCGAGAAGGTGGGGCAGCGTGGTGGAGTAGCCGTTGTTCACTCCGACGACGCAGACGAACCCGTATTGGTTCACCATGTAGTCGAGCCGGGTGTTGATCAGGGGGATGGTGGTTTCGGGGGGATTGGCGGCGTTGAGCGTCTGGACGATCCAGCTGTGGTTCTGGACGCGGCGCGGCTCGGCGTGGGGGAGCGAGTTGAGCCAGTGGTTCGCGTTGTAGGCGTCGATCGCGGTGGTGTCGGGAATGAGGCTGGCGCCGAGTCCGTAGAATTTGGCGCCGACGGAGGTCGCGTGGCTCGAGGTGCCGGAGCCGGGGCTTTTGTTGGTGATGCTTTTCCCGGAGAAACGGCTGTCCGCGGCGTTGGGCAGGTAGTTGTCCGCCGGGTCGTTTTCCGAGGTGGTCGCCTCCACCTGGGTAACGCCGTCCGTGACGGCGGTCGGGACGCCGGTGGCGTAGGTTTGCAGGAGCCTCGTGTAGCCGACCTCGTCGCGCCAGTCCGCGAGCGCGGGCGCGGCCGCGCCCAGAAGCGCGACGAGCAGGCGGACGGAATGTGCGGGGGCGGCGAACATCCGGGCGGTAGACGCCGGAAGATCTCGATTCGTTTCAACTCCGCAACCCGCCAATGCGGGGGGCGGAGGGCGGGACCCTAGCCCGGGGGCCAGCCGAGCTGGCGCTTGGCGAGGAGGTGGACGTGGAGGTGCGGCACGGTCTCGCAGGCGTCGGGGCCGTTGTTGATCACGAGGCGGAAGCCGCGGTCGAGCTGTAGTTTTTCGGCCACTACGCCGGCGGTGAGAAGCAGATGGCCGAGGATCGCCTCCTGCTCGGGCGCGGCGTCGCCGACGCGCGGGATGACGGTCTTGGGGATGATGAGCAGGTGGACGGGCGCCTGCGGCTGGATGTCATGGATGACGATGCAGCGGTCGTCCTCGTGCTCGATCTTGGCGGGGATCTCGCGGGCGATGATGCGTTCGAAGAGGGTCATGTTTTTCTAGAAACCACGAAACACACGAAAGACACGAAAAGAAAGCCGCGGCTGGCTAGAGAAACAGCAGGCGGAAGTCGGCGTCGGGGCGGGTGCGGGCGGCGGCGAGATCCTGCACGAAGGCGAGCGCGTCCTCGTATTCGCGGCGGCGGCGGGCGGTCTCGCGTTGTTCGGGCGGGAGCAGCGCGGCGCGGAGGTTGGTGACGAGCAGCGTCGATTCGCGGTGGGGCGCGAGACGCTTGAGGCCGGCCATGAGCTCGGCGCGGGCGAAGAGCGGCGTGGCCGAGGTGAGCGTGCTGAGCGCGTCCCAATGGAAGAAGCCGTGTCCGGGCTGGCCCGCGAAAAACTTCTCCAGCAGGCGCGCGGCGGCGGCGGTGAAGGCGGCGTCGTAGCGCGCGGCGAACTCGGGATGCGCTCGCGTCTGTTCCTTCAGTTCGGCGAGGCTGAATGCGATCGCCTCCTGGATCTGGCGCGCGAGGTAGAGATCGTCGCCGGTGAACCGGGCGAAGAGCGCGTTGATGAAGTGCAGACGGCGAAGGTCGTCGCGGGTCGCGGCGGAGGCGTGCATGGGAGGTTCGGAGTGTCGCGGATCGGGGGCCGGGTTGCCCCGGCCGAACCAAACCCGACACGGCGCAAACGCTGGGTGGGGGCGTCGCGCGGTCAAGGACCCGCTGAGGTTTGGCGGGGCCATTGGCGTCTTGCCTGCCGCGAAACCCGACACCTATCTCCCATGCCATGGAGCGCCGGGTTACGATTCGGGATATCGCGGAAAAGGCCGGGGTGCACTTCACGACGGTCTCGATGGCCTTGCGCAATCATCCCCGTCTGCCGAGGGCGACGCGCGCGCGCATCCAGAAGATCGCGCGGGAGATGGGGTATCGCCCGGACGCGATGCTGGCCGCGCTTTCGAGCTACCGCGTCGGGCTCATCAAGCGCCGGCATCAGGCGACGCTCGGCTGGATCAACTGTTACCCGAATCCGCAGGAGTTGTATGAGGTGACCTTGTATCACGACTACCTGCTCGGGGCCCGCGCGAGGGCGGAACAGCTCGGCTACACGCTGGAGGAGATCTGGTTGTGCGAGCCGGGACTCACCCGGGCGCGCGTGAGCACGATTTTGCGCACGCGCGGGATTCAGGGCGTGATCGTCGCGCCGCTGCCGCGCGGCACCGACACGATCGATCTGTTGCCGTGGAACCGCCTGTCGGCCCTGTCGTTGGGGTTCAGCCTGAAAAAACCCGAGCTGCACACCGTGGTGCCGATGCAATACCACGGCATGCGCACGATCCTGCGCGAGCTGAGGGAGCTCGGCTACCGGCGCATCGGGCTGGTTTGCGAACCGGAGTTTGACCGGCGCTGCGACGGCAACTGGCAGGCGGCGTTCTGGGTGGACTACCACGGCCAGCCGGAGGATTGCCGTGTCGAGCCCCTGTGGCACCCCGCGGGCGGGTTGACGGAGGAGGCGTTCGTGTCGTGGTTTCGCCGATACAGGCCGGACGTGATCGTGTCGGCGCGCTCGCGGATTTCCCAGATACCGACCTTCCTCAAGCAGATGAAGCTGTCGGTGCCGAAGGATGTCGGTCTGGCCCATCATCATGTTCGGACGGGTGACGCGGTGTCGTCGGG
>Ga0065721_10052354_pt1 | contig 12104 bp, 9 predicted proteins | sample Mesricmetagenome_FD_59108 | JGI IMG/M metagenome (GOLD analysis project Ga0065721, IMG submission 59108) | Mesophilic microbial community from rice straw/compost enrichment Sample: eDNA_1 v2 (version 2) | ecosystem: Engineered > Solid waste > Grass > Composting > Bioreactor | place: USA: Davis... | reverse complement strand
CTGGCCGAAGATGCGATGAAACAAACGCGACTGCTCGTAAACAACCCTCGCCCTGTCACACAGGACGACGCCCTGCGGATATACGAAGCTGCTTGGTGAGGTGATTCCTGCAGGGAAACGCGCAACGCCGTTTCCCTGCGGTAAGCTTTGACTATGAGGGCGGCACGGGTCGATTTGAATGCAACCGCGTCTCGCCCCAGCGTACCGCCCTCTCCCGTAATCGCAGTCCAATCACAGTCTTCGAGCGGTTTTCCTTCTCCTGCACCGTTCTAGGGCAGAGTTCCCTCCATCCCCCAGCAACATTGGCGAAATCCCCAATTGGGCGCGTGATTTACTCCTGACTAAAATGTACACATACATAAACGGTGTTCACATATGAGAACAGAAAGACCTAGTGGCGTTAAGTCTGCAGAGCGTGTTCTAGACATTCTTGAGCTTCTTAGCGCCACAACAGCGGTACTGAAACTCAGCGACATTGCGCGCCAGCTGGATCTTCCGAAGAGCAGCGCTTCTGCACTCCTAGGCACACTCACGGCACGCGGCTATGTCGAGAGCACCCCGGAAGGATTTCAGCTGGCGCCCCAATATCGGATCACAGGCTGGGTGGGCGGTCGCCATGCGCGTCTTATTCGGATTGCTCACCCAACCATGGCCGAGCTGTGCGGGTCCATCAAGGAGTCGGTATTCCTCGGTGTCCTGAATGAGCGGGAAATGGTCCAGTACGTCGACAAAGTCGTCAGCACCGAACCGCTGCGCTACGACGCCGACCTCAGCAAAGAGCGGTATGCCTATGCCACGACAATCGGCCATGTCCTGCTCGCAGACCGTTCCCGCGAAGAAATCGAACGGTATCTCACGCGGCAACCGCTGACGCCCGTAACACCAAAAACGGAAATCGACGTCTCGAAACTTCTGCAGAGAATCCTGCAGGTACGCGAGCAAGGCTATGCCGAACTCAGCGACTCGCATTTGCTGGGCGTATCAGGAATCGGCGTCCCCATCCGCGACGACTCGGGTCGCGTCGTGGCCAGCCTGTGTACGTTCGGTCCTTCGTCTCGGATGCAAGCCAACTGGGACGCCATCCGTACCGCGACGATTGAAGCAGGAAAAAAGATCAGCACGAACCTCGTTCTTACGGCGCCTCAATCGCCTTGAGCCAACAGACCTCAATTCAAACTAGTCGTTGCTTATGAAGAACCACGAATCTCACTCTCCGCACGCGGCAGTCTCCGTAGCCGTCGATACTGGCGGCACCCACACGGATGTGGTCATGTTCGACGGTGTACGCACCTTGAACATCAAGGTGCCCACGACCCCCGGCGACATCAGCACGGGAATCATCGATGGCGTCAAGAAGATATGTGAGCGCGCCAACGTTCCCGTATCGGCGATCGACCACTTCTTCTATGGCAGCACCTTCGCCACCAACCTCATCGTCGAGGAGACCGAGGCACACATTGGCCTGATCACGACCAAGGGCTTCCGCGATGTACTGCAAATTGCACGCGCATCCCGCAAGCCCGAGGTTTACGACATTCATTGGCGGCCTCGAGCCCCGCTAGTTCCCCGCCATCTCAGGCTGGAAGTCACCGAACGGACACTCCATACGGGCGAGGTCATGACGCCCTTACAGGAAACTGAAATCCATGCGGCATTCGACTACTTCCGCTCGGAAGGGATCATGGCCGTCGCGGTATGCCTGCTACACGCCTATGCCAACCCGGCGCATGAGCAACGAATCAAAGAGATCGCGGCGCAGCATTATCCCGAGATGGACGTATCCATCTCCAGCGACGTGGTCCGCGAGTTTCGGGAATACGAGCGCACCAGCACTACCTGCGTTTCCGCCTTCATCAAGAAACCCATCCAGGAACATCTGAAGCGACTCACCGATGCGCTCAAGGTCGAAGGCGCGGGCAGCGTTCGCTACATCATGCGTGGCAATGGCGGCGTATCGACGTTCGAGCGTGCCGTATCGCACCCGGTCGCGCTCACTCACTCCGGCGTAATGGGCGGCATTGTCGGCGGAGCAGCCCTCGGGCGTCGATGCGGCTACAAGAATCTGATCACCTTCGACATGGGGGGAACCAGTACCGATATCTCGCTGATTACCGATGGCGTTCTACCCCTGACCAACCGTAGTACGGTCGGAGGAAACCCAGTCCTGCTGTCGTCACTCGACATGGTTACCATTGGCGCCGGCGGCGGCTCTATTGGATGGGTCGAAGGCGGAAGCGCAATGCGAGTCGGCCCGCGCAGTGCTGGCTCCGTCCCCGGGCCGGCCTGCTATGGACAAGGGGGTGAGAACCCCACCGTGACCGACGCAAATCTGCTATGCGGACGCTTAAACAGCGAGTACTTCCTTGCTGGAAGTCGCGAGCTCTATCCCGATCTTTCGAAGAAAGCGCTACAGGGCCTGGGGGAGAAGCTTGGCATCTCTCGGGAACAGGCAGCGTTGGGCATGCTGCTCATCGCTGAAGCTCACATGGCCGATGCGATCCGCCTCGTTTCGATTGATCGTGGAATCGACCCCCGGGATTACACACTCGTGGCGTTCGGTGGAGCAGGCGCTCTGCATGCCGCCAACCTGGCAGATGCCCTCAACATACAGAGCATCCTGATTCCGCCGGCGCCCGGCAACCTGTCCGCAACGGGCCTCCTCTGCTCGGACGTGCGTCATGACTTCGCTCAATCGATGGTCGCGACGCTGGATCAGGCGCTTACCGATAAGCTGCGTGCCACCTTGGCCGACCTGCGCGAACAAGCCGAAGCAGCGCTCGAGGGCGACGATATCCCTGGGTCGATGAGCGACATCGAGTTCTCCGTCGACTTGCGCTACGTCGGACAGAACTACGAACTGAACCTGGATTTCAGCCACAGCGACATGGAAGACGACTACGTCGCCCTGAAAGAGCGTTTTCACGCTGCCCATGAGCGCGTATACGGCTACCGCCTCGACGCCCGTGCCGTGCAACTCGTCAATGCCCGAGTCACCGCCTTCGGCCGTATCGCCGTAAACCCGTGGCCTGATTCAACACCAGAACGCGGAGCGGACGCGGAACCGGTCGGAACACGACAGGTCTTGGTGAATAGCGGGGAGACGATTTCTTTCCACGTTTACCGCTTTGCCGATATGAAACCCGGCCAAGTCGTCGAGGCGCCGGCCATTGTCGAGTATCCAAGCTCCACATTGGTCATGCCTCCAGGATGGACAGGACGGTTGGATGCCAATTACTGCATCCACATGCAGCGCCATCCAAGTACAGCTTTGTCCGCTAAGGAGTCCAGCCATGAACATGAACACACCGTCGCTTGAAGACCGCGCCGATCCGGTGACGATGGAGATCGTCCGTAACGGACTACGGGCGATCGCCCAAGGCGTTACGCGCCGCATGATCCGTGCAGCCAACTCTTTCATTATCAAGGAAATGGAGGATTGTTCGGCTTCCATCCTGGACGCTAACGGGTCGTTGCTCGCCGAAGAAGCCGGTCCGCCGATTCAGCTCAATACGGTCGGTATCTGCCTCAAGACGATTCTTGAGAACGTCCTGCCAAAATCCGAATGGCGCCCAGGCGACGTCGTGCTGACCAACGACCCATATATCGGCGACGGTTCCATGGGGTCCACGCACACGAACGATTACATCGCATTTGCACCGATATTCCATAGCGGCGAGCTCGTGGCCTTCTCCGGCCTGGTGGTCCACCATATGGACGTGGGCGGCATGAACATGGCCACGCGAGGATGGGGGCGAGAGATTTTCCAAGAGGGCATGCGGCTGCCTCCGCTCAAGATCGTGAAGCAAGGAGTGCTGGACGAAGACCTTTTGCAAGTCATCCTGAATAACACCCGGACACCCGACATCCTGCTGAACGACATGCGTGCGCAGTTCTCCAGCGTGCAGGTCGCGGTGAATGACGTGATCGCAATGATCGACCGCTATGGTCTGCCACAGATCCAACTGTGCTTCCGCGACCTGATGGACTATTCCGAAAGACAGACGCGCGAACAGCTGCGTGTCATACCCGACGGCGAATACAGCCATGAAGAGCCCATACTCGACGATGGCAATCATGGTGGTCCCTACTGGTTGCGTGTGAAGGTTATCAAGAAAGGCGAGGACATCACCTTCGATTTCACGGGTACTGATCCACAGATCAAGGGACCCATCAATAGTCCGCTGGCAACGACATTGGCCGCCGTCTATTACGTTTGCCGCACCGTCACGGGCAGTTCCATACCGAGTAACGAAGGATGTAAGCGGGCCATCCAGGTGATCGCACCAGCGGGTACCTTGGTCAACGCAAAACAGCCTGCGGCCGTATACCAGCGCATGGTGGTGTGTCATTCCATCGTGGATCTCATCATGGGCGCACTCAGCCAGGCTGTTCCTGAGCGGGTGATGGGAGACTCATGCGGCTGTCTGTACAACTTCGCCAACGCAGAGCATCCAGAGACCAGGCGCCGGGTCACCTTTGGTGAAGTCGTGCCGGGCGGCCTCGGAGCGACGGCGTACGCGGACGGGATCGACGTCATCGCGTGCCACGTAACGAACTGCCATATACCGCCCATCGAGAGCATGGAGATCGAATCGCCTGTTCGCTATCTCGCTCGTGAATTACGCGTTGATTCCGGCGGACCGGGCAAACATCGCGGTGGAGTTGGACAACGACTCCAGTATCAGGTTCTAGGCAAGGATCCAAACCTCAACCATACGGCACAAAAATCGGTCTACCGGCCGCAAGGCGTTGCCGGTGGCCAGCCCGGCGACGGCGGGTGCTGGGTGGTCAATGAAGGGCTGCCGACAGAGCGCAGGCTTCCTTTTGCCATCGGAGACGTCGAACCCCTGCAGGTTGGTGACATCGTCACTCACTACACCCCTGGCGGAGGCGGGTTCGGCGCTCCATCCGAGCGAGATGCCGCTGCAATCGCGGCTGACTTACGTGCCGGGCTCATTACGCCCGCACATGCAGAGAAGTACTACGGCTTTAAAGCGAAACAACCCCTTTGAAGGAGCATCTCATGTACTCGAGTTCGGCAACCGCAGTCGCAGCATCCAAGCTCGGCCGGTTCATTGCATGTGGAATGTTGCTCACGACCGGCCTGCTGGCCGGCCAAGCAGCGGCGGCGGGCTTTCCGGAAAAACCCATCAGAATGGTCGTGCCGTTTTCGGCCGGCGGGTTTACCGACATATTGGCCCGCAAGGTAGCGGAAGAGATGTCCACCCGCCTGGGCCAACCGATTATTGTCGAGAACCGCGTCGGCGCGAGCGGAACGATCGGAGCAAACTACGTCGCCAAAGCGGCGCCTGACGGCTACACAATCTTGGTGGAAACGCCGGACACGATCGTCACCGGTCCATTGTTGATGGAATCGGTTCCGTACAAGCCGGAAGATTTCCGGCAGGTCTCCCTGATTGTCCAGCAGCCGCTCGTGCTGGCCGTCTCCGGTGAGTCCCCCTACAAATCGCTCAGTGATGTGGTGCAGGCTGCCAAGGCCTCTCCCGGGGCGATTACTTACGCGAGCTGGGGTAACGGAAGCTCGGCGCACATCGCCTCGTCCGTTCTCGCCACGGGTGCCGGCGTAACTATGACCCATGTCCCGTACAAGGGTGTGAGCAATGCCTTGATCGACCTGGTGGGTCAACGCGTTGATACGCTTTACGTCGGGATGATGTCCACCGTGGACTATGTGAAGGATGGCCGGGTCAGACCCATCGCCATCAATCGCGGCGAACGCTCCCCGATGCTGCCTGACGTGCCCACCTTGTCAGAACTGGGATACTCGATTTATCCGATCAGCCTTTGGTACGCCTTTGGTGTTCCCAAGAACACGCCTTCCGACGTCGTAGAGAAGATCGCGGACGCCGCACGTGCGGGCGTAGAAGCACCGTCGGTGAAGGATTGGCTCACCAAGATGGGAATGGATGTGCCCGCCCTTTCGCCGACAGCGACCGACGAGTTCATGCGTACAGAGATCAAGAACTGGGGTGTCGCAATTCAGAACGCGGGTATCGGCGCATCAAAGTGATGCACGGCCTCCTTTGTTAACGGTTGTCCGATGGTGTTGATGTGAACGGTGCTGAAAGTCTGGTACATACGCTTCTGAACAGCGGTGTCGATACATGCTTTGCCAATCCGGGAACGAGTGAGATGCATTTCGTATCGGCGCTCGACCGGATCCCCGGCATGCACTGCGTTTTGGCCCTGGCCGAAACGGTAGCAACCGGGGCGGCGGACGGCTATGCCCGCATTGCAGAGCGGCCTGCCGTGACGCTTCTGCATTGTGGGCCTGGGTTGGCGAACGGCCTTGCCAACCTGCACAATGCGCGGCGCGCCAACTCGCCCATCGTCAACATTGTCGGCGACCAAGCGACCCACCATCGCCCTTTCGATGCGCCGCTCACAGCCGACACAGAAGGCATGGCTCGCGCTGTGTCGGCTTGGACGCGCACCGCAACATCGGCAACTCACCTGGGAAGAGATGCCGCGACCGCCATCCAGGCGGCGCGCACTTCCCCCGGGCAAATCGCCACCCTGATCGTTCCCTCTGATACCTGCTGGAATAGCGGTGGTGTGGTGGCTGAGCCCCTCGAGGTTCCCGCCACACCACAGATTGACGAGGGTGTACTGGCACCGATAGCCCGCGCCCTGCTGAGCGGTGAACGCACCGTCCTCTTTCTGGGCAACGACGCACTACGCGAGCAAACCCTGTCCATCGCCGGGCGCATCGCGCAAAAGACAGGCGCTATGCTCATGGCCCCTACGTCCAACCGGCGAATTGAACGGGGTGCAGGTCGCGTCCCGATCAAGCGTCTCGCATATCCCGTGGACACCGCCCTGGCCGAGCTACGCGACGTCAAACATATGATCCTTGTCGGAACAAAAGCGCCCGTTGCCTTCTTCGCCTACCCCGACAAACCTTCACTTCTGTATCCGGAAAGCTGCCAGGTACATGTGCTCAGTCGGCCGGAGCAGGACCAACTCGACGCCCTCGCTCGCCTGGCAGACCGGCTGGGTGCAATCGCCCCCTGTGCCACGTCGCCCCTCGCGACCATCGATCCGGCCCAGGGTCAGCCCACACCGGACGGCGCGGCCCAAACGGTAGCAGCGCTGCTCCCAGAAGACGCAATCGTCGTTGAAGAAGGCCTGACTTTTGGGCGGTCCTTCTACCCGATGATGGCCAATGCCCCTCGGCACGACTGGCTCCATTTAACAGGCGGAGCTATCGGTAGCGGCCTGCCACTGGCAACCGGAGCAGCGGTTGCGGGCAAGGGCCGACGGGTCGTGTCATTGCAAGCCGACGGATCCGGCATGTACTCCTTGCAGGCCCTTTGGACGCAGGCGAACGAACAACTTGATGTCACGACGATCATATTCGCCAACCGCAAATATGCGGTGCTCCTTGGCGAATTGGCTCAGGTCGGTGCGGACGCTGGAAAAACGGCCCTGAACATGCTGGACCTTTCACGCCCACCTTTAGATTGGGTGCACCTGGCAAACGGAATGGGTGTGGAAGCAGCCAAAGCCACCACCCTCGAGGAACTGGCCGATCTTCTGATCGCCGCCAATTCCCGAAAAGGCCCGTTCCTTATTGAACTGGTGATCTAGCTTCCCGACTCACACGGAACGAGCGTAAGACCCCGGAACGTCGATCCGACGCCTTCATTTGAATGGATAAATATCGTGCAAGCTGATTCAGTCGCGCGTGCTGGACAATTCGTGCGTGTCGCAGAACAGGACAGACAACATCTTCACTTCATGCTGGATGGCGAGGATGTGACAGGGCTCGCTGGAGACACCGTTCTGATCGCAATCCTTGCCTGCCGGCCGGCTGTGCGTCGCAGCGACTTCAGTGCCATGCCACGCGCCGGCTTCTGCTTGATGGGTGCCTGCCAGGACTGTTGGATCTGGAACGAGGAAGGTAGGCGTATCAGAGCATGCACGACACCTTTACAAGCCGGCATGCGCCTGCTGACGGCTCCTCCTTCGATACCAATCGCCCATGACTAAGCATCGTCAAGTTGTCATCATAGGGGCCGGTCCTGCCGGCGTACGAGCCGCTGAAACGTTGGTCCAGGAAGGTGTCCAGCCGATCGTCCTCGATGAAGGCGCGCTATGGGGAGGACAGATCTACCGCCAGCCCCTTCCGTCTGGAAAATTCAAACGCTCCAAACGCACCCTTTACGGCTTCGAATGGGCGAAAGCCGACCACCTGCACCAGACCATGGCGCGGCTTCAACCCCTCGTCGATTACCGGCCGGAAACGGTGGTGTGGAACGTCGAAGAGAAATCCCTGGATGTACTGAGCAAGGGCGAACTTGAACGGGTCCCCTTTACGCACCTCATCATCGCAAGCGGGGCCACAGACCGCATCCTGCCCCTGCCGGGCTGGACGCTGCCAGGCTGCTTCACGATGGGTGGAGCGCAGATTGCATTGAAAGCGTATGGATGCGCCATCGGACGCAAGGTCGTGTTTGCCGGCACGGGCCCGCTGCTTTACCTGGTTGCCTACCAGTACGCCAAAGCCGGAGCACATGTCGTGGCGGTGCTGGACACCAGCGACTGGTCACGACAGCGCGCTGCCGTGCCTCGCCTTCTACATCTGCCTGGGGTCTTTGCAAAAGGCCTGTACTACCTTGCAGCATTGCGTCGGCGAGGGGTGCGCGTCGAGCGCAATGTTCGGCTACTTGGCCTCGAGGGCCAGGAGTCCGTCGAGGGAATCCGCTGGACATATCGCAATGCCAAACCCGGCACTGAAGAAAACATCCAACAATTAGAGTGCGACGCCGTCGGGATTGGCTATGGCCTCAGGCCCGAGACGCAACTCGCCGATGTCGCCCGATGCCGCTTCGTATATTCCGAACGCGATCGGTGCTGGATTCCGGAAACGGATGCGGCAGGCCGAACCTCTGTCGCGGGGATATACGTCGCGGGCGACGGGGCCAGTATCGCCGGTGCGGATGCCGCCGAGTTGGCCGGCAAGCGTGCCGGCTTGGCGGTACTGCACGACCTGGATGTCATTGCTGCACAACATGATGCGCTACACACCATGCAGGAGATCAACCGCAAGCTTGACCGCATAACGCGGTTCCGCGAAGGCATTGAACACGCCTTTCCGATGCCAGAAGGCATCAGCACCGACTGGCCGGATGATTTAACTATTTGTCGTTGCGAAGAAGTCAGCGCCGGCACGCTACGAACATGCATTCAAGCCGGCGGCATCACAGAGATCAACCGCCTCAAAGCTGTAACACGCGTGGGAATGGGCCGATGCCAGGGCAGAATGTGCGGGACCGCTGCGACAGTCCTGATGAGCGACGAACTGGGCCTCCCCCTGAAAGAAGTGGGCCGCTTACGAGCCCAGGCGCCGATCAAGCCACTCCCCGCTTTCTGTCAGTCGACAAAGAGCACGCCTTCTTCATCGGTATAAGGCAAGAGCATGACCGACCTTAGCGACTTTGATGTCTTGATTATCGGCGGCGGTCTGGTGGGATGTTCCGCTGCCCTGTTTCTCTCCCGGCGCGGTATGAAGGTCGTCGTGGTGGAAAAGGGCTACTGCGGCGCACAGGCCAGCGGCGTCAACTATGGGGGGGTGCGCTGCCAGGGGCGTCCGATCGAACAGCTCCCGCTGGCACTGCGCGCCCGCGCGCTTTGGGACAATCTACCCGCGTTGATCGGCACTGACGGAGAGCTCATCATCTCGGGACACCTGAAGCTTGGCCGCCGAGAAGAAGATCTGGCCTCGCTCGAAGCCTGGGGACAAATGGCCTCTGCATTCGGCATCCAGACGTCCATGATCGGCGGCACAACTTTCCGATCCCGATATCCTTGGCTGGGGAGTCGCGTATGTGGCGGTTCACTGTGCCCCACCGATGGCCATGCCAATCCACGTCTGATTGCTTTCGCGTTTTCACGTGCAGCCGCGGCGGCAGGCGCAACGCTGCTTGAACAAACGCATCTCGACACTATCCACTTTGACGGCACGCGCTTCATCGCCGAGGCGGGAGGCCGCACACTGCGGGCCACATGGTGCATCAATTCGGCGGGAGCCTGGGCAAACGCCGTTGCCCAGAATTTTCAAGAATCAGTCCCGCTTGAAACCATGTATCCGAACATGTGGGTGACCGAGCCCATGCCCCGGTTCATCACGCATAACCTGGGCGTCGAGGGAGGCGGATTCTATGCCAGGCAAGTCGACCGCGGAAATTGCATCATCGGCGGCGGGATGGCACAGGGAGACGGCAATTTCGCCCAACCTTCCAGCGAGGTGACGAACCGCGTCATGGCAGAGGCCCGCTCCATACTGCCCGCGCTTAAGGGAGCTCTCGTCATCCGTTCCTGGAGTGGCGTAGAGGGCAAGACACCAGACAAAAATCCCATCATCGGTGCAAGCCGCACGACCCCCCAACTCTTTCACGCATTCGGTTTCTCGGGAGGCGGATTCCTCCTTGCGCCGGGCGTCGGTGACCTCCTGGCCGAGTGGATATGCACCGGGTCGACAAGCACACCTATTCATGCATTTTCGATCTCACGTTTCGATCGCCAGCAAGAGGAAGAAGCATGCACGCAATAGACGAACTGGCTCAGTTCGCGGCAGATCTGCCGCGCGGTACGCTCACCGGAGAAGCACGCGAGGCCTGCGCCGGATTGGTATTCGATTTAATGGCAGCGGTGGTGGGCGGCGTAAACACCCAGCTGGCAATTGCCGCCCGTGACTGCGCCCGCGCCATATATGGCCCGGGAGAAGCGCACATCTGGCTCGCCGATGAATCACTGAGTGTGGCCGGCGCCGCCATGGCGAACGCGTCGGCCGCGAGTGCGCTGGATATCGACGACGGCCACCGAGGCGCCGCAGGCCACCCGGGCGCCGGCATTATCCCGGCCGTCTTCGCCGTTGCTCAAACCCTCGACTCACCGGACGACGACATATTCGATGCCATCGCTGTGGGGTATGAAATCGGTATCCGCGTAGCAGCAGCGCGGCCCGTGCCCACCATCGAGACCTATATGAGCGGGCGCTGGGTAAATTATGGTGTCGCAGCAGCCGTCGGGCGCCTTCTTCAGTTAGGGCCGCCCGAGATGGCGCATGCCTTGGGCATCGCCGGCGCGGAAGGCCCCATTGGCTTTCCATCGGGAAGCTCGAAATACCAAGGGAGTTCCGTCAAAGAACAAATTCCCGCCGCCGTCGTGGTGGGTCTGACTGCAGCGTATCGAGCGAAGGCTGGCGCCACGGGCCCACGCGACTTGCTCGACTCGGAAGAAAAATACATGCGCAGTGTGTTGACGGGCGATTTGGGCGATCGTTGGCAACTCCAGGACTGCTACCTTAAGCCTTACGCATGTTGTCGGTACATGCATGCCCCCATCGACGCGATTCTTGCATTGCGCCGCCCGGGCGCACCCATAAAAAGCCTACGCGTCGAAACCTTCCCCCGCGGCCTTAAACTGGCCAATGAACGTGCACCGGCGACCCTCGAGGGCGCGCAATACAGCTATTACTTCGGCTGCGCACTTGCGGCGGTACATGGGTCACCAGCATTACAACCGATGGACCCCGCCGTGCTGAACGACCCCGAAGTACTCGCCCTTGCAGCGCGCATCGAATTGGTAGGCCACGACGACTTCGCCCCAGCCTTTCCACAACGCACTCCGTGCCGGGTCATCATGGATCAGGGCGATGGGCCGGAAACTTTGGTGGTGGAGCATCCATTAGGTGATGTCGCCAACCCCATGACGAGCGAACAAATCGAAGAGAAATTTCTGAATCTGTCCAGTGAAGTGCTTACACCCGCTCAGCAGCAGAAGCTGGTCTTAGCCTTGCGCACGCTCTCCACTGACGGGTTTCAACCGCTATTCGATGCTTGGTAAGCGAGACACCTAACGCCTAGATAGACGCAGCGAGAAAGCTTCCTTAGCTCCACACCGCGGACGATCTCGCTGTTGGTTCCCGCGAATACTGAAAGTTAGCCCATCGCCTTGGGCGGTGATGACTCCGAAGGCAAAAAAGTTCGGTACGCAACAGCTCGAGCCGCCATAATTAGCAGAACGGCACCGACGCCACCTCTTTTCTGCTTAAAGACACATCCACCATGTTCGATCTC
>Ga0065721_10006297_pt1 | contig 12104 bp, 12 predicted proteins | sample Mesricmetagenome_FD_59108 | JGI IMG/M metagenome (GOLD analysis project Ga0065721, IMG submission 59108) | Mesophilic microbial community from rice straw/compost enrichment Sample: eDNA_1 v2 (version 2) | ecosystem: Engineered > Solid waste > Grass > Composting > Bioreactor | place: USA: Davis... | reverse complement strand
CACTTGTTACAGAAGAAATAGGCATTCCCTTGCCCAACGATGAAACTGGTGCTGCTGCGGTTTTATTTTGAGTCTTAGTGACTGTTTCTGCTTTAGCGTTAGCCAATTTAGAAGCCGCAGCTTCATTTGTAGTCTTTGCATCTTGTGCAGATGCCATGCTCTCCACTTTCTTTTCGCCATTTTCACTTTCTGCAACTGACTGGCGGTGAAAAGAATTAGCCACTGTGTTAATCAGCAGCAAAACCAACACACAAATTACCCCAGCACCCACAAACATAAACCACTTGCGCGGACGGGTAACATGCGGATAAAACTTTTTCTTTGAATTTTTTGGGCCTGTCACTGCCGCTTCTTCATTTACAGTATCTTCACTATTTGCGTTTTTGTTATCGCTCTGAGCCTCGTCGGGGTCACAAGCTCTAACAATCCTTTCATCATCAAAAGCTTCATCACTTTCTATTTTTTCATTTTGACTTTCGTTTTCGTCATCATCATCATCTTCTTCATCTTTTTCTTGGGCTTTATTTGTCTGTGGTGAAACAGATGAAGCAATGGATGATACTGGCGGTAATACCTTAGCTTTCGATACCGGTTTTTCTTCTAATGCCTCGTTATTAACTGAGTTTTCATCTGAGCTTTTTTCAATCTCATCAAGATAATCAAAATCATCAGGTTTATCTTCAATACTATTTTTACTGGCCTCGACCTTAGCATTTTCAGATGCAGTTTCGTCTGTATGTTCTGCTTTTTTTTCTGTTTGTAAATCTATTTCCCTTTTATGAATAAACGGGCTATCTGTGCTTGATGGCGGTGCGGAAGAAATCAAATTCGAATTTTTACTTACATCTTTATCGTTACTATCCATTTTTTTAGCTTCCTTTTCTTATTGGTAACGATTATTGGTGATCGTAACTTTGTTTTGCTGACTGCCCACACCAATCACCAGCACTGCCTGCTTAAAGATTTTATCGACAACAAAGTAAGGCATCTGTACGCGATAGTTCACTAACGCTTGAGTCTTGCCATCCATGACAAATAAGGCTGGCATATCTTTGTTGGTAATGTTTCTTGGAAACTCAATATAAGTGTGTGTTCCATCATCAAAAGCTCTTAAAGGTTTCCAGGCCAGCGTGCTAAATAACCCGCCTGAAGAAATGCTGTAATCAAAATTTAAGCATTTAATATCAACATTGGTTAAGGCTTTAACCGTATTATCTGAGCTTTGTAGAAGTGTCTGTGCATTAACCTTGGCAACCATTTCATCGGGATACCAAAAGCTTACCGTTCGCGTAAGTTTTGCATTGTTTAAGGTTGAAAGCAGTTTTAAGTTGTACATCCTTTTATCAGTCGTAATCACCATATTGGTGCTGATGTCAGGTAACGATGGCTTCAATAGAATATGCTGCTGCGTATCTGCACCCATCCCTGACAAGGCAAGGGAATATGACCACTGCTGGGGATCCCCCGTACTCACATTGGTAATCTTTTCCCCAGGCTCTAGGGAAATGACGGTTTCTTGAAAAGGTGCGGTTTGAATGACAGGTTGCGCCGCTTCACTGTAGGCAAACTTTTCAAAACCAGAGCTTACGATATTGGCGGCACGTCCTGTCCGAATATAACTATTAAAGGCACGCTCAAGCCTTGGGTCATTACCATAGGCTAAATGAAAAGATTTATCGGCCATCGGCACTTGAACAATTTGAGGCTCACGAATAATAGGTTGGGCTGCAACCATCTGTGATTGACCATTTAGGCTGCCATCAGGCGGTAAAGCACAACCTGCAAGACTTGAAAGAATTGATAAAACTGAAATAACCAAACAACTCTTTAATAGTTTCTTGTTTCGTTTTGCCTGCTTATTTTGTTCTTTCCAATGCACTAACATGCTTAACTCCATTCTAAAAATTAATAGATTAAAAAATTTAAAAACTGAATCATAATTTTTACTGAATTTTTACTGATTAACCTGGCTGCCAGGTGCAACATCTGCGCCATTATTCGTTTGATCGGCCGCCCAACTTAAATCAGTAATGTATAAACCAAAGGGATTTTCATTCACAAAATCAGGATTGACCGTGTAAAACTGATAGGTAACATTCGCCTGCCAACGCTTGGTTGTCGGGCTTTTGGTGGTATTGGTATAAGTTGTCGTTTCATCCCAAGTCACCTGCCAGGTGTGCGAACTTAATTGCTGAGCATTAACGATTTGAATGCTGCGGGTGTAATCCCCTGCATAAGGGTCATTGGTGCGGTAATACGCTTTAAGGTAATCAAGCGCATTATCAGCACTAAAAGCATAAGCCCGATCGACCAGCTTTTCCTGCGCCTTGGGATCGGCAATTACCGTTCTCACATTGGTAATAAACTGATTGATCGCATAATTGACTAAGCGGGTATCATCCGAAGACATCGGCTTTAATGGATGCAAGGCATAAGGCATCCCTTGGTTGGTCTCAACAACAAAAGGCTCAACGCGTGATGAGACTGCCATCTTGGTAATGCCAACGGACATAAAAACACTCACCGCCGCCATACAAAAAAAGGCAATCTGCCAATTACGTTTGGCGATCGCTAAATTAAAATAACGATCATTCCATTCTTTACGGCCTGCCGCTCCCAATACATAAGGATTAGTGACAGCAGCGCTTTTAGCAGTTTTTGGCGATCTTTGAGCTTTGGATTTAAAAAACATGGATTTTCCTTTTTTTCCTTAACGTCTTTGAACAATGGCAGAATCAGATGAAGCTTTAGGCGGCTTTGCAGGTTTGCTTGATTTATTTTGTGCGCTGGATTTTCGCTCGTGCGTTGAAGCCTGGCCTTGGGTATTTGCAGCTTGATTACTTGCAACATTAGCTGATGCGGTTCCAGGCGTTGCGCGATCAGGTGTGCTTGAACTTCCGGTAGGTGATTTAGGTGGCGCCGTTGCAGATAAAGACGGTGAATTTGCATTATTTGAAAATCCACTTTTAAAGCCACTGGCTAAATTCTGAATACCAGAGCCAATTTTAGCGCCAAAAGCACTGGCGCCGCTTTGCATCGCAGAACCTGTTGAAAGCACTCCTCGCGTTGCAACCATGCCCCCAGTTGCACCGCCGACAGCCACTTGCTTTGCTTGAGATGCAACACTTGCACCTAAGGCTGCGGCATTTGTTCCTTGCAAAGACATCATGTGAGAGGCAACACTTGCAACCTGGTCGGGAAGATTTTTTACTAAAAGATAAAAAAGTAATACCGTTGCAACCAACCACCAGTAATTCGAATACCCACCATTACCTTTAGGTATAAGGTTTTCTGTAAAATTAATACTGCGTTCTCCTGCAATAATAACAGGATAAAGTGTTAATAATTTTATAGAATAATAAAGAATTTTATTTAAAGTGTTTCTTGCAATATCACGAGTTGCATCAACAGCGGCAAATGCTAAAAGAAATCCAGACATCACAACAAACACGGTTGCAATAATCTGTGTCAACGCAAGTTCAAGAGCTACATAAATAAAAACGGCAATAACAGCGATGTAGCAGATAAACATAATCAATACATCAACACTGATCTTTAAAAGATTGAGTGTGGGTACTGCATTAATAACATCTGTTGCAAGATTTAATCCTTGGGAAAATATTTTGGAAGGAGTCAATTCACCTGATGAAATATTGGCAAGCTTTGCCCCCATAAACTGGGCAGAATCCACAATGGACATTAACCAATCGAAATGTACCATGCAGATATAAAATACCAGTATGATGAAGTAACTTTTCAGAAACTTCACCATACTTTTTTTCATTGATTCATCTTCAAAGGCATTCCATAGGCAAAGCAACACCATACTTATAACAAGCAAAACACTAAATAGGCCCAGACCCCAAGTCAAAAGAGTACTATGAAAGCTTGTGAAAGCCTGGATATAATTTTCGGTTGCTGTATCTAACGCTTGCATGAAATAGCCTTAATGTACCAAATTAGAATTTAACCGGAGGATAATCACGAAGGTCTTGGTTGCGGGCATGTCTGTCGATCACAGGCTCGCAGTTCACTTTCCAATTGTGTTTCAAGCAATAAGCTTTGGCTTCTCCCCAAAGTTTGGTTTGCTCTTTTGATTGGGTATCCCAAAACGAACCTCCAGAATATTTCTCAGAGTAAGTATCACTTTTAAGCGCATCCATTGGGCTTTGGCTACAGCCTGCAAGCCCCAGACACAAGCCAATTGGCAAGATACCTTTAACCAACACATTGACAAAACCTTGTTTATTCATCATCGTAAAGCTCCTTTTAAAGTAAAAAAAGAAACAACATCTTTTAATTGACTCATCTTCTTATAATATTAATTACCAATACTTTTTATTATTGTATTTTCTGGGATTGGGTTTTCTCGAAGCGCTTCTTCTTCATTTTTCTCATCATCTAGCGATGAGATTGCGAAACTTAAACAAAATGGCAATGCAGCCCAGCCAATCATCAAAAAAAAATAAACAAAACTATCTTCTCTTATCCATCTGGACATAAAATAAGCAAATAAAGTGAACCAGCCTGCCACAAGGCAAGTTAAGACAATTGCACTACCTAACTTCCCCAAAATATCTAAACCAGTTATATTTTTGTTGCTCATAACGTTTGGCTCCTTTTCACTTTCTTTAAAAGTCGCTTGATTGAAAAATACTTCACTAATTGAAGGTGACGGGTGGGTTATCTGCGACATCTTTATCTATAGCCGCTTTAATCTGCGCTACATGCGATGCTTTGTTTTGTAAATTGTTGGCGTAGTAAACTTCTTGAGCATTGGTTTGCGCCATCATGGTTTGCCGCATAAGTTGAAGTTGAGAAAGTGTTTCGGTTGCGATCTCAGCAGAGGCTTGAATAGCCTGGGTTTGTCCCTGCGCATTTTGCACCTGCGACTGAAGGTACTGCATACGACTTTGCTCATCGGTAAAACTACTCGCACTTAAGCCTAAAGATTGCATTACCCCTGCTATTGTCGCCATTGTCTTTTTAAGATTATCTTTATATTGCTGATTGTAGTCTTGGCTGGGTTGGTAGCCTGGAAAAGCTTGTTGAAACTGCCCACCTATGTTCTGAGCGCTATAAGCTAAACTATTTACTTGATTAACTTGATCTGCCAATTGATTAATTAAATTAGAGGCATCTCCCCATTTGTATGAGCTTTGGGCTAACTGTGCAAACTGCTTCTTCAAACCATCTATTCTATTCATAAGATCTTCAGTTTTATGTATTAAATCAGCATCTACCATGGGGTCGTTGACAATATCTACTGCAAAACTATTAATTGGGGCGATTGTACTTAAACCTAATACCCCTACTAATATTATTTTCTTAAGCATAAATCACCTCTTCTGCCTTATCTGAAATCTGAATTGTACTTTGTGCTTTCGTCGCTTTTTGTTGGCTGCCGTAGGTTTGCCACCAGTAATCTGCCCATTCTGGTTGATCGTTTTGCTTGAGCCAGTAATACACCCAATCTTTACCGTAGGTTTTCTGGCATTCATCTAAGGCTTTCACCCAGCTCCCATCTCTACCCAGGAAATTTAAGCTCATTAAACTTTCATCAAACCCTAAATCAATCAGACGTTTACCCTCAGGGGTTACAACGTAATATTCTTTTTTAGGCTGGGCGTTTTGAATAATCTCAATTTGACGTTCATTTAATCCTATCGCCTGATAAATATGCTCAGCACTCTTATCCATATTGGCATTAGGAAGTAAAATCTTGGTATGACAGGAGTCTTTGATGATGTTGGTGGCCTCTGTTGCACCCTCTTCTTTATAAATGTCCGATAATATTTGCGTTACAAAAATGACTCGGGCATTTTTCTTACGCATGGTTCTCAACCAATCTTTAAGCCTGGCAGCAAAGAACTTGTTGGCAATATAAAGCCAAGCCTCTTCCAGAATGATTAAGGTGGGTTGCCTGCCATTTTCCTCTTTGATCTTAAGTTCAATCTGGTCAAACAGGTATTTAAGGACAGGCACATAAACTTCAGCTTTACTTTCCAGCAACCATCCCATCTCAAAGCTTTGTAAATACCCAAAGCGTAAATGATTCTCTTGCGCATCCATTAACGAAAATTGCCCACCGGTGGTATAAAAGCTTAAGGCTTGTCTTACTCCATCATGATTAATGCTCGAGCCTAAAACAGTAGTTAAATCACAACCGAAATTGCCTTTAAGTGCTTGCTGTTCGATCGCCTGGTTAATTTCTTGACGCATTTGAGGGGTCAGGGTGGTGTTTTGTAATTCAACCATCATTTCAAGCAGGTTTTTTGCCGCAGCTTTGCGCTTACTCGTGGTTAAATTAATGAGGGGCGACAGTAACGGACGATCGTTTTCGCCAATGTCGTAATACACCCCACCTAGCGCTTTGGTTAAAAACTGATGCGAATGGTCTTTATCGAAAATAAAGACTTGGGCATTTTCATATCTTAAAAATTGAGCAATCAGTAAATCAAGATAGGTTGATTTACCCGAACCATTGGTGCCCACCACCATCTGATGGCCGACATCAGCCACATCAATATTAAAACGGTATGGCGTTTTCCCTGTGGTCGCGGCATAAAAAACAGGGGGTGATTGTGGCGGTAACTTTGAAGCTTTACTGCTATGTAACGCCCCTGCCCAAATCGTATGAAACGGTAATACATGCGATAAGGTTAATGAATTGATAAACAATCTTCTGACATTTGCACTGCCATGACCTGGAATCGTCCCAAGCCAGGCATCCAGCGTATTAATACTTTCATTGATACAGCTAAAACCACAATCTTCTAAATAACGTCGAATGGCTTTAATTGCATCAGAAAGTACCGCATCGTCTTCGTGCATTAACACAACTTCACTGGTCCAATAGCCAAAGCGGGTGCTGTGGCTACTATTTTCTGTCATCGCAACGCCCGTTTCACCATCCATGTTGACGGCATCCTGATTCACGCGTTTGCTGGGCTTACCCGTCCAGGCTTCCCGTGCAAGACCAATTAAGCCTACAATCTTATTCGCCCACTTTTTTTGATAGCTTCTGATTTCACGCTGAGCGCTTGCCTCACTCAAGGCAATAAACCGGTTAGAAAAGCGATAGGTCAAAGGGTAGCTCGCTAAGTGCTCTAAAAACCCGGGTAAGGTTTCTGCACCCTGAAAGCCAATAATAGATAAGGTTTGAATGCGTTTTGTGCCAATCCTGGGTGCCTGACCACCAGCCAGCGGCCGCCTGCCCAGTACCACATCAATAAAACAGCCTTCTGGCGGTAAAGCAATTGGCAGTAAGTCGCCGGTAATACAGGTATTTAAATAACCCAGTAACTCTTTGCTACTCAAACTCCATAAACGCAGTTGAGTAGCCAATAAGCCCACACAACGGCTTACCGTATCTTTAAACTGCATCAATAGCGTTGTTAAGTTTTCCTCATCGCTGGCTTTTGGTAACCCTTCAATAAACCAATGCCTTGCCGTCCTAATCTTTGGCATCGGAAACTTCCAGACAAAGGTAAGATATTGGCGGTTTTCATAATGAGCACCTTCCTGCTCATAGGCGGCTTTGCGCTCATCATTGATTAAAGCGGCAACACTATTGGGAAAAGCCCCACCTTTTGGGTAACTGATACTGGGAATCCTGATTTCATCCACATGGATCATCCAGCCATCTTCAAGCAAAAGACACATACGGTTAATACTGACCGTCAGTGCATCCAGTTCAGCTTTGGTTAAAGAGGTTAAATCGGGGCCTTGAAAGAGAAAGCTTGTCAAAAGCGCACCATCTTTATTTAAAATAATGCCTTCTTCAACAAAATGGGCATAATTTAATAAGTCAGACAAACCCTGTTCGGTAGATTGGTGTTCTGAAAATCTCATACCAGCCCCCGCTTACCTTGGTAAACCGGAACCGAAGCTTCAAGATCACGAATTCTGGCATGAATGCCAGGTTGCGCTGCATAGTACCTGCGATAGCGGGTATTTCTAAGATACAGCTCTTTCATCTGGTAATCACTACGGGCGATTAAAATGGCAACGGTATGAAAACTTATAAAAACTATCCCTGCCAAAATAAAGCTCATCAGGGTTTGGCCCAGGGCCACAATCACGCTCATCCCAAGATATAAAAAGAACAAGGAACGGTCCGCACCCATCATCAAAAAGGGACGATTCAATGACTGATAAAAAAACATCGGCGTACCACGCAGGCTTTGATCTAGCATACCGCACCCGAGGTATGCCAAATTATTGCTATACCCGAGGTAATTGTCATGGCAATCCCTAGCCAAAAACCAATACCAACCAACACTTTCATACCAGTGCCCATTTCATGATTAAAAGCATTCATCAAACAGGTAACCACAATTAAAATAATGGCAGAACACAGCAAAAACGGCCCCGAAATCACATCTTTAAATGTTTCAAGTCCTTGCATAAAAGGCAAACTACTTTCAGCACTTGCAAAAGCCGGCGTTGACACCAAAAAAGCCCCTAAGACATAAATAATTCTTTTAAAAATGTTTGATTTTATGCTCAAAGGAAAATTCTTTTTAAACTTTAATTTTTTCTCCTTGTTATTTTTAGTGACTTTATTTGATAAAGCATTAGAGTTTACAAGATTGAATAGTTGCCACATGTTAAAACATTGCTCCTTCATTACTTAAATTAATTTAATTACCGAAATCATTTAAATCATCGTTATCTTGAGTTTTTCAGTGATTAACCAATCTTCTCTAACTTGAAAACTTGACGATTACCTTCTTGAACCAAACCCTTAACCCTGACGATTTCTTTAATCACCCCAGGGTTTTCACCATCTTTACCAATATGAATAACAGCATGAATGGTATGGGCAATTAAACTTAACGGGGCTTCCTGTAAACCCGCTTCCATACATAAATCTGCAAATCGTTGTAAAGCGGCTTTACAATCATTGGCATGCAAGGTACAAATTCCCCCACGGCAACCCGTATTCCAGGCTTTACCCACCGCAAAAGCTGCTTTATCAATAATTTCACCTGCCAAAATACGATCCGGTGATAAGCGCATTGCGGTCTTTACACCCTCTTGCATACTGAAAACGTTTTCAGGGCATAACAGCGAAAATTTATTTAATGCTTCACACTGTAACTCTCGGACGTTTTCTAAAATGATAAAGCGATCATTGGGAAAAAGTTTCACAGACTCCGAGATTAAAGAATTCATAAAAGTCGTCTTACCGCAATGTGGCTGACCGCTGATTAAAATATTGGTGTTTTCTTTAATTAACCCAATTACGGTTTCATATTGCGCTCGGGTTAAGCGCCCTGTTTCAATATATTTTTCTAAAGCAATGACAATGGGTGAATGCTTGCGAATCTGAAAAGTTGGCGTTGTCGTAACAGGCGGCACCATCGCCGTAAATCGTTGCCCGCTAAATTCTTTATAAAAAGGAAAATCAACCATTAATCTCGGTTTGTCACTGCGGACAATGGTATCTGCAATACCGGCCACATCCTGGATAATGCTTAAACTTTCAATTGAAGACATTTTGCCAACATTGAATTTTCCCTCTTTCGTATCAATCCATAGCAAACCACCATCACTAACGGAAATGTTGTGAATATTTTTATCAGTCAAGTAATGCAAAATAGAACGCATGTCATGGCGTAGATTCTGATAAAGCCGTAATTCACGCTCACTCAGTAAGCTTTCGCGCACAGCTTCATCACTCACCTTAGAAGGGTTATCCAGAACGTCCATCATTTCCTCTGAAAAATAAATATGCTTTTTTAATTGGTCTTCAATAAATCTTTAATAAAAACTAAACTTTCATACAAGCTCGATAAATCATTACCGAAGGAGACTGCGGTGATGATGAAAACATCAAAGCAAAGCTGTAACCTTCGAGTTCCTTATAGCTTGGCAACACACCTTCGACATATTTATGGCCTTTAAACTCAGCTTTTTTTTGAAAACCTGTGATCGTATCTATAAGTGCTTCATATTCTTCAGGTGCTACTGTCACAAGCCTTTTTTCATTTTTATTCTCAACCACCAGCTCATCATCGCCTTCATAACTCCATAAAATATCTTTCGCAGTGAAAAATGGCACATGAGCAGAAGCATTTTCTTCAGCTAATTCTTGTGTAATTTCGTAAATCAAAAGCGCTTGAATCAGTTTTCTAAACTCTTCCTGGCTTAAGCTGATAAATTCGGTAAATCCAATATCTTTTCGTGAAACCCACAACTTGCCATTGTTATGCAATAAGAGTTCCTCTACATTTTCATCCTTTAAATACGGCAAGGCTTTGGCTAAAGCCTGATAAACCCTTAATATGTTCTTTTCTTCAAAATTCTTTTCAGTTGTTTTTGTTATAACCACTTTGCAGCCTCGCTTTCCCTTAAACACTTAACTCAAATAAACTTAAATAAACTTTTATACTTCTAGGGTCGCTCTTTCTTAAAGGTAAGAGCTACCTCTTAGCCCTCAAAATGGCTTGACCTCATTTCAATCTTTAGTACAATTGTTGCAGGTAGCTGTGCGTAACGATTGGCGTAATTTATAAGGAAATTATTAGCTTATCTTTACCTCAATTACCCACAGCCACCCCTTATTTCAAAGGTGCAACAATACTTCAAGGACACCTCACGCTGGATCCACAGGCACAGGTGTTCTGCTTTCGTCTGAAATTTAGATAAAAACTACCTAATATTTCAGAAAAATTCTTTTACCACTGCCAAATTTTTACTACTGCTCAATATCTGCTATTTCATCAGTCATTTTCCTGTCGTAAATTCTTTAACTTTCTTAACCATTAAAACTATTGCTCAGTGAAGGTAAACTGCTCTCAACTGACTCCGACTCATTTCTGGCAACTCTACTTGTCCTTGCAAAATTCACTGAGGTGTGATGATCTGGAAGTTTTCCCTGGGCAATTTCTACCAACTCTCTTCGTAAAAATCTGCCTGAGCCTGCATGAATCGATAAATTCTCTAAATTTTTCGCAAGCTTTCTTTGCTGCTCCTCTAAGCTGTCTCGATCTTCTACTACCTCATATAATTTCCTGTCCTGCCAGGTTTCTGCTCTTCTTATTAACACAGGACTTATTGGCCCTTCAGAGCGAGAAGAATCCACGGTTCGCGTTCTTAGCTGCTCTTCAAAAACCCGAGCGGTTGTCATAAATAAATCTGACTGGCTTTCTCTAATCACAGCCCTCACCTCATCCCTTAGCCGGCTATAGCCTGTTGGAATAATCAAAAATATCCCCGTTTTCATCTTGGCCAGGTAATGAAGGATGCTCTGCTGCAACCCTCTTAGGGTAAGCTCACCTTCATTAATCGTCCTTAAGTTCTTACAATCTTCTTTGCGTGTCTTATTAAGGGGGGCAGCTTCCAGCTCGTATTTTACGATCGCACCTTCTACACGCTTTTTAATAATCTCTACTGGACTTTTTCCATACCGTTCGCATGCCGATAGCCTTTTATGACTTCTTCTTTCATTCATAGCCTTAACCTCATTTTTAACTTAATGTGTTCATATTTATTTATTGGCGGTTAATCCTGGACTTACCGTACTTTGGATAATAAGCTCAGCTTCTAGCTCTGCTGAGCTTTGCCTCGGTGATCGTTCAATCTCGCCACCCTGAGTTTTCTCAGCAACTAGTGTTGCCTGCTGTTCTTTAGCTGCGCTATCTTTTTGGCCTAGTTGACCTTTTTTCTTTATCACCTGAACAATCCTGCCATGACTTGACTGGCTTTTATTTCTCGCTTCTTCAGCTTCTTTTAATTCTTTTACTTCAACCAGCGTAAAACCTTTTTCTGCAAGTCTTGCACCACTAAAAGCTTTCACGTAATCCGCTTCAAGCTCATTTAACTCCTGGCTTTCTTCCTGAGATAGAATAATTTGATGTATTACTGCAGCTCTTTCTCCCAAGTCTTTTAAAATCACTCTTGCAGCTTCATCCGTATTCTCCTGCCATTCTTCAGCTATCGCAGTTCTAAGCTCCTCTAACCGAGCGCTACGCAGAGCAATCAGATTGGCTTTACACCACCGAAACCAACCCCACTTATCTACGCTTAACGTCTGGCGCTTTGCGGTTAACTCGCTCATCGCAGCTTGTTGCTTCGGTCTTGCTAATCCAACCAAC
>Ga0065721_10005686_pt1 | contig 12107 bp, 10 predicted proteins | sample Mesricmetagenome_FD_59108 | JGI IMG/M metagenome (GOLD analysis project Ga0065721, IMG submission 59108) | Mesophilic microbial community from rice straw/compost enrichment Sample: eDNA_1 v2 (version 2) | ecosystem: Engineered > Solid waste > Grass > Composting > Bioreactor | place: USA: Davis... | reverse complement strand
GCACGCGTGCAAAGGGCCATCCGATCGCTATTGCGCGAAATGAGAGCCTTCAGGTTGCGGAAATTCGCGATCGCGCCGGAGAAATCGGTTTCGTCGGAAGAGAGCGTCGCGTTCCCGCCTGTCACGCCGCCCTTAAGGAAAGCGTCGATTTCCTCCTCGGGCGCCTTGTAGAAGCCGAGCATCGGGAAGGCACCGTCGAACACGATCGCCTTTTCATGCAGTCTAAGGATGTTCAAATCCTCATCGGCGGACAATTCGTAGTACGACATCACTCCCTCTTGCGGCTGCTGCATCTCGAATTCCGACCGGAACCCATATTGGAGTTCACTCCAAGCTGGAGCATTTCGCCAATGCATTGAGGCACGGGGTTATGCCTGAAGTGTATAGCCATCCTCCATTAGCGCAGCAAAAGTGCCCTCTGACCTATTCGGCAGCCGCCTTCTGAACGTTGACGCCGAGTTCGGTAATATATCGGCGGGTTTCCCGGAACAGCTCGCGGGCGGAAGGAGAGAGCGTATGCCCGCGCCTGAAATAGGCGCTGAACGAGCGGTGGATGAAGTTCCAAGGGCCGCGCAGCGCTACAAGCTCGCCGCTGAGCAGTTCGTCCCTTACGACCACGGATGGAATCGCGGAGATCCGGTCGGTGCTCTTCACCAGAGCGACGATCGCTGTAAAGAGCGTCGTTTCGACCGGGAACGCCGGCACGTCGTGTCCTTCGTTACGGAAGAAATTCTCCAGGCGGCTGCGCAGGTCGAGCCCCTCCGTAGGCAGGATCCATTTGCACTGGACGATATCGCGCACGGACAGGGACGAAAGCTTGGTAAGAGGATGGCCCGGGCGGGCAATGACCACGAGCGTGTCGGTGAAAAGTTCCTGCTGCAGGATGTCCCGCGCCTGCTCCTCGGGGCTCATGAGGGCCATGACGAAATCGTATTTGCCGCTCCGCAATCCCTCGAGCAGGGCGGGTTTGCGGTCCTCGACGAATTCGATGGTCAGATGCGGCCAGCGCGGGACAAACCGGGCAAGCACCTGCGGGACGATCTTGTTTGCCACCATGGCCGTCGAGCCGATGCAGATCTTGCCCGCGCCGGCTCCGGTGGCAGCCTCAATTTCCGCCAAGGCTTTCCTGAAGTCGCTCTCGATGCTCTGGAGGAAAGGGAGCATCGCTTTGGTGTATTCGGATGGCGTCACGCCATGTGCGGTTCGTTGAAGCAGAGGCACCCTCAGCCGGTCCTCCAGCCTTTTGATGCTTCTGGTCAGCGTGGGCTGGGTGGTGTTCAGCTCCTGAGCGGCCCGATTGATGCTGCCACACCGGACCACCGCCAGCAACTCCAAGAGCTGCGCCACGGGGATGCTTCTGAGGTTCATTGGCTCGCCTCCTCATGCTGGCAAGGAAACCAATGAAACCACAATTTCGCGCGGAGCGCGCCTTTCATCAGCAGGCCTCCCAGGCGCACCTTGATCGGGGTGGCGTTCACAGCCAGGAAGATCATCGTCAGGCCGCCATTATGATCGGGCGGATCAAGCACGTCGTCGGCGCCGATCCGGCGCCTCGGACATCAGGACAGGCTGTGTAACGGCGCGTATTCGTGATCGTAGCCGAAATAGGCGGGACCGACGAGATCGAGCCCGGCCGGCGTCCGCCACTGCTCGTCGCAGGGCAGGCCAATCATCGTCACGGCCAGGCCATAGCGGAGCTGCTCCGTGGTCACCGGAAGGCCTCCGTCGGCGTCGAGCGCACAGATCAGGTCGGGCGTTATCGCCATCGGGGCGCCATCGTCGCCTCGGCAAATCAGGAATTCGTTCTGGAAATCGACGCGGAAGCTCTTCCCCTCGTCCGCTTCCATCCCCTTGAATAGCGCCTGCCCGCGCGCAAATCCGCCTACGGTCCGCCGGTCTATATCGGCAACCCGGCCGGAAAACAGGCGCTTGCCGCCAAGACGCCTGATCAGCGCCTCTGCGGGATTGCGGTGTGCATTCCGCTCCGCCGATATCGTCTCGCCGATCTCCTTGATAAGCGACAGGGTGTGGCGAAGGATGCCGCGCTTCACCTCTGCCCCGCTCATCGGGTAGAGCGCCACCAGGGCCGCTCCCCCCATTTCCACGGTCTGGCATCGGGCGAGACGCTCCGTCCAGCGGTTGGAGATCGCGTTGATGATGGAGCTGTTGCCCTTGTCGTCGGCCAGCACCATGGGCGTTGCCGAAACGCTGTGCATGGTGAAGGACACCATTTGCAGTTCCGGGAAGGCCCGGCCCATCCCGTCGCCGTCGATCAGCGGCAGGCCGGTGGCGGAGGCGACGGCGAAGGGAATTGTCGAGTTGAGCCCGCCGGCCTCGATGCAGATCAGCGCGTCGGCCCTGCGCCCGAGAAAGGCCTCGAGCTGCGCCAGGGCGGAACCGGCCTCCAATCCGTTGGGTAGCTTCTCCACCATTACGGTCGGCGCGCCCATCATGCACACTGGCAGGCAAAGCCAGTCGTCCTCGACGTCGTCGGGCGAAATCACCGTCACCGGCCCCTTCTCCGCCATCACGGACTGCGCCATCAGCTTGCCGATATACGGGTCTCCACCGCCGCCCGTGCCTAGAAACGCACCGCCCGTCGCGATCGCTTCCATGTCCTGCGGCATCACCTGGAATGATGTCATCGAGCCACCCTCTCCCGTTCCTGCTCGCACATTGGCCTGTAATCGATCCCTTCAAGGCCGAATCCCTTGGGGCCGACCACCTCCAGCGCCGCTTCGGAGCGGAGCAACGGGTGGCATGGAAGGGCGAGAACGGCCACNCGCTGGCCATAGCGAAGCATCTCGGTGGTGATGGCCTCGCCGCTGTCCACGTCGAGAATCACGATGAGNTCGGGAACGACCACTTCGACCGCGCCATTGCGCAGNAANACGAGGTTTTCGTTCTGGATGAGAACCGAGCCCTCGTCTCCCTCGTACTGATCGAAGCCGGTAAGGTGCACCTTGCCTCTCACGAAGCCGCCGGCGATCGTACGGCTGACATCGGCGATCTTCCCCCGGAAGACCATTCTCCCATTTTCGCTCTCGCATATGGCGCAGATCGGATCAGCATGCGCGCGCCGCGCCGTCAGGACGGCTTCGCCGAGTGCCATGGCCCGGCTGTAAGAGCCGGGGATGGCGAACTGCTTCAGGAATTTTCCCGACATTGGCGCGCTTGCAAGCGTCGACGCGCCGCCCTGCGCCACGACGCAGGCCCGCGCCATGGTCTCGTGCCATTTTTCCGAGGCCGCGTGCTCGAAGATCACCACATTCCCATGCAGGTCGCACATCACGCTGGGCGTCGACCGATGGCCGTATATGGAGTAGGTCGTCATCTGCATCTCGGGGAAGGCGCGGCCCATCCCGTCGCAGTCGACGACGGGGAGCCCGGCCGCGGAAGCGGTGATCAGCGGCTCCATCGCGTTCTGCCCGCCGATCTCCTCGCAGGCGACCGCATCGACGGAAATGCCGAGCCGCTCTTCCAGCGCCCGGATGCATCTCAGTCCTTCCTTCCCCTCCTTGATCCGCTCATGCGAGACGAGCGGCGCGCCGATGCCGCCCAGGGAAACGACGACGGCATCGTCGGGAAGCGTCTCGAGCGGCACGATCCGCATCTTGAAGCCCTGCCGCAGCGCCTCGCGGGCGCGCAGCTTGCCGATATAGGGATTGCCACCGCCGCCGGTCCCGAGGATCGCGGCGCCGATCTCAAGCGCATCGATCTTCCGCTCGTCGAGAAGAAAGCCGCTCGTCCGTTCAAGCATGTACGCCATCCATCTCGCCGACCACCTTCACATGGATGCGGGTGGCATTGCCGGGAAGATACGCGAGCGGCACGTCCTCGCGTTCGATGACGGTGATGGTCGCCGGCGCGGCGCCGGAGCGCATCGCCTTCTCGCGCGCTTCCTCCTCCGCCTGTTTCAGGCAGGTCTCGCGGGTGAGCCCGTTGGCGAGCGAGAAGATGCGGTCCACCTCGCCGCTCACCTGCGCGATCGCAGCCCCCACCGCGTTGGCGACGGCGAAGTTCTCCGGACGGATTACGCGCAGGTCGCCGAGCCTCTCCGGCATGAGGATGGAGCCGCCGCCCACCGCGATCACCGGTATCGGCTCAGGCGAGATGCGGCTGCGCTCCACGCCCCGTTCCAGCATCTGAACGATCTCGGCCAGAGCCTCGCCGACGAGTTCGCCGGAAAGCGAGGCGACCGCTGCGGGATTGCCGATCGATGCGCGGCCGGCTGCGACGGCGATATCGGTCGCCGTCAGCGTTCCGCCGCCGAACACCAGCGCCTCCTTCGTGATGCGATAGCCCACGGATTGCGGCCCGACGCTTGTCGCTCCGCCTGTCCCGCGGACGAGCGAGCCACCGCCCAACCCGATGGAGAAGACGTCAGGCATGCGGAAATTAGTGCGTACACCGCCTATATCGACCACCGTCGATGCCTGGCGCGGGAAGCCGCGCTGGATAGCCCCTATGTCCGTGGTCGTACCGCCGATATCGACCACGATGGCATCGCTTTCCCCTGTGAGGAAGGCTGCCCCGCGCATCGAATTGGTGGGTCCGGATGCGAAGGTGAGGACCGGGAATTCCCGCACCATTTCGGCGCCCATCAGCGTGCCGTCGTTCTGGGTGATGAAGAAGGGGCAGCTGAGCCCTGCCGCCTGGAGCGCCCTTCCGAAGGCATCGACCGTGCGGCCGCTGAGCTCGAGCAGGCTGGCATTCATGATCGCCGCGCTCTCGCGTTCGAGCAAGCCGATGCGGCCGATATCGCTGGAGACGACCACTCGCAGGCCGGGGCAGCGCTTCATGAGGTGGTCGCGAGCCGCCGTCTCCATGGCCGCGTTGATCGGGCTGAAGACGGAGGTAATCGCTGCGGCCTTCAGTTCCTTGGCGCTTATGTCCGCGGCGATCCGGTCAAGCTCATCGATGTCGAGCGGAGCGATCTCGCGGCCGTCGAATTCATAGCCGCCGCGCACCAGGTAGCGATGCCCGCCGACGGTCTCGCGCAGATCCTCCGGCCAGTCCACCATCGGCGGCAGGCAGGCGGTGGCCGGCAGGCCGAGACGGATCGCCGCCACCGGATTGACGTGCTTGCGCTCGATCACGGCATTGGTGAAATGCGTGGTGCCGATCATCACATGCGTGATCTTCGAGCGCTCCACGGCGGCCTTGGAGATGGCCGCCTCCATCGCCTCGATCACGCCGCTCGTGACATCCTCGGTGGTGGCCGTCTTCACGCCCGAAAGCACGGATCGGCCAGCCATGACGACAGCGTCGGTGTTCGTCCCGCCGACATCGATTCCCAATCTATACATAAGTTCGGTGTCCTGTCCTGAATCGGTCTGCCGGGTTCAAGGGTCCGTCAGGCCCAGCGCTTCTCGGCGGAGTCGGTTTCGAAGGGAACGCGGTGCTTGATTAGATTCGAAAGCTGCCGGCAGGCCATCACACAGCGCTGCAATGTCGGTTCGTCGGTCAACTCACCATCCTTGAAATCAGCGTCCGAAGCATAAACGGCAAGCGGAACGCTGGAAGCGCCAAAAAAGCCGAAGAGCGGCCGCATCTGGTGCTCGACCATCAATGCATGGCGCTGACCGCCACCCGTCGCTCCGATAAGCACCGGCCGTTCGAGCAGGCTGTTGGGGTCGAGCAAATCGATAAGATGCTTGAAGAGTCCGCTGTAGGAGCCCTTGTACACAGGGCTCGCAACGATCAGCGCATCAGCGGTTTCAATGTCACAGATAACCCGTTCGATTCCGGGCGAAGCTTCGTCGCGCGTCAGGCACGAACCGATCTCCGGCATAACATCCAGCATGTCGTAAACGGTGCCGACGCCGCCGGTCTGCCGCGCGGTCTCTTCCACCAGGACGGAGACAAGGGCCCTGGTCTTGGACGGCCGACGGGTGTTTCCCGCCAGGCCAACGATCTTTTTGGTCAAGGTTATGTTCCTTCAGAAGAGGACGGGCCGGGCTACCGTTCGTCGATGTGGCGTGGCGCAACCGGCGTCATTCGGCCGCGGCTGCTCTTGCAGCCGCATAGCGGTTCGCCGGCCACGAAAGACCCAGATGCTCGCGTAGGGTCCGGCCCTCATATTCGGTGCGGAAGAGGCCGCGCCTTTGCAATTCCGGAATGACGAGCTCCACGAAATCCGAGAGGCTGGCGGGAAGCGCCTGCGGCATTATATTGAAGCCGTCCGCAGCCTCCGACGTAAACCACTCCTCCATCTGGTCGGCAATATCCGCGGCCGTGCCGATGACGAGATTGTGTCCGCGCGTGCCGGCAATGCGCATGTACAGCTGACGGATGGTGAGATTCTCTCGATGGGCCGTATCCTTGAGCACCTTGAGCCGTCCCTTGCCCGTGTTGCTGTCGGGCAGATCGGGGAAAGGCCCGTCCACGGGATAACCGGAAAGGTCATAACCCGCCATGGACGACAACAGGCCGAGGCCCACCACCGGGTCGATGAGCTCCTGCAGTTCCTGGAATTTCGCCTGCGCCTCTTCCCTTGTACGGCCGACCACAGGCGACAGGCCAGGCATGATCTTGAGATCGTCGGGTGAGCGGCCCGCGCGCGCAACCCTCGTCTTCAGTTCCTTGTAGAAAGCCACGCCATCAGCGAGTGCCGGCTGGGCAGTGAAGACCACATCGGCACACCAAGCGGCCAGATCCATTCCGGCCTCGGAGGAGCCTGCCTGCACGAGGATGGGGCGCCCCTGTGGGGTGCGCGGCACGTTGAGCGGCCCGCGAACCGAAAAGCGCTCGCCCTTGTGATCGAGCATGTGCAGCTTGGCGGGATCGAAGAAGCGGCCGCTTTCCTTGTCGCGAAGGAAAGCATCATCCTCCCAACTGTCCCAGAGTCCCAGGACGATTTCCGCGAACTCGCGCGCCCGGGCGTAGCGATCGGCATGGGCCAGGTGAACGTCGAAACCGAAATTATAGGCTTCGGCCTCATTGGCGGAGGTCACGAGATTCCAGCCGGCCCTGCCTCCACTCAGATGATCGAGCGATGCATATTTGCGAGCAACGTTGTAAGGCTCATTGAAGGTGGTGGTGGCTGTCGCCACCAGGCCAATTCTCTCTGTGACGGCTGCAAGGGCTGAAAGAAGCGTGATTGGCTCGAAATAGGCCGCGCGGGAACTGCGCCCGTCGGATTCGAGTTCGCGGTCCCAGATACCCGCATTGTCGGCGAGGAACATCATGTCGAACTTGCCGCGCTCGGCAATACGCACAATCTCGACATACTCTTTGAGATTGACGCCCCCGTCCGCCTTCACCTCCCGATGCCGCCACGCGGCGATATGCTGTCCGGTCGCGGTCAGGAACGCGCCAAGCTTCATCTGTGCGCCAGCTTTTCTCATGTCACTCCCCTGGGTGATGCCGCACGAATGCAATCTGCGCATAACCGTAGAGGAAAGCGCCGACCGGAAAAATACGTGGCCGCACGTAGGCGGAATGCGACACCTGTTTCACGCAATTCCGGACGGGAAACCGGTTTCCGCTTTGCTCGACTTGATCTAACGAGGGCTCTCGATCATCGCCCGGCGGATGAGCTGCATGGCGGTCGTCGCGTTGTATTTGGCCATCGCCCTGGAGCGGTGGATCTCCACGGTGCGATGGCTGATCCCCAGCTTCTTGGCGATTTCCTTGTTAGGATGGCCTTCAAGGACAAGCGAGAGCACCTCCGCCTCACGACCTGTCAAAGGCTCCTCGGGCGGGGGGAGGCGCTTGAGGAGGTCGAGCTCGCCCGCCTCGACCAGCCCATGCTCGACGGCGCCAGCGGCCTCGCGGAGGCGCAGATGCAGCGCGCCGGCGATCACGCGCCGCGCCGTCACCACGGGCTTGTGCGACTCCCGCGCGAGTTGCTCGGCCATTTCGTTCGTGTAGCCGACGGAGTGCATCAGGATGAAATCAACGCTCTGAAGAAGCATTGCGGTCTCGTCGATCCGACTCGCTTCCCCGGAATAGGCAACGGTCTGGTAATTTTGGATCAGAATTCCATAGTTCTGCAGCGTAACCGGATCGGAGGCCTGCTTGCGCAGCGGAAAGACGACGCCGAGCTGGGCCGTGCCCATAACGAAGGAGGTGATCCACTCGTCGACGGCGAACTGGCCGTGGACCAGCGGCGTGACGGTATCGAAGCTCCGAAAGATGCCGCTTGCCAGCAGGACGAGAAGGTCATGCCCGCGCCGATCGACATGCGCGATCACACTCTCGAGCCGCTTATGTATGAAGCTCGATGAGACGACGATCTCCTTGCCATCGGCAAGCTTCGTCACAAGGGGCGTATCCCTTGCGGAATGCAGCGCCTCAATCTCCTCGCGGGCTATGCCGTCCAGCGCGCCGATCTCCGCGTAGTCGATCGGTTCCCTGATATGTTCCAGCACTTCCGAGATGAGTTCCGGACGCGGGGATTGACCCAGGGTAATGAAGCACACCCGTTTCCTCATGCCCGTTCCCGCACGACATATCACCCCCCAAGCTCCATCAGGCCTCCTGCTCCTCCCGTCACTCCTGGAAGCAGTACAGGAATTGCTCGGGTTTCGTCTATAATGTCGTGCGCGCCAGGTCCTACTATTCGGCAGCTTTCAGCATTCCGCTCCGGCGCCTGATTTCGCCTGCAACGCGGACGCGAACGCGACGCGCATTGCCTGGAAGATAGGCAAGGGGAATATCGTCGATCTCGATGACTTTGAGGGTATCGCCATCGGCACCGCTCGCCACGGCCCTCTCGCGCGCTAGCGCTTCGGCATCGGCCATGGCCAACTCCCGGTCAATATCAGCCACGACACGATCCACTTCTCCGGAAACGAGTGCGGAGGCGGCGCCGATCGCATTGGCGACATTGCCGCGGCCGGGCCGGAGGACTTCGCTCACACCGTCCATTTTCGAGGGTACTAGGAAGGCGCCGCCGCCGACGGCGATCAGCGGCACCGGGTCGGGTGACGTCTTCATCCGGTCGACCGCATCTTCAAGCCGCCGCCGGATCGATTCCAGGACACCCGTGACCGTGGAGCGATCGAGATGAGCGATCCGCTCCTTCTCTCCCAGTTCGACGAGGCCTGCGGCAACGCCAATATCTGTTAGCGTCAAGGTGCTGCCGCCGAAAACCAGAGCCTCCTCCGCCAAACGGAAACCAACGCTCCGTGGACCTGCGACTCGGGTCTTTTCGGAAACGATGGAGCCGCCACCAATGCCGAGCGATACGAGGTCCGGCATCTGAAAGAGCGTGCGCACCCCGCCGATGTGGACGATATTGTTCGCCTCGCGCGGAAAGCCGTTAACCAGATAACCGATATCGCTCGTCGTTCCCCCCACATCGACGACCACGGCATTTTCTATGCCTGAAAGGAAGGCGGCGCCTCGCATGGAGTTGGTCGGCCCCGAGGCAAAGCTGAAAACCGGGAAGCGGGCCGCCTGCTCGGCGAGCATGACGGTCCCGTCGTTCTGGGTGAGATAGAAGGGCGCCGTCAGGCCACTCTGCTCCAGCGCCTGGCGGAAGGCGGCCACCGTGGACCGGCCGTGAGCCGCCAGGCTTGCGTTGAGCAAGGTCACGTTCTCCCGCTCCAGGAGGCCGATGCGCCCGACCTCGTGTGAACAGGTGACGATCATCTCGGGGCAGACATCCTGCACGATCTCGCGCGCCCGCACCTCGACCTCGTTCGATAGGGGAGAAAAGACTGCGGTGATGCCGATCGACCCAATTCCCGTATCTTGCATTCTGCGCACGGCGTCACGCACGGCCGTTTCATCAAGATCGACGATGGACCGCCCGTCATACTCATGACCGCCGGCGACCATGACACTGACTGGATCGACGGCGGCGCGCAGATCCTCCGGCCAGTCCACCGTCGGTTCCAGTGAAGCACATGAGGGCAGGCAGATCCTCAGCGCTCCAACGCGCATCAGATTTCTGCGCTCGACCACCGCATTGGTGAAATGGGTGGTGCCGATCATTACCGCGTCGACTGCATCGGCCGCTTCGCCCGCCGAGGATTTCAGTCGGGCGATACCCGCGGCCACCCCCGACAAGACGTCCCGGGTCGTGGGCGTTTTAACCGCGGCGACGACCTTGTTGCCGTCGAGAAGCACGGTATCCGTGTTCGTCCCACCGACGTCGATTCCTATGCGCTTCATTGTTGAAAGACCGATCTGAATTCCAGCTTATGACCAAAGGCGCGCGGGCCAACATGCTCAAGGCCCTTCGGCGTGGTCAGGACGGGAGCGGCCGGCAGGGCGATCACGGACACGCGTTGGCCGTAGCGCAGCGTTTCCGTGCCGATTGCCTCGCCACTCGCGCTATCGACCACGCAGATGAGATCAGGCGTGGTGACCACCGGGGCGCCGCCACGCGACGCGACGATATATTCGTTCTGGAAGTCGATCGTGAGCTGCTCGCCCCGGTCTTGGTCGAGACCGGCGATGACGGCGTGCCCGCGCAGGAAGCCCTCGGTGGTCCGCCGCTCGACATCCCACACCTTGCCGGAGAAGATAAACTTGCCGCCTTCGAGTTCGAGGATGGCGCGGACGGGATCGCGATGCTCCCGCCGTGCCGCGCTTACCGTGCGGCCCAGTTTCACGGCCTTCGTCACCGTGCCGTGGATCGCGTGGTCCTTCACCTCGCGGCCCGTGCGCGGGGCCTTGCAGGTCGCCGCCACGGACCCGACCTCGACGCAGATCTTGCGCGAGATGCGCTCCATCCATTTCCAGGAGGCCGCCCGCGTGATCACCACGGCATTGTCTCGGATGTCGCTCAGCGAAAGCGGGAACATCTGCAGGTCTGCGATGGCGAAGCTCGTCATCTGCGCCTCCGGAAAGGCGCGGCCCATTGCATCCGCATCGACCACCGGCAGATCCATCAACGCCGCTGCCAGAAAGGGCTGCAGGGCGTTTCCGCCGCCGATCTCCAGCGGCATGATCGCCTGGAACGGGCGGCCAAGATACTCTTCCATGAGGCGGACGGCGCGCACCAGTATCTCTGGATCGGTCAAGCGCTCCAGCCCGACCATGGGCGCCCCCATCGCGGATACGACCGCCACCGCATCGTCATCTCCCAGCTCGTCCGGCGCAATCAGGTCGACCCGGCGCCCGGCCCGATAAAGCTGGCGCAGGTTAAGGTAGCCATGGTAGGGACTACCGCCACCGCCGGTTCCAAGAATCCACGCCCCCGTTGCGAGCGGTTCGATTTCTTCTTCCAGGAATGGACGCATCTTCTCCTCATGCCCGCCCGGAAAATCCCGTCGCGCGCCGCAGACAATAGGGGGCCGATATCCAGGCGAACAGTAAGTGCTGGCACGTATTCTATGCTTCCTGGCGGCTTGGTAAGCTCACCTGATCGAGAGGCGCGTTCCGGGAAAGACGCGCGGATAAGCCATAAAGCGGCAGCCTGGAAGCGGTGTTGCGCCCTCGTGCGGCGTTCGCTTCCCAGCCATGCCGGGCATAGTCGGCTTCGGCCATTTGCAAAGGGGAACTGGGATGTCGAGTTTTATGCTTACGCGCAGGCAACTTCTGGCCGGGACGGCATCGGCCGGCATAGCGTTCGGCCTCGGGCCGACAACTCCTTTCGCGACTGCTGCCGATAAGCGGACGCTGCGTCTGGCCGACGGCAATATCGGTCAGGCCGATCCGCACAAGCCCGTGGACTTTCCGGGCTCGATCCTCATGTTCAATCTTTACGACTTCCTGGTGCGTCCAGCGCCCGGTGGAGAGCTCGAGCCTTCCGTGGCGGAATCCTGGGAGATTTCCGAGGACGGCAAGACCTACACCTTCACCATTCGCGACGGCATCAAGTTCCATGACGGTTCACCGCTGACGGCCGAGGATGTAGTCTTCTCCGCCAACCGCATGCTCACAATGAAGCGGGGCTTCTCGTTCCTCTTTGCCGCTGTCGACAAAGCGGAGCAGGACGGCAACAAGGTTGTCTTCCGGCTGCGCGAGCCGTTCTCGCCTTTCCTTGCGGCGCTGGTGCGTCTTGCCATAGTCAACAAGAAACTTGTGACGGCCAATCTGAAGGACGGCGAATTCGGGGAGTTCGGTGACTACGGCGAGGCATTCCTGAGCAGCAACGACGCCGGCAGCGGACCATACAAAATCGCCAGGCATGATTCCCAGAACGAAAC
>Ga0065721_10052359_pt1 | contig 12108 bp, 11 predicted proteins | sample Mesricmetagenome_FD_59108 | JGI IMG/M metagenome (GOLD analysis project Ga0065721, IMG submission 59108) | Mesophilic microbial community from rice straw/compost enrichment Sample: eDNA_1 v2 (version 2) | ecosystem: Engineered > Solid waste > Grass > Composting > Bioreactor | place: USA: Davis... | reverse complement strand
ATTGCCGGGCAGGAAGGACATATTTGTGAAAATTGCGTAGAACATGCGCGTGAGATCATAGAGCAGGAGTTGATGATTCGCCATGAAAGCACGCCCTCATCTACTTCTTTCAAACTGAATGTGAAGAAGCCGATAGAGGTAAAACGTTTCCTGGATGAATACGTGATCGGTCAGGACGAAGCCAAAAAGGTATTGGCCGTGGCCGTTTACAACCACTATAAACGCTTACAGCAAAAACCGGGTGAACAGGAAGTTGACATTGAAAAAAGCAACATTGTGATGGTAGGCGAAACCGGTACGGGTAAAACCCTGCTGGCCAAAACCATTGCCCGCCTCCTGAATGTTCCCTTTGCTATCGTGGACGCCACGGTATTTACCGAAGCCGGTTATGTAGGCGAAGACGTAGAAAGCATTTTAACCCGTTTATTACAGGTCTGTAACTACGATGTGGCCGCTGCCGAAAGAGGCATCGTATACATCGATGAGATCGATAAAATTGCCCGTAAAGGCGATAATCCGTCTATCACCCGCGATGTAAGCGGTGAAGGCGTACAACAGGGTTTGCTGAAATTGCTGGAAGGTACCGACGTACTGGTGCCCCCGCAGGGTGGCCGCAAACACCCCGAGCAAAAGCTCATCAAGATCAACACCCAAAACATCCTCTTTATTTGCGGCGGCGCCTTCGATGGCATCGACAAGGTAATTGCACGCCGTGTAAACACCAATTCCATTGGCTTTAATGTAAACAAAGAGCTGCAGGAGCATATGAAAAAGAACCTGCTGCAATACATCAATGCCACCGACCTGAAATCATTCGGCCTCATACCAGAATTGCTGGGCCGTTTACCGGTTGTAACACATTTGAACCCGCTCGATAAATCTACACTCCGCTCTATTTTAACCGAGCCCAAAAATGCGCTGATCAAACAATACCGCCGTTTGTTCGAGCTTGAAGGCATTCAGCTCACCATCGACGACGAGGTGCTGGACTTTATGGTCGACAAAGCCGTGGAGTACAAGCTGGGCGCCCGCGGCCTGCGTAGCATTTGCGAAAGCATTTTAACCGATGCCATGTTTGAGCTGCCTTCTTCTAAACAAACCGTATTCCATTTGAACCTGGAATATGCGCAGAAGAACTTCGACAAGAGCAAGATGAGTATGCTGAAAGTTGCCTAAAACCAATGTATGCAGGACCTGATCAACCGCCTGATGGCAGAAGGGCTTACCGAGCAACAGGCTTATAAAGCTGTTGAGATCATCAAGGATTTTGCCAAGGAAAAGTTCCCCATTTTTGGCGGGGCCATCGACAGGCTGTTTGATAAGTATGGGCCGAAGGATGATGATTTTATGCCTTAGGCTTGCCAAATAAAAAAGCCCCGCCACGGCGGGGCTCTGTCATGACAAGCAATCGTGAGCAGTATTTCACCAGCTATGCTCTTAACACCTCTCTGGCTATTACTATCTTTTGTATCTCTGATGTTCCTTCGCCGATAGTGCACAATTTGCTATCGCGATAATATTTTTCAACGGGAAAGTCTTTGGTATATCCATAGCCGCCAAATATCTGAACGGCATCGGTGCTTACTTTTACGGCTACTTCACTGGCGTAGTATTTCGCCATGGCCGCTTCTTTGCTCATCGGTTCTCCGCGCATCTTCAGGTCGCAGGCTTGCATGGTCAGCAGTTCGGCTGCCATGATCTCGGTGGCCATATCGGCCAGTTTGAACGATATGCCCTGGAAATTGGCAATGGGCTGATCGAACTGGTGGCGTTCCTTGCTGTATTGTACCGATGCCTCATAAGCCCCCTTGGCTATGCCCAGGGCCAGCGCAGCGATGGATATACGGCCGCCATCCAGCACTTTGAGCGATTGCCTGAAGCCATCGCCAAAATTCCCCAACCGGTTGCTATCGGGTATACGGCAGTTATCAAAGATCATTTCGGCGGTTTCGCTGGCGCGCATGCCCAGCTTGTTCTCTTTTTTACCGGCTTTAAAACCAGGTGTGCCCCGCTCTACCACAAAGGCTGTGGCATTGCTTTTGGCCCTTGGCTCGCCCGTGCGGGCAATCACCACCGCCACATCGGCACTGATGCCATGGGTGATCCAGCACTTGGTGCCGTTGAGTACCCAGTGGTCGCCATCCTTTATGGCCGTTGTTTTCATATTACCGGCATCGCTGCCCGTATTGGGCTCGGTAAGCCCCCAGGCGCCCAGCCATTCGGCGGTAGCCAGTTTGGGCAGGTAGCGCTGTTTTTGCTCTTCATTGGCAAAATGCAGTATGTGACCGGTACACAGGGAATTATGGGCGGCCAGGCTGAGGCCAATAGAGCCGCACACCCTGGCGATCTCCTGGATGATGGTTACATACTCAAAGTAAGTTAAACCGGCTCCTCCATAGGTTTCCGGCACCAATACCCCCATCAGACCCAGTTTTCCCATTTCCTTGAATACCGGAAGGGGAAACTGCTGGGACTCATCCCAGTCCATAACATAAGGTTTAATATGCTGTTGAGCAAAATCGCGGGCGGTTTGTGCAACCTGTTGCGTAAGCTCAGATAGCTGAAAATTCATACTTAATTGAGTTGGGCAAGCTAACATCGTTAAAGGCTGCTGCAATATAGGAGGTTTTTTGATCAATACTAACAATTGTTAGCAATATTTTTTTAGCGGTTATTCCAGTGAAATATATGGCAGGATTTTATCATATAACTCGGGTGGCAGGATGGCTATTTGTTTCAGGTCTTCCAATTCCTTGTATTCGCCATGTTGCTGCCGGTACTGCACGATGGCATTGGCTATAGGCCATTTTAAGTAGGGGTGTTGTTTGAGGGTATTGGCATCGGCGGTGTTGATGTTGATCTTCCGTACATGGCCGGCGGTGCATTTCAGGCGCGGTTTTATTTTTTGAAAAATAGAATCGCGCAGGCCGTAGGTTTCGGCCAATTGTTCTACCGTATAAAATCCGCCCAGTTTTTCGCGGAAGGCAATGATCCGGTTGGCGAGTTTACTGCCGATACCCGGCAGGGCAATGAATGCAGCAGTGTCGGCGGTGTTGATATCGATGATGGTGGGAGCAGTTTTCTTGTTTTCGTACCGGGGTTTGCTGGTATCCTGTATTTTTTTGCTGGTATCCGGTATTCTAATAAAAGGCTTTAATCGTTCATAATCTTCTTTCCTGAAACCATATATTCTTTCCAGGTCTTCCGGCTTTCTGAAACGGCCGCCTTTACGAACATAGTTTCGAATGGTGCGAATAGAACGTTGATGAATGCCGAGTTTCAACCAACCGGCGCTGTCGAGTGTATTGGGGTTGAAGGTGAATAATTGTGGCTGCCGTGGCTTCACTGTGACGGTATCCTCTATTTCTTTTAACAACAGCACTTCATCCATCTTTTTTCCTGGTATAAAATGCGGCACAGCATTGCTAATTCCTATTAGCAAAAGTAATACCCAAATACCCCTTCTCTCCTTCTGTGTAAATGATAAATAATCCTTCCAATTATGCTCCATATAACGTAGCATCATCATCGTTTCACTTTCACGGGATTATCTGTACAATGAATAACTATTACAAAAATAATAAGCGATACAAACAAGTATTCGTTTTAAAATTCGTTTTATATACAGCCTTGTCATGCCCTTAAAATCCAACCCATGAAAATCCAACAACTCCAGTATTCGGGTAAGAGCTGGACTATTGTCAGGCATCCCGATGGTTTTGAACGCATGCAATGCCAGTTGGTGCTGGCCTTTGGCGAACCCTCGCTGATCTCAGAAACACCGGTATTCAATCACCTCGAAAGAAGTTATCCTGAAGCATGCATTATTCTCTGTTCTACCGAAGCCAATAACCTGTTAGAAAATATCGTAACGGTGACCGCTGTTGAATTCGACAAAACAGCTATTCTTTGCGCTGAAACATGCATCAAAGATCATTCAAACAATTATGAAGCCGGTAAATGCCTTATGCAGCAATTACAACCTTTGTCATCGGCTAACGTGTACATCCTGGGCGATGGCGCCGGTATTGTTGGCCGCGAACTGGTGCATGGTTTTAATACCAACCGGCCCGGTTTCGAAAGCAATGCTACCAATACGCCTTTCTTTATAAAACGGTCAGCGGGGTTGAATAAAATACCGGGTGAGGGAGCCGTGGTGGCTATTGTGTTTAACGGTATTGAACAGGACCGTTTTCAAATGGAACAATACCTGCGTGTATTTCCAACGGTAACGGCCAAACGGGCCAGTTAAACAGTGATCACCAGGCCATCGTAGGCCAGGTTCACCCCGGGTGGCAGTTCTGCCTCCACATCGGCATGTTTACCCATCTGGTGGCTGATATGGGTGAGCCAGGTTTGTGGTATCTGCAATTCTTTCGCAATACCAATGCTTTCTTCGAGGCTGAAATGCGAAATATGGTGTTCTTTCCGCAGCGCGTTCAATACCAATACCCGGCTGCCCCTGATCTTTTCTTTTTCGTCGTCTTCAATTTTATTGGCATCGGTGATATAGGTAAAATCACCAAACCTAAAACCCAGTACGGGCATTTTCAGATGCCATACCAGTATGGGTTGCACGGGTATATCCCCTACGGTAAATGGGTCCAGCGCAATGGTGTTGAGTTGAATATCGGGCAAACCGGGATATTTCGATTCATAAAAAGCATAGGGAAATTCGCGTATGATCACTTCCTGCGTCATATCGCTGGCATAGATATGCACGGGTTGCTGGGAGAAAAAATTAAAGGCGCGCACATCATCCAGTCCGGCAATATGATCTTTGTGTGAGTGCGTATAAATGATGCCGTCTACATGTTTTACCCTTGCACGCAGCATCTGGTAGCGGAAATCGGGACCTGAATCAACGATCAGGGTAGTTGTTTCAGACTGCACCATAATACTGCTGCGAAGCCTGTTGTCTTTTTTATCGGTAGATGTACAAACGGCACATTCGCAGGCAATCATTGGTACGCCGCTGCTGGTGCCGGTGCCCAGGAAAGTAATCTTTAATTCAGGATAATTCACGAATGAAATTAAGAATGAAAAATCAAAAATAAGGAATGAGAAAGTGAATACATTCCAGTTGGGTTCCACTTTATCATTCCTTATTTCTTATTTCTTATTTTTCATTTATACTGGCATGCCTTTCCATTACCTCTTCATAGGTTTTCCTGGCCTCCGGGCTTAGCGTATCGGGCACGACGCTTAATTGGGGGATAATGTCTATCAGGGTGTTGATGCGCCCTTCCATTTGCAGGAATTTGTTTAACACCACTACTTTCTTTTGTTCCAGTATGCAATACCCGCTTTGAAAGTTACCACGTTCATAGCGTACCACATATTCTGACTCATCAAGGATCTTTTCGATCTTGTCTAATGTCGATTGGTTATACTTCATAGTCTGGCAGTGAATACATTTAAGTTATCCACAAAGTTAGCGAACACATGAATGTGAAATAAATGGGTAGCGCCTACTTTTCCACAGAAAACCCTTATAATTAGCGATTTTGTGAATAATTTATTTATTCGTCATCTTTATCACAGGCACAATCATCTCTTCCAGGCTCACCCCGCCATGCTGAAAGGTATTGCGGTAATAGTTTACATAGTAGTTGTAGTTATTGGGATAACAGAGAAACAGGTCTTCCCGGGCAAAAATATACGATGAGTTGACGGTAGGCACCGGCAGCCCCGCCTCTTTGGGATCGCGGAAAGCCAGTACATCCTTGGGCTCATAATTCAGGTTACGACCGTGTTTATATCGCAGGTTGGTGGTGGTTTGTTTATCGCCGATCACTTTGGCGGGTGTTTTTACACGCACGCTGCCATGATCGGTAGCCAGTATAACATTGATCTTTTTATCGGCAATTTTTTTGAGGGCCTGGTGCAGGGGCGAATGTTCAAACCAGCTGCGTGTTACAGAACGATAGCTGGTTTCGTCGCCGGCCAGTTCCTTCAGCACTTCCATTTCGGTACGCGCATGGCTGAGCATATCTACGAAATTGTATACGATCACGTTCAGGTCGTTGGTAAGCAGGTTATGGATATTGTTCACCAGGTCCTGCCCTGCCTGGTTGTTCAGTATCTTGGTATAGGAATAACGCAGGTCGTCGCGGCGCAGCCTTTTCATTTGCGATTTGAAAAATTCTTCTTCATGTAAATTCTTCCCGCCTTCTTCATCGTCGTTTTTCCATTGCTGCGGGAACATTTTTTCAATATCCATAGGCAGCAGTCCGCTGAAGATGGCGTTGCGTGCATATTGTGTGGCGGTGGGCAGTATGCTGTAAAAACTGTCTTCTTCCAGTATGCGAAAACTTTCGGCAAAGATGGGTTGTATGGCCTTCCACTGGTCGAAACGCAGGTTATCTATCAAAATAAAAAAAGTAGGTGTACCCTTCTCCACATGCGGCAGCACTTTAAACTTGAACAGTGAGTGCGACATCACGGGGCCATCGTCGCTTTTCGGGCTTATCCAGCGCGCATAGTTTTTTGAAATGAATTTGAAGAACTCGTTATTGGCTTCGCTTTTTTGGGTTTGAAATACTTCCTGCATTTCGGGGCTGTCGCTTTTTTCCATTTCCAGCTCCCAGTACACCAGTTTTTTGTAAATGTCCATCCATTCGTTGTAATCGGGATTGCTGTTCAGCGCCATGAACAGGTTGCGAAATTGCTGCTGGTAGGCCGTAGTGGTTTTTTCGGCCACCAGGCTTCTTTTATCGATGATCTTTTTCAGGCTGAGTAGTACCTGGTTGGGGTTCACCGGTTTTATGAGGTAGTCGGTGATCTGGCTGCCGATGGCCTCGTTCATGAGGTTTTCGGTTTCGTTTTTAGTGATCATCACGACGGGTACCTGGGAGTTGACTTCCTTTATTTTGGCAAGTGTTTCCAGGCCGGTGATACCAGGCATGGTTTCGTCGAGCAACACTACGTCCAGCGGGTTGTCTCTAACAAAATCCACGGCATCGAAACCGTTGGTAAGAGCGGTTACTTCGTAGCCTTTGTTTTGAAGGAACAGGATTTGAGATTGCAGGCTTTCTATTTCGTCGTCGACCCAGAGTATTTTTCCTAATGGCATGAACTAATTTTTTGTTTTTGTTTTCAGATGTACGGGCGCCACACAGGGTTTTGGAGGGGCGCCCCTGCGGGCAATCTAACCAAATTTGTACTTTTGGATGCAATTTTAACAAAATAGCAGGCAGCGAATGGCAAACCGCATCAGAAAGATCATCAACGACCCGGTGTACGGCTTTATTACTATCGACGATCCTCTTGTATTCCAGGTTATCGGCCACCCCTGGTACCAGCGACTGCGGCGTATCCACCAAATGGCCTTCGCACACCTGGTATATCCCGGCGCAGTACATACCCGCCTGCATCACTCACTGGGCGCCTATCATCTCATGTGCAGCGCCCTTACCGAACTGAAAAATAAAGGAGTGCCTGTTACGCCGGAAGAAGAAACGGCCGCAAAGATCGCTATCCTGCTGCACGATATCGGGCATGGTCCCTTTTCACATGCCCTGGAAAATGTACTGATCAATGATACCCATCACGAGGCCATCTCTATTTTGATCATGCGTGTACTGAACGATCAAATGAACGGGCAATTACAAAAAGCCATCGACATATTTACCAATAATTATACCAAGCCATTCCTGCATCAGCTCATCAGCGGACAACTGGATGTAGACCGTATGGACTATCTCACCCGTGATAGTTTTTTTACCGGTGTGTCGGAGGGCGTGATCGGTTACGACCGCATTTTGAAAATGCTGGCGGTGCACAACAACGACCTGATGGTAGAAGAAAAAGGCATTTACTCCATCGAGAAATTCCTGGTTTCGCGCCGCCTCATGTACTGGCAGGTGTACCTGCACAAAACGGTACTGGGCGCCGAAAAAATGCTGGTGAAGATCGTACAGCGTGCACAGGAGCTGATTGCCCGGGGCGATAAGCTGGAATGTGGTTCGCCGGTTTTTGATTTCTTCCTGCATCAAAACATTCCCATTGCCGGCAACCTCGACCATTTTTGCCAACTGGACGATTATGATGTACTGGGCTCCATCAAGATCTGGGCCTCCCACCCCGATCCCGTGCTGTCGCTGCTATGCCGCAGCCTCATCAACCGCCGTTTACTAAAAGTTAAATTAAAGGCCGAACCCTTCGATCAGGAATGGATCAACATACTGCGGAATAACATTTGCCGGAAATTAAACATCGGGGAAGCAGACTGCGATTATTTTCTGTTCAGCGGCGAGGCTGTGAATACCACCTACAACCCCGGCGAGGAACGCATCAACATCCTGTTCAGGAACGGAACGGTGAAGGATATTTCGCAGGTGGATAATGCGTTGATCCATCAGGCATTAGCCAGCCCTGTGAAAAAATATTACATTTGTTACTTCGAGGCCTGATGTGGGCCGGTTTTGGAACGTTTCGTTTCAAAATGAAAAAAATTAATATATGCAATTTACCGCTGCTCAAATAGCCATGCTCATAAACGGGAAAGTAGAAGGTAATCCCGATACCGCTGTGCATTCATTTGGAAAAATTGAAGAGGCACAGGCAGGCCAGCTTAGTTTCCTGTCCAATCCCAAGTACGAGGAATACCTGTACCGCACCCAGGCTTCGCTGGTGATCATCAATGCCGGCCAGGAGCTAAAAGAGCCGGTAAATGCCACCCTCATACGCGTGCCGGATGCCTATTCGGCCTTTGCCACCCTGCTGTCGAAATACCAGGAAATGGCCACCCAAAAAATGACGGGCATACAGGAGCCCTCCTATATTTCCAAAACGGCCACAATGGGTCAGCAGGTGTTTGTCGGCGCCTTTGCCTACCTGGGCGATAACGTGGTGCTGGGTAATAATGTAAAGATTTTCCCGAATGTGTTTATAGGCGACAATGTAAGGATCGGCGACAATTGCATCATCCATCCCGGTGTGAAGATCTACCACGATTGTGTACTCGGAAAAAACGTGACCGTGCATGCAGGCACCGTGGTGGGCAGCGATGGATTTGGATTTGCCCCACAGGCCGACGGCAGCTTTAAAAAAGTGCCGCAGATCGGAAATGTGGTGGTCGAAGATTTTGTTGAGATCGGCGCCAATGCCACCATCGACCGGGCTACCATTGGTTCCACCATCATTCGCTCGGGCGCCAAGCTCGACAACCTCATACAAATTGCCCATAATGTAGAAGTGGGTAATAACACCGTGATTGCTGCGCAGGCCGGTGTGAGCGGCAGTACCAAAATTGGCAACAACGTGATGATCGGCGGACAGGCCGGTATTGTAGGCCATATCACCATTGCCGATGGCAGCAAGATCAATGCACAAAGCGGTGTGAGCAAATCCATCAAAACGCCCAATGCGGCGGTTACCGGTTCGCCGGCTTTTGAATATACCAGCGCCTTACGCAGCCAGGCGGTAAGCAGGAAATTGCCCGACCTGGAGAAGCGTATCAAGGAGTTGGAGAAGCTGGTAGCGCAGTTGCTCGCCGAGCGGGTTTCTTAAAGAAGGCATAAGGCAAAAGGCATAAGGCATAAGTTGAATTTCCTTATGCCTTATGCCTTTTGCCTTATGCCTATTTCCCCACCGTCTGCAAAAAGTTATAGATCGCCTTCAAATCCTCATCACTCATACGTTTAAACGAATTCCAGGGCATATGGCTATGCGGTATCAGCTTACCCATTCTGAATCGTTTTATAAAGTCATCCTGGCTCCATCCATAAATACGGCTTTCGGTATGCGTGGTAATATTCGGCGCTTCCAGCGGTGGTAATCCCGGCTCCTCGAATTTCAACCCACCGGCGAAAGGCTCACCTATTACTTCTCCCGTCATCATATCGCGGTTGGTATGGCAGCCATTACAGTTAGCCACACTATAAGCGAGGTATTTTCCATATTCCGCCGTTGTATCTCTTTTAATGGATTTGATCACCGGTTTGCTGGGCCCTACGGGTTTTATCAAAAACGCATTGATCACACGGCCCAACAGCGTTACGGTGTTTTCGGGTATCTTGTTTTGTACGGGTTGCTGGCTGCGCAGGAACGATATCACCGCCGTCATATCTTCTTCACTCATATCATGAAAGGGCATAAAATCAAAAGCAGCCGTGCCATCGGGGCGAACGCCGTGGCGTAACACACGTGCTATCTGCCCATCGGTATAACGGCCAATACCAGTGGCGGAATCGGGCGTAATGTTGGGCACATAATAATTTCCCAATGGCAGCTCAAAGGCAAAACCACCCGTCAAGGCAGGCACCTGCCCCAGGTTAAACAATGAATCGGAATTGCCCAGGTGATGACAATCGGCACAATGTGCCGGTCCGAATACGATCTCTTTACCACGTGCTATCACGGCACTATCGGCAGAAGCGTGTATTTCAGGATAGGGAGCATCGTAAGTAAGATGTTGCCTGAACGAAACAAGCAATACTAAAACCAGTAACAGCGCCAGGAAAGAAATACCGGTCCATTTGAGGATCTTGAGAATCATGCTCGTTAAAATTTTATGGGTGAACAAATCTAGCAGGCCATTTTGCCCCCCTGAACCGGTTATGAAATGAGTTGGGCAAACAATGTGATGAATTGTATCTTTGCCCGGCTATTATTTTTATGTATACCATAAAAGGTTAATATAACGAATCGATGAACGCTCATTTCAATCCAGATAAACAACATACCCTTCAATCCCCCGTAAGTTTTTCAGGCACCGGTCTGCACACTGGTATCAATGTAGATATGACCCTGAAACCGGCCCATCCTGGTTTTGGCTACCAGTTTCAGCGTATCGATCTGCCTGGCCAGCCGGTGATCAAGGCCGACTGCGACCTGGTGACCGATACCAGTCGCGGCACTACCCTGCAGGAAAACGAAACCCGGGTAAGCACGGTGGAGCATATACTGGCCGCCCTGGTGGGAATGGGTGTAGATAACTGCCTGATTGAACTGAACGGACCCGAGATACCCATCGGCGATGGCAGCTCGGCGCCCTTTGTAGAGATCATCGAAGAAGCCGGTGTAATAGAACAGGATGCCGCCAAGGCCTGGTACAGCATCGATACCAACATTACGCATTACGACGAAGGCAAGCGTGTGGAAATGACCGCCCTGCCGGCCACCGACTATAAGGTTACCACCCTCATAGACTTCAACAGCCCCGTGCTGGGTACCCAGCATGCCGGTTTAAAGACCATGCGTGAGTTCAGGGACGAGATAGCGCCCTGCCGCACCTTCTGTTTCCTGCACGAGCTGGAAATGCTGCTGGAGCACAATCTGATCAAGGGAGGCGATATCAACAATGCCATTGTGGTGGTAGACAAGCCCGTTACCCCCGAAGAAATGGAACGCCTGGCCAAAGCATTTGGCCGTAAAAAAATTGAAGTAAAGAACGAAGGCTACCTGAACAACCTCGAGCTGCGTTTTGCCAACGAACCGGCCCGCCACAAACTGCTGGATGTGATCGGCGACCTGGCCCTGATCGGCTATCCCATCAAGGCGCATATCATTGCCAACCGCCCGGGACACAGCACCAACGTGGATTTTGCCCGTAAGATCAAACAATACATAAAAAAAAATAAACATGTAAAGGATGTACCGGTATACGATCCCAACCTGCCGCCGGTATACAACCTGCAACAGATAGAAAAAACCCTTCCGCACCGCTTCCCCTTCCTGCTGGTGGATAAGATCATCGAGCTGAACGACCGGCAGATCGTTGGGATCAAGAATGTAACCTATAACGAACCCTTTTTTATGGGCCATTTTCCCGGCAATCCCGTGATGCCTGGCGTATTACAAATAGAGGCCCTGGCCCAAACCGGCGGCATTCTGTGTATCAATGCCATGCCCCCCGGCGAGTACGACACCTATTTTTTGAAGATCGATAATTGTAAATTCAAGCAAAAAGTGATTCCGGGAGATACTATGATACTTAAAATGGAGTTAATGGCTCCAATACGGCGTGGTATTTGCGAAATGCGGGGAACGGTATACGTGGGCAACAAGATTGCTACCGAAGCCGAGCTGATGGCCCAGCTCGTAAAACGTTAAAATATTGGTTCTTAGAAAAAAATATATCCCAGGCCATAGGGGGTTAGTGTT
>Ga0065721_10052358_pt1 | contig 12109 bp, 10 predicted proteins | sample Mesricmetagenome_FD_59108 | JGI IMG/M metagenome (GOLD analysis project Ga0065721, IMG submission 59108) | Mesophilic microbial community from rice straw/compost enrichment Sample: eDNA_1 v2 (version 2) | ecosystem: Engineered > Solid waste > Grass > Composting > Bioreactor | place: USA: Davis... | reverse complement strand
ACAACTATACCTCCTATCAGCGGTCCGGTGGTTTGGGCCACCGACCAGGCAATGGTGTAGAGGGCCGCATACTGCCCGCGGTTATGATCGGCGCTGCGGGTAGTCCAGTACGAATTCATAAAAGGCATCGACATCATTTCGCCCAGGGTCATAATGATCATCATCACAACGGCTACCCAATAGTTAACATGGAATACGATCAGCATAAAATAAGCGATACCGATCAACACCACACCCCGCACGATAAAAAACAGGTTCGACCGCCGGCCTTCCATTGAATACACCAGCACCATCTCTATCACGGCTATCATGATGCCGTTGATGGCGCCAATCAAACCAATCACCTGTTCGGGAAAACCATGAACGATCTTGTAATAGGGATTTACATAAAACAACAACTGGAAAAAGGCGCAGCCAAACAGGGTGGTGAGCAAAATAAACCAGAGGTAAAATTTATCTCGGTAAGGAGAATGTAAGGGATCGGCCACCACCACTTTCTTTTGTTGTAATTGCACATTGCGTGAGGGCCGTAGAAAATACCACATCAAAAAGGCGGCAGCTACATTGGTGCAGCCATCTACCCAAAACAAAAGGCTGTAATCGATAGCGGCCAGCAAACCGCCCATTGTATTACCCACGGCCCAGCCCAGGTTAATGGCCAGCCGGTTGAGTGCATAGGATCGTGTACGGTTGCCTTCCTTACTGTATGCAACAATGGCCGTGGAATTGGCCGGGCGAAAGGCTTCGTTCACCAGGCTCAGTAAAAAAGTAAAAAGACAAATAAGGGGATAACTTTTTAACTGCCCTACGATCATAAAAAGGATACCGCCACCCGCCAGGGTGATCAGTTGAACGGGATAAAAACCGATACGGTCGGTAAGGCGGCCACCAAGAAAGGCGCCCGTTACAGCGCCCAGTCCGAATAAAGCCATCACAATCCCTGCCTTGCCTACGTTGTAACCCATTTCGGGGCTGGTGAGGTAGATGGTCATAAAGGGCAATACCATCGTGCCGCTGCGGTTGATGAGCATCACGGCCGATAACAACCAGGTAGATGGCGACAACCCGCTGTAGGCATTCCTGTATAGTGATAAAGTTTTGGTGAGCATGCCCCAAAAACAAACATCCCCTTTTGAAGGGGATGTAATTTATAATAAATCTCGAAGCAGTAGAGACATTTTAACTGCCAAACACTTTTTTTAGTGTTTCGGTAACGCGAGCGGCAGGGTCTTTACGTATCTTCTGCTCTTCCTGGGCCACCTGGTAGAACAATCCGCTGAGCGAACGTTCGGTTACATAGGCCGACAGATCGGGGTTGACTTTCTTAAACGTAGTGGGCAATTTATTGTATGCTTCAAATACACTTTTCCAGTATTTGGTGGCATCTGTTTTTTGCAGGGCGTTTTCAATCACTGGTCGGAACGCATTGGTGAGTGCCGGTAAGGTTTTGCCGCGGAGGTAACCGGTAGCAGCCGTATCGGCGCCTTTTAATATACCCAGGGCATCGTTAACGGTCATGCTTTTTACGGCATCCACAAATATAGGAGCGGCCGATTTGGAGGCTTCTTCTGCGGCTCGGTTCATGGAAAGAATGGCTTTATCAACCAGGTCGCCCATACCTACGCTGCGCAAAGTAGATTCTACTTTCTGGGCCTCGGGTGGCATCAATACTTTAATGGCTGCGTTGGCAAAAAATCCGTCTACTGAAGACAGTTTGTTAGCACTGTTTTGCGCGCCTATCGACAAGGCTTCTTTTAAACCCGAAATGATCTCTTCATTACTCAATGAGCCGCCTTTGGCCTGGTTGAGTAATCCACTGGCTTTTTTTAGTAATCCACCTTGTCCGAAGGAAACGACAGAACTAAGCAGTAATAGAGGTAAAACAATACGTTTCATAGAGATATCATTAGTTAATGCGCTAAAATAACGTGTTAAATGGTAAAAAGTTGTTAAGTAGAGACGGTATTTATCCATTCAAAGTTGTCTGCCCGGGGCATATGCTCCAAAAGATCTTTTACCAGTTCGGGTGGAACCGTGAGTTTTCGCAGCTGGGTATCCATCCAGGCCCCGTCCAATGTTAAAATGGCGGCCACTTCCTGGTTATTTTTGAATATACGGTGCTGGAAGGTCCACCGGCTTTGATCGGGCCTTGCCTTTAGCAATTGCATATCGATTGAAATGGTATCGCCGAGGCGGATCTCTTTTTTAAACACACATTCTTCCCGGAAAATAATGGGGCCAAAATGGTGTTTGGCCATAAAAGCCGTGGTCATGCCATGCGATTCCAGGAAGGATATGCGGATATATGCGCCATAATCGTAATACACGGAATGGCGCAGGTGGAAATTGGGGTCCAGGTCGGACCAACGTATTTCAAGCGGTTTGATATATGGTTCCATATCTATAAAAGTACTGATTTTGGCGCCAGCCGGGGCTACCCATTACCGGTTAGCGCATTTCGATTCATTCACTTACTTTTGTGAGCTTAAAATTCGACTAATGAAAAAGATCATGCTGTTGGCGACAGGCTGTCTGTTTGCAACGCTGTTGACAGCCCAAACAAAAAAGCCTGGTACCACCGCTAAAAAACCCGCTACCACGGCCAAAAAGCCGGCCACAACCAGCAAACCGGCCGCCCCTGCCGCACCCGCTTTAAAAACAAGCGCCGATTCGTTCAGCTATGCCATTGGTTTAAGCATAGCCAGTTTTTACAAGGCGCAGGGGGTAAAAGAGATCGACAACAACCTGGTGATGAAAGCGCTGAACGATGCAAAGAACAACAAACCTTTGCTGAGTGAAACCCAGGTGAACAATTGTATCGTGAACTATATGCAGGCTGCCAGAAGCGAAAAAGCTGCAGGCAACAAAAAGGCCGGCGAGGCCTTCCTGGCTGAAAATAAAAAGAAAGCCGGAGTAGTGGTATTGCCCAGCGGGCTGCAATACCAGGTGCTTAAAGAAGGTACAGGACCCAAACCTACGGTAAACGACCAGGTGAAGGTGCACTATCGTGGAACCCTGATCGATGGAACGGAGTTTGACAGCAGTATCGGACGTGGAGAGCCCGTTACATTGAGTTTGAATAATGTGATACCCGGGTGGACGGAGGCATTGCAGTTAATGCCAACGGGAAGCAAGTGGAAGTTGTTTCTTCCTTCGAATCTGGCCTATGGGGATAACCCGGCAGGGCCGGTGATTAAGGAGGGGTCGACCTTGATTTTTGATGTGGAGTTGTTGGAAATTATTAAATAAGGCGATTAGCCCAAACAAGAAGCCCGCAAAACGGCGCTCCTAGGGGCGCCGTTTTGCGGATCGGGGGGGCAGCTATAAATTAATCACCTTATCCTTCGGATACTTCACACTATAACTCACCCTATACTTCTTCACTTCCCCCGCTCCCAACTCCAACTTCCAGGTAAGAATCCCCGTTTCTTCCTCCACCACCGCCCCATCATGCTGCAACAATTCCACCTCAATATCCTTTGTAGTAGACAAAGGATACTGATCCTTCAACTCTATTTGAATCTTTTCTTTCTTGTTATTCCGCACCGTTATTTCATAAGTAAAAGTTTGCTTTTTGTTGCTGCCTAAAAATTTTACACTGCTGAAATCGGTGAGCTTTTCCCGTTTCACCACCACACGTTTATCCCTGCCCAATGTAAGATTCAACGTATCGGAAGTTGAACCGGGATTGATGGCCGTTTTGCCAATATAAGTGCCTTCAAAAATGATATTCGCTTCACCCGGCAACAGGTTCAGCGACTCCCAGTTTACCACCCCACCTACCAGGTACGCATCCCTGTCCATCCGCGGCACCGTAAAATACCTGTACATAGCCGGCACCTTAAATTCTTTCAGGTTTACGTTTTGTTCCTTGCCATTGGAAGGCACATCATAAGGCAGATCGATGTCAAACACCACGTTCAGTTCATTATCCCTGATATCCACATAATCGCCCAGTTCATCCTTAAGGGTAATTACCACGGCGCCATTACTGGCTACGGCACCATACACGTTGGCAGCCTCTCTGGCCTTCAGTACATTGACACTCTTGATAGCTTTTTTATTGATGTTTTGAAATGCTTCGCGGCTTACCACATTTCCATTCACGATATACGCCAGTTCACTGTTTGCATCAGCAGTGGCCATGCCCCTGAGTGATATAGGGGTACTACCTACTACCACTGATTTTCGCTCACTGGATTCGGCAGCCATCACCATACTGCTTTTTGCTTTCTTTTCAACATCACTCAAAGAATTCGCATACCGCAAAAACCAGGATCTGATATCCGGTGCATTGTTATGTTGCGCCGGCACAGAAGTAGAGAGGGCCAGTTTCACCTGCTTCCAGTCGATACCTGTGATTTGCATCAACCTGGCCTTGTACGATAAGGAAACAGGTTTCGATATATTCTCTACCCGGAGATCATAAGTAGGCGTCCAATAGGCCGCAGGCGTCACATACGACACATTAAATTCATAATTGCCTGCAAAGGGGCAATACACCTGCAATTGCAGCCTGCCAATGGTTTTGCTGTTCTTTTGTTCCTCTTCCTTGATCTGCTGTTTTAATTTATCGATGATATCATTTGTTATAACCGCCTTATCCCTGTACCGGCTCATTTCATGCTCCAGCTCCAGTGTTTTCGATTTATAGTACTCCATCATTTTGGCCAGTTCGGCCACGCTTGCACCGGTTTGATCGCCGCGTATCTCTTTATTGGCTTTAAGCAGATCCAGTAATTCCTGGTCGGTGTTTAATACCACGTTAATTTGTTTGAGATCGTTCTCTGCCTTATTCAACGAGTCTTCCAGCCTTTTAATGACAGGTGATTTTTTTTCGGGGCGAAGAAAATTGGTGCTGAACTCAACCGACATGATGGTGATGGCGCCGTTGGCGCCGATCTGCAGGCTGTTCATATCAATACGGTTGCTGATATGATCGATCACCAATTCATTGTTGCCCTGCAGGAGGTTGGTTTTGGCCGTGTGCATCAGCTCGGCGCCCGACCGGTATACGATGGCGGATCTTAATACCGAAGAAACCATGTTCTTATCATCTCCCGCCCATGCCGGTATGCAGGTGCAGCAAAGCAGAACAACTATCAGGTGTTTCATAATTAATAGTTTGGTGAGTATTTCCGTATGGATGCTCACCAACTATTAATTACATAATGCCGCTTTCATTATTTATACAAATGCTCGTAGTATTCATTCGCCATACGGCCCGAATCGAACTGGAAGCGTACATCACGCATACCGTTCTTGGCTATCTGGCGCCACAGATCGTAGTTTTCGTAATATGTGGGCAGTATCTCGTTCTCGAGTATCTCGTAGATCTTTTCCAGGTCGTATTGGTCCTGCTCCTGTACGCTCATATTGGCGTAGTTGCCCTTGGGCACCACAAATCCATTGTGCGCATGATCTACAAACTCCGGTATCCATCCATCGTCGGTGGAAAAATTTACGGCGCCATTCATGGCAGCAGTCATACCGCTGGTACCTGATGCCTCGCGTGGTACACGCGGGTTGTTGAGCCATATGTCGGCAGCCTGTTTTAGTCGCTTTGACAAACGCAATTCGTACCCGATCAGCACGGCCACATTGCTGTAGTTGCGGCTTAAATGCACCAGGTAGTTGAACTCGTTGATGGCCGGGTAGTCCATGGGATAGGGTTTACCGGCCCAAATGATCTGTACAGGATGTTTGGTATTCGATAACAGTTTTTCAAACCTGGCCTTGTCGCGGGTGATCAGGTCAGATCTTTTATAGCCCGCAAACCGGCGCGCCCATACTATAGTGAGCACATCGGAGCGGAACAATTTGCCGGTTTGATCGGCTACGATATCGAAGGCCCTTCTTTTCAGGTGTTTTTTACGGTCGTCCCACCAGGGATCATTGCCTTCTTCGGCAGCGCGGTACAATTGTTTGTCTGACCAATACCGCCAGTTCTGTGCATTGGTGATGGAAATGATGGGGCAAATGCCTTCATATTTCCCCCACATCTGCCGGCTTACCTCGCCATGCAGCTTCGATACGCCGTTGGCCAGGTGCGCAAAACGCAGCGCCACCAATGAATGGTTGAACTGGTCGTCCTGCAAACCGGTGAGCTTGCGTACTTCATCGATACTGAGCCCGCAGAAATAGCTCATCTTATGACAGAGGTTGATATCGTGTTTTTCGTTACCCGCTTCTTCGGGTGTATGCGTGGTGAATACGAGGCGCTTTTTTACTTCTTCTTTGTTATTACCGAATTTTTTGTACAGGTAAAATACAGAAGACACACCATGGGCTTCGTTCAGGTGATAGAGATCGGGATTAAAACCAATCTCATCCATCAGTTTGGCGCCGCCCACCCCCAGCAAAATAAACTGGGCTACCTTGGTGGCTACATTGGCATCGTACAAACGATGTGTGATGGTCTGCGATACATAATCGTTCTCGGGTAAATCGGTACTCAATAAAAATAAGGGCGCCGTATTAAATGTGTCCGGGTTCAGGTACCAGGCTTTCACCCATACCAGGTGGTCGTGGATGGTGATCTGGAATTTGATACCGGTATCTTCCAAAAAATGATAATTCTTTTCCATCCAGGTTACCTGCAGGGTATGATCCTGGTTACGCGCCTGGTCGTAATATCCATACTTCCACAATATACCTACGCCAACCAGGTTCTGACGCAATTCAAAGGCGCTGCGCAAATGCGAGCCCGATAAAAAGCCCAAACCACCACTATAAATTTTCAAAGGCTGGTGAACGGCAAACTCCATGGAGAAATAAGCGACACGCTTTGAATACTTCCCTTCAACGGCATAAGGCACTGAATAATTGGTAAAACTCATAGACTCTTTTTTACTAAATAGGTACAATGGGACGCAATTTAACCAACTTCCTCATTTCTTATTTTTTATTTCTGATTTCTTATTTTTCTTCTTTGTATAACTTCCTTCAAAAAAACACTTGATATCACGGTAAGAACCACAGGGACCTTTTTCTTTTAGCGTAACCTTATTGCCGCTAAACGTCAATAGCAACACACAGGGATTACCACCGGGTGCATATTGCGCCACGGTATTGGAGATCATGCGGGCCTGGCCTTTCAGTTCACCATTACATTCGCCCTTCATTTTTTCGAAGTGTACAAAAAACTGTATTTCCGAGGCGTTCTTTCCATCGCGTATCGATACAAAATTTCTTTTATCAACCACATAATCACCGGCATACTTATGTTTGGCAGGCAGTGTATCGATGGGATTGATCACATCCTGTATAATATCTTCGTTGGGCTCCGTTACAATAAGCGTAAACTGGTCGCTGTTACGATCGTAGAAGTATACGTTGCGTTTGTAACGTACCTCATCGGCCGTTCGTTTTGATTCGCGATAGGTAGTGATCTGGAACTTGTTATCCAGCAGGCCATGAGCAGAAACGGTTCTGTCGAACCCCGAACGCACCAGGGGCATGGCGCGTAAAAATTTTTCGTCTTTGCTGAATACCACCAGGTAGGCTACCCGTTTTGAACCCGATATGGCTTTTATAAACAGGTATTTTTCTTTTTTCTTTTCCACCGCCCGGCCCATGGCATAAAGTTTCGGTGTTGATTTGCCGAACTCCTTGCGATAAATGGTATCGGGAATAAACTTTGTAAAATTTTTCTGACCAATCAACATGGAATCATTGACCTTCCTGGTCAGCGTGGTGTCGTACACCGTAAAGGGCAGGCTTACCTCTGGAAAAAATTCAATAAAGTCAGATACGGTTACTGTGGAATCATCCTGTAAAGATGTTTGTTTGTTTTTGCAAGCAAACAGCAACAGCAGAAGGAGGATTTTCTTCATAATCAAAAGTACAACGGAATTGTGAAACCGTCTTAAAATGGGGTTAAAATACGATTTTCCACCCCGGGTTAATAATATCAAAAATATTTTTTAGCTTTGTCTAAAATTTATTTTAGATAGACATGCATGCTAAATATTCCAGCAGTAAGGAAAACTACCTCAAAGCCATCTTTCACCTGCAGGAAACGAATGGTACGGTAACAACAAACGATGTGGCCAATGAAATGCAAACCCGTCCGGCTTCCGTGACCGATATGCTCAAAAAGCTAAAGGCGCAGAAGCTGTTGCTGTATGAAAAATACCAGGGCTTCAAATTAAGTACCGAGGGTCGTAAAGTGGCCTTACAGATCATCCGTAAACACCGATTGTGGGAATATTTCCTCGTTGAGAAGCTGCATTTCGGGTGGGATGAGGTACATGAGATTGCCGAAGAACTGGAACATATCGATAGCAAGAAGCTGATAGACAGGCTGGATGAGTTCCTGGGTTTCCCCAAAACCGACCCCCATGGCGATCCTATCCCCGACAGCCAGGGCCGGTGGACGCTCACCCGCCAGGTAGACCTGCTGAACATGCCGCTGAACAAAACCGGCGAGGTGAGCAGCATCGGCGATCAATCGGCCGAAATGCTTGAATTACTCAACCATAAACATATTGCACTGGGCACCCGCCTCGAAGTGAAAAAGAAGTTCGCCTTTGACAATTCACTGGAAATAAAAATAAAGAACCAGTCGGCGGTAACCATCAGCGAACATGTTGCCAAAAATGTTTTCGTGAAATATGATGAATAAATTACAAGGAGATCAGTCGTTAAGCGAGGTGCATGGCTCGGTAGACATCAACAAAAAGGCGCTGGGCTGGCGGCGCATACTCGCTTTTTTTGGACCGGCCTACCTGGTGAGCGTAGGTTATATGGACCCCGGCAACTGGGCTACCGACCTGGCCGGCGGCAGCCATTTTGGGTATTCACTTTTATGGGTGCTGCTCATGAGTAATATCATGGCGCTGCTGCTGCAAAGCCTTTCGGCCCGGCTGGGTATTGTACGCGGCCGCGACCTGGCGCAGGCCAACCGCGAAACCTATCCCAAACCCGTCAACTTTATTTTGTACCTGCTGGCCGAGGTGGCCATTGCCGCTACAGACCTGGCCGAGGTGCTGGGTATGGCCATCGGCATCAACCTGCTTACCGGTTTGCCTTTGATATGGGGCGTGGCCATAACTGTATTCGATACATTTCTTTTACTTTTCCTGCAAAGGCTGGGTATACGCAAAATGGAGGCCTTTATCATTGGCCTGGTAGCCATAGTAGGTTTATCGTTTTTGGTGGAGATATTGATGGCCAAGCCCCAGCTGGGTGAAATGGCCACTGGTTTTATACCCACCATTCCCAACGAACAGGCCCTGTATATTGCTATTGGCATTATTGGCGCCACCGTAATGCCGCATAACTTATACCTGCATTCTGCTTTGGTACAAACCCGTAAGATCCCTAAAACCAGGGAAGGTATAAAACAGGCCTTAAAATGGAGTTTTGTAGATTCGGCCATTGCCCTGAATGTGGCCTTCCTGGTAAACGCATCGATACTGGTACTGGCTGCCACCACCTTTTTTAAACAGGGGATGACCGAGGTGGCCGAGATCAAGGAAGCGCACCAGTTGTTATCGGGTTTACTGGGTTCTGAAATAGCCCCCATATTATTTGCGGTAGCCCTGATCGCTGCGGGGCAAAGCAGTACCGTAACCGGTACGCTGGCCGGCCAGATCGTGATGGAGGGTTACCTGCGCCTGCGTATCAACCCCTGGATGCGGCGCCTGCTTACCCGTTTGCTGGCCATTGTGCCCGCCATACTGGTGATTGCCATTGCAGGAGAAAAGCAGGTAGATGCGTTGCTGGTTTTGAGCCAGGTGATACTGAGTATGCAGTTGGGTTTTGCCATCATTCCCCTGATCCATTTTGTAAGCGACAAACAAACCATGGGTGAGTTTTCCATCAAACCCTGGGTAAAAGTGGCTGCCTGGATCATTACGGCCACGCTGGTGTATCTGAACCTGCGTATGGTAAGCAATGAGGCCGGTTTGTATTTTGCTGAATCGGGTCATTCATTCTGGAAGGTGGTGATCATTGCTGCCGGTATATTTTTTATCGGCCTGCTGGCCTATATCACCTTCTACCCTGCCTTTGCCAAACGGCCAAAGGAACATTCCATTGAAATGCATCCGCAACAAAAAGGGCTGGAGCATTTAGCTATCCCTACTTATAAGAAGATTGCCGTAGCATTGGAGTTTGGCAAACATGATGATGTGTTGCTGGCGCATGCATTTGGCCAGGGCCAGAAAGACAGTGAATACCTTCTGATACATATCGTGGAAAGCGCATCGGCGCGGCTGTTGTACAATGCCAGTGATGATTTTGAAACCCGTAATGATAGTGAACGCCTGGCTACCTATGTACAGGATCTGCAAAACAAGGGATTGAAAGTAACCGGTGAATTGGGTTTTCGTAACAGGGCTGGTGAAATAGTACGGATTATCAGGGAACAGAATGCAGATATGTTGGTGATAGGCGCCCACCGGCACAGCGGCGTGAAAGATTTTTTGTATGGCGAAACGATCAATTCGGTAAGGCATGAGCTAACGATACCGATATTGGTGGTGAACTTATAGATGAAGTCGGAGGTCGGAAGTCAGAAGTCGGATGTTATTGTATTATCTGACTTCTGACCTCTGACCTCCGACTTCGTTTACCTCCGCTGCAATAACAAATGCTTCAACCGGCTGAACGTTTCCGGTTTTATATTCAGATAGGAAGCCAGTATTTTCTGCGGCACACGCTGCAGCATATGCGGATGGTTTTGGATATATTCCAGGAAACGTTCTCGCGTGGTTTTGTTCAACTGCTCAAAATAACGGGCATCTTTCTTGATAAACATATGCATGATGACGGCCTCGCCCAGTTGTTCCATCACGGGTATGGCATCGTATGCCTGTTGCAGTTGATCGTATTTGATAGACACCAGCGTAGAGGGTTCCAGAGTTTCAATCACAACATCGGAGGGAACGCGGTGATGAAAAGAAATTTCTGATTGAATAAAATGCCCTTCCAGCGCCAGTTGCAGGGTCACCTCGCCCTTTTTTGACTGCGGTATATATTTACGCACCAGCCCTTTGATAACGATATTCAGGTACTGATCTGTTTCACCCTGGTCAACCAGGATCTTCTTTTTATCGAATCTTCTTATTTCCAGGAAAGGTATTAGCTGGTCGAACGACGGGCGGTCGATAGCATGGAACCGCTGCAGGTACGCCAGTAAGTTGTCATAACATTCCCCGGGAGCCATTATTTTTTCCCCCATAAACAGGATTATTTAAGATAAGGAGTATCGGTGCCTTTTTTCCGCAATAAATGCTTCAATCGGCTAAAAGTTTCAGGTTTAATATTCAGATAAGACGCCAGGTACTTCTGCGGCACACGCTGGAACAGTTCGGGATTGTCGTTCATAAAACGTAAAAAACGTTCTTTGGTGCTGAACCGGATACATTCCAGCTCCCACAATTCTTTTTGCAGGAACAGCTCGGTGATGATGAGCCTGCTCAGGCGTTCCAGTTTAGGATATTTGTTGTACAGTTGTTCGGCCCTGTCTTTTTGCAGGGAAACAAATGTAGTTGGTTCAATGGTTTCGATGATGTAGGTGGAAGGATTGCCCGAGAAATAGGACACCGAACTGGATATCAGCTCGCCTTCCCTGGCGATTTGTGTGATCACTTCTTCCTTACCCTTGTAAAAGAATTTCCGGGCCAGACCTTTGATGACAAAATACAGATAATTCTCTGATTCGCCCAGATCGGTAAGCCGTACCTTTTTATCGACCGTACGGTGTTCGATGGCGTTCATCAAAGCTTGCATTTCCTCAGCAGGGAGTTCTATGAACTGGTCTATATACTTTTGTAATATAGCAACCATACCGCAATATATAATTTATCAACTATGAATAATGTAATTACCGGAGCGCCTTGTTTTTTTTAAGTACATATATGTACCGGGGGAACCGCTGCCCCCTAAAAACCCGTTTTGTGAATTTGTCGCTTGCAGGAGGGAGAGGTGAAACCCCTCCCCCCTAAAAACCCGTTTTGTCAATTAACCTGCTTGCAGTAGGTTTGCAGCCAATTTTGAAGGCTAAAAACCACGCAACCATGGCAAAAAAAATCAAAGTACAGAATCCTGTCGTTGAACTGGATGGCGATGAAATGACACGCATTATCTGGAAATTTATCAA
>Ga0065721_10052357_pt1 | contig 12111 bp, 12 predicted proteins | sample Mesricmetagenome_FD_59108 | JGI IMG/M metagenome (GOLD analysis project Ga0065721, IMG submission 59108) | Mesophilic microbial community from rice straw/compost enrichment Sample: eDNA_1 v2 (version 2) | ecosystem: Engineered > Solid waste > Grass > Composting > Bioreactor | place: USA: Davis... | reverse complement strand
GGCGCGGCGCGGTCCGGCGGGCGGCGCCTGCTCGCTCGCCGCCGCCTGCCGCGACACCCTCTGTGCGGCCAGCGCCCGGCGCGCGGCTGATACGCGTTCTGAGGGCCTGTCGTCGTGACCGTCTCAACCCGGCCGCGTCTGCGGACCACCCTGCGGGACGTTGCGGCGGCGCGGCTGTCGAGCGCCCGCGCCGTCCTGCGCCGCTCCATCGCTCTCAAGGCCGGCCTGCCGGACCGGCTGGAGGACATTCTCACCAGCATCCTCAACATCTCCTCGGAAGGGGTGATCGTCGCGGACGCCGACTTGCGCATCCTGGTCTTCTCCAAGGGCGCCGAGGCCATCTTCGGCTACACCGCCGGCGAGATCGTCGGCCGTACGCTCGACGTCCTGATCCCCCAGGAGGCCCACGAGGCGCACCGGGCCCACGTGGCCAGGTTCGCCGCGGGCCGCCAGGTGAGCCGCCGGATGCTGGGGCGCGGCCCTGTGGAGGGGCGGCGCAAGGACGGCGAGTTGGTCACGCTGGAGGTCGGGCTCTCCAAGCTGATCTCGCCGCGGGGCCTGCTCTTCACCGCCATCGTGCGCGATGTCTCCGAGCATCGCCGCACCGAGGCGGCCCTGGCCCAGGCGCTGGCCGAGGCGAACGCCGCCAACCTCGCCAAGAGCGGTTTCCTCGCCGCCATGAGCCACGAGATCCGCACGCCGCTAAACGGCGTCCTCGGCATGGCCCAGGCCATGGCCGCCGACGAGTTGCCGCCCAAGCAGAAGGAGCGACTGGCGGTCATCCGGGAGTCGGGCGAGGCCCTGCTGGCCATCCTCAACGACCTCCTCGACCTCTCAAAGATCGAGGCGGGCCGCATGGTCCTGGAGGACGCCGAGTTCGATCTCGAGGATGTGGTGGGCGCCGTCCATCGCACCTTCGGGGCCTTGGCGCTGCAGAAGGGCCTGGAGTTCCGGCTGCACATCGACGAGCGGGCCCAGGGTCGCTACCGGGGCGACGCCCTGCGCATCCGGCAGATCCTCAACAACCTGATCTCCAACGCCATCAAGTTCACGAACGCCGGGGCGGTGGAGATCACCGTCCGGCGGAGCGGGTCGCGCCTTAAGGTGGCGGTGGACGATACCGGCGTCGGCATCTCGCCGGAGAAGCTCGCGAACATCTTCCGCCCGTTTGAACAGGCCGACGCCACCACCACCCGCCAGTTCGGCGGCACCGGCCTGGGGCTATCGATCTCCCAGAACCTGGCCCGGATGATGGGGGGCGACATCACGGTGGAAAGCGTCTTGGGGCAGGGCACGCGGTTCAGCCTGGAGCTTCCGCTGCCGCGCATCGCCGCCCAGGCCCCCGCGCCCGAGGAGGCTCCTCAGGTCGACGGCTCGGCGCTGCCGCCCCTGCGTGTCCTGGTGGCGGAGGATAATCCCACCAATCAGCTCGTGATCCGCACGATCCTGGATCAGCTCGGCGTGCAGCCGGTGGTGGTGTCTGACGGCGCGGCGGCGGTGGAGCGCTGGTCCGAAGAGCCGTTCGACCTGATCCTCATGGACGTCCAGATGCCCGGCGTCGACGGTCCCACCGCCACGTCCATGATCCGCGCCCGCGAGGCTCAGGAAGGGGCTGGGCGCACGCCTATCTACGCCCTGACCGCCAACGCCATGGCTCATCAGTCCGAGGAGTATGTCCAGGCCGGTATGGACGGCCTCATCGCCAAGCCCATTGTCCTCGACGAACTTGTGGCGGCCCTGACGCGGGTGTCGTCGCCCTGAAGAAGGCGGTTCCGGGGTCAGACGCCCGCCGGCGCGAAGGCGGGCCGCGCCGTGCCGGGGGGCGGCGCCAGGCCCACGCCCACGGCGCCGTCGAAGCGCCAGATCAGCCGCACGCCCAGGCCCTCGAAGGTCTCCCGCAGGGCGCGCAGGGTGCTTGCATGGGCTTCCACCCGGCCCCGGGTGCGTTCCAGCCGCTTTATGGTCTCAAGGCTGAGCCCGGTGCGCCGGGCGAGTTCGGCCTGCTCCAGACGCACCAGCGCCCGGGCGGCGCGGATCTGCTCACCAGTGATGAACTCCTGCAAGGACGGCCTCATTCCCCCGCGGGCGTCTGGCGTTGACGCCCGTCTTGCCGTTCACCATTTTGGGTGAGCGGCGTTCTCGCGAGAAGCGTCGCAGGATTGCACGCCGCGATAACTGCTGGTTATCAGCCGCCGTGAACATCCGGACGCTCCGTCAGGTACTCGCCATCGGCGAACACGGCAGTTTCGCGCGGGCGGCGCGGGCGTTGGGCGTGTCGCAGCCCAATCTCTCCAAGAACATTGCGCGCCTGGAGGATGAACTGCGGGGGCGCATCTTCTTCCGCACCGCCGGGGGCGCCCAGCTGACGCCCTTTGGCCAGCTTGTCGTCGACCAGGCGCGCCGGGTGATCGAACAGGCCGACATCCTCGAACAGGCCGCGCAGCTGGCGGCCGGCGGCCCTTCGAGCCTGCTGCGGATCGGCTGCGGGCCGGAACTGAAGCGCGCCTTTGCCCCCCGCCTGCTCGCCGCCCTTGTCGGCGACCGACCGCAGCTCAACATCCGGCTCGAGGTCGGCGATCGCCACCGGCTCCTGCCCGCCCTCCGCGCCCGCGAACTCGACGTGATCTTCTGTGTCGCGGACGATGCTGTGGCCAGCGACGGCCAGGTGGTCGCGCCGGCCCTCACCACATTCGGCGTCGCCGTGGCCGCGCCTCACCACCCGCTGGCCAAGGAGGCGGCGGTCACGCCTGAGCTCTTCCTGCAGTTCGCCAACGCCGGACCGCGCAACGCCTACTTCACCGGCCAGGCCCGCTTTGGCGCGGTGGCGGTCTCGGCCCAGGGGCCGCGCTATGAGCTCAGCGACTACGAGCCGTTCATGCCCCTGGTGCTGGCGGGGCGGGCGACGATCCGGCTGCCGGCGTTCGAGGCCGAGCCCTATCTCGCCGCCGGCTCGCTGGTGCAGGTGAACCTCCCTACAGTCGATGTGCGGTATGCCGGCATCGCCACGCCGGCGGCGGCGACATTTCCGATCGTCGCCGACGCCCTGAGGTTTGCTGAACAGGTGGGGGTCGAACTCGCCCAGACCCAGAAGCTGGTGCGCCGGATCTGATGGCGCGCGCTATCTCGAGAGCTGACCGCGGATGGCGCCGGGCGGGAACTCGGCGTTGTGGACATTGACGTAGTAGCCCGCCGGGTTCGCCAGGATGGCGTCCACCACCGCCTTGTCGGCCGTGGCGCAGCCTGAACTGCGGCCGTCGGCGTCCGGCTTGGTCAGCGGGACCACCGGCGGGCCGTTCTCGCCCTCAGCGCCCTTGTGGATGTGGGCGGCGGTGGCGACGGCGATGTTCTCCACCATCAGGGTGTAGCAGACCTCGCTCTTGGCGGGATCGATCTGGAAGGTGGCGTGCCCCTGGCCGTCCGGGTCCTTCCCGGCGCCGGTCAGGTGGGCCGACAGGCTTTCCGCCGCATGGGCCGACGCGCCCAGGGCCGCGACGGCGGCTGCAAGGGCGAAAATGGGTGTCTTGGTCATGGGGTTTCCTCCGCCTCAAAGGCGGGGGGATGGAAGCCCTCGGCGAACGACCCGTCAATCGCGGCGAGGCCGGCGGCGCGGGGCCGCCGGCCAAAGCCCGAGGGTCAGTTTCGGGTGGGGATCACCACCGGCAGGTGCTCGTAGCCCTTCACGAAGGACGAGTAGACCCGCTTGGGCGGCCCCACCACCTCGATCCGCGGGAAGCGGGCGAGGATCTCTTCCCAGATGATCTTCAGCTGCAGCTCGGCCAAGCGGTTGCCGACGCAGCGGTGGATGCCGAAGCCGAACGACAGGTGCCGGCGCACGTTCGGCCGCTGGATCCAGTAGTCGTTGGGCCGCTCGATGACTTCCTCGTCGCGGTTGCCCGAAACGTACCACATGGCCACCTTGTCGCCGGCCTTGATGGTCTTGCCGCCCAGCTCGAAGTCCTGCTTGGCGGTCCGGCGCATGTAGGCCAGCGGCGTCTGCCAGCGGATGGTCTCGGAGACCATGTTGGGGATCAGGCTGGGATCGGACCGCAGAAGGCGGTCCTGATCGGGGTTCTGGTGCAGGGCCAGGATCGAGCCGGAGATCGTGTTGCGGGTGGTGTCGTTGCCGCCGACGATCAGCAGGATCAGGTTCCCCAGGTACTCCATGCGGTCCATGTTCCGCGTGGACTCGCCATGGGCCAGCATCGAGATCAGGTCCGGCCGCGGCGGGGCGTTCACCCGCTCGTTCCACAGCCGCATGAAGTAGTCGACGCACTCGAACAGGGTCTGGCGACGCCGCTGCTCGTGCTCTTCGCGATCAGTGGTGCCGAGGATGCCGCTCTCCGGCGCCGAGGTGGCCACGTCGGACCAGAAGGTCAGCTTGCGGCGGTCCTCCCACGGGAAGTCGAAGAGCGTCGCCAGGGTCATGGTGGTGAGCTCGATAGACACCTTGTCGACCCAGTCGATCTCCTCGCCGATCGGCAGGTCGTCGAGGATCTTGCCGGCGCGTTCGCGGATGATCGGCTCGAGATAGGCCAGGTGATTGGGCGCCACGATCGGCTGGACCGTCTTGCGTTGCACGTCGTGCTTCGGCTGGTCCATGGCGATGAACATCGGCAGCCGGAAATCGTCGGCCGGGTCGGGCAGGACGATGGTCGGCTCGGACGAGAACACTTCGTGGTTCGTGTCCACGGCCATGATGTCGTTGTACTTGGTCACCGACCAGTAACCGCCCACGTCGTCATAGGACGACACGGCCCAGTGCACCGGGTCCTCCTTCCGCAGCCGCTCGAAGTAGGGCCACATGGTGTCGGTGCGGAACAGTTCCGGGTCGCCCGGATTGATCTCTTCCAGCGGCATCGAATAGGCCGCCTCGCGCGCGGCGCGCTGCAGGTCGATCGAGGCGTCGTCCATGTTGGCTCCTCCTGGCTGCGGGTCATGCGGCGCCCGCGGCTTCTCTGAGTGAACGATGATCCCTAAGCGCGGAGGAGTCAACGGAAGATGACGGGGGCGTCATCTTTGCGGCGCAGCTTTCCCTCCCGGTGAGGGGAGGGGCTGCTGTCAGGCGTTGAAGTTCAGCTTCAGGCCCGGCCGGGGCCAGGTAGCCTTGTAGAGCTTGCCCGTCGACGAGGCGGTGATCCAGGCGGTCCGCATGTCCGGGCCGCCGAAGCAGATGTTGGTCACCACGAGGTCCGGGATGGCGATGTGCTCGGTGGTTCCTGCCGGGTCGAAGACGGTGATCCCGCCGTTGATGATGGTGGCGACGCAGACCTTGCCCGAGGCTTCCACGGCGAGGCTGTCCAGCAGCTGGTAGCCGGGCAGGTTGGCCACCACCCGGCCCGGAGCGAGGCCCTCGCCAGCGGCGAGGACGCCGGTCTCCGCCACGTCGAAGGCCCAGAGGCGGCCCAGGGTGGTGTCGGCGAGATAGACCGTCTTCTCGTCGGGCGAGAGGCCGATGCCGTTGGGCGAGACGAGATGGTCGCGCTGGCGGCTGATGTGCGAGCCGTCGGTCTTGGCGTAGTAGACGCCGCCGAACTTGCGCCCGTCGGGCGTGGAGCAGCCGTGGTCGCTGAACCAGAAGCCGCCGGACTTGTCGAAGACGAGGTCGTTCGGCCCCACCAGCCGCTTGCCGTCGCAGGCCTCGTACACCGTCTCCAGCTTGCCGGACTTCAGGTCGTAGCGCTGGATCATGCCGCCGCTGTGTTCGGGCGGGGTCGGGCCGGGGATGGTCAGGCCGTCGCGCTCAAGCCAGACGAACGAGCCGCCATTGTTGGTGATCCAGATCGCGCCGTCTGGGCCGATGGCCGCGCCGTTAGGGCCGCCGCCGGTCTCCACCACCATCTCCTTGCGGCCGTCGGGCGTCACCCGCGTCAGGCGCCGGCCCTTGATCTCGGTGAGGATCACAGACCCGTCCGCCATGGCGATCGGCCCTTCGGGGAACTCCAGTCCGTCGGCGATCAGCTCGATGTCCATTCTCATCCTCCCGCTGTTTTGCCGCGACTATAGCCGCAAGGAGCCTCGGCGCGTGAAGCCTGAAACGGCTGGTGACGCGACGTAAGATGTCCTGACGCGACGTCAGTTCGAATTCTTGCGGAATTCCAAAACTACCGCTGCGTGAGGCTTGGATACTTCACCTATCATTTTCGATAGCTTGAAGTGACCTGGTGAAGACCTCACGTTCCCGGCGCGTCGGCCGATCCGCGGCCGCCGGGAGACGCGCCCGCAAGAGGCGCGCCCAGAGGAGGGAACCTGATGCTTCGATTCCACAATCGCGCGCGGCTGACGCTGGGCGCTTCGGCCTTCGCCCTGCTCGGGGCGACGAGCGCCCTCGCCCAGGAGCCGCCTCCGCCGCCGACCGCGCTCGACGCCATCGTGGTGACCGCCCAGCGCCGCGAGGAAAGCCTCAATGACGTGGGCATGAGCATCCAGGCCGTCCGCGGCGAACTGCTGGATCAACTGCACGTCACCGACACCCGCGACCTCAGCGCCTTTGCGCCGAGCTTCACCGTGTCCCAAAGCTACCAGGGCGTGCCGACCTATACGATGCGTGGGATCGGCTTCAACACGATCAACCTTTCGGCCACCTCTACCGTCGGGACCTATGTGGACGAGGTGGCCTATGCCTATCCGTTCATGATGACGGGCCCCATGCTCGACCTGGAGCGGGTCGAGGTGCTGAAGGGGCCGCAGGGCACCCTGTACGGCCGCAACACCACCGCCGGCCTCATCAACTTCGTTACCCGCAAGCCCACCGAGGACTTCGAGGGCTCGGTCACCGCCGAGGTCGGCAACTACGAAACCCTGAACGTCGAGGGCTTCGTCAGCGGCCGGATCGCCGAGGGTCTCGCCGGCCGCCTGGCCTTCCGCTCCGAGAACGCTGGCAAGGGCTGGCAGGTCTCCAACACCCGCGGCGAGCGTCAGGGCGAGGTCGACCGCTGGGCCATCCGCGGCTCGCTGGCTTTCGAGCCCACCGACCGCTTCTCCGCCGACCTGTCCGTGACCTATTGGGAAAACCAGTCCGACACGGTGGTCGCCCAGGGGATCGGCTTCACGCCCGCCACCGCCGTCAGCCCGTTCCTGGCCCCGGGTATCGCCGACTACATCGCGGCCAACCAGCCGACCAAGGCCAGGCACGCCGATTGGGCGCCGGAGTCCGTTCGGGGCGCCGACGCCGGCATCGGGCCGGGCCTGAAGGGGCCGCTGCGCGAGGACAACACCTTCCTCGGCCTGAAGCTGCATATGGGCTACGAGCTCAGCGACAACGTCCGCCTGGTCTCGCTGACGGGGTACAACGACCTGAAGCGTCGGGCGCTCTCGGACTGGAGCGGCGCACCCTACGAAATCCTGCTGCAGCGGGCCGAGGGCGACATCGAGTCCTTCTCCCAGGAGTTGCGCCTGGAAGGCGGCGACGACCGCGCCAATTGGCTGGTGGGCGCCTACTACGCCAAGGACGAGATCGTCGACGCCAACCGCACCCTGCTGGGCCAGAACGCCAATGTGGGCCTGATCCGGTATGCGGGCTCCGGGCTGCTGACCAGCCCGTTCAACACCGGCGGCTACACGGCTCTGCAGATGTCGCAGGCCTTCCGGACCTACATCGACCGCGGGGACATGACGACCAAGACCTGGTCGCTCTTCGCCAACGGCGACTACCGCCTGAGCGAGGTCCTGAAGATCACCGCCGGCATCCGCTACACCGAGGACAAGCAGGACTACGCGGGCTGCTCGCGCGACTTCAACGGCAGCATGCTGCCGAACGTGAACGTCGTGAACCGGGCCCTGTACTTCCAGACCTACGGCGTCATCGCGCCCGAGATCGCGGCCAACGCCTGCAACACCTTCGATCCGGCCACCGGCACGTTCGGCATGGTCGTCTCGCAGCTGGACGAGGACAACCTCGCCTGGCGGCTGGCCCTTGACTGGACGCCCAATGACGACGTCCTGGTCTTCGCCTCGGTGTCCAAGGGCGCCAAGGCCGGCGCCACGCCGGTCAACGCCGCCAACATCGCGACGCAGAACGCCCCGGCCAAGCAGGAGCTGCTCACCGCCTATGAGGTGGGCTTCAAGGCCAGCCTGCTGGAGCGGCGGATGCAGGCGAACGTCAGCGCCTTCTACTACGACTACAAGGACAAGCAGCTCAGCGTCTATTTCGCCGACCCGATCTACACCGCCCTGTCGCGCCTGCAGAACGTGCCCAAGGGCGAGGCCTACGGGGTGGACGGCGAGATCACCTGGCGGCTCACGCCCGAGTTCACCCTGATCGCCGCCGGCACCCTGCTGCACACGGAGGTCCAGGACTACCTCGGCACCAACGCCGCCGGTCAGCCCCAGGACTTCGACGGCCGGCCGTTCCTCTACAGTCCGAAGAAGTCCGGCTCGCTCACCGCGCTCTATAACCGCGAGCTCAGCGCCGACCTCGGCCTGCAGGTGGCGGTGAACGCGCGCTGGCAGGACGACACCCATGCCGACCTGGAAGGCGATCCGCGCTTCAAGGTCGACGCCTACGGCCTGCTCAACGCCAGCGTCGGCGTGCAAAGCCTGGACGACCGCTGGCGGTTCCAGGTCTGGGGGCGCAACCTGACCAACGAGTATTACTGGACCGCCGTCAGCAGCAACGCGAACGTCGTGGTCCGCTTCCCGGGCCAGCCGCGGACCTACGGGGCCTCGCTGACCTACAATTTCTAAGCGTCGGAGTTTCTGGTTCCTCCCCTGAACGCCGGGACCGCCTTCGGGCGTCCCGGCTCTCTTTTTTCGGGGGGCTACAGGCGCTCGAGCACCCGCCAGGTGAAGGGGTGTTCGTCCGCGTCCGAGGCCGCGAAAGCCTGGCGCGAGACCTCCCGCCACCGGCTCTCGTCGATCGGCGGCAGGGTGACGTCGCCCTCCACCTCGGCGTCCACTTCGCTGAGGTAGAGCCGGCTGGCTCGGGCCAGGGCCAGTTCGAACAGCGAGGCCCCGCCGATCACGCAGACCTCGCCGACGCCGTCGTCCGCCGCCTGTTCCCGGGCGATCTGCACGGCTTCCGAGAAGTCATCGACCACCAGCGCGCCCGTCGCCTCATAGCTCTGGTCGCGCGTCAGCACGATGTTGGTGCGTCCCGGCAGGGGCTTGCGGGGGAGGCTCTCCCAGGTCTTGCGGCCCATGATGACGGGCTTGCCGAGGGTCGCCTGCTTGAAGAGGGCCAGGTCCGATTTCAGCCGCCAGGGCAGGGCGCCGTCCTTGCCGATCACGCCGTTCCTGGCGCGAGCGATAGGGCCGGCCGAGAGGATGATCCGCGACATGGCTGAGGTCTTAGCGTCGCCTGCGCCGGCGGCCAACGGGGCGATTTCGAAGAATGGCGCTTGGCCCGCCCGCTCGGATCATAGGGCCCTGACCCTCGGTTCGCGGAACCCCGCCGGCGTCAGGCGTGTTGGCGCAGGCGGCCTCCCGATGCGGGCAGGGCCCGAGCGGAGGAAGACGCATGTCCATCATTGACAAGGCTCTGGGCGCGGTGACGCCGCCCGAGAGCGACAAGGCCCGCGCCAAGGCCACGGCCGAAGCCCGCGCCCTGGCCCAGCCTGGCGACTGGCTATCCCTGGCGCTGGACCATCACGACGAGATCCGCGCGGGGTTCGAGGCCTGCCGCAAGGCCCGCACCGGCCCCATGCGAACCAAGGCCATGCAGGCCCTGGCCCTGGTGCTGAACGGCCATTCCCTGGCCGAGGAGGTGGTCCTCTACCCGGCCTTCGCCAAGGCGGGGCACAAGCCGGCCACGGGCCTCGCCTACACCGAACAGACCACCGCCAAGATGCAGATGGCCGAGCTGGAGCGGATCGATCCCACCACCAAGGCCTGGACCGACAAGCTGGAGCACATCCGTGGTGCGGTCCTGCACCACATCTTCGAGGAAGAGAGCACCTGGTTCCCGCAGCTCAAGGCCGACTACGACGACCAGGCCCACCTCGACCGTCGCTTCCGCGAGGAGTCCGACCGCCACGTGGTGGCCCCCGCCAAGGCGGTGATCGCCGAGGCCCGGGCCTTCGCCGCTGCGCCGCGGGCGGCGCAGTAGCCGGCGGGAGGCTTACCCCACTGGCTCCAGCCACTTGAGCCACTTGCGCCGCACCGCCTGATCCGGGTCGATGCCGAAGCGGCGGCAGTAGAGCAGCAGCATGCACAGGACGTCGGCGGCCTCGTCGGCGCGGTCCTGCTCGCTGGCCTCGCCCCGGCCGCGGCTCGACAGGCGCAGGTGGGCCTGCGCCAGTTCCCCCAGTTCCTCCTGCAGCTTCAGGAGGAACCAGTCGTCGTCGCGGTCGATGGCGTACTTGCCGGCGTAGATGTCCGAGATTCGGGCCGCCGCCTCGGAAACCTCCGCGAGGGTCAGCCGCTCGCTCATGGTCACACCGCGATCGGGGCGGCGATGGACGGGTGCGCCTGGTAACCTTCCAGCTTGAAGTCCTCGTAGGCGAAGTCGAACAGGTCCGACTTGTCGGCGATGACCATGCGCGGCAGCGGGAAGGGCTCGCGCTCCAGCTGCAGCCGGGCCTGGTCCAGGTGGTTCAGATAGAGGTGCGCATCGCCCAGCGTGTGCACAAACTCGCCGGGCTCATAGCCGGTCACCCTGGCCATCATCAGGGTCAGCAGGGCGTAGCTGGCGATGTTGAACGGGACGCCCAGGAAGACGTCCGCCGAGCGCTGGTAGAGCTGGCAGGAGAGGCGGCGCACCCCGTCCCTGTCGGGCGCCACGAAGAACTGGAACAGGCAGTGGCAGGGCGGCAGGGCCATGTCCTCCACCTCGGCCGGGTTCCAGGCCGAGACGATGTGGCGGCGGCTGTCGGGATTGGTCTTCAGGCTATGCACCACCCCGGCGATCTGGTCGATCACGCGCCCGTCCGGCGCGGCCCAGCTGCGCCACTGCTTGCCATAGATCGGGCCGAGTTCGCCGGTCTCGTCCGCCCATTCGTCCCAGATGGTCACCCCGCGCTCCTGCAGCCAGCGGACGTTGGTGTCGCCGCGCAGGAACCAGAGCAGCTCCAGGATGATCGACTTGCGGTGCAGCTTCTTGGTGGTGAGGAGCGGGAAGCCCTTCGCCAGATCGAAGCGCATCTGCCGGCCGAAGACGCCCAGGGTCCCGGTGCCCGTCCGGTCGCCTCGCTGGGCGCCGTTGGCCAGGATGTCGGCCAGCAGCGCGAGGTACTGCCGCTCGGGGTGATTGGCGTCGGCCCCGCAGTGTTCGGCGATGGAGACGTGGGCGTTCATCGACAACCACCCTGCCCGATTCTTCAGGGCTCTGAATGAACGCTGATTCGGCTATCCACAGGTGGATCGCCGCAGGTGTGGATCATCCGGCGAAGCCGCCGTCGTCGAGAAAGGCCTGCTCCTTGGGCGTGGTCTTGCGGCCGAGCATGGGGTTGCGGTGCGGGAAGCGGCCGAACTGGACGATGATATCCCGGTGAATCCGGGCCCAGCGCAGGGTTTCCGCATCGCCCAGTTCCTCGGCCAGGGCCACGGCCAGGTCCTGGTCGGCCAGATCCTCGGAATGTTCGAAGGGCAGCATGAAGAACTGGCCCATGGGCGGCTCCACCTCGCGGTGGAAGCGCTTGGCCGCCGCCCCGCGGGCGATGGCGCGGGCCTTGCCGTCGGTGGCGAAGGCGTGGGCCGATCCGCGGTAGAGGTTGCGGGGAAACTGATCGAGCAGGATCAGCAGGGCGAGGGCTCCCTCGGCTGTCTCGGCCCAGGCGTCGTACTGCCCGCGCGCCGCCGCGTGGTGGGTCGGCTCGAACTTCAGCCGGATCGCCTCGTCGAAGGCGGCGCCGCCATGGAACCACTTGCCAGGCCCCGCCTGGCGCCAGAAGCCGATGACGTCCTGCGGCGTTGCGACCAAGGCCCTGTCCTCCCGTGGCGAAGGCCAGAACAGTGGAGCCGAAGGCGGCGTTCGTTCAAGCGCGGTTCAGCCTGCGAGGCGCGTTCTGGATGGCGAGGGAAGTCCGGCGGCCGTCCTTTGCGCGGTCGCCAAGAGTGGTTCGTGATGAAGACAAGGACGATGACCGCCCTGGCGGTGGTGCTGCTGGCGGCGGCCAGCCTGCCGGCGGCGGCGCAGGAGCGCGGCGACCGTGGCGGCCGCGACCGGGGCGGCGCCCG
>Ga0065721_10052347_pt1 | contig 12114 bp, 15 predicted proteins | sample Mesricmetagenome_FD_59108 | JGI IMG/M metagenome (GOLD analysis project Ga0065721, IMG submission 59108) | Mesophilic microbial community from rice straw/compost enrichment Sample: eDNA_1 v2 (version 2) | ecosystem: Engineered > Solid waste > Grass > Composting > Bioreactor | place: USA: Davis... | reverse complement strand
GACGCTGTTCCGAACGGAAATGAGAATACTTCGCTTCTTTGTCCAATTTAATCAACCCTTCTCAAAAAATCCATTCATTTGATGCACTTTATTTTCTATAGAAAACAAAGGCAAGTGATAACATTGTTGATTAACCGATTGCAATGGTGATTCGTGTTAGAATGATTATTGGATAGCGTTAATAAAATTTGGAAAGCCCGCTTTAATGTCATGACACTTCTTTATGCGGAAGGCTTACGGAAGCCATTCATCAGAAATAGTAAGAATAGGCATCGATTTGTAGTTTTGTCAGTGAGGCCGATATATGAAGCCTAAATATACTGCAAAAGTATATTTTGACGATGGTAGTTTCATTGAAAATCACGCTGATGATGTTGGTCAATTGATTGGTTGGATGCGTCGCCAAGGACAGGATCGTTTTTGCGAAATTAATGGTATTATAGTTAATAATAAAACGCATCGTATTGTTAAAAGTATACAATATAATCCGGCGGAAGATATTTAATAAACTGAGGGAGAATGCGATATGGATGTTTCGATTTTTCTTGCAAAGGCATTAGGTATCTACCTGGTCATTATCGGTATAGCAATGTTTATCAACGCATCTCGATTTAAAACCATGGTGGACGATATTGCGGACAATCCTGCGCTTTTATTTCTGACCGGCATTTTGGCGCTTATTGTGGGTATCCTTTTAGTCATTAGCCATAATATTTGGCAAATGGATTGGCGTGTCGTGATAACCGTCATTGCCTGGCTAAGTCTGATCAAGGGAGTTGTTAGGGTTTTATTTCCGCTAACGGCTACCGAGTGGTCTGCCAAATTTATACAGAATAATTCAGCTTACTATATAAGCGCCTTCATTACACTTTTGTTAGGCATCTTCTTAAGTTATTTTGGGTTTGCATATTAAGCTTCACTGCTTAATTCCAAGCTGGTTTTGTGCTCATGATCTCTGCTAAACGGGGTCTTAAATAAGGAGCGATATTGTGAAACACAAGTATACCGCAAAAATATATCTTGATGATGGCGAGGCTATTTTTACTTCTGGGAATGATATTGAAGAGCTTATTGCCTGGCTAAATAGCCAGGCAGAAGCGAGCTTTGGCGAATTGAACGGCGAAATTATTGACAATGCAACCCAGGAGGTGGTGAAACATTTTCAGTATGTTCCTCCAGAATAAGTAAATTCTAAAGCAATTACTTTTTTCTAGATGAATTCGCTTTCTAATCCAGCAAATGCCAATATGTTTTGGGTGATTGCTCTTCGAACATTTCTTTCGCCAGTTCGTGTTTAAATTGCTGCATTTCCGGTTTTTGATTGTGTTGCTCAAATGCTTCTTTGCTTTTCCATTGCATATACACCATAAATTCAGAAGGGTTGTCGATGGATTGATGAATGTTGTAAGTAATACACCCTCTGTCTTTACGAGAATGCTGCATGAGTTGCTTGAGAAACCGTTTTACATAATCTTCCATGCCCGATTTGGCAATGCCGGCAATCATTACCGTATAGTTTCCGTTATTCATCCGGGTGCTCCCTTGAAATGACGTGTGGTATGTAAAATGTTTCACAAGCAGGCTTCTGATAGTATGGTAAGCTATTTGGAGCACTAAAACTATTGAGTTAGTTTTATCAGCCAATAAGATGTCTAAAATATGTTAAATTTTATTTAAACTGGCTAAATAGTAATGCATGAACTTTCCTTATGTCGAAATATCATTAAAATTGTGCAAGATCATGCGGAAAGGCATCAAAAAAAGCGAGTGTTTAAGATAACGATTTTAATTGGAGACTTGCTGGCGGTTGATTGTAAAGCGCTAGCGTTTTGGTTTAATGTAGTTGCTCAAGGGACTGTAGCAGAGGATGCGAAACTGGATATGATAAATGTCATTGGAACCGAATTGGTTGTGAAATCCATGGAAGCTGAATAATGTGTGTAACTTGCGGATGCAATGATCATCATGCCCATGCTGATGTTCATCAGCATAAAAATTTATCGCATGAACATCATGAGCTAATCAACATAGAACAAAACGTATTGGAAACTAATGACCGTTTTGCCGCTGATAATCGTAAACAATTTAAAGACCGTTCTATTTTAGCGATCAATTTTCTTTCCAGTCCGGGTTCAGGAAAAACCAGTTTGCTTTTAAAGACCATTCAGCATCTTAAAAAAGATTTCGCTATTGCCGTGATTGAAGGCGATCAACAAACCGATTTCGATGCCCAGCGTATTGCAGCGCTCGATATCCCTGTTAAACAGATTAATACAGGAAAAGGATGTCATCTTGATGCGCACATGATAAGCCATGCGATAGATCAGCTTCCTTTGCCAGCCCATTCGCTGCTGTTCATTGAAAACGTGGGTAATCTTGTTTGCCCTGCTTTATTTGATTTGGGCGAAGCTTTCAAGGTTATGATTCTTTCCGTGACAGAGGGAGAAGATAAGCCACTTAAGTATCCTTACATGGTCCGCGAATCGCAACTTATGATCATTAATAAAATCGATTTGCTGCCTTATGTCGATTTTGATATTAATCAATGTATTCAATATGCTTTATCCGTTAATCCTCAATTGACGATCATTCAAACGTCCGTGACTTCACGCCAAGGTCTTGATCAATGGCACCATTGGTTGAAGTCGCGCGCGACAACAGCCGCTTCTCTTGTGTCATGACTGCGCAGTCTAGAGCAAAGCTCGTGATAAAAGGCCAAGTTCAGGGCGTAGGCTTTAGGCCTTATGTTTACCAATTGGCGAAAACGCATCAACTTACCGGGTGGGTATGCAATACAGGGGAGGGCGTTACACTTGAAGTACAAGGAGCGGAAGTGCCTCGATTTATTGAATCCCTTTCGCTCAAGCTGCCTCCGCTTGCCAGAATGGATGAGGTTAAAGTCGAATGGATTTCATTGAATCACCAGGAAGATGCTTTTATTATCCACGAAAGTATTAAAAATGCAGATTATTCCAAAATTCCGCCGGACGTGAAAATTTGCGAAGCCTGTTTAAATGAATTATTTGATCCGGATAGCCGCTTTTACGGATATCCCTTTCTTAACTGTACGCAATGTGGTCCACGCTATTCCATAACGCGGCAATTACCTTATGATCGATGTCAAACTTCCATGGATGCTTTTCCATTATGCGAGCAATGCCATGCTGATTATCATGATCCGGCTAATCGCCGTTTTCATGCTCAACCCACTGCATGCAGCAAATGCGGTCCGCAATTATCTGATTCAATGGATGCCATTGTTCAACAGATACAATCAGGGAAAATCCTCGCAATTAAAGGCTTAGGGGGTTACCAACTCATTTGTGATGCCAGAAATGATATTGCCGTTTTAGCATTGAGAAGAAGAAAGCAGCGTTTATCAAAACCTTTTGCCTTGATGGCGCTTAATCTTGAAACCATTGATAAAATAGGTTTGGTTTCACAACAAGAAAAAGCTTTATTGGCAGATCGAGCTGCACCCATTGTCTTGTTATCAAAGAAAAATGACATTGTTTCATCTTATATTGCGCCTGGTTTAACCCATCTTGGTTTCATGCTGCCTTACACACCATTACATTATCTGATCTTTCACGCACTGGCTGGCTATCCAAAAGGCGTTAACTGGTTAAATGAATATTTACCTTATGTGCTAGTGGTCACCAGCGCCAATGCTTCCGGCAATCCATTAGTTTTCGAGGATGAAATCGCGAAGATTGAATTAAAAGCGATTGCCGATACTATCGTCACCTATAATCGCCATATTGTCACGCGGCTGGATGATTCAGTGATTCGCATCATTCACGATCATCCCGTTTTCATTCGGCGTGCGCGTGGTTTCGTTCCAGAACCCGTCAAATTACCGCAAGATACGCCGAGCGTTTTAGCGGTTGGGGGATATTTAAAAAACACGGTTTGTGTTACTCGCCGCAACGAAGCTTTTGTATCACAACACATTGGTGATTTGAAAAATGCCGAGACAGTGGCTTTTTTTCATGAAACGATTAAACGGCTCGTCACCTATCTGAATGTGAAGCCTGAATACCTCATTCATGATCATCACCCTGATTATTATTCCACACAGTTTGCCCAACATCAGCCATTACCTGCTATCGCTGTTCAGCACCATCATGCCCATCTAGCAGCCGTTGCGGCGGAGCATCATCTCGAGGGAAAAATACTCGGCTTGGCACTCGATGGTTTTGGCTGGGGAGAGGATGGCATGGCCTGGGGTGGGGAATTGTTTCTTTTCGACTGTCAGCATTATCAGCGCCTGGGCTCATTATTGCCCATGCGTTTGCCAGGCGGGGATGTGGCTGCCCGAGAACCTTGGCGAATGGCTGCCAGTATTTTGTTTCAATTAAATTTACAGGATCAGATCAGCAAACGGTTTAAGGAACAGAAAGGCCATGCCATGCTGGCTGAAGTGATTCGGAAAGGGGTTAATTCGCCTCTGACGACAAGTTGTGGACGGTTGTTTGACGCAGCCAGCGCTTTGCTGGAACTCTGTCCTATTGCAGATTATGAAGGCCAGGCGGCGATGCTGCTTGAGGCTCAGGTGACCCAGCCTCAAGTGCTTCAAGGCGGATGGATCATGGAAGATCATTACCTGAATTTGTTGCCGCTCATGAGCGCGTTATTGATGTGTACGCCAGAAGAAGGAGCTAACTTATTTCACGGCACATTGGCAAAAGCATTAGCCTCCTGGGTTAATCATTGGGCAAAAAAACTACAAATAAACGCTATTGTGTTGAGTGGCGGCTGTTTTTTAAATCAATTTCTTCCAAAATTACTGATAGACTATTGCCTTGAGTATGGATTGCTGCCCTATATTGCAAAAGCGCTGCCGCCTTCTGATGCTGGTATCTCGCTAGGACAAGCTTGGGTAGGCGCGAACAGGGTAATTGCGACAACAAGGAAAGATGTTGACCATGTGCTTAGCTATTCCAGCAAAAATTATTGCCTTACTTGAAAATGAGCGCGCTGTCGTGAATCTCGGCGGCATCAAAAAGGAAGTATCACTTTCTCTCGTGGAGAATATTAAGGAAGGTGATTACGTTGTGATCCATGTGGGCTATGTCATCGCCCGTCTAGATGAGGCAGAGGCGCAAAAAACGCTGAAGATTTTATCAGAAATCGCTACCGAAGTTGAAAGGACTGCCTCATGAAGTACATTTCGGATTTTCGCGAGGGTTCACTTGCGCCCGTATTAGCTTGCGCCATCGCAAAAGAAGTCGATAGCAATCGCCATTATAGATTTATGGAATTTTGTGGAGGCCATACCCATACGATTCATCGTTATGGTATTCCTGGGTTGTTACCCAAAAATGTTGAAATGGTGCACGGACCGGGTTGCCCAGTATGTGTACTGCCCATTGCCCGTGTTGACCATGCTGTTGCATTGAGTTTTCAGCCGAATGTCATTCTCTGCAGTTATGGCGATATGTTGCGCGTCCCCGGAACGAATCAGGAGACTTTGCTTAAAGCAAAGGCGCGTGGCGCTGATGTTCGAATGATTTATTCAGTTGATGATGCTTTATCTATTGCGCAAAAGCATCCTGATAAAGAAGTGGTTTTCTTTGCGATCGGATTTGAAACAACAACACCACCTACAGCTCATGCAATTATCTTTGCCAAAGAACATGGATTAAAAAATTTTACGGTTTTCTGTAATCATGTTTTAACGCCCATCGCAATGGAATGCATTTTACGAACACAATACCCGGGTGAGAAACCTGTTGTATTGGATGGTTTTATTGGTCCTGCGCATGTCAGCATTATTATTGGCAGTAAATCATATGAAGCAGTTGGAGAGAAATATCAGAAACCCATCGTGATCTCGGGCTTTGAGCCGCTTGATGTTATGCATTCAATTCTTATGTTAATACGCCAACTAAATGAGGGGCGTTGTGAAGTTGAAAATCAGTATATACGTGCCGTGAATAGTGAAGGGAATATCAAATCTCAACAGCTGATGGGAGAGGTATTTGAATTAAGAACGACTTTCGAATGGCGGGGTCTAGGTTTTATTGAAAATAGTGCACTTAAAATCAAAGAAAAATACAAAGCATTTGATGCGGAATACCGATTTCCATTAACGGTTTCGTCCGGACAGGAACATAAAGCTTGCGATTGCGGCGCTATTTTGCGCGGCGCTAAAAAGCCCACTGATTGCAAATTATTTGCAAAGGTGTGTACGCCAGAAAATCCTTTAGGCTCCTGTATGGTGTCTTCCGAGGGTGCTTGTTCTGCCGTGTACGCCTATGGACCGTTTTTAATAGAGTAATAGGACAATTCATGGAAGCATTCAAAATCGTTAAAAAAATCCCTGGCCCTAAACTGGATGTAAAGCATGGCATCATTGATCTTTCCCACGGAGCGGGGGGAAGAGCAACAGCCCGCTTAGTGGAGCAGCTTTTTGAAGTTGAATTTGATAACGCCTTGATCAAGCAGCATAACGATGCAGCTTGTTTTTCTCTATCGTCCGGCCGCTATGTGATGACATGCGATGCGCATGTTATATCCCCTTTATTTTTTCCTGGCGGTGATATTGGATGTTTGTCCGTTTATGGCACGGTCAATGATCTTGCCATGATGGGAGCAAAACCACTTTATCTTACTGCAGCATTTATTCTGGAAGAGGGCTTTGCATTTTCAGATTTAAAACGCATTGTTCAATCGATGGCGAAAGCCGCGAGACGGGCTCAGGTGGTTATTGTTGCCGGTGACACAAAAGTCGTAGAAAAGGGCAAAGGTGACGGCGTATTTATCACGACAACAGGCGTAGGCATTGTCCCGGAAGGAGTTGACATATCAGGTGACAAGGCACAAACAGGTGATGATGTCATTGTCAATGGTTACATCGGTGATCATGGTATTGCCATTATGTCGCATCGTGAAAATATTCAGTTTGATACGACGCTTCTCTCGGATACGGCACCGTTAAATGATTTGGTTGCGAAAATGACAGAAGCGGTTCCTAAACTGCATTGTCTTCGTGATCCAACGCGAGGCGGGCTCGCCACGACATTAAATGAGTTAGCAAAACAATCCAATGTCGGTTTTATGATTGATGAAAATAAAATTCCTGTTCGTGAAGAAGTAACAAGTGCTTGTGAATTACTCGGCCTGGATCCGCTTTATGTTGCCAATGAAGGAAAACTAGTGGCTATTTGCCCCAGCGAATTCACAGAAACATTGCTCACCGTTATGCGCAACCATCCGTTAGGAAAGGAAGCTGCAGTCATTGGTAAAGTTATTGCGGATAGTAAAGAATTCGTTCAATTAAAAACTAAATTCGGTGGTATGCGGATTGTTGACTGGTTGACAGGTGAGCAGTTACCTCGAATTTGTTAACAGTGGAAATGCTCTCATGGATGAGTCACAGGGATTATTTTTACCTCATGATCGCTTGCAAGATCTGCTGGCTGCGCTAAAGCAAGCGGGTTATCAATGCATGGGGCCGCAAGTGAAAGAAGGTGCGATTGTCTTCGATATATTAGAACGCGCTGATCAACTACCCTGGGGGTATCGGGAAAAGCAAGCACCTGGACATTATCACCTGGAAAAGATAGATAAAAACGAAGCCTTTGCCTGGGCAAATGGTCCTCAGGCAATCAAGCCACTTTTGTTCAAGCCTAAAGAAACCGTCTGGCGAGTTAATCGTGGCGCAGAGGGTAAATTAGAATTTGTGCCTCACTTCGCAAATGAAAAGCCCCTTGCGGTAATTGGCGTGCGCGCGTGTGATATTGCGGGTATGGCGGTACAGGACCGAGTCTTTGTAACCAATAGTCAGGTTGATGTGCGTTATCGGCAACGCCGCGAGCAATTATTTGTTATCGGTGTCAATTGCGGTTATGCATCGCAAAATTGCTTCTGTGTCTCCGCAGGCACGGGCCCCGAGATAAAAAATCATTACGACATTGTGATGACTGAATTGGAAAACGGTTTTTTAGTTGAAACAGGCTCAGAGCGTGGGCAATCGCTTGTCGAATCGCTGCAATTAACCAATGCAGATACAGCCCAAAAGGAGCAGGGAAGGCAGCGTATTGATACGGCTGTACGCATGCAGACCAAGCGCATTCCTCTGGATAATTCCAGGAAATTATATGACGTTCTTTTTACCAATTTAGATCACCCGCGCTGGAAAGAAGTGGCGGAGCGTTGTCTTTCCTGCGGAAATTGTGTCCAGGTTTGCCCCACCTGTTTTTGTCATAGCGAGTATGATGAACCTAGTTTGGACGGCAATTCAAGCGATCATCAGCGTGAATGGGATTCCTGCTTTACGCAGGGACATAGTTATATGACTGGTAAAATTGTCCGCGATGATATTGAAAAGCGTTACAGGCAATGGCTCACTCACAAGGTAGGTAGCTGGCATAAACAATTTGACACCAGCGGCTGCGTAGGTTGCGGGCGTTGTGTTACTTGGTGTCCTGTCGGGATCGATTTGACAGAAGAGTTAGCTGCTATTACAGGGGAATCGAATCAGGTAGCAAGAGCAGAGACAGATGAGACGGAATGATTGCTATCAGCCTTATGAGGCGGAAATAGTCGAAAAAATGCAGGAAACGGCAACTGTTTTTACTTTGCGATTACGGTTTACGGATAGCGCACATCAAAAGCAATTTTGCTTTTGTCCCGGTAAATTCAATATGCTGTACCTCTATGGCGTGGGCGAAGTTGCTATCTCGATTATTTCCGATCCCCAAAATAGGGAGACATTTGACCATACGATACGAGCTGTAGGCCGAGTGACAAAAGCAATCGCGCAACTTCGAGTCGGCGATAAAATTGGAGTGCGTGGAGCTTATGGTAATGGCTGGCCGCTTGAGGAAGCGGTTGGAAAAAATGTCACGATCATATCGGGCGGGATTGGTTGCGCGCCTGTTGTTTCTGTTATTCGCTACATTACGCTGCGCAGAGAAGACTACGGTCACCTGAAGGTTTTTCAAGGCATCAAACACAGCCGCGATATGATATTTAAAGATTATTTCCTCCGCTGGAATCAGATTCCAAATACTGAAGTCATTGTGGCTGCCGATAAAAGCGAGACGGGATGGACATGGAGCACAGGAAGGATTGTCGATGCATTGAAACAGGCTGAATTAAATCCTGAGGATAATATTGTCATGATGTGCGGCCCTGAAATGATGATGAAGCGGGTGATCGAGGAACTGTTACGACGCAACTTTCAGGATAATCAAATATATTTAAGCATGGAAAGAAACATGGAATGCGGCGTGGGTCATTGCGGTCATTGTCAGTTGGCGGAATATTTTATCTGTAAGGATGGCCCCATTTTTTCATATGCCCAATTGAAACATATTTTCAATGTGCCGGGATTTTAACAATGGATGTTGCTGAAAAACCCAAAATGGCCGTGCATAAATTCACTTCGTGTGATGGCTGTCAATTAGCTTTTTTAAACGCCGGCGAAGCTTTGCTTGAGCTTTCTGAATTGGTTGATATTGTGCACTTTGCTGAAGCCGGTCCATTCGATTTTTCAGCAAAAGTAGATATTGCCTTTGTTGAAGGGAGCATTAGTACGCCGGAAGAGCAGGAGCGCATTCGCAAGATCCGTGAAAATAGTCGTTATATTGTGACAATCGGTGCTTGTGCCACAGCGGGTGGCATACAGGCTTTGCGCAATTTTATTGATCATCAGCAATGGCTGTCCAGTGTCTATGCAAGGCCGGATTATATTAAAACACTGTCAACGTCCTCCGCTATTTCAAAAAATGTCAAAGTAGATTTGGAATTATGGGGTTGTCCGGTTAACACCCATCAAGTGTTTCATGCTGTTCGAATGTTACTGTTTGACGTCAGGCCGGCGATAAAACGTGATTCAGTCTGCATGGAGTGTAAAAGACGAGGGCATGTTTGCGTATTGGTTGCAAAAAAGCAGCCTTGTATGGGGCCTGTTACCCAAACCGGGTGCGGTGCTTTATGCCCCGGCGTGGGACGAGCATGTTACGCCTGCTATGGCCCTAAAGAAAATATTAATACGGCCTCATTAGGAAGATGGTTCGAAGGCATAGGATTGACACCGGATGAAATTGCGCGGCAATTTTTACATATCAATAATCAAACTGAAGACTTTCAAAAAGCAGGCCAATATTTCAAAGGAATTAAAATTAGATCAGACCAGTCAGGGGAGCAATGAACAAGATAACGACCGTTAATATTCCTGTCTTGACGCGCATTGAAGGCGAAACAGCATTACACGTCCAAATAAGCGATGGAAAAATACAGTCGCTTGAATTACGCATTTATGAGCCGCCGCGTTTTTTTGAAAAACTTTTAGTGGGGAGAGGCGTCCAGGAGTTGTTGGATATCGTGGCGCGTATTTGCGGGTTATGTCCGGTGGCCTATCAAATGAGTGCAGTGCAAGCCATTGAAAATATTGTTGGCATTAAACCCAGTGCCTGGGTGAGAAATATGCGCCGATTATTTTATTGCGGTGAATGGTTACAAAATCATAGTTTGCATATTCATATGCTGGCCTTGCCAGATTTTCTCGGATATGCCTCTGCCATTGATATGGCTAAAGATTATGGCGATGAAGTACGGCGAGGCTTGCGCCTGCAGAAGCTGGGGAACGATCTAATTAAAATACTGGGGGCAAGATCCGTACATCCAGTGGGTACTTTAGTTGGCGGTTTTTCCCATGCACCGCCAAAAAGAGAGGTAAAAGATTTACTTGCCCACCTGTATCAAGGGTTGGATGACGCTGAACAATTGTTACGATGGCTGGCGAAATTAGAATTACCCGAGCAATCTCAAAAATTTGTTTGTGTTTCATTAAGTCATTCCAGCGAATATCCCATGAATGAAGGAAAGATTGTATCGGATGAAGGACTAGATATCGAAATTGATCAGTTTGATGCACATTTTGCGGAACATCAGGTCAGTTATTCAAACGCGCTAAAATGCTTGCTGCATGGTAAATCCTATCTGTTAGGGCCGCTTGCAAGAGTCAATTGCAATTTTTCTTTGCTACCTAGCAACGTGAAGCAATTAGTAAAGGAACTGGGATTTCAGTTTCCAATTAAAAATATGTTTTACAGCATTATCGCAAGAGCGATTGAATCGATGTTGTGCTTCTCTGAAGCCATCCGGATTTTAGAGTGCTACGATTATCCAGAAAGCGCTTTCAGCCTATACGAAACCCAAGCAGGTATTGGTTATGGCTGTACAGAGGCTCCACGGGGGTTGCTGTGGCATCGGTTTGAATTGGATAAAAATGGATTAATTCAGTCAGCACGCATCGTGCCGCCCACCAGCCAAAATCAGGCAAGGATCGAAGAAGATCTGCATGATTCGCTTACTCAATTAGGCCTCGATAAACCCGAAAATGAATTACGCAAGTATAGCGAAGTACTTATCCGTAATTATGATCCTTGCATCTCCTGTTCCACGCATTTCCTTGATATGCGGGTGAGCCGCAAATGAAGTTGACTCGCGTAATTGGAGTGGGGTCGCCCTTTGGCGATGATCAGTTGGGCTGGAAAGTGGTCGAAGCTTTATCTAATGAAATCACCCTTCAGGCTTATATACCCCATTTATTGCAATTAAAAAAATTAGATCGGCCTGGTTTGTCGTTATTGACAGAATTTCAGCAATGTTATTCAGTTATTCTGATCGATGCGATTGTTAACGATGGAAATGTCGGAAAAATTTATCGTCTGTCTGGTCATGAGATAGCATCCATAAACAATCGTGTTACGTCTCATCATGTTTCGATTGCGGACGCGTTGGAATTAGGAAAAGCGCTAAATATATTGCCAGAAATAGTAATAATTTATGGTATGGAAATAGATCCCAAGCATCTAAGCAACAGCTTGTCTGAGCAAGTATCATTGTCCTTTGGCGGTCTTGTTAATGCTATTAATCAGAAGTTAAGGGAGTTATTATCGCATGCATAACGATTTATTAGCGATGTTTATTATTGTATTACTGCTCGGGATGCGCCATGGTCTTGATCTAGATCATCTCGCTGCTATTGATGCAATGACGCGAAATGTATCGTCACAAAAAACACTGGTAAAATTGGTTGGCATTTTATTTTCTGTTGGGCATGGCAGTGTGGTTATTATAATCAGCATCATCGTCGGG
>Ga0065721_10052355_pt1 | contig 12117 bp, 8 predicted proteins | sample Mesricmetagenome_FD_59108 | JGI IMG/M metagenome (GOLD analysis project Ga0065721, IMG submission 59108) | Mesophilic microbial community from rice straw/compost enrichment Sample: eDNA_1 v2 (version 2) | ecosystem: Engineered > Solid waste > Grass > Composting > Bioreactor | place: USA: Davis... | reverse complement strand
CGGCGCGGCCCAGCCCGCCAGCCGCTTCAGGCTGGCGTCCTCGAGCCGGTAGACCACGCCGGCCTGGGCCTGCACCAGCGGCACCAACGCACGCAGCAGCGCGGTGCCGACCTCGGCCGGCGTATCGAGTCCGCGGGTCTGCTGGACCACGCGTACCTGGCCCTCCTGCAGCCAGACGAAGCGGCGCATCTGCAGCTGGCTGGCGATATAGCGGTAGATCGCCGCGGCGAGGAACCACATCACCACGGTGCCGCAGAGGCGGTTGATCAGACCGATGGTCGGATCGCCCCCGCCCGGCGAGAAGATATAGCCGGCCGCCATCAGCAGGGTCGCTCCGGCGGCCGTCCATAGCGGCATCATCGGCCGGTCGACGAACACGCACAGGCAGATCGGCAGCAGATAGAAGATCCACTCGGCGACGCCGAGCGGGGTCAGCAGGTCCGCGACGAGCAGCGCCGCAAGCAGCAGGGGAATGACGAGCGTACGCAGCAGATCGCTGCGCGCAAGGGTTTGGGGCATGGGCGACCGGGTGGAATTGGGGAGAGGCGGGGGCGCCGGCGCAACAGCCGCCCGGTGCCTGCGCATGACGCCCCATGCTACAGATCCAAGTGACGTAAAAAAATCAGACAAAATCCGACATGCCCGCCATGCTGGAAGCGGGAGCGGCTATGGCAGTATGGCGCGATGGCGGCGCCACTTGCGGTCCCGGCCGCGGCCCGCGGCGCCTTGCCGATTCTCCAACACCACAGGAGCCCGAACCATGCCGAGTTTCGATCGCCGTACCGTTGCAGGCCAGCTGCCGCAGGGAGGCCGCTGAGATGGCCGGTGCCAGCCTGCTTGCGCTGCTCGACGATATTTCGACGATCCTCGACGACGTCGCCACGATGAGCAAGGTCGCCGCGCGCAAGACCGCGGGCGTGCTCGGCGACGACCTCGCGCTGAACGCGCAGCAGGTGACCGGCCTGAAGGCCGAGCGCGAGCTGCCGGTGGTGTGGGCGGTGGCGCTGGGTTCGCTGCGCAACAAGGTGATCCTGGTCCCGGCGGCGCTGGCCATCAGCGCCTTCGCGCCGTGGGCCGTGACGCCGCTGCTGATGATCGGCGGCGCCTTCCTGTGCTACGAGGGCTTCGAGAAGCTCGCCCACCGCTACCTGCCCGGCCACGCCGAACCGACCGAGCGCGCCCGGGAGGCGGTCGAGCGCGCCGCGCTGCGGCAGGCGGCGGCCAATCCCGCGGTCGACCTGGTCGCGCTGGAGAAGGAAAAGATCAAGGGCGCGGTGCGCACCGACTTCATCCTGTCCGCCGAGATCATCGTGATCTCGCTCGGCACGGTCGCCAACGCGCCGTTCGGCACGCGGCTGGCGGTGCTGACCGCGATCTCGCTGCTGATGACGGTGGGGGTCTACGGGCTGGTGGCGGGCATCGTCAAGCTCGACGATGCCGGGCTCTATCTGAGCGGCCGCGGCAACGGCTTCGCGCGCCGCATCGGCGATGGCCTGCTGCGGCTGGCGCCGATGCTGATGAAGACGCTGTCGGTGGCCGGCACGATCGCGATGTTCCTGGTCGGCGGCGGCATCCTCGTTCACGGCCTGCCGTGGGCGCACCATCTGGAAGAGACCGCCGCGCAATGGCTCGCGGCCATCCCCGGCGTCGGACCCTTCCTGTCCTGGCTGGGGCCGCTGCTGATCAATCTGGTCGGCGGCGTGATCGCCGGCGCCATCGTGCTGGCCGGCGTGATGCTGGTGCAGCGCGGCCGGCGGGCGTTGCGGCCGAGTTCGCACTGATCCGCGCAAGGCGTTTTCACGGCGCCCTGGGGATAACTCCGGGGACAACCCTGTGCCCGTCCTGTGTGCCGCACGAGGGACAAGCGCTGGGCAGCCTGTGGGGCGCCTGTGGACCGTGGACGAAGAAGTCCGGTGCGTTCCGAACCCGTTTCCGCGAGGGCATCGGGTTATCCCGTATACGTCGGGTTTTCCCCTAAGCCTTATACAGTCCGCCAGCCCTTGTGCCGCAAGGGCGCGGCGCCCTTATCCACTGTGGAGGGCGCCGTTTACCTACTACTACTATCTACGTATACGTAAACAATCTTTAAAGACCATGGGGCACCGTTGCGCGGAGCGGCGGCTGGATGTGCGTTTACGTACGTAGGGCCGCCAAGCACGTTTGGGCACGTTCGGCAGGTTGGAGACGCCATGTACCTTGGGATGCTCATGCGTCCCAGGCACGCAGCCCGTCCGCCCCAACCGCGCCGACCGTCCCAACGGCCCCCAACGGCCCCAACGGCCCCAACGGCCCCAACGGCCCAACGGCCCAACGGCCCAACGGCCCAACGGCCCCCATCGCCCCCACCGCGGTCCCGCTACCGCGGCACCTTGAACGCCGCCCGTTTACGTTGCGCTTCCTCGCGCGCCCAGCATCCCTGCTGGTGGTCGTTGACCATGCCCATCGCCTGCATCAGCGCATACATCGTGGTCGGCCCCACGAAGCGCCAGCCACGTTTCTTCAGGTCCCTGGACAGCGCGGTGGCTTCCGGGCAGGTCGTCATCGTGCGCAGTACCTCCGGCGTCAGCACGGCAGGCCGGCTCTTCGGGTCGGGCTCGTAGCGCCACAGATAGGCGGCCAGCGAGGACTCGGTCTCCAGCAGTTCGAGCGCGCGCTGGGCGTTGTTGATCGCCGCCTCGATCTTGCCGCGGTGGCGCACGATGCCGGCATCGCCGAGCAGCCGCTCGATGTCTCGCTCGCCGAAGCGGGCCACCTTCTCGACGTCGAAGTTGGCGAATGCCTTGCGGAAGGCCTCGCGCTTGCGCAGGATCGTCAGCCAGCTCAGGCCGGCCTGGAAGCCCTCGAGGCACAGCTTCTCGAACAGGCGGCGGTCGTCGTCGACCGGATAGCCCCACTCGTTGTCGTGATAGTGGCAATAGTCCTCGAGCGTGCCGCACCAGCCGCAGCGCACCAGCGGCGTGTCGGGCGCCGGTGCGGCCTGCTTGGGTCGGGTGGTGGCGGGCATGGTGGTCATCGTGTCTCCGTTGTCTCGATTGGGGCCGGTGGGGCAGGGTTGGGGCCGGTTTGGGCCGGTTTGGGCCGATTTGGGCCACGTTGGGCCGGGTTGAGCCAAGTGGGGCCGGGTTGAGCCAAGTGGGGCTGGGTGGGGCCAGGTTGGGACGAGGTCGCGACCCCGCAAGCAAGCCGCCATGTTAGTGCGAGTTCGCCGCCGCTTGCAGGGGACAACGCCGCAACGCTGAATTTCAAAATATTTGACCGAGGCGTCCGCAACGCTTGACGCCGCGACGGTGGGGATTTGTCAAACTAGGCCCGTATTCCCCGCATCCACGCTGTCGAAGAAAGGATCCCCATGTTGCCCGCGCTCTATGTCTCCCACGGTTCGCCGATGCTGGCGATCGAACCCGGCCCGGTGGGCCCGGCGTTCGATGCGCTGGGCGAGCGGCTGCGCGCCTTGCAGCCGCGCGCGGTGCTGGTGATCTCGGCGCACTGGATCTACAGCACGCTGGCCGTGACCACGGCCGAGCGCCAGCAGGCCTGGCACGACTTCGGCGGCTTCCCGCCGGAGCTCTATGCGCTGCGCTACGACGCGCCAGGTTCGCCGGCGCTGGCCGGGCGCGTCAAGGCGCTGGTCGAGGCCGCCGGCATCCCGGGGGCCGGGTTTGTCGCGCTGGACGATGCCAGGCCGCTCGACCACGGCGCCTGGCTGCCGCTGCGGTATTTCTTCCCTGATGCCGACGTGCCGGTGGTGCAGCTGGCGCTGAATCCCTACCTGGACCCGGCCGTGCAGATCGAGATCGGCCGCGCGCTGGCGCCGCTGCGCGACGAGGGCGTGCTGGTGGTTGGCTCGGGCAGCTTCACGCATAACCTGCGCGAGGTGTTCGGCGGGGAACGGCCCGTGCAGCACGGCGGCGCGGCCGAGCCCTATGTCGAGGCGTTTCGCGGCTGGATGGCCGACGCGCTGGACGAGGCGCTGCGCACCGGCGATACCGCGCGCATTTCGCGTTATCGCAGCGAGGCGCCGCATGCGCGCCGGGCCCATCCGACCGACGAGCATCTGCTGCCGTTCTTCGTCGCGCTGGGGGCGGCGGTAGGCCCCGCGGCGGGAACCGCCGGCGCGCCTGTGCCGGCCAAGGCGGCCGAGGTGGCAGAGAAGGCAGAGAAGGCAGAGAAGGCAGAGAAGGCAGAGAAGGCAGAGAAGGCAGAGAAGGCAGAGGTGGCAGAGAAGGCAGAGAAGGCAGAGGTGGCAGAGGTCGCCGGGGCCGTCAAGGTCGCGCGTGCGACCGATGCGGTCACCTACGGCGTACTGGCGATGGATACCTTCGTCTTCGAAGGCATGGGCGTGGCCGCCGCGGCGTAAGTCCGGCGGGGTACAGCTAGGCGGCCGCCGGCGGCGCCCCCAGCATGCCGCGCCGGCGCAGCGCATAGGCGAACGCGCCGAGCGCCGCGATGGCCAGCACCACCATCACCCAAAGCATCAGCCAATAGCCGCCGGCCGCCGTCCACATCAGCGCGCCGAGCCACGGCGCGATCGCCTGCATCAACAGCACCGGCGTCATCATCAGCCCGTTCAGCGTCGCATAGTGGTGCCGCGAGATCAGCTCGGGCATCGCCATCGCACGCAGCATCGTGTTGATGCCGTTGGCGCAGCCGTAGAGCACCGCCGCCAGCATCAGCCATTTGCCGTGGCCCAGCGCCAGCGTCAGCAGGCCGAGGCACATCACCAGGTAGACCGGCATCGCGATCCGCACCGGCTGGCGCGACGGCATGCGTGCCATCGCCAGGCGGCCGATGACCTGCGCCGGGCCGATCAGCGCCGCCACCATCAGCTGCTCGCCGACCGGCAGGCCCTTTTCGTTGAGCATCGGAATCAGGTGCGCGCCCAGCAGCGAGGCCACCACCGCCAGCGCGGTGAAGGCCAGCACCACCGCCCAGAACACCGGATCGCGCAGCGCCAGCGTGGCGATGCCCGGGGAGCCGCCGCCCAGCGGCGCGACCGGCTGCACGCTGGCATAGGTCGGATGCGGCGTGAAGCGCAGCCGCGCATGCAGCGGCGCGCAGACCAGCAGGTTCAGCGCGGCGAAGATCAGCAGCGTGCCGCGCCAGCCGATATGCAACACCAGCCATTGCGCCAGCGGAATGAAGATGGTGCTGGCGAAGCCCGCCACCAGCGTCACGATGACGATCGACTTCTGGTAGCCGTCGCCATAGGCCTGGCGCAGCACGACGAAGGCCGGCTCGTACAGCGTGGTGGCCATCGCCAGGCCCAGCGGCACCCACATCAGCAGGAACAGCGTCGGGTTCGGCGCCCAGGCCCACAGCATCAGTCCCAATCCCGCCAGCACCGAGCCGGTGCCCATCACCCACCGCGCCGGCGCCCGATCGAGCAGCCGGCCGACGGCGAACGAGCACAGCGCCCAGACCAGCAGGCCAAGCGAATAACCGCCCGCCAGGAAGGGCTTGCCGTAGCCGAGCGTGCGGCTCATCGGCTCGATGAAGACGGTGAAGGCGAAGTACAGCGTGCCCCAGGAAATGGTTTCGGTCAGACCGAGTACCCAGGCTAGATGGCGGGGCGGTTCGGACCAGGGGGCGGATTGGGACTGTGGTTCGGCGGGGCCGGCGGCGTCGCTGTCGGCCGCCATGCCGGGGGCGGAGCCGGCGGTGTCGGGGCGGGGACCGGAAGAGAGGTCGGGTGTCGTCATGGCATGCGCCGGGAAGGCCGGCGCCGTGGCCGCCGATGCGATGCCGGCGGCGCATGGTTTGGGGGAAACCCGATTGTAGCGGCGGCTCGCCGCAGCGTGCGCGGGGCGTTGCGCGGCGGCATCGCGCGCTTACCTGGCTTTCGCGCTCTCCCCGAGACTTCGCGCCTTCCCCGGGCCTTCGCCCCTTCCCGGGCTTTCGCGCCTTCCCGGCGGCCTTCGCGCTTTCCCCGAGCCTTCGCGTCTGCTCCCTTCCGCGGCCCCTACACCCTGGCGTCGGGCGGTCCCTTCAGCTCGACCACATTCCCATCGGGATCGCGCAGATAGATCGACGGCCCCGTGCCTTCGGCGCCGTAGCGCGATTCGACCGGCCCCGCCTCGACGCCGTGCGCGCGCAGATGGGCGGCGATGGCCTGCGCATCGAAGGGCTCGACGCGCAGGCAGAAGTGGTCCAGATTGCGGCCTTCCGGACCCGGTCCCGCGCCGCCCGCCTTGCCGAGCGGGCCGTCGAGCGTGACCAGATCGATCAGGCTCGCGCCGGCGCGCAGCTGCGTCAGCCCCAGCTTCGGCTGCTCGCGCTCGAGCGTGCAGCCCAGCACGTCCACGTAGAAGCGCAGCAGCGCGGGCACGTCGGCGCTGCGCAGCACCAGATGATCGATACCCCGGATCGACAGCATGGCGTCGGCTTGGCGGCGTTACAGGCGCCGCCCGTCGAACGGGATGACCTTCAGCTTGTCCAGGTCGATCCCCTCCAGGCAGCGCGCATTGACGGCCGCCGTCGGCTGGCCCTTCGGATCGGTGGCTTCGCCGAACGGCCCGCAGCCGCACACCGGGCAGAAATGGTGGGCGATCTTCATGGTGTGGAAGCGGTAGGTCGAGTAGTCGGACTCGGGCGTCTTCAGGTGGAACCGGTCGCGCGGCACGAACCACAGCAGATGGCCGCGCCGCTGGCAGATCGAGCAATTGCACGACAGCACGGCCTCGATCTCGCCCTCGACCTCGAATGCAATGCGGCCGCAGTGGCAGCTGCCCTGGTATGGCATGGTGTTCTCCTCGGTTCGGTGAAAGGGTGCCGCCGGTGCTCCAGGGGGATGGCTTCGGCGCCTTGGCTTCGGCGGCTTCGCTTCGGCGACTTCGCTTCAGCGGGTCGGTTTCGGCGGGTTGGCTTCAGACTGGGGTTTGCTTCAGTATCCTGCCGGCGACTGTCGGTATCCTGACAGTGTAGCGGCATCAACCGGTGTCACAATGCCGCAATCCCCAGAGCGCATCAGCGCCGACCCCACCAGGAGACCACCATGAGCGAATCCCACCCCGCGCCGCGTGCGCGCTTCAGCCATATGGAACAGGGCACCCGCGAGGACTGGGCCGCGATCTCGGCCGAGTTCATGCCCTATGCCGCGGCGCTGCCGGACCGCGTGCTGGCCCATCTGCGGCTGCTCGACGGCGACTGCGGCGGCTTTCCGGTCGACCGGCTGACCCACAGCCTGCAGACCGCCACGCTGGCCCACCGCGACGGCCGCGACGAGGAATACGTGGTCTGCGCGCTGCTGCACGATATCGGCGACACGCTGGGCAGCTACAACCATCCCGACATCGCCGCGGCGATCCTGAAGCCCTTCGTCAGCGCCGAGAACTTGTGGATGGTGGAAAAGCACGGCGTATTCCAGGGCTCTTACTTCTTCCATCACCTGGGCCTGGACCGCAACCTGCGCGAGCAATTCCGTAGCCAGCCGGAGCTGTTCGAGCGTACCGCGGAGTTCTGCGCGAAGTACGACGCCGCGGCCTTCATGACCGACTACGACACGCTGCCGCTGTCGTTCTTCGAGCCGATGGTGCGGCGCGTGTTCGCGCAGCCGAAGAACTCGATGTATGTGAAGAAGGGCGAGGACAAGCTGGCGCAGGTGGAGTAGGGCGGCAAGCTGACTCGGAGAATCGGCGCCCCTCTCCCGCTGTGCGGGAGAGGGGCGCACATCGCAGGCGAGATCAGCCTTTCAAACTCACGCCGCCTGCTGCCCGGCCTGCGGATTCCTGAACTGCGCCAGCAGCGTCTGCCAGCGCGAGCGCGCCGCCTTCAGGTTGTTGGCCTTGACGTGGCCGAAGCCGCGGATGTCGTCCGGCAGATTGGCCAGCGCCACCGCGGTGCCGTGGTTGGCGGCATTGAGCCCCGCCACCAGTTCGTCGAGCAGCGCCCGGTATTCGCCGATCAGCGCGCGCTCGGTGCGGCGTTCCTCGGTCTTGCCGAACACGTCCAGCGGACCGCCGCGCAGCCCCTTCAGTCTCGCCAGCAGCTTGAAGATCGTCATCGTAGACGGGCCGAAGCGGCGCTTGATCAGGCGGCCCTGGTCGTCGTGCTTCGCGATCATCGGCGGCGCCAGCCAGAAGTTCAGCTGGTAGTCGCGGCCCGGCTCGCCCTCGAACTGGTTGCGCAGCTTGTCGAGGAAGACCGGATCGGTATAGAGCCGCGCGACCTCGTACTCGTCCTTGTAGGCCATCACCTTGGCGAGGTTGCGGGCTACCGCCTCGGTCAGCGGCAGCGGCTTGCCGCTGCCCACCAGCGCGCTCTCGGCCGCGCGCACGCGGTTGACCGCGTCGCGATAGGTCTGCGCATACGCGGCGTCCTGGTACGCGGTCAGGTGCTCGGCGCGATGGGCGATCAGCTTCTCCAGCAGCGCCCCCGACGAGGTCGGCAGCTTGACCACGTCGGCGCCCTCGGCGGTGCGCTTGAGCTCGCCGGTCAGCGACAGCACGTGCTCGGGGTCGTGGGCCATATGGCGGCCCCACTCGAACGCGGCCTTGTTCTTGTCGACCGACACGCCGTTCAGTTCGATCGCGCGCACCATCGCGTCCAGCGACAGCGGCACCCAGCCCTTCTGCCACGCATAGCCGAGCACCAGCGGGTTGGTGTAGATCGCGTCGCCGAGCAACGCCACCGCCAGCGCGCTGGCATTGATGAAGTCGCATTGCTCGCCGACCGCGTTGCGCACGTCCTGCTCGGCCGACAGCCCGGGGAACTGCCACTTCGGATTGCGGATGAACTCGGCGGTCGGGGTTTGCGCGGTATTGACGATCGCGCGCGTGCGGCCCGCCTGCGCCTTGGACAGGACCTCGTCGGTCGCCGACACGATCGCGTCGCAGCCGATCACCAGGTCGGCCTCGCCCATCGCGATGCGCGTGGCGTGGATATCCTCCGGCCGCGCGGCGATCTGCACGTGCGACAGCACCGCGCCGCCCTTCTGCGCCAGGCCCGCCATGTCGAGCACGGTGACACCCTTCTGCTCCAGGTGCGCCGCCATGCCGAGCAGGCCGCCGATGGTCACCACGCCGGTGCCGCCGACGCCGGTCACCAGCACGCCGTACGGCCGCTGCAGCGCGGGCAGCGCCGGCTGCGGCAGCGGCGGCAGGTTCGCCATCGACACGCCGTGCGCCTCGGGCTTGCGCAGCTGCGCGCCTTCGGCGGTCACGAAGCTGGGGCAGAAGCCGTTCAGGCAGGAGAAGTCCTTGTTGCAGGACGACTGGTTGATCTTGCGCTTGGTGCCGAGCTCGGTTTCCAGCGGCTCGACCGACAGGCAGTTGGACTTGACCGAGCAGTCGCCGCAGCCTTCGCACACCGTGTCGTTGATGAAGACGCGGCGCGCCGGATCGGGGAAGCTGCCGCGCTTGCGGCGGCGGCGCTTCTCGGTGGCGCAGGTCTGGTCGTAGATCAGGATGGTGCAGCCCGGCACCTCGCGCAGTTCGCGCTGGATGCGGTCCAGCTCGTCGCGATGGTGAACCGTGACGCCCTGCGGCAGCTTGATCGCGCCGCTGTACTTCTCGGGCTCGTCGGTGACGATGTCGATCCGCTTGGCGCCCTCGGCGGCGACCTGGAAGGCGATGTCCTGCACCGACAGCTGGCCGTCGACCGGCTGGCCGCCGGTCATCGCGACCGCATCGTTGTACAGGATCTTGTAGGTGATATTGACGCCGGCCGCGATCGACGCGCGGATGGCGAGCAGGCCCGAATGGAAGTAGGTGCCGTCGCCGAGGTTGGCGAACACGTGCTTGTCGCCGGCGAACGGCGCCTGCCCGATCCACGCCACGCCTTCGCCGCCCATCTGGCTGAAGGTGCTGGTGCTGCGGTCCATCCAGACCGTCATGTAGTGGCAGCCGATGCCGGCCAGCGCACGCGAACCCTCGGGCACGTTGGTCGAGGTGTTGTGCGGGCAGCCGGAGCAGAACCACGGCTTGCGCTCGGCGGCCACGCGCGGTGTGGCCACCGCGCGCTCCTTGGCCTCGATCACCGCGATGCGCGCGGCGATGCGGGCGCGCACGTCGCTGGGCAGGTCGAACTTGTCCAGGCGCGTGGCGATCGCCTTGGCGATGATCGCCGGCGACAGCTCGTAGTGCGCCGGCAGCAGCCAGTTGCTCTGCGGGATCGACCATTCGCCGCCGGCATTGTCCTTCTCGTCGAACTTGCCGTAGACCTTGGGCCGGACGTCGTCGCGCCAGTTGTACAGCTCTTCCTTCAGCGCGTACTCCATGATCTGGCGCTTTTCCTCGACCACCAGGATTTCCTGCAGGCCCTCGGCGAAGGCGCGCGCGCCCTGCGCTTCCAGCGGCCAGACGCAGCCGACCTTGTACAGCCGGATGCCGATGCGTTCGCAGGTCTCCTTGTCCAGGCCCAGGTCGGTCAGCGCCTGGCGCGTATCGAGGTAGGCCTTGCCGCCGGTCATGATGCCGAAGCGCGCGTGCGGCGAATCGATTTCGATGCGGTCGATGCGGTTGGCGCGCACATAGGCCAGCGCCGCGTACCACTTGTAGTCGAGCAGCCGCGCTTCCTGTTCCAGCGGCGGATCGGGCCAGCGGATATTGAGACCGCCCGGCGGCATCGCGAAGTCCTGCGGCAGCGCGATCTGCACGCGGTGCGGATCGAGTTCGACCGAAGCCGACGATTCGACCACGTCGGTGACGCACTTCATCGCCACCCACAGGCCCGAGTAGCGGCTCATGGCCCAGCCATGCAGCCCGTAGTCGAGATATTCCTGCACGTTGGCCGGGAACAGCACCGGCAGCCCGCAGGCCTTGAAGATGTGTTCGGACTGGTGCGCCAGGGTCGAGGACTTGGCCGAGTGGTCGTCGCCCGCGAGCACCAGCACGCCGCCGTGTTTCGACGAGCCGGCCGAGTTCGCATGCTTGAAGACGTCGCCCGTGCGGTCCACGCCCGGGCCCTTGCCGTACCACATGCCGAACACGCCGTCGTACTTAGCGCCCGGGTACATGTTGACCTGCTGCGAGCCCCACACCGCGGTCGCGGCCAGGTCCTCGTTCAGGCCCGGCTGGAACACGATGTTGTGGCCGGCCAGGTGCGACTTGGCCTTCCACAGCGCCTGGTCCAGCGCGCCGAGCGGCGAGCCGCGATAGCCCGAGATGAAGCCGGCGGTATTGAGGCCGGCGGCGCGGTCGCGTTCCTGCTGCAGCATCGGCAGACGAACCAGCGCCTGCGTGCCGCTGATGTAGATGCGGCCGCGTTCGAGCGTATATTTGTCGTCCAGGGTAACGTTTGCGAGCGCGCGACGGATGGCGTCGCTGACCGGGGCGGTCAGGGGGGCATTCATATGTGCTCCTCTTCGGGCATGTTGTCGGGATCGCCGACACACTTCAGTGGTGGGCAGCCGCGCAGGCCTCTTGTGAAGGCGGAAGCGACCGTGTCTCTGCCCGGCATGGTAGCACCGGCGGCGTTGACACGGCACCCTGCGGCGCAGCATCCCGGGCCCCTTCCGGCTCGGCGATTTCCCGAATGGACAAGCCCTGGCGTGTACACTGCACTGCATCCAAGCCCGGCAGCGGGCGGCGTCCAAGGGATGCCGCCCGGGCCGCGGTGGTGCAACCCCCCACTGCTGGAGCGAGCGCTCCCCAGGACAACCGATGAATACCAATCCCCGCCAGGGCACCGCGACCCTGGCCGTTCTGATCGACGCCGACAATGCCGCTCCCGGCATCGTCGAAGGCCTGCTGGCCGAAGTGGCCAAGTACGGCGTGGCCGCCGTCAAGCGCATCTATGGCGACTGGACCAAGCCCAATCTGGCGGGCTGGAAGGAATGCCTGCTGTCGCATTCGATCCAGCCGATCCAGCAGTTCCGCTATACGGTGGGCAAGAATGCCACCGACAGCGCGATGATCATCGACGCGATGGACCTGCTGTACTCCGGCCGTTTCGACGGCTTCTGCATTGTCTCCAGCGACAGCGATTTCACGCGGCTGGCCTCGCGCATCCGCGAGCAGGGCCTGACGGTCTATGGCTTCGGCGAACGCAAGACGCCCAAGCCCTTCGTCACCGCCTGCGACAAGTTCATCTACTCGGACCTGCTGCGCGGCGACGTCGGCAGCGACGAAACCGACGAGGCCAGCGCGCCGGCCCGCCGCCGCAGCGGCGGCGAGCTGCGGC
>Ga0065721_10005770_pt1 | contig 12118 bp, 14 predicted proteins | sample Mesricmetagenome_FD_59108 | JGI IMG/M metagenome (GOLD analysis project Ga0065721, IMG submission 59108) | Mesophilic microbial community from rice straw/compost enrichment Sample: eDNA_1 v2 (version 2) | ecosystem: Engineered > Solid waste > Grass > Composting > Bioreactor | place: USA: Davis... | reverse complement strand
GCTGGAGCCCGAGCCGCTTCAAGAGCTGAAGAAGTGGCTGGCCTATTACGAGCGATTCTGGAACAACAAGCTGGCCGCGCTCAAGCGGTTTGTCGAGGACGACGAGCCGGAGGCTCCGGCGGAACGGACAATCGTCGATACGTCCACGGGCAAGATGGATCTTTAAGTAAAAGATAGCTAAGTATGAGATGTCTGAAGGCACCCGAAGCCGACCATGCGCGGCCGCCGGGTGTTTTTATTTATGCCTTCAACGGCGTATGCCATCTATCCATCATGGGCAGTTTAAGACGGTATTTGCCATTCTAGAAGCTCCAGAGGAAACTGCCCATGAATAAGCAACATCCATCCTCACCATCGCGGGGGCGCTTCGATGGACAGACATGGCTGCTGCTCATCGTGAACGCGCTGTTCGCGACGGCCCACGCGCTGTCCGGCACTTTTCTCGGCGTCTACCTGTGGAAGTCCAGCGGCAACTTCGCGCTGCTCGGCTGTTTCGCGCTGATCAACCATATTTGCATGGCGCTGACTTTCTGGCTCGCGGGCCACGAAGTGAAGCAAGGCCGCAAGATGACGGTGCTGCGGCTCGGAATCGCCGCTTCCGCCGTGTTCTACTCGCTGGTGCTTCTGTTCGGTTCCGGAGCGATTCGCTATATCTGGCTGCTCGGAATCGTGCAGGGCCTGGCCGCCGGGCTGTTCTGGCTGGCGTTCAACACCCTTTACTTCGAAGTGACCGATGCCGACAACCGGGACCGGTTCAACGGATTCTCGGGAGTGACCGGCGCGCTGGCCGGCATGATCGCGCCTTGGTGCTCCGGCTTCGTGATCTCCCGAATGCAGGCGGAGAGCGGGTACCGTCTCATCTTTATGATCTCCCTGGGGATTTTTATCGCCGGAGTCGTCATCAGCTTTTTCCTGCGCAACCGGAAGACCGAGGGGAGCTACGAATGGCTTCTTGCGCCGAGGGTCCTTAGGCAGCCGCACAACCCGTGGAGGCGCGTCGTCCTTGCCTTGGCGTCCCAAGGGCTGCGGGAGAGCGTCTTCGGCCTTATGATCGGTCTGCTCATCTATATCCAGACGAAGAGCGAGATGCAGCTGGGCAACTTCACGCTGCTCACCTCCGGCATCAGCTTCGTCAGCTTCTACGTGGTGGGACGATGGCTGAAGCCGGCCTGGCGCGAAAAAGGATTGCTGGCGGGAGCGCTCGTCATGTCGGCGGTGGTGGCGCCCTTCTTCCTCGGCATTAAACTCGGCGTCATGCTGACGTTCGGAATCGGCATCGGGCTGTTCATGCCGTTCTATTCGATCCCGATGACGTCCTCGGTCTTCGATCTGATCGGCCGCAATGAAGACAGCGCGAAGCAGAGGGTCGAATATATCGTGATGCGCGAGCTTGCCCTGAATGCGGGGCGAATTCTCGGGATGCTTGCCTTCATCGTTACCGTCAGCCTAAGCAAGTCTCCGTCGACGCTTACCGCGTTCCTGTTCGTCATCGGCTGTTCTCCGCTCCTAAGCTGGTTCTTCATGAGGCCGCTTCTGGTTCGCCACGCATCCGGAAGAGCGTCCGCCGATCCGGAGCCGGCCTAGAAACCGTATTCATCTCCCCCTTCTCTCTGATACAATGGATAAGATTGGAGGGGGAGCTGCCCATGGGCACCTCGATTCAAGAACACCCTGAGGAGAGACGCAACCTGGAGCCGTCAACTTATTCGGAGCGACTCATCGCCAAGGTCTGCATGCTGGCCGGCAAAATCATGATGGAGAACGGAGCCGAAACCTACCGGGTCGAGGATACGATGACGCGCATCGCCGATTCGTTCGGGATGCCCCGTTCGCAGAGCTTCGTGACGCCGACGGGGATTATTTTCTCCATGGAAGGAATCGCGCCGGACACCCGGCTGACCCGAATCTCCGCGAGATCGACCGATCTGCGCAAAGTTACCGAAGTCAACGCGATATCGAGACGAATCAGCGCCGGCGAGCTTGCCCCCGAGAAGGCGCTGGAGCTGCTTCATGAGGTCGAGTCCTCCCGCGCGAGCATCGCCCCTTGGCTGCGGACGGTCGCGGCCGCGCTGAGCAGCGGATGCTTTCTCATCATGTACCAAGGACAATGGGGCGATTTTATCCCGGCGCTCGTGACGGGCGGACTTGGTTATCTGGCCGTGACGACGCTCGACCGGATCTTCTCGGTCAAGCTGTTCGCGGAGTTCATGGCTTCCGTCGTCGTAGGGATCCTGGCTTGCCTGTTCGTGGCGACCGGTCTGGGACGGGAGCTTAACACGCTGATCGTCGGATCCGTCATGCCGCTCGTGCCCGGCGTTCTGATCACGAACGCCGTTCGCGATCTTATGGCGGGGCATTATGTGTCCGGGCTGTCGAAGGGGGCGGAAGCCTTCCTCACCGCGCTTGCCATCGGCACGGGGATCGCCGTCGTGCTCTCCTTCTATAAAGGGGAGGGGCTCGGCTTATGATGATCGGGGAGCAGATCGCGACCAGCTTCATCGCTTCGGCCGGCTTCGCCATCCTGTTTAACGTTCCGGCGAAGAACATTCTCTATTGCGGAGTCGCCGGCATGATCAGTTGGATGACGTACCGCTTCCTGCTGGAGGGCGGCGTCGATCCGATCGCGGCCACGCTGGTCGCTTCCTTCGTCGTATCGGCGCTCAGCCAGATATTCGCCAGATCGTTCAAGACTCCCGTCATCGTCTTTCTGATCTCGGGAATCGTGCCGCTCGTGCCGGGGGGAGTGGCTTACGACGCGATGCGGAACGTCGTGCAGCACCAGTACGACATCGCGGTTCAGCTGGCTTTTCAGGCGTTTATGCTGTCGGGCTCCATCGCTTTCGGCATTATGTTCTCGGAAGTGTTCAACCAAGTAATTCGCAAGCTGAGAGCTCCGTAAGAGAGGCTTCTGCGATCTATAATCGGACAAGGGAGAGGAAAATGGCATGACAGTGGGGATATTGGCGCATTTGGCAGGAAGCCGTCCATACCGGGAGCTGGCGAAGGAGATTGCCGCTCGCGGGTTTCCGTACGTTCAATTGGCTCTGTCCAAGGCGATCACCGACGTGGATTTCTCGCTTGGGAGACTAAGCCCGGGACTTGGCAACGAAGTGGGAGGCGCGCTGGCGGACGAAGGCGTGCGAATCGCGGTGCTCGGCTGCTATGCCAGCTTGATCGAGCTGGACGATGAAATCTATCGGCACAATGTCGAGAGATTCAAAGAGCATCTTCGCAACGCCCGCCATTTCGGGGCTCCTACCGTCGCCACCGAGGTCGGGGTTCCTCCGGCGAAGGACCCGGCCCTGCTGGAGAAGCACTGGAACCGCCTGCATGCGGCGATGGACGAGCTGGTCGAGGAGGCGGAGCGCTGGGGAGTGACGATCGGGCTGGAGGCGGCGCAAAACCATCTGATCGATTCGCCGGAGACGATGGCGAGGACGATCGAGAGATATCCTTCTTCCTGCGTCGGAGTCGTGCTTGACCCTTGCAACATGCTGGGACGGCACAATATCGACCGCCAGGACGAGGTGATCCGCGAGGCGTTCCGCTTGCTGGGTCCTCGCATCGTCAGCGCTCACGCGAAGGATCTGAAGCGGGATGCGGACGGAGTGCCGCGCGAGACGGCGGCGGGAAGCGGGGAGCTCAACTACGGGCTTTTCCTCGATCTGCTGGAGAAGCAGAAGCCTCGCGGCTTCGTCACGCTGGAAGCGGTGACGGACGAGAACATGCAGGAAGCGGCAAGGTTTATCCGCGAAGGCAGGGCTGCGGTTCGCCGATAAAGCATTGAGGGGCTGTCCGATGGGGACAGCCCCTCAGGCTGTCGAGAAAGCGGCCTTATGGGGAGATGGAGCAAGTTGCGGACTCCCTATCCCTTATCCATTCGCTTCGGACTGTCGGTATATAAAAGCCGAAGCATCCGGAACAGGCTCAGGTTCAATCCATACGCCAACGCGTATACCGGGATGGAATAAAGATGCCGCCAACCCGAGAATTCAAATACATGGCAAAGTTCCGCTATCTCCTCCAGACCGGTTGTCAGCAAAGCCCAACCTCCAAGGTACAGCACGGCTTTGACGCCCATCGGTCTCCAGCGGTCGAACAAGTAGATAACCAAATATGCGGTCGGAGCGTACAGCATCACATAGATCAACAGATCGAAGAGCTCATAGTCCGGTCCGTCGTTGACTTGATATAAATCAAGCGGTTTGGTGGCGATCATAAAATCCACGAAGTTAGCGGTATACAGGTTGAACAGCCAAATGAAGATGCTTTGCGAGATAGGGAAGCGTTTGGGCAGAAAGAAGATCAGGGTATAGAGGAGGACGCTGGCAATGAGGATGAACCATTCGTTGACGTCGAACCGATGCGGTAAATTCATCGTAAATATCCTTCTTTGCGCAGCAGATTGCGATACAAATAAGCAAAGGCCAGCGCGACGACCAGCCTCGAACCTACGTCGGCCAACATCATCCCCTGATTCCACCCGACATTCGTCGTCAGCCCTAGCGCATGGAGGGCATACTTCGACCCCGACGCCAGAATGAACCACCAGGCTATCGCGATCGCCTTTTGGTATGCGCTTAGACCGGGATGAAACCAGCCGAACAGCGCCCATACGAATAAACCGGGAAGCAGGACGATTTCCGTTAGAATAATATTCGACATGATGATCAGATTTTTATCGTAATAAATCCGTTTCCAGAGCAGCGCGATGACATAAAACCAGTGCTCGGACACGGCTCCGAACATAAGCCAATCGACGATGATCTCGGCGGGATGCAGAACGGTACGGGCATAACGCAGTGAATACAGCAACAAAGCGCATATCAGGGTGACGGAGATCAGGATGGAGATCGGGTACAATCGCATATCAGTCCATTCTGCAAAACTTTGTGTTGGTATACTATGTAACAAATTGTCCCGTTTCATTCAGTGGCTATTGCATAAAGCGAAGCTTCGCGGATGCCAAGACGACAGCCGAGCAAAACATGAAAAACGGGGTTTCTCGACAATCTGAAGGGGCTGTCCCATATGGACAGCCCCTTCTAGTCGCTACAGCACGCGGCGCGCCGTAACGTAACGCTTGGAGTAGTTGGCGGAATTGATGTCGCTCACGAGCAGGCCGTTCCAGTGCGGGCCGATCGTGTTGTGGATGAACTTGCCGTTGCCGATGTAAATGCCGACATGGTTGATGGCTTTGGAAGAGCCGACGGTCAGGAAGATGAGGTCGCCCTTCTTCAGGTTGCTCTTCGAGACGTACTTGCCTTGGAGGCCTTGCTTCTTGGAGCTCCATGGAAGGCTGACTCCGTACTTGCCGAACACGTACTTCGTGAACGAGGAGCAGTCGAAGATCAGTTTGCTCGGATTGTTGACGTTGAATTTATAAGTGACCTTCCCGCGAAGGGATTGGGCTAACGCGATGATCTTGTCCGCTTTCTGGCTAGCCGTCAAAGCGGAAGTCGAAACGGCGGTTGCCGATACTGTCTTGGTTGCGGCGGAAGCTTGGTGGACTCCCGTTCCGGCAAGTCCGGAACCCGCGAATACCGCGAGGCAGGCAAAGGCGACGATCGTTTTCTTTAATGCGTTAGGTTTATTCATGCAGTCCTCCTGGTGAAGTTAGATTTCGTTGACATCCAGGAGTATAGCATGGGGCTTGTCCCGATATTGCGACTATGAGCCTATCTTAATTTTGCTAAATTTAGGACTACAGACTCACTTCAGGGTATTTACACCTCCGGATAATGGGCCCGAATGAACTCGTCGCGGCCGGATTTCTCCCTATCTTCCTTGTAATGCTTAGGATTCTTCTTATGATAATCCTGGTGGTACTCCTCCGCCGGATAGAAGACGCTTGCGGGTTCGACCGCGGTCACGATGGGCTTGTCGAACCGGCCGCTCCGGCCGAGCTGCCGCAAGTATTCTTCGGCCAGCTCTTTTTGCTTCTCGTTATGATAGAAGATCGCGGTCCGGTATTGGGAGCCCCGATCGTGGAATTGTCCGTCCGGATCGGTCGGATCGATCTGGACTCCGTACAGCTCCAGAAGCCGCTCGTAAGGGAACGTCTCCGGATCGAAGTCGATCTGTACGACCTCCGCGTGGCCCGTCGTTCCCGTCTTGACCTGCTCGTACGTCGGATTCGGGACGGTTCCGCCCATATAGCCGGACACGATGCCTCCGATGCCGGGCAATTCCTCGAACGGGGTGACCATGCACCAGAAGCAGCCTCCCGCGAACGTCGCCTTTTCCATAACAAAACCCCCTATTAAACTTAATATCTATGAAACAAATTATCCTTAATATTTGTTTGTGTCCAGTAAACTTCCGTCGACAAAAGAGGTGGTTGTGGATTTTTATGGTGCGAGTTATATTAAAATTGTTAACTTGGCATAAAAATCTAAAAATTCCATGACAGTATTTAGGAGCCTATGTTATATTGTTTTACATTAAATCTTAAAAAAGAAAAGTGGAGGGGTTTACAAATGTTCAGCAAATTGTCCAAGTGGGCAGTACCCGCCGTCGCGTTGCTTATGCTCGCAACCGCATGCGGCAACAACAACAATAATAATGCGTCCCAAGGTTCTTCGGAAGCTCCGTCCAGCAGCCCGGCGGCGACGGAATCCGCATCGCCGAGCCCGAGCGAGAGCGCGAGCCCGGAAGCGACCGGCTACGTTCCGGAGAAGCTGACCGTACAATTCGTTCCTTCCCAGAACGCGGACACGCTCGAAGCGAAGGCTAAACCGCTGGAAGAGCTCCTTAGCGCGCGTATCGGCATTCCTGTCGAAGTCAGCGTATCGACCGACTATAACACGATTATCGAAGCCATGGCTTCCAAGAAGGTAGACGTAGGCTTCCTGCCTCCGACGGCTTACGTTCTTGCCAAGGAGAAGGGCGCCGCCGAGGTTATCCTGCAAGCTCAACGCTTCGGCGTCGACGACGCTACCGGCGCTCCGACGGAGGAACTGGTCGACGGCTACAAGTCGATGATCATCGTCAAGAAGGATTCCCCGATCCAGAAGGTAGAAGACCTGAAGGGCAAGAAAATCGCTTATCAGAACGTGACTTCCTCCGCAGGCTTCGTATGGCCGGCCGCCACCCTGATGGAAGCGGGCCTGGATCCGCTGAAGGACGTCGAGCCGATCACGGTCAAGGGTCACGACCAAGGCGTTCTCGCCGTGCTGAACGGCGACACGGACGCGGCCGCTATCTTCCAAGACGCTCGCAACACGGTAGCGAAGGATTACCCGACGGTATTCGAAGATACCCGCGTTCTGGCGTTCACGGACTTCATTCCTAACGACACGATCTCCGTTCGTTCCGACATGAACGCGGAATGGATCAAGAAGCTGCAGGATGCGTTCATCGATATCGGCAAGAGCGAAGACGGACATGCGATCATCAAGGACATTTACACGCATGAAGGCTATGTCGTCTCCGACGACAGCAAGTTCGAAATCGTTCGCGAATACGGCGAGAAGGTCAAGACGGAGTAATCCGCTGCCCTCATTGCCCGATTACGCCACACAGCGCATTTCCGCTTCGCGGCGCGAAGCGACCTGAATAGAACAGCCAGCCGAATGATTCGTTATTCGCTGGCTGTGCTTTTTATTAACTACGCCAAAGGACGGATGGACCGTGATCGAACTCCGCAACGTATCCAAGACTTACCCTAACGGGACCAAAGGTCTTAACCAGATCAACCTGACGATAGGCAAGGGAGAATTCGTCGTCATCGTCGGCCTGTCCGGCGCGGGCAAATCCACCATGCTTCGTTCCATCAACCGCCTTCACGAGATCACCGACGGAGAAATCCTGATCGAAGGCAAGTCGATTACCAAGGCGACCGGAGCCGGTCTCCGCCGCATTCGCAGAGATATCGGAATGGTGTTCCAAAGCTTCAATCTCGTCAAGCGTTCCTCGGTCATGCGCAACGTGCTGGCCGGACGAGTGGGGTATCACTCTACCCTGAGGACGGTGCTCGGCTTGTTCCCTAAAGAGGATATCAACCTGGCTCTGAACGCGTTGGAGCGGGTTAACATATTGGAGAAAGCGTATATCAGGGCGGACCAGCTGTCCGGCGGCCAGCAGCAGCGGGTCGCGATCGCGCGCGTTCTGGCCCAGGAAGCGAAGATCATTCTGGCGGACGAACCGGTCGCCTCGCTGGATCCGCTCACGACGAAGCAGGTCATGGACGACCTGAAGAAAATCAATCAAGAGCTCGGCATCACGACGATCGTCAACCTTCACTATATCGACCTGGCGCGGGAGTACGCCACCCGCATCATCGGCCTGCGCGCGGGCGAGGTCGTGTTCGACGGTCCGGTCGCGGAGGCGACGGACGAGGTGTTCGCCGAAATATACGGCCGTCCGATCAAGAAGGACGAGCTGCTCGGAGAGGCTGCGCTATGAACGGCACGGGAACCAACGGATTAAGCCGTTTGCCGAAGAAGCCGAGCCGAATCAAGCACTACTTGACCTTCATTATCGTCCTGTGGATGGTATGGGGCAGCGCCGTTCAGACGGATTCCACCTTCAAGGAGCTCTTCACCGGCCTTCCGGAGATGTGGAAGCTGATCGAAGAGATGTTCCCGCCGAACTGGCAATACTTCGATAACATCGTTCCCGCCATGCTGGAGACGATCCGGATGGCCATCGCGGGTACGACCTTTGGAGCCATCATCGCCATTCCGTTCGCCGTCATCTCCGCGAGCAACATCGTGAAGACGCCTTGGATCATCTATCCGGCGCGGTTTATTTTGAACCTGATCCGCACGATTCCGGACCTGCTGCTGGCCGCCCTCTTCGTCGCGATCTTCGGCCTGGGGCTCGTGCCCGGCATTCTGGCGCTCGCGGTGTTCTCCGTGGGGCTGATAGCAAAGCTGACCTACGAGGCCGCGGAGACGATCGATCCGGGTCCGCTGGAGGCGATGACGTCCGTCGGCGCGAACAAGATTCAATGGATCGTGTTCGGGGTCGTTCCGCAAGTGGCGGCTCACTACGTGTCCTACGTGCTTTATACGTTCGAGATCAATGTCCGCGCGGCGGCGGTGCTCGGTCTGGTCGGCGCCGGCGGGATCGGCCTTTATTACGAGAAGACGCTGGGCTTCCTCGAATACGACAAGACGAACAGCATCATCCTGTTTACGCTCGCGGTCGTTCTCGTTATCGATTTTATCAGCACTAAGCTAAGGGAGAAGCTGCTATGAAGAGGCGCATCTGGCTTAGGTGGACGATCGTTGTCGCCCTTGTTCTTATTTATGTTTGGACGTTCGCGGGAATCGAATTTAACGGAATCAAACCGACCGCGGGGAAAATCACCCGTTCCATCTTCGAAGGGATTTTCTCGCCGGATTGGGATTACGTTTATTTGCCCGATGGGGAGGATCTGCTGAGAGGCCTGCTGGAGACGCTTCAGATCTCGATCCTGGGCTCCGTCATCTCCGCTATCGTCTGTATTCCGTTCGCCTTCTGGTCGGCTTCGCGCAGGGGCAAATCCAAAGCCGCGTCCGGGTCGGGCAAATTCGTTCTCAGCTTTATCCGCACGTTCCCGGAGCTCGTCATGGCGATCCTGTTCACGAAGGCCGTCGGTCCCGGCTCGTTCGCCGGCGCCCTCGCTCTGGGCTTGCACTCGATCGGGATGCTGGGCAAGCTCTTCGCCGAGGAGGTCGAGAACATGGATTCCGGGCCGACGGAAGCGTTGATCGCGACGGGGGCCAATCGGCTCCAGGTTCTCTGGTTCGCGGTCATCCCTCAGGTTCTTCCCGGGTTCCTGTCGTATTCCTTGTATCGGTTCGAGATCAATGTCCGATCGGCCACCATCCTCGGCTTCGTCGGGGCGGGAGGCATCGGCACTCCTCTTATCTTTGCGTTGAGCTCCCGCAGCTGGGATCGCGTCGGCATTATTCTTCTCGGCATCATCGTCATGGTCACGATCATCGACCTGATCTCGGGTTATCTTCGCAGGAAATTGGCCTGATTCGAGTTTTGATATTCAAGATAGAGAGGTTATCCGATGCGGCGGCAGCCGCATCGGATAACCTCTCTGCATGCAGCGGCTTAGTATCGAGTTCGAACCGGGGGAAATAGTAAAAAGAAACGAGAGAAGACGCGAAGGTGGAAGGATGCGCCATAAATTTTTTTTCCAAATAGACAGTCCTTGAGTGAAATGTGCAAGAAATCACAAAATTAAAGGCTCAAGACCGTATTTTACGGAGAAATACCCTTCATGTTTGGATTAAATGGGTGTAGAATAGACAGGAAAGGTTTAGTTTCGACCTGCTTATGCGGACGAGCTGGAACGATAACGGGCATGATGCTGACGTCTTTTATGTGAAGACCTTCTAGCGGTTTTTATGTGAAAAATGTTACAATGTATCCTGACGCGGTGTCGTGATGATTCGCTGCCTTCGCGGGCCGAACAACGGAACCGATTAGGATATTCACGCAAAGGAGGATGCAACTGCATGTCACAAGTGTCGCAAGAGACCATTGCAGCTGAGAAGCCACAGATCGACGTTCTCGATCAACTGATGAAGCCTGAAGTTCAGGAATCCCTTACCGTCCTGGTGGAGAACCTGCCCAAGCTGGCGGAGATGGTGACGTTCCTGACGAAGGCGTACGATTTCGCTCAGAACGTTGCAACGGACAAGGTGCTGATCAACGATTTCGCGAACGGAATTGGGGAAGTCGTTAAGCCAGTCGTGGAGAAGACGAAGGGCATCGCGGCCGCGGCTATCGAAGCCGGAGACCGCGCTCAAGCCGATACGGCGACGGTCGGCCTGTTCGGCCTGCTCAAGCTTCTGAAGGACCCGCAGCTGCAGAAGACGCTTCGTTTCACTCAAGCGTTCCTGACGGTGCTGGGCGAGAAACAGCAAGCTAAATAACGATTCGCGAAGAACGGAGGATGGAAAATGTCTAAACATATTCTAATTCTGGGCGGCGGATACGGCGGCTTGCTGTCCGCGCTGACGGCTCGCAAGCACCTGAACGCCAACGAAGCCCAGATTACGTTGATTAACCGTTACCCGACGCACCAAATCATTACGGAGCTTCACCGTCTGGCCGGCGGCACGATTAAGGAAGGCGCGGTAGCTCTTCCTCTGAACAAGCTGCTGAAGGGCAAGAACGTAAACCTGGTCGTCGATACGGTATCGGAGATCAAGCCTGACGACAAGAAGGTCCTTACGACCAGCGGCACTTCCTATACCTACGATGCGCTCGTAGTNGCGCTGGGCAGCGAGACGGCGTTCTTCGGNATTCCGGGACTGCAAGAGAACAGCTTCACGCTGAAGTCCGCNGAAGAAGCCAACCGCATTCGCACCCACGTGCTCGCTCGCCTNGACGCTTACAAGCAATCCGGCGACAAGAAGGACGCGACGATCGTCGTCGGCGGCGGCGGCCTGACGGGCATCGAGCTCGTCGGCGAATTCGTCGACAAGCTTCCCGAGATCTGCAAGGAGAAGGGCATCGACTTCGACGACATCAAGCTGTATGTCGTCGAAGCGGGTCCGAACATTCTTCCGATCTTCCCGCAAGAGCTCATCGACCGCGCGGTAGCTTCCCTCGAGAAGCGCGGCGTCGAAGTCATCACGGGCGTTGCGATTACGGAAGCGACGAAGGACACGGTTGCCCTCAAGGACGGCCGCGTGCTCGAGTCCAACACGATCATCTGGACCGGCGGCGTTCAAGGCCACCCTGTCGTCGCGAACTCCGGCATCGAAGTCAACCGCGGACGCGCTTCCGTGACGGACTTCCTGCAATCGACTTCGCATCCGGAAGTGTTCCTCGCGGGCGACTGCGCGGTCGTCATTCCGGGCGAAGGCGCTCGTCCTTATCCGCCGACCGCTCAATTGGCTTGGCAGATGGGCGAGACGGTCGGCGCTAACCTGGCTGTCTTCTTCAAGGGCGGCAAGATGGAGAAGTTCGAGCCTGTCTTCTCCGGCACGCTCGGAAGCCTGGGACGCAAGGACGCGGTCGGCACGATCGGCGGCAACGGCACCCGTCTGAAGGGTACTGCCGCAACGCTGATGAAGGAAGCGAGCAACATCCGTTACCTGTCCCACATCCACGGCCTGTTCGCTCTGACTCACTGATTATCCGAATTATAAGCAATCAAGGAAGA
>Ga0065721_10006490_pt1 | contig 12119 bp, 9 predicted proteins | sample Mesricmetagenome_FD_59108 | JGI IMG/M metagenome (GOLD analysis project Ga0065721, IMG submission 59108) | Mesophilic microbial community from rice straw/compost enrichment Sample: eDNA_1 v2 (version 2) | ecosystem: Engineered > Solid waste > Grass > Composting > Bioreactor | place: USA: Davis... | reverse complement strand
CCTGCCGCGGGTTCTGGCCGCTGCGACCGTGGGCGCGGGGCTGGCGCTTTGCGGTGCCGTGATGCAGGCACTGACCCGCAACCCGCTGGCCGATCCCTATCTGCTGGGCCTGTCCTCGGGCGCCTCGCTGGGCGCCGTCGCATTCCTGCTGGCAGGAGCCGCCCTGCTGATGCCGCTCGGCGCCTTTCTGGGGGCCGGCGCCGCCATGGCCCTGACACTGCTGGTCACCCAATTGCTGGGCGGCGCCACGCCGACCCGGGCCATCCTGGCGGGCATTTCCATATCGGCGCTGGCCGCGGCAGCGACTTCGTTCCTCATCTTCTGGTCGGCTACCGGCGATTCCTATCGGGAAATCCTGAGCTGGCTCATGGGCTCACTGAGCGGCGTCATCTGGCCCGAGGCGCTTCTGGTGCTGGCGACCCTGATGGCCGCCGGTCTGCCGGTGCTGCTGTCGGGCCGCTCGCTCGATGCCTTCGCCTTCGGCGACACCGCCGCCGCGACGCTGGGCGTCGATGTGGCGCGGCTTCGCTGGTGGCTGCTGGGCGGCACGGCCCTGCTCACCGGCGTGCTGGTCTCCATCGGCGGCGCCATCGGCTTTGTCGGCCTCATCGTGCCGCATGTCGCCCGACTGGTGACCGGCTCACGCCATCGCGTGCTGTTGCCGGTCGCCATGCTGCTGGGTGCCAGCTTCATGGTCTGGACCGACACGGCGGCGCGCAGCCTGTTCGAGCCGCGCGAATTGCCCGTGGGCATCATTACCGCCCTGCTCGGCGCCCCGATCTTCCTGCTCGTCCTGTTGCGCTACAGGCGGATCACATGAGCCCGGGTCTTGTCGCCAACGGTGTCGCCGTGGAATTGGGTGGTCAATCCATCCTCGATGGCATCGACATGGCAGCGCCCATCGGCCAGGTCACCGGGCTGATCGGCCCCAACGGTGCCGGAAAATCCACGCTGCTGCGGGCCATTCTCGATCTCGTGCCAGCCACAGGCTCAGTGAGCTTCGACGGCACGGATCTTTTCGCCCTGCCCCGGCGGGCCCGAGCGCAATTCACCGCCTTCGTCGAACAGAGCAGCGATACCGATGCGCGGCTGACCGCCCGCGAAGTGGTGCTGCTGGGCCGCATCCCCTTCCAGTCCATCTGGCGGGTAGCGCCCTCCTCCACAGACCTGGCGCGGGCCGAGGCGGCATTGGCAGCCGTCGACATGACCACCTTTGCCGATCGGCTCTATCATACGCTATCCGGCGGCGAGCAGCAGCGCATCCAGATCGCCCGTGCCCTGGCGCAACAGCCCCGGCTGCTGCTGCTCGACGAGCCCACCAGCCATCTCGATGTCCATGCGCAGCTCGCCATGCTCGATCTGCTGCGCCGGCATGCCCGCAAGGGCGCCGCCGTGCTGCTGGCGCTGCACGATCTCAACCTGGCGGCCGGCTTCTGCGACTCGCTGGTCGTGCTGCATTCCGGGCGGGTTGCCGCTGCCGGGGCGCCTAGCGACGTGCTGACCCCTGCCCTCCTCCGCCAGGTCTATGGGGTCGACGCCACCATATTGCGCCATCCCGCCGATGGCCGACCGCTCATCGCCTACGACCTGCCCGGCTAAATCGATTGCCGCAACGCGATTGCGATTGACATTCCCGCGGCGGCAAACCAAAAATTTGATCGACTGGTCAAATTTCGGATCGGCGGCATTGGGAGGCGCGCATGGAATTCGGCATCACCTTCAAGGGCTTTATCGAAGCCGAACGGGCACGCTATCTGGTGCGCGCCGCCGAATATGCCGGGTTCAGCTATTGCTGGTTCTATGACAGTCACATCCTCTGGCGCGATTGCTACGCCGCCATAGCCATGTGCATGGAACACACGACCAATATGCGCTTCGGCCCGCTGGTGACCAATCCCGATGTGCGCGACTGGTCGGTCGCCGCCTCGATCTTCGGCTCGCTCTCCAAGCAGAGCGGCGGCCGTTTCGACCTGGCCGTCGGCCGCGGCGACTCTTCCATGCGCGTCATGGGCAAGAAGCCGGCGACGCTGGCCCGCGTAGCCGAATTCATCGCCAAGACGCAGGCCATGGTGCGTGGCGAGGAAGTGACCTATGGCGAAATCCCCGCTGCGGTGAAATTTCCCTGGGCAGTCGGCCACGAAATGCCGAGCTGGATCGCCGCCTATGGCCCGCTGGCGCTCAAGACGGCCGGCGAGCATGCGGACGGTGTCGTGCTGCAACTGGCCGATCCGGGGCTTTGCAAATGGTTCACCGACCAGTGCATCGCCGCCGGCAAGGCTGCGGGCAAGGACATGAGCAAGTTCCGCTCCATGGCTGCCGCGCCCGCCTATTTCGGCGACAAGGCCCGCGCCATCGAAGCGACCAAGTGGTTCCCGGCCATGGTGGGCAACCACGTCGCCGACATCGTCGAGAAATACGGCGCCGACAGCGACCAGATTCCCAAGAGCCTGACCAGCTATATCGAAAAGCGCCGCGGCTACGACTATTCCAAGCACGGGCAGTCGGATAACCCGTTCCTCGATTTCATCACGCCCGACGTGGTGGAGAATTTCTGCGTGCTGGGCGAGCCCGAAGACCACATCGCCAAGATGCACGCCCTCAAGGAGGCGGGCGTAACGCAGTTCAACATCTATCTCGATAGCGGCGACGAGGAAGAAATCATCGCCAATTACGGCCGCCACGTCATCCCGGCATTCCGATAGGACCAGTCCTAGGCGTCGGAACTCTCGATCCGGCCATTGAAGCGTTCGAGGAATGCCGTCTTGTGCCGCGGCTCCACCCGCACGACGAAGCCCGAGCCCTGCTCGGTCGGTTCGTCACGGGAGACGATTTCCGTGTGCGAGTGGAGCCAGCCGATATCCGAGCCGGCCGCATGCGGCACATGCACGTGATAGGTCCGGCTTTTCTCGCCCAGCGCCTTTTCGATGGCGAGCTTGAGCGCATCGAGCCCCTGCCCTGTCTTCGCCGAGGCCGGTACCACATCAGCCACCTTGCCGGCCGGCGTGATGCCCACCAGCGCGTCCTCGGCAACCAGGTCGATCTTGTTCCACACTTCGATAACAGGTGTCGTCTCGGGTGAAACGCCCAGCTCCGCCAGCACCTTCAGCACGTCATGCGCCTGCGCCAGGTGGTCAGGGTTGGCAATATCCCGCGCATGCAGGATCACATCGGCGTCCAGCACCTCTTCCAGCGTCGCGCGGAAGGCGGCCACCAGGTCCGTCGGCAGGTCGGCGACAAAACCCACCGTGTCGCTCAGCATCACCTCGCGCCCATGCGGCAGGGCCAGCTTCCGCACTGTCGTATCCAGCGTGGCAAACAGCAGGTCCTTGGCGAACACTTCCGACCCGGTCAGGGCATTGAACAGGCTGGACTTGCCGGCATTGGTATAACCGACCAGCGCCACGATCGGCGTGCCTTCGCGCTGCTGCCGCTGTTGCGCGCGGGTCTTCTTCACCTTCTCCAGCCGGTCTTCCAGCAGCACGATGCGATCGGTGATCTGACGCCGGTCGCTTTCGATCTGCGTTTCGCCCGGGCCACCCATGAAGCCGGTGCCGCCACTGCCGCGCTGCCGCTCCAGGTGCGTCCAGGAACGGACCAGCCGTCCTTTCTGGTAATTGAGATGGGCCAGTTCCACCTGCAACACGCCTTCGCGCGTGGCGGCGCGTTCGCCGAAGATTTCGAGGATCAACGCCGTCCGGTCGAGCACCTTGGCGCCCGTCTCGGTTTCGAGATTGCGCTGCTGGATGGCCGTCAGCGCAGCGTCGACCAGCAGCAGGTCGATCTTGTCCGCCTTGACCCGCGCCGCCAGCGCCTCGGTGTGGCCGCCGCCGATAAAGGTCGCCGGCTTGATCTCGCGGACCTTGAAGACCTCGGAAAACACCACGTCGAGCCGGATCGCCCCCGCCAGCCCTTCGAACTCGGCCTTGCGGGCCTCGATCGAATGACGCGACAAGGCACCCCGCACGTCGGGCACGACGAGGCCCGCGCGCGTCGGTTGCGCACGTTGATCGATAAACGCCTGCGGGCCGCCCCGCTGGGCGGCCTCGTCGTCGTCAAATTCCGTCATAAAGCCTATCAGTCGCTGTCGTGGTTCTGTTCGGGATCAAACAACTGGATCGGCGCACCCGGCATGATGGTCGAGATGGCATGCTTATAGACCAGTTGTGACTGCGCATCGCGGCGCAGCAGCAGGCAGAAATTGTCGAACCAGGTGATCACGCCCTGCAATTTTACACCGTTCACGAGAAAGATCGTGACCGGCACCTTCTGCTTGCGAACGTGGTTGAGAAAGGAATCCTGGAGATTTTGTTGTTTTTCGTTCGCCATAGAGGCCTCTTTTCGCGGCATTGCTTGTCGCTGTTGTCGTTGCAACTACCTGCCAGTCCGGCATTGGGACTGCCGCCCAGTCCCTGCCGCGGATGAATTCACCACACATCGAACACTATGGCACAGATCATTTTTCATGCCTACCGCGCCAATTGCATGGCATGTGGGAATTTTCAGTGCATTTTCAAAGACCGAGTGACTTGATCTTGCGGTGCAGCGCGCTGCGCTCCATGCCGACGAATTCGGCGGTCTTGGAAATATTGCCGCCGAACCGCTCGATCTGCGCCAGCAGGTACTGCCGCTCGAACACTTCGCGGGCGTCGCGCAGCGGCAGGCTCATCAGGTGGGCAGAGGCATCGGTATCACCCACTGTGGGCAGCACTTCGCCGATATCCGATGGCAGCATGGCTGCGGTGATAACGCCATCCTCGGGCTGCTGGTCCTTCATCAGGATCAGCAGGCGCTCGATGGAATTGCGCAATTGCCGCGCATTGCCTGGCCATTCCTGCGCCTGCAGCACGGCAATGGCGTCGTCTCCGACCGTCATGCGCTGCAGGTTGTGCATGCGGCATACCTGCTCGATGAACACCGAGACCAGCGGCGGCACATCCTCACGGCGCTCCTTGAGCGGCGTCAGCGGCAACGGCACGATGGAAAGCCGGTGGAACAGGTCCGAGCGGAATTCTCCGGCTTCGATCTGCGCCGCTACGTTCTGCGAACTCGACGAGATGATGCGTACGTCGATCGGCACCGCCTGCGTGCCGCCGACGCGGTTGAAGCGGTTTTCCACCAGCGTGCGCAACAGCGCCGCCTGCGTCGCCGCCGGCAGCGTCGTCACCTCCGAGAGGTAAAGCGTGCCACCATGGGCCTTTTCCAGCGCGCCAACCTCGACCTTGAGGATGCCGGTCTTCTCCCGCGCCTCGCGGCCAAACAGTACGACCGGCACTTCCTCGGGGGCATAAAGCGAGGCGTTGATCTCGACGAACGGCGCCTCGGCGCGCGGGCTGCGCTGGTGGATCAGCCGGGCCACGAGCCCCTTCCCCGCCCCCGATGGGCCGGAAATGAAGATGCGCGAATTGGTCGGCGCCGATTTCTCGATAATGCCGCGGACCTGCTGCAAGGCCGGCGACGTGCCCACCATGTCGGCGCTCTTGGCGGCCGACCGCTCCTTGAGTTCGGCCACTTCGCTGCGCAGGCGCGTGGCTTCCATGGCCCGCTGGGTGATATGCAGCAGCCGGTCGATCTTGAACGGCTTCTCGATATAGTCATAGGCGCCGCGGCGGATGGCCGAGACGGCCGTTTCCACATTGCCATGTCCCGAGATCATTACGACAGGCATGTCCGGGTGCTGGCTCTGGAACACATCCAGCAGTTGCAGCCCGTCGAGCCGCGACCCCTGCATCCAAATATCGAGGAAGACCAGGCTCGGCCGCCGCCTTGCGATCTCGTTGAGTCCGCTGTCGGCATCATGCGCCTGCCGCGTTTCAAACCCCTCGTCCTCCAGGATGCCAGCGATCAGGTCGCGGATGTCGTCTTCGTCGTCAATGATGAGAATATCAAGTGCCATTACTTATGAACTACCGCTGGAATAAGCGGCTCCTCCTGTTGGGCAGATGCGGGTTCCGAATGCGCGGAACCGTCCGCCTCTGAAGATTTGCTTGGAGATTGCAGGGGAAGCGTGAAGGTCACGCAAGCGCCGACCCTGCCGGTCGGATCGGGCTCGGCATCGACCAGTTCGACGATGCCACCATGCTGTTCGATGATCCTGGCGACAATCGCCAGGCCCAGCCCGGTGCCCTTCTCGCGTGTCGTCATATAGGGCTCGAGCAGCCGCTGGCGATTATCCTTCGGCCAGCCCTTGCCATTGTCGGAAACGGCGATGCGCGCATGGCTTCCTTCCACCTGTGCTTCGACCGTGATGGTCGGCTTCCATTCTGAAGACATTTCAACATTTTCAAATGCTTCCACCGCATTCTTGATAAGATTGGTGAGCGTCTGCGCGATGAGCCGGCTGTCGAACCAGGCATAGATCGGCTCTTCCGGCAGGATGGTGGTGATGGTGATTTCGGGCAGCCGCACGCTTTCGAGGAACACCGCCTGCCGCACCGTGTCGCTGAGATCGGTGCGCTCCGGCGCCGCCTCGGGCATGCGGGCAAAGGCCGAGAACTCATCGACCATGCGTCCGATATCGCCCACCTGCCGCACGATGGTGTTGATGCATTTATCGAAAACCTCGCGGTCGTCCTCGAGCTTGCTGCCATAGCGCCGACGCAGCCGTTCCGCCGAGAGCTGGATGGGTGTCAGCGGATTCTTGATCTCATGCGCGATGCGGCGCGCCACATCGGCCCAGGCGCTGGTGCGCTGGGCGGATTCGAGGTCGGTAATGTCGTCGAAGGTCAGCACATAGCCCTTGGATTCGGTGATCGAGCCTTCCCGCGTGAGCTGCACCTGGTAGGTGCGGCGGTCGGTTTCGTTGCCGAGCTGGATCTGGTCGCGCACCTGCCCGCGCCGGGCCGAGCGGGCCCGCTCCAGCGTCGGGGCCAGTTGCGGCATGACCTTCTCGATCGGCTCGCCCATCAGGTCGATTTCGTCGCGATCGAGCATTTCGCAGGCGCGCGCATTGACCAGCGTCACCGCGCCGAACGGATCAAGGCCGATAATACCGGCCGACACGCCTTCCACCACGGCTTCGGTGAACTGCCGGCGCTTCTCGTTCATCTCGCTGGCCGTCAGCAGCGCCTCGCGCTGGCTCTTGAGCTGCTCGGTCATGCGGTTGAAGCCGTTGGAGAGGTCGCGCAGGTCGCCCCGGCCTTCCTGCACCGGCACCTGTACGTCGAGGTCTCCGCGGCTGACGCGGTTCGAGGCAATCATCAGGTTCCGGATCGGGTCGACGAAGCGATTGGCCAGCGCGATGCCGATCCACAAGGCCGCCAGCAGCAGCACGACGGCAAGACCGACATACATGATGGTGAACGTGATCTGGAACACCAGCCGGTTGGAGGCATATTCGCGGTATTCAGTGATGTTCTCATCGGTGAGCTGCATATATTCGAGCACCTCGGCCTCCACAGGCCGGGCCACGAACAGGTAGGTATCCTCGTATCCGCGCAGCTTGATGACGGAACCGACAAGGTTGATCCGGCCCGGCGCAATGGCGGCCGGTATGCCCTCCACCAGCCCCTCGGTAATGCCCTCGGGCAACTGCGGATAGGCGCCCTGTACGGCGATCTGCGCCCGCATCAGCGTATCGCCATTGGCATTGACCAGCGAGGTGAAGGGCAGCGACCGCGTCACGGCCAAAGCCGTCAGGATGCGCTGGAATCGCTCCGGATCTTCATCGAACGTGGCATGGGCCTGCTCCAGTTCCTCGGCCACCCAGATGACGTCATCCCGCAGCACCTGCGCATGTTCGAGCATGTAGGAACGGGCCACCAGCCGGGAACTTTCCACCATGGCCCTGGTACGCTCGGAGAACCACTGGTCCAACCCCTGATTGAGGGCGATGGTGGCCACCACCGCCACGATGAAGGCCGGGATGGCCGCCACGAGCGCGAACATGGTCACCATGCGAATCTGCAATCCCGCGCCGGCCTGCCCCTGCATGCGCGCCTGAATCAGCAGCACCGCCTCGGTCACCACCAGGGCGATCACCAGCAGCACGAGGATGCCGGTCACGATCCAGATCACTGTCCAGACGGTGGTGGATGGCTCGATATTGGTGGTGCCGGACAGGATCAGGAATGAGATCGACGACATCAGCACCGAGGCGAAAACCACCACGAAGCCGAGGATGCGCAGGGAACGGTTGCTGCGGGCAGAGGCGAACGGCGACCTGGCCGGCCGGGCCACATCGCTGACGACACCCTGCGGGGCCCCCTCACCTGTCGTCGTCACATCACTCATAAATGCCCGAAAGCACTCCGTATCTGCCGCAAGGAGGCGGAGTCTGACCCAATTCGCCCGACCCTTCAAGACAATTGTTGCCAAAATGTGACACTCAGTTGCGGCAAGAAAACACTCCTGTGGAGCGTTTTCCGCAACTGAGGCTCCAAGCGCTTACGCTCGCAGGCCCAGACTCTTCGACGAACTCGATCTCACGCCCTCTGGACAAGGCTCGCGCCAAAGAGCAAACACGCTGCCCAGCATCCGCTCGTTCAGAGTTCCTCCCCTTGTCCGCCCCAGCACCAGCCCGCGTCGAAACCGCCAGCCTTGTCGGCATGGCTCTCGGCGTCGCCGCCTATTCGCTCTTTGCCGCGCATGACGCGATGATCAAGGGCGTGATAACCGCCCTGCCCGCCCCACAGATACTGTTCGTGCGCGGCCTGGTCGTCATCACCCTGTGCCTCGTCATCGGCCGCCAGCGTGCACTGGTCGAGCTCTGGCACTCGAAGAATCACATGCTGATCCTGGGCCGCGGCCTGATGACGCTGGCCGCCTGGGTCGTGTACTACACGTCAGGCCGCGAGCTGCAGCTCGCCGAAATGACTACGCTCTACTATGTGGCTCCCATCCTGACGACCGTCCTCGCGGTGATCTTCCTCAAGGAGCAACTGACCCTGGCGCGGGCCGGCGGGGCCGCCATCGGCTTTTTTGGCATCGTCATTGCGGTCAATCCGAGCGGCTTCACCATTGGCTGGCCGGTCATCATGGTGCTGGGTGCCGCCCTGTTCTGGGCGATCGCCATGATCCTCATGCGCACCATCTCGCGCAGCGAAAGCACACTTGCCCAGGTCTTCGCGCAAAACTTCATCCATGTGGTCGTCATGGGCGCGCTGGCGCTGCCGTCCTGGCAGGGCATGGGACTGCACGAACTCGCTTTGTGCATTGCCGCCGGCCTGGTCGGCGGCATGGCCCAGTTCATCCTGGTCGAGGCGGCGCGCTCCGTGCCGGCCAGCGTACTCGGCACGGTCGAATATGGCGCCCTGATCTGGAGCTTCATCTTCGGCTATCTGTTCTGGGCCGAAACGCCCGCGACAACCGTCTATGTCGGAGCATTTCTTGTCGTCGCAGCAGGCTTGACGCTCGCACTGAGCGAGCGTCGCAATCGGCGGGAGATTGTCGACGCACCCTAGCCGTTCCGCCGGCTATGCTTGACGATCTCGATGCTGTGCGTACGGATCTTCTTGCGCAAAGTATTGCGATTGAGGCCCAGCAGGTCCGCAGCCTTGATCTGATTGCCGCCGCAGGCATTGAGCGCCATGGCGATCAGCGGTGCCTCCACCCGGTCGATCACGCGCTGGTAGAGCCCCGCCGGCGGCAGGTTGGGCTCATATTCGCGCAGCAACTGCCCGACATGGGTTTCCACCGCCATCGACACATCCACCGGCCCCGCAGCGCCCGACGCGCTGGGGCGCTCGGCAATGTTGAGCTCGTTCTGCACAATCTCGGCCGAAATCGACTCATCGGCATAGAGCGCCGACAGACGCCGCACCAGGTTTTCGAGCTCGCGCACATTGCCCGGCCAGGAATAATTCTGCATCAGCTTGATGGCTTCGGGCGAGATCGACTTGATCGGCTCCCCGTCGCGCTGTGCCGCCTTGAGGAAGTGCATGGCCAGGTCGCCCACGTCGTCCACGCGCTCGCGCAGTGGCGGCAGGCGGATCGGTACAACGTTGAGGCGGTAGTAGAGGTCTTCGCGGAACAGGCCCTGCCGGATCATCTGGCTGAGGTCGCGATGTGTGGCGGCGACGATGCGCACATTGGTCTTGATCGAGGAGCGTCCCCCGACCATCGTATATTCGCCTTCCTGCAGCACGCGTAGCAGGCGCGTCTGGGCATCCATCGGCATGTCGCCGATTTCGTCGAGGAACAGCGTGCCGCCTTCCGCCTGTTCGAACCGGCCCGACGAACGCGTATTGGCTCCGGTAAATGCCCCCTTCTCATGGCCGAACAGTTCGGCCTCGATCAGGTCGCGCGGAATGGCCGCCATGTTGATGGCCACGAATGGGCCATTGCGGCGCTTGCCAAAGTCGTGCAGCGCCCGCGCCACCAGTTCCTTGCCGGTGCCGCTCTCGCCGGTAATCATCACTGTCAGATCCGTCTGCATCAGCCGCGCCAGCGCGCGATAGATGTCCTGCATGGCGGTGGAGCGGCCCACCAGCGGCATGGTCTCGCCCGGCTCCTCCGCCTTGCGATCCGCCGTGGATGGCTTCTTGGCATCGGCCAGCGCCCGCGCCACCACCGACAGCACTTCGGTAATGTCGAACGGCTTGGGCAGATATTCATAGGCGCCCACTTCCGAGGCACGGATGGCGGTCATGAACGTGTTCTGCGCGCTCATCACGATCATCGGCAGGTCGGGGCGCAGCTTCTTGATCTTGGGCATCACCTCAAAGGCATTGCCGTCGGGCATGGCCACGTCGGTGATGAGGATATCCCCTTCGCCCCGGCTGACCCAGTTCCACATGGTCGAGATATTGCCCGTGGGCCGAACCTCGTAGCCGGCCCTGGTCAGCGCCTGGTTGAGCACCATGCGGATGGCGGCATCGTCATCGGCGAGCAGGACGACATGGCTCATTGTGCCACTTCCTCTTCAAGATTGGCCTGGAATGCCCCGCTCGCAACGGGAAGCAGAATACGGAATCGCGTGCGCCCCGGCCGGCTGTCGCAGTCGATGACGCCCCCATGATCGCCCACGATCTTGGCCACCAGGGCCAGGCCGAGGCCCGACCCATTGGTCTTGGTGGTGACGAAGGGATCAAACAGGAAAGGCAGGATATCGGGCGGCACGCCGGGGCCGTTGTCCTCAATGACGATTTCCAGCGGCAGCGAGATGCGCTCGGAAACGCCTGTCACGCTGATGCGGATGCCGGGGCGGAAAGCCGTCGAAAACTTAATCTCGGGTTTCTGTGTTCGTTCAAGGGCTTCCGAGGCATTCTTCACCAGATTTAGAAACACCTGAATGAGCTGGTCGCGGTTGCCGAAAACCGGCGGCAGCGACGGATCGTACTCCTCGGAAAAGGACACGCCCCGCGCCACGCCATTGCGTGCCAAGAGCTTCACCCGGTCCAGCACGACGTGAATATTGATCGGCTCGCGCTCCATCGGGCGCTCGTCGCCAAACACTTCCACCCGGTCGATCAGTCCGACAATGCGGTCGGTCTCCTCGCGGATCAGCCTTGCCAGCGGGATTTCGTCGCTGCTGACCGTCTGCTCCAGCAATTGCGCCGCGCCGCGAATGCCCGACAGAGGATTCTTGATTTCATGCGCCAGCATGGAGGCCAGGCCAGTCACCGAACGCGCGGCGCCGCGCGATACCATCTGCCGGTCGATTTTGTCGGCCATGGTGCGCTCCTGGATCAGCAGCGCCACACGCCTATCGCTGTCCGACAGTGGACTGGCAAACACGTCGGCAATCCGCTCGTCGCCAAACCGCGACGAGCCGATCCGCACGCGATATTCGGTCATCGGCGCGCGCCGCGCCGTCACCGTTTCCACCAGCCCGATAATGGGCGAACCGAAAGCAATCAGGTCATCCAGCCGCTGCCGCGTCAGCACACTCAGTGAAGCCCCGAAAAAGGCCTCGGCCGCATAATTGACGAAGACGATCTGCCGCTCCTCGCCGCATACGATGATGGGTTGTGGCAGCGCCTGCAGCACAGCGGTCGACGGAATGGGTGCCGCGGCGGGCGCCGGAGCCTCGATGGCGCTCATGCTGCCGCCCTTTGCTCGCTGGAAAAGATAGTGTCGATCTGGCGCAGCACCTCGGCCGGCTCCTCATTGTTGAGGAAGGCGTTGCGCGCGGGCTTGTCGAGCATGATGCCGGCGGCCTCCGCGTACCAGTCGAGATGCTT
>Ga0065721_10007074_pt1 | contig 12122 bp, 8 predicted proteins | sample Mesricmetagenome_FD_59108 | JGI IMG/M metagenome (GOLD analysis project Ga0065721, IMG submission 59108) | Mesophilic microbial community from rice straw/compost enrichment Sample: eDNA_1 v2 (version 2) | ecosystem: Engineered > Solid waste > Grass > Composting > Bioreactor | place: USA: Davis... | reverse complement strand
GCGACGGAGAACGGCGAGCTCGCGCTCGGCAAGAACCTCCTCGTGGCGTTCATGACGTGGGAAGGCCACAACTTCGAGGACGCCATCATCCTCAGCCAGGACCTCGTCAAGAACGACACCCTCTCCTCGATCCACATCGAGGAGTACGAGGTCGACGCTCGCGACACCAAGCTCGGCAAGGAGGAGATCACGCGTGACCTCCCCAACGTCAGCCCCGACCTGCTGAAGGACCTCGACGAGCGCGGCATCGTCCGCATCGGCGCCGAGGTGCGCCCCGGCGACATCCTCGTCGGCAAGGTCACGCCGAAGGGCGAGACCGAGCTCAGCGCCGAGGAGCGCCTGCTTCGCGCGATCTTCAACGAGAAGAGCCGCGAAGTCCGCGACACCTCGCTCAAGGTGCCTCACGGTGAGCAGGGCACGATCATCGCCGTCAAGGAGTTCAACGCCGAGGACGGCGACGACGAGCTCGGCTCGGGCGTCAACCGTCGCGTCGTGGTCTACATCGCCCAGAAGCGCAAGATCACCGAGGGCGACAAGCTCGCGGGCCGCCACGGCAACAAGGGCGTCATCGCGAAGATCCTCCCCGTCGAGGACATGCCGTTCCTCGCCGACGGCACGCCCGTCGACGTCGTGCTCAACCCGCTCGGCATCCCCGGCCGCATGAACTTCGGCCAGGTGCTGGAGACCCACCTCGGGTGGATCGCCAAGCAGGGCTGGAAGGTCGAGGGCACCCCGGAGTGGGCGCTGCACCTGCCCGAGCAGGCCCGTGAGGCCGCTCCCGGCACCAAGGTCGCGACCCCGGTGTTCGACGGCGCGCACGAGGCGGAGATCGCGGGTCTGCTCGACTCGACGCTCCCCACGCGCGACGGAGAGCGTCTGATCGACAGCTCCGGCAAGACGCAGCTGTTCGACGGCCGCTCGGGCGAGCCGTTCCCCGCCCCGATCTCGGTCGGCTACATGTACATCCTGAAGCTGCACCACCTCGTGGACGACAAGATCCACGCGCGCTCGACGGGTCCGTACTCGATGATCACCCAGCAGCCGCTCGGTGGTAAGGCGCAGTTCGGCGGTCAGCGCTTCGGTGAGATGGAGGTGTGGGCCCTCGAGGCCTACGGCGCCGCGTACGCGCTGCAGGAGCTCCTCACGATCAAGTCCGACGACATCGTGGGCCGCGTCAAGGTCTATGAGGCGATCGTCAAGGGCGAGAACATCCAGGAGCCCGGCATCCCCGAGTCGTTCAAGGTGCTCATGAAGGAGATGCAGTCGCTCTGCCTGAACGTCGAGGTCCTCTCGGCCGACGGCACGGCGGTCAACCTCCGCGACACCGACGACGAGGCCTTCCGCGCGGCGGAGGAGCTCGGCATCAACATCTCCACCCGGTTCGAGTCCTCGTCCATCGACGAGATCTGATCCCGGCCAGGCACACTTACGAAATTCGACACAGGAGAACTAGTGCTCGACGCAACCACTTTCGATGAGCTTCGCATCGGCCTGGCCACCGCTGACGACATCCGTCGTTGGTCCTACGGTGAGGTCAAGAAGCCCGAGACCATCAACTACCGCACGCTGAAGCCGGAGAAGGACGGCCTCTTCGGCGAGCAGATCTTCGGACCCTCCCGCGACTGGGAGTGCGCCTGTGGAAAGTACAAGCGCGTCCGCTTCAAGGGAATCGTCTGCGAGCGCTGCGGCGTGGAGGTCACCAAGTCCTCCGTGCGCCGTGAGCGCATGGGCCACATCGAGCTCGCCGCTCCCGTGACCCACATCTGGTACTTCAAGGGCGTTCCCTCGCGTCTCGGATACCTCCTCGACATGGCGCCGAAGGACCTCGAGAAGGTCATCTACTTCGCCGCGTACATGGTGATCTCGGTCGACGAGGACGCGCGCCACCGCGACCTCCCGACCCACGAGGCCAACCTGCGCCTCGAGATCAAGAACCTCGCCGACCGCCGCGACGCCCGCGTCGCAGCGCGCCTGGCGAAGCTGGAGGAGGAGCTCGCCGCGCTCGAGGAGGAGGGCGCCAAGGCCGACCAGAAGAAGAAGGCCAAGGACGCCGCCGAGAAGGACATGGCCGGCATCCGCAAGAACGCCGACGAGCAGATCGCGAAGCTCGAGCGCATGTGGGAGGAGTTCCGCACGCTCGAGGTCGGCCAGCTCAAGCAGGAGGACGACGTCTTCCAGGAGCTGCAGGACCGCTTCGGCCAGTACTTCGAGGCCTACATGGGCGCCGAGGCGATCCAGCGTCGCCTGCAGACGTTCGACCTGGCCGCCGAGGCCGAGAGCCTGCACCTGCAGATCTCGGAGGGCAAGGGCCAGCGCAAGATCCGTGCGATCAAGCGCCTCAAGGTCGTGCAGTCGTTCCTCTCGACGGGCATGAGCCCCGCCGCCATGGTCCTCGACGTCGTCCCCGTGATCCCGCCGGAGCTGCGTCCGATGGTCCAGCTCGACGGCGGTCGCTTCGCCACGAGCGACCTGAACGACCTGTACCGTCGCGTGATCAACCGCAACAACCGTCTCCGTCGTCTGATCGACCTCGGCGCCCCCGAGATCATCGTCAACAACGAGAAGCGGATGCTGCAGGAGGCCGTCGACGCGCTGTTCGACAACGGCCGCCGCGGTCGTCCCGTCACCGGCACCGGCAACCGCGCGCTCAAGTCGCTGTCCGACATGCTCAAGGGCAAGCAGGGCCGCTTCCGTCAGAACCTGCTCGGCAAGCGCGTGGACTACTCGGGTCGTTCGGTCATCATCGTCGGTCCCCAGCTCAAGCTCCACCAGTGCGGTCTGCCCAAGCAGATGGCGCTCGAGCTGTTCAAGCCGTTCGTCATCAAGCGCCTGATCGACCTCGGTCACTCGCAGAACATCAAGGCCGCCAAGCGCGCCGTCGAGCGCACGCGTCCCGAGGTGTGGGACGTGCTCGAGGAGATCATCCGCGAGCGCCCCGTGCTGCTCAACCGTGCGCCCACGCTGCACCGCCTCGGCATCCAGGCCTTCGAGCCGCAGCTCGTCGAGGGCAAGGCCATCCAGCTTCACCCGCTTGTCTGCGCCGCCTTCAACGCGGACTTCGACGGTGACCAGATGGCCGTGCACCTGCCGCTGTCGGTCGAGGCGCAGGCTGAGGCCCGCATCCTCATGCTGGCGTCGAACAACATCCTCAAGCCGTCCGACGGCCGCCCGGTGACCCTGCCCTCGCAGGACATGATCATCGGTCTGCACCACCTGACGACGGTCAAGGAAGGCGCTGCAGGCGAGGGCCGCGTGTTCGGCTCGGTCGGCGAGGCGATCCTGGCGAAGGACGAGGGCACCCTCGACCTGCAGGCCAAGGTCCGCATCCGCATCCCGGGCCTGACGTTCCTCGAGGGCGAAGCGCCCGAGGGCTACGAGCGTCACGGTCTCGTCGACGCCTCGCTGGGCCAGGCGATCTTCAACGACACGCTGCCCAAGGGCTACCCGTTCGTGCGCGGCCAGGCCGACAAGGGCAAGCTGTCGCAGATCGTCAACAAGCTCGCCGAGGAGTACCCGAAGACCGAGGTCGCCGCCTCGCTCGACCGGATCAAGGACGCCGGCTTCTACTGGGCCACCCGCTCGGGTGTCACGGTGGCGCTGTCCGACATCCTGACCCCGCCGAACAAGGGCGAGATCGTCGCCGAGTACGAGAAGCAGGCGGCAAAGGTCCAGGGACAGTTCGAGAAGGGCCTCACGACCGACGCCGAGCGTCGTCAGGAGCTCATCAAGATCTGGACCGAGGCGACCGACGCCGTCCAGAAGGCGATGCGCGACAACTTCCCGGCGGACAACACCATCAACCGCATGGTGAGCTCGGGTGCTCGTGGTAACTGGCTGCAGATCCGCAACATCGCGGGTATGCGAGGCCTGGTGAACAACCCGAAGGGTGAGATCATCCCCCGTCCGATCATCTCGTCGTACCGCGAGGGTCTGTCGGTGGCGGAGTACTTCATCGCGACGCACGGTGCCCGCAAGGGTCTGGCCGACACGGCCCTCCGTACGGCCGACTCGGGCTACCTGACGCGTCGTCTCGTCGACGTCTCGCAGGACGTCATCATCCGCGAGGACGACTGCGGCACCTCGAAGGGCCTCGAGTTCACGATCGCCGCACCGTCGGCCGACGGCACGCTCGTGCGCGACGCGAACGTCGAGAACTCGGTGTTCGCCCGCACGCTGGCCGCCGACGTGGTGGACGCGTCCGGCACGGTGCTGGCCGAGGCCGGCGACGACGTGGGCGACGTGCTCATCGACAGGCTCGTCGAGGGCGGCATCGAGACCATCAAGGTGCGCTCCGTGCTCACCTGTGACTCGGCCGTCGGCGTCTGCGCGAAGTGCTACGGGCGCTCGCTGGCCAGCGGCAAGCTCGTCGACATCGGCGAGGCGGTCGGCATCATCGCCGCCCAGTCGATCGGTGAGCCCGGCACGCAGCTGACGATGCGTACGTTCCACACGGGTGGCTCGGCGTCCGCCGACGACATCACCCAGGGTCTGCCGCGTGTCCAGGAGCTCTTCGAGGCGCGGACCCCCAAGGGCGCGTCGCCGATCGCCGAGGCGGATGGCGTCGTCCGCATCGACGAGACCGAGAAGTCGAAGAAGGTCATCCTCACGCCCGACAACGGCGACGAGCCGCACGTCTACCCGGTCCTGAAGCGCGCGACGCTTCTGGTCGAGGACGGGCAGCGCGTCACGGTCGGTCAGCCGATCCTGGTCGGAACGCTCGACCCCAAGGAGGTCATGCGCGTGCAGGGTGCCCGCGAGGTGCAGAAGTACCTCGTCGGCGGCGTGCAGGGCGTGTACCGCTCGCAGGGTGTGCCGATCCACGACAAGCACATCGAGGTCATCGTCCGCCAGATGCTGCGCAAGGTCACCGTGGTCGACCACGGCGACACGACGCTGCTGCCCGGTGAGCTGGTCGACTTCAAGCGCTACCAGCAGATCAACCGCGAGGCCGTCGCCCAGGGCAAGCGCCCCGCGTCGGGTCGTCCGGAGCTGATGGGGATCACGAAGGCGTCGCTCGCGACCGAGTCGTGGCTGTCGGCCGCCTCGTTCCAGGAGACGACCCGCGTGCTCACGCAGGCCGCCATGGAGGGCAAGAGCGACCCGCTCGTCGGCCTCAAGGAGAACGTCATCATCGGAAAGCTCATCCCCGCCGGCACCGGCCTTGCGAAGTACCGCAACGTCGTGGTCGAGGCGACGGAGGAGGCCAAGAGCGAGCGGTACCCCAACCGCATCTTCGCCTCGGACGGCGCGTACAGCGATGCCGACCTGAGCTACGTCGACTTCGACAGCTTCTCCACGGACGACTTCACGCCCGGCTCGTACAACTGAGCGTGAGCTGATCCACTGCGAAGGCCCCCGGCACTGCCGGGGGCCTTTCGCGTGGCCGCGAATCGGGGCGGCTCGCGACGCCAACCGAGGGTGGAGTGAGCGGTGCCGCGTACCGTGGAGGCATGGCTCGGGTCGGCGGCAGGAACACCCTCTTCGCGTGGGGTGTCGGTCTTGTCTGCGCCGGGATCGTGGGCGCGCTGGTGTGGCTCGCCGCTCCGCTCGTCCCGGCCGGTCTGGCCTTTCTCGAGGACCGCACGAGCCCGCCGACGTCGGAACCGGTCGCGGGAGACGGCGAGGAGGTCGCCGACGCTGCTCCGTCGGAGTGCCGCGACCTCTACTCCGACTCGCTGTGGTCGTCGCTCGTGTGGGCCGACGACTCCGTGCTGACGCCCTCGGAGGATGCGCCGGAGATCTCGGCGCAGGGCTTCGCCGATGCGCTCGCCCCGGCCGTGCGCCTCACGTGCACGTGGACGAGTGCCGAGGGCGACATCTCCACGACGCTGGCATCCGTCGCGTCCGATGCCGGCGCGATCGCGAAGACGGCGCTTCCGTCGCTCGGCTACTCCTGCACGTCGGTCGCGCAGCGCACGCGGTGCACGCTCGACGCCGACGGCCGGCTCGAGACGATCGAGGCCGGAGGCGGCGTGTGGCTGTCGAGCGTGCTCGACCGGTGGCGTCCGGCGCGCTACGTCGACGAGACGGCTGAGCNCGTGTGGGCGGAGGAGCCCGCCGACTGACGGCCCGTCGTCACGGCGTNGGCGTCTGGGACGTGCGATCGCGTCCGCCNGCGGGCCACAGGGCGTCGATGATCGCGGTCGTGTACCCGGTGGGCGCGAGATTCGAGTACTGCGTGTCGATGATGATGCCGTCGCGGTAGTAGAGCGTGCGGCCCTGCGTGACGGGCAGCGTCTCGTGTTCCCACGTGTCCTCGCAGCGGATGCCGCCTCCCGGCTCGTAACAGGTGTAGCCGTTGCGGCCGAGCTCGAACAGCGCGTCGGACGCCGCGCGGTATGGCGAGAAGCCGATGCGGGTGACGAGCCACGTGGCGGCCGCGCCGGGCTCGCCCCATGCGCAGACCCGGGTGCTGTCGGGCAGGATGCCGCCGCCCATCCCGGGGGCGTTGAGCGGNACCCCGTCGAGTTCNGCCAGCACGCTCTCGGTCAGGATCTCGCGGCAGTCGTTGGGCAGCGGAGTGGTCGACGACGACGGCCCGAACGGGAAGTCNAGCAGCGGNGGACCGGTCGGAGNGGGANTCGGTGTGGGCGTCGACGACGGCAGGGGCGCTTCGGATGCCGTCGGCTCCTCGGCCGCGGGACCCGTGCAGCCGGTCAGCATGATCGCCGCGGCGACGGCCGCCACGATCACGGCGGGAGCGGGGCGGGCGGAGCGTCGGAGGAGTGGTCGGGGGTGCTGCACGCCGACAACCCTAAGCAGGCGACCTGACGGATCGCCGCAGACACGGCAGAGTCGCCGGGAAGGCCCTCGTCTCCGCGTCCGCCGTCCCGCAAGAACATGGGGCTCGGGTGCAGACACGTCGGCACGCCTTCTCCCGGACGGCGAAGCGGCGCGTTACGCTCGCTGTGCGGTGGCGCGCGCCTCCGCGTGAGGAGTATCACCGCCATGAGCGATCCCCGTTACGGCGAACCCGCCGACCAGACGACGCCCGCCGACGAGCCCGCGAGCGTGGACGACGTCGTCGGCCGCGCGAACGAGGGGCTTGCCGAGGCCGAGGCCGCCTCGCGCGATGCCGTGACTCCGGAAGAGGCCGCGCCCGCGCATCACGACCTCTCGTACATCGAGGCCGCCGGCGTCGATCCTGAGTACCGCGACGGCGACACCGACTCCACGGGCGACGCTGCACCGGCCGCTGAGCCGGTGGCATCCGAGCCCGCCGCCTCGGGGGAGGCCGAGACGGTCGTCGCCCCGACGGTGACGCCGAGCGAGCCGGTCGACCGCTCCACCGAGACCACCGTCGTCGCCCCCGCCGCTGATACCGTCGCCCAGCCGACGCCGCAGCCCATCTTCGTCCAGGCGCCCGAGCCGCCCCGCCCGCGTGGCAATCGCGGCGCCGCGGGTCTGATCGGCCTGCTCGCCGCCGTCGTGTTCGGCGTCCTCTACCTCGCCGCCGCACTGGGGTTCGGCGCCGCAGCCGGCGACGTCACCGTCGACAGCCTCGTGANCGCGCTGACGGGCGCCGTGACCTCGTGGTGGTTCTGGGTCCCGGTCGTCGTCTTCTACCTCGCCTTCTGGCTGCTGGGCGCNATCATCAACCGTGGCCGCTGGGGTCAGTGGGTCATCTTCGGTCTGCTCGTGGGTGCCGCGTCATACGGCGGTCACCTGCTGGGNCAGCTGTTCCAGGCGCCGTTCTGGACCCTGACCGCCAGCCAGGGGGCGGAGCTCGTCGAGGGCGAGCTGCTCGCGCCTCTCGCGATCGTCGCGTTCATCCTGGGCCGCGAGATCACGATCTGGTTCGGCGCGTGGGTCGCCGCGCGCGGCGCGCGGGTCACCGAGCTCAACGACGAGGCCCAGCGCGAGTACGAGCGCACGCTCGAAGCCGGGCCGCAGCTCCACCGGATGTGACATGACCTCCTCCGCGCCCGGACCGCGCCCCAGGGTGCGTCCGGCCGCCGCGCTCGCATACTCGACGATCGGGTTCGCCGCGCTGCTCATCGCCGGACTCGGGATGACGAGCCTGCTCGCGGATGCCGAGGTGATCGGCGTCGAAGGTCTGGGGGCCCTTCCGGGCGCTCTCGGCTTCGCCGCGGCGGTCGTCCTGTTCGCGGCTGTCGTGTGGGCCACCGTGCGCACCGCGCGCCCCTCGTATGCGGGCGCGGCGGCAGCGGCTCCGGCGGCGCTTCTCGGCTACGCCGGGGGAGTGTGGGTGGGGGCCCTGTTCGCGGGCGTCGACCTCGCGCGCGCGTCTGCCGCCGCGGGCGGGTTCGCGACGAGTGTGTTCGCCGTCGTGCTGCTGCTTGCGGCGTTCGTGGCGGCATGGGTCGCCGTCGCGCTCGTGCGCACGCGCGCGCATCGTCCGCGCTGGCCCTGGGAGGGTGAAGACGAGCCCTGACCGGGCGTCGGGCGGCCGGCTGGCCGGGCCCGACAGCGCGAAATCCTCGCCTACCGGCCGGAACAGGGGACAATAGACCCGTGGAGCGGTCGCTAGAGACCCAGGTCAGCCAGGCGGTCGACGCCTGGCTGAGATGGCTGCCGCGCTGGCAGCCCGCGACCCATCGCGGCCGCGTGGCTCCCTGCCGCCGCTGTTTCGGCTCTCCCGTGCTGTCGGCGGCCGGCCTCGGCTCCGACGTGCCGCACGGCGTGCAGCACGGGCTCTCGACCCGCGTCAAGACGATCGTCGATCAGGCGGTCGCCGCCTACACCGCACGGAACCTGCCGATGCTGCAGGCCGAGCTCGACCAGCAGGCGGCGCGCAACCGGGCCCGCAGCTACCGCCCCTCTGAAGGCCTGGACCCGGAGTTCGAGGGCCTGCCGCTCGACCCCGAGCCCATGCCGGGAGCCCCGTTCCTGTTCACCATCTCGGGGCTGGCCGACGAGGCGAACGCCGACATCCCCGCCCTCCCGCCTCTGTCGGAGGAGGCGAAGGCCGCGCTCCGCCAGGAGGTGGCTCTCGCAGACGACTACGCCAACATGATCGGCCGCGAGGTGTGCAGCATCCTGCTCCACCATCGCCTGCGCATCCAGGCGGCCGTGAGCCAGCACGTCGAGCCGCAGATCGCGGCGNTGCTCGATGAGCTCACGAAGTCGCTCGACGCTCCCTTCGATCCCGGCAGCGAGCAGGGGCTCACGGGTCTCTGAGCCGCNGCGGGCTCAGNCGATCCGATTCGCACGCCGCGTAATCACGCTGTACGGCACTCCCCGGGCGGCACCTAAGGTGGATCCATGGACTCGACGATCGACAACTCGCTCGCACCGCTGGTGGGCGTGCTGGCCACGATCATCGCGATCGCCCTCTACGTGTGGCTCGCGCTCGCGCTGTCGGCGATGTTCCGCAAGATGGGCGAGGAGCCGTGGAAGGCCTGGGTGCCTTTCCTCAACTATGCGACCGTGCTTGCGTGGGGCGGATTCAGCCCGTGGCTTGTGCTGCTCGTCCTGATCCCGGGCGTCGGCGTCGTGATCGTCGCGGTCCTGCTGGTCATCTCCGCCCATCGCATCAACCCCGGGTTCGGCTACGGCGCGTCGATGACGGTGCTGGCNGCGCTGCTGTTCGTCGTGTGGGCGAGCATCCTCGGCTTCGGGCCCACGCCNTGGCGGGGCGCCCGTCCGGCCATGGCTCCGCCGCCCNTTCCGCGACCGCCCCTCCCGACGATGCCTGCCGCGCACGCCGCGGCGACCGGCGCCTACCCCGCGCCGCCGTCGTTCCCCGCTGNTCCCGGTCAGGCGGCGACGTCCTCGCCCTCGGCACCGGGGTCGTTCCTTCCGCCGTCGCNGTCTCCATACCCGACCGACGCCGCNCNGGCTCAGCCTGTCGCGCCGGNCCCGTCGTTCCCCGCTGAGGCGCTCCCCGGTGCNGGCTCGTCGGCGCGGTCACCGGAGCCGGTGAGCTGGGCGCCGCCGACGCCTCCGGCCCCGTCGCCGGCCNNGNCGCCGTCCGCGGTGGAGCCTGACGTCGCGTCGTGGCCGTCGGAGATCGACGACGTCTCGGCCGTGTCGCCCTCGCCGTTCCCGCCGAGCGCGGCGACCCCGTCGCCGGCACGGCCCGCGACGGCGAGCGGCTCGGCGGCCGAGTCCGGGCTGATCTCGTTCGTGCCCGGTCGCGGCGAAGACGACGCGGCGCCGTCGTCGCCTGTCACCCGCTTCCCGGCGACGGCTCCGATCGACACTTCCGCAGCCGCCCCGCACGCGGGTGCGGCGCGTGACGACGACGCGTTCCCTGAGCCTTCCGCGTTCCCGGAGCTGTCCGGCGAGGTGTCCGCTGTCGTCGGATCGCCCGCGGCCGGCGCACCGCTGTCGGCACGCTCATCCGTCGCCGCGCAGCAGCGCGCGGAGGCCGCGGCATCCGGCGCCCCGGGAGACGCCGACGAGACCGTCATGGTGCGTCGTCGCCGGATCGCGTGGCAGCTGGTCCCGGCGGCGGCCTCGCCTGTCCCGCTCACCGCGGAGGTCGTCATTCTCGGCCGCCGCCCTGCGCCAGACCCGGCCTTCCCGCATGCTCAGCTCGTGTCGGTGCACGACGAGGCGCGCACGGTCTCGAAGACGCACGCGCGGCTCGAGCTGCGCGGCGAGAAGTGGCTCGTGACCGACCTGGGGTCGACGAACGGCGTCCTCCTGCGCACGCTCATGGGTGAGGAGATGGAGATCGAGCCCGGCACCGAGCTCGACGCGGGGGAGCGCTTCTTCCTCGGTGACGAGGAGTTCCACCTGCAGCACGACTGATCCCGACGAACCGAGGAGCCGACGGATGACGCACGCAGCCGACGCGGAGGCCGTGCGGCGCCTCGCGCGCGAAGCCCACGACGAGGCGGTCGCTGATCGAGCGCTCGTCGAGGCTCTGCGAGCGGTGGATGCCGTCTTCGACGCGCGCGTCGAGGCGGCCGCGGCTCTCGACGCCACCGCGACGCCGAAGCTCGTCACGCCCTGGCCCGATCTGGCGGCTGTCTTCGCCGCAACGGCCGCGTTCGGGGCGGCCGCCGCCGCGGGCAGGATCGTCGGGGGGACGCTGCTGGAGGATCCGGGCGTCGTGGCGGTGACGGCGGTGATCGCGTCGGTGGCGGCGGTCGTCCTGCTCGGCGTGGGTGTCGCGGTGGCGGTGCGGGAGCGCCCGGAGCTGCGCGCCCAGCGCTACGACTCACGCGCCGTGATGCGGGCGGGATTCACCGTCGCCTCGGCCGTGCTGGCCGTCGGAACAGCCGTCGCGATGGCCGTGCGCCTCGTGGTGGAGCGGGTCACCGGGCTGCCTGTGCTGGCGCTCGTCTGTTCCGTTCTGCTGGCGGTGATCGCCTTCGTGACCGCGGTCGGAGCACGGCGCGAAGCGGGACGCGGGGTGGCGGAGGGGCATCTCCTGCACAGGCCGGGCGGCGATGCCGCAGGGCGCGTGCGTGCGGAGAGACGGGCGGCGAGTGAGTCCGCCCGTGACCAGGCGGCGGCCGTGCTGCAGCGCATCACGGACGACGAGCGCGAGCGAATCGGCGTCGCATACGGGGCAGAGGTGGAGCGCATCGCCGCTCGCGCGGGCGTCACCGATGCCGTGGCGTCCGCTCTGCGCTCGGGTGACGCGCTCACGTCGCGCTACCGGGTGTGATCCGCCTGCCCGCCGGTGCGCTGTTGCCGTGGCCGGGGCTGTTTGCCATGATGGTCGAGCGTGCTCATAGCGGAGCGGCGCGGAAGGGTCACCGTGGGGTTGAGCATTTCGGACGTGGTCGTCGTCGCCGACGATCTGTCGGGAGCCGCCGAGTCCGCTGCGGCGCTCGCACGCTTCGGGCACGGTCCGGTCCCGGTGCTGCTCGACGGGACGGTCGCCGAGGCCTCCTCTCTTTTTTTGGGGCCCGTTGTAATCGATACCAATTCTCGAGCTCTCGCCCCCGAGGATGCAGCCGACGCGTGCGCCGGTGTGAGGCGGAGCGTGGAGCACCGTCTCCGGCAGGGTCGCCGCACCGTGGTCGTGAAGAAGATCGACTCGCTGCTGCGTGGAAACATCACTGCGGAAATCCGGGCGCTGTCAAGGCAGGGAGCGCTGCGCCTGCTCGCTCCGGCGCTCCCCTCGGCGGGGCGGATCGTGCGGGACGGCGAGGTGTGGGTCGACGGCCGCCCCCTCGCGGAGACGCCCGCGTGGCGACTCG
>Ga0065721_10005685_pt1 | contig 12122 bp, 6 predicted proteins | sample Mesricmetagenome_FD_59108 | JGI IMG/M metagenome (GOLD analysis project Ga0065721, IMG submission 59108) | Mesophilic microbial community from rice straw/compost enrichment Sample: eDNA_1 v2 (version 2) | ecosystem: Engineered > Solid waste > Grass > Composting > Bioreactor | place: USA: Davis... | reverse complement strand
AGGGTCCGGTAGGCATAGGGAAAACTGTAGGCCGCGCAGATCACAAACAACGGAATAAAGTTAAAGACATAACGGGAATTAGCTTCCCACAGCAGAAGGAACAGATAAATCCCCAGCACTGCCGTGCGCGCGGCAAAGATTGTCACCGCCTGCCGGTTGCGGGTCACAGCGTCGTACCACATTCCCCAGATGATCAGTAGAAACAACAACACGTGATGGCCCTGGGCCACAATCTTGAAGTAATCGAAATAACGTCCACCATCCAGCACAAACTGGTGCAGTGCATTGGGCCGCAGAGGATTGTCATCGATCATCTCGGGCACACCATAAATACCGCTGCCGAAATTCAACTGCTGCTTGCGGTTGAGAAATTCCAGATACCCCCAGAAACCATAATCCGCGATGCGCTGGCGGATCTGCACCAGGTTAGCGTTCTGGCGCTGTTCATAGGTGCGGAAGCGGTAGGTAAAGGTGTAATCCTCGCTGTTATAGGAACCGTTACCTTTCAAACCCATCATCACCCAGTGCGCATGGGGTACACGCTTGAGGTCGGAATAACGCTCATCAAGCAGGTGGTTATCGCGATAACTGGTAAAACTTTTTAGCAGGATAAAAAAGATCACCAGCGCTGCCACCACACTGTAACGCTGCCGCCACAGCTGTTGCCGGAGAACCAGATCCGCGAGGATGGCGATCGCCACAATGGCCGCGGAAAATTTCATCAGTGCTCCCAAAGCGCAGAGTGCGCCCACCAGCAGTCCCAGCAGCAGGCGCTTGTGAAAAACGTCCTGCTTCAACAGCCGCAGATAAAAATAATAGACTCCCGCGACAAACGGCAGGGAAAGCGTATCGGTATAAAACACCGGGGTGTAGAACTGCAGAGGAAGACAGGTGACAACGAACCACAGGGCGAGCAGGCCGTGTTTTACATCTTTTAATTCCCGCGCGATGCCGTAAACCAGCCAGACACCCAGGGTCAGAGAGATGACATTGTAGACAGTACCTATCCAGTAAAGGTCTTCAACCCCCACTGCTGCACCCGCCGAAAACAGCCAGCCCAGCAGTGCCGTTGCACCGAGGTTGTGAGGAAAGATATGGAAATACTCGCGGTAGTTTCCCAGATTACCGTGCAACGATAAATTGACCGCCCCGCGATACACCGCTTCGGTATCCCAGGAAGTCTCCACCGCCAGCCAGTAACCAAGATTTAACTGCACAGTAAAGACCACCACCATGATGACNGCAATGATGTGCTTCTCCCAGCGTATCAACAGCGCTTCATGACGATTCAGAGCGCGATAAAGATACACCGTCGCCACCAGCCAGCANAGNATCGAAAAGATCACCGCCANNGTATTGAAGCTGTAGATTTTATTTTCAAACAGCACACCCAGAAACAACCAGGAAAAAATCAGCGCGCAGCAAATACAGAAAATCCGATGAACCGTTTGCAGCAAATCGGCAACGCGCAGCGCGGGCCGTTGCGGGGTCAGGAGGGACATAACTTTTCCTTTTTTCTTATTAGACGCCGTGACCGGCATATCTTCGATCCTGATGTGTTGAAACTATTGTGCAACAGCTTCAAACGCTGGATCGACCAGCCGTGTCACTTTACTGCACATCGATGCGCAGTCAAGGGTTGTNCAACAGGATTGACGACGAATATCACGNGGCCGAAACGATTGGCGGATAAATCTTCCAGNTCNATCTGTCGCAACATACCTCGGCCGNTATGTTCTGCAGAATTTCAGCTTATGTTGGCCATCCATCAATAGCCGCACCTCCACTGAACCCCACCGGAGCGAGCTAGTCACTATTAAGAATTCCCGCTGATAACGTTACGGAGTTGCGACGATGAATATCGACTGGATGCCTTATCTCCCCGAATTCAAAACTATCGCCATCGCTATTGGTGTCGCATTGCTGCTGTGGNTTATCGCGCACCTGCTGACCCGCATCCTGGCCCGCTTTACCCGACCNTTTTTGTTTCCACGCCTGCTCCTCGAACAGACCCGTGCGCCCATCCACCTGATNCTNCCCCTGCTCGGCATGCAGACGGTGTGGACCGCNGCTCCGGAAGAACTGTTATGGATGGGAGGACTGCGCCACATCACCCTGNTGCTGATCATCGGCGCATTTACCTGGCTCGGCACACGCGCTGTGCTGGCGGTGCAGAAGGTCGTCATCCACCACCACCCGGTTAATGTGGTGGACAACCTGAATGCCCGGCGCATTCAAACGCAGACCAAGGTGCTGGTGCAGACCCTGAGTTTTTTTGTGTTGCTGTTTGGCGGCGCAGCCATGCTGATCACCTTTCCTGCCGCGCGCCAGTTCGGTACCAGCATCCTGGCGTCGGCCGGTCTTGCCGGTCTTGCCGTGGGTTTTGCGGCCAAGCCGGTCTTGGGGAATTTAATTGCCGGTCTGCAGATCGCCTTTACCCAACCGATCCGCCTCGATGACGTCGTGATTGTGAATAACGAGTGGGGTCGCATTGAGGAAATTACCGGCACCTATGTCGTGGTCAAGATCTGGGACGAACGCCGGCTGATCGTGCCGTTGCAATGGTTTATTGAAAATCCTTTTCAGAACTGGACGCGCACTACCTCGCAGATTATCGGCTCGGTATTTTTCTGGATGGATTATTCGGTACCCATTGATCCGCTGCGCAAGGAGCTGGATCGTCTGGTAAAAGAAGCACCGGAGTTATGGGATGGACGGGTGGCCGGTCTGCAGGTCACCGAAACGACNGAAAACTCCATNCAGATCCGGGTGCTGGTCAGCTCGCCGGATTCCGGAAAGAATTTTGACCTTCGCTGTTACGTGCGCGAAAAAATGGTGAACTTTATTGCATGTAATTATCCAGAGGGATTACCGAAACTGCGCGCTACCGTCAGCGAAGAAGAACAGGAAAAAGTGGAGACTTCCACCATCAGTGCACCGGAGCGTCAGCCTCCGGTGTAGTTCGCGGCTGGCACAGACAGTCGTACCAGTAAGGAACACGCAGCAGCCCATAACGGGACGCTACGCGCCTTACATCATTACGGTCCCCTTCAAATTTCAACGTCTCGCTCACTACTACCTGTTCACCCTGACATCTCATTGCGCAGGCGAAACATACTACGCCATTTAACGCATCATCTGACTCTGCAAGCCCGGTATTTGCGAGAGCGATGTCTGCCTTGCTTCGCTTAAGCGCACCGATCGCCATCTCGCGTGCCACCTCTTCGCTGGTGAGACCAAAAATCTCGATGGTATGTAGGCTAACGCCCAGACATGCCTGCTTCGATTCTTTTGAATAGACAACGAAACCGTTATGCAACACTGCTCCACAACCAGGAATATCCGCCAACATGGATGCCTGCATGCCAGCAGTACAGGATTCGGCGGTTACCAGCGTTAATTTTTGGGTCGTTAAAAAGCTCATCAGTTGTTCGATGCTGTGCATAAATAGACGTCCTGTTTCGCCTGGCCTGGTGGGGTTATAGAAGCAGATGCTTCAGAGAAAGTTCCGGCACTGTCCTTTGCTGTCAAAAGCAGCTGACTTGTGCAGCCATGCTTAAAGCGTGACAAAAACTCCATAAGACAATTAATTTTTCGCCCGAAAAATTCTGCGACGCGCCACGGCACGTTGCAGCGGGCTGTATTTCTGTTATGGACATAGCACAAGTATTTTTTTTGATTTTCAAAGGGAATTTTCAGAACTTCTTTTATGTGACCCAGTCATCATTAACAGGCGTTAAATTTATTGCAGAAAATTTTTCATTGAAGAGTGGTTGTTGGTTTCGGTGAAAAATTTTTCTTTACAGTTATTACTTTTATTTATTTGCAGTCTAGGTATTTATAAATGGAGGAAGTTATGGGACACGCTGTTGCGCTCTCCCGGTTTGAAAATTTGGATGTCCTGCTAACGCGCAACGAGCGATATTCGCGCAAACCGCAAACAGAAAAGCAGAAGAAGAAAATTCTGTTTGTTACGTCAGAATACAGTGAGCTGGTAAAGGTCGGCGGGCTCGGTGATGTGTCATCGGCATTGCCCAAAGCACTGGCACCGGATTACGACATCCGCGTATTGATTCCCGGTTATCCGCAGATCATCAACAGTGGTGTTCCGCTGCGTATCATTGGCAGCGTGCCAGCCCAGGGAGAAATTCCTGCCTGCCGTATCGCGCTCATGAATTTGCCCAGCGGTCAGATTATCTATGTGCTGTTATGTGCAGAGCTGTATGAGCGGATGGGCACACCCTATGGCGACAACCATGGTCAGGACTGGCCGGATAATCCGGTGCGGTTCGCGCGCCTCGGTCTGGCGGCCGCGGAGATTGCGGCGGACAAAGCCGGTCTGCGCTGGCAGCCGGATCTGGTTCATGCCAATGACTGGCCCGCTGGTCTGGCCCCGGCGTTTATCCGCTGGCGCGGTCAGGACACCCCCACGGTGTTCACCATTCACAACCTCGCCTATCAAGGGCTATGCAATCAGGAGTACTGCGAATCGTTAAAATTGCCGGAGGAAGCGCTGCACATCGACGGCATGGAGTTTTACGGCAAGCTGTCATTCCTGAAAGCCGGGCTCAATTACGCCGACCACATCACCACCGTCAGCAAGACCTACGCCTGGGAAATTACTACCCCGAACTTCGGCTGCGGCCTGGACGGCCTGCTGAAGCAGAAATTTGAACGCGGCCAGTTAAGCGGTATCGCCAACGGCATCGACGAAGACTGGAACCCGCGCACCGATCATCATCTGGTGAAGACTTTTGACCCCTGCTACCGCGAAGGCAAGGCGGCCAATGCGCGTTATGTGGAGCAGATGTTCGGCCTTCGCCCGAGCCAAGGTCCTCTGTTTGCTGTCGTCTCCCGGCTGGTGCAGCAGAAAGGCATCGACCTCACCATGGCCATCAGCGAGTCCATCGTCAAAGCGGGTGGCCGTCTGGCCATCATCGGCTGCGGCGAACCTGCCCTGGAAGAGGAGCTGGTACGGCTGTCCGAACGCTACCCCCGCGACATCGGCGTACATATCGGATTTAACGAGACCGACGCGCGGCGGATGTTCGCCGGCAGCGATTTCCTGCTGATGCCCTCGCGCTTCGAGCCCTGCGGCCTGAGCCAGATGTATGCCCAGCGTTTCGGTTCACTGCCTATCGCGCGCCACACCGGCGGGCTGGTCGACACCATCACCGACGGAGTAACTGGATTCCTGTTCCACCGGGCACAACCGGATACTTACTGGAAGGCCGTGCAGCGGGCCTTCAATGTGTTCCGCAGCCCGGACCTGCTGCACGCCATGCGCAGCAAAGCCATGCATGCGCCCCTTACCTGGCGGGAGTCTGTACAGCCTTACGACCAGCTGTACCGGTCGCTGATCGGCGAGCCGGTGCGCCAGCTGGTTCCCTCAGAGGGAGGCTTGCTGGCCTGATGGACACGCTCGCTCCGCGCCATGGTGCCCGGCTGGAGAAACAGGGCACTTCATTATCCCAGGAGGCCATGACCCGGTTTTCCCTCTGGGCACCGGACGCCGCTGCGGTAGCCGTCAAACTCGACAACGGTCAATTGCACGACCTGCAGCCGCTGGCGGATGGCTGGTTCAGCCGGCTGGTGCCCTGCGGTGCCGGCACCGGCTATAAATTTGTCATCAATGGTGAACTGGAAGTCCCCGACCCGGCTTCCTGCGCACAGCAGGACGATGTGCTGGGGATGAGCCGCGTGGTGGATCACGGGGCTTACGCCTGGCAGGTCAATGACTGGAGCGGTCGCCCCTGGCACGAAGCGGTGATCTATGAGCTGCATGTGGGCCTGCTGGGTGGCTTTGCCGAGGTGGAAGTCATCCTGCCCCATCTGGTGGAGCTGGGAGTTACCGCCATTGAGCTCATGCCGCTCAACGAATTTCCCGGCGCCCGCAACTGGGGTTATGACGGAGCAGAAATCTTCGCACCGGAAAGCAGTTACGGCACGCCCGAAGAACTCAAGCACCTGATTGACACTGCCCACAGCCTCGGCCTGATGGTGATCATCGATGTGGTCTACAACCACTTCGGCCCGGAAGGTAATTATCTCGGCCAATATGCCAAGGGTTTCTTCCGCGACGACATCCAGACGCCTTGGGGCGCCGCCATTGATTTCCGCCGCCGCCAGGTGCGCGACTTCTTCTGCGAAAACGCGTTGATGTGGCTGGCGGATTACCGGGCCGACGGCCTGCGGCTGGATGCGGTCCATGCCATCAGCGAGAAAGATTTTCTGGTAGAACTGGCGGAGCGGGTCAGCAGCGCCATCCCCAGCAACCGCCATATCCACCTGATCCTGGAGAACGAAGACAACAACGCCAGCCTGCTCGAGCAGGGTTTTAACGCCCAGTGGAATGACGATGGACACAACATCCTCCACCACCTGCTGACCGGCGAGAAGGAAGGGTATTACAGCGAATTTGTCGAATCACCCACCTCCAAGCTGGCGCGCTTTCTGAGCGAGGGCTTTATCTTCCAGGGCGAGGCAAGTCGCCATGGTCACGTCCGGGGCGAGCCCAGCGGACACCTAGCACCCACCGCCTTTGTTCTGTTTCTGCAGAACCACGACCAGGTCGGCAACCGCGCCTTCGGCGAGCGGCTGATTGCGCTGACCGATGAGGATTCGCTCAAGGCGGNGGTCACGCTCCAGNTGCTCTGCCCCATGATTCCCCTGCTGTTCATGGGTGAGGAATGGGGTACCCGACAGCCGTTCTACTACTTTACCGACCACCCCGCCNAACTGGCCAAGGCGGTGTGCGAAGGCCGGCGCAACGAGTTCAAGGAGTTCGAGCTGTTCAGCCATCCCGAGATGCGCGAGAAGATCCCCGATCCCAATGATCCACAGACCTACGTCAATTCGATGATTGATTACCGCGAGCGCCATCAGCCGGGCCATCAAGCCTGGTGGCAGTTCTACCGGACCCTGCTGGAGCTGCGTCACCGCGCCATCACCCCCCACCTGCCGGGTACGCGGGTAGCAAAGGTCACTATCCTCGGTGAACGCGCGGTATCCGCATCCTGGATGCTGGGTAACGGCAGTCTGTTGCGCATCGACGTCAACCTGGCAGACACCATGGTGAAACTGGAATCACCGCCCGGCAACCGGCACCAGCTGTTCAGTCATCGCGTCGACAGCAGCCATTGGCACGACGGCATCCTGCCGCCACGCAGTGCCATGGCGACACTGGGTTGATCCCAGTGACAGCCCGCGGCTGGCAAGGGTTTCCCCTAATCTCCAGCCGTGCGGGCAAGTGTTCGTCATCCCACAGACAACCCCTTTGGCACAGGCAAAGATTCCTTGATGGTTTCGAGCCTCTAGAGAACAGGAATGTGTATGCTGCGCGCAACGATCCGTTTGCAATTCCACCAGGGCTTCACCCTGGATGATGCGGTACCCCTGGTACCCTACTTCGCGCGGCTCGGGATCAGCCACATCTATGCTTCCCCTCTGCTCACTGCCCGGCGCGGCTCCATGCACGGTTATGACGTGGTGGACCCGACACGGGTGAATCCTGAACTGGGCGGCGAGGCGGCGCTCGAGCGTCTGGTANCAGCCCTGCGCGAATACAAGATGGGCCTGATTGCTGACTTNGTCTCCAACCATATGGCCGTCGGCGGCGATGCCAACCCCTGGTGGCTGGACGTGCTNGAATGGGGCATCAGCAGCCCCTACGCCCGCTTCTTTGATATCCAGTGGAACTCCCACGACCCGCTGCTGAAAGGTCAGCTGCTGGTGCCCTTCCTGCGCACAGACTACGGCGAAGTCCTGGCGGCCGATGAAATCAATCTGCACTTCGACGCGGAACAGGGCGCCTTCTACACCTGCCACTATGATCACCGCTTCCCCGTGTATCCACCCAGCTACGGCGAGATACTGCGCAATACCGGCGTGGACTCCCTGCTGGCGCTGGTGCGGCCTTTTGAAGCGCTGGAGCGCAGCCCCGACTACTGGCACGCCGCGCAGGAGCTTCGCCAGGAGCTCGTCCGGGCAGCGCAGGCGCCCGAAGCCCGCGAAGGGCTGGCCCAGGCCTTGGAGAAATACCGGGTAAAGCCCGATGGCCAGTTCAGCCAGGAAGCCTTCGATCGTCTGCACAATCTGCTGGAAGCCCAGCATTACCGCCTCGCCAGCTGGCGCACGGCAGCGGATGACATCAACTGGCGACGCTTCTTCGACGTCAATGAGCTGGGCGGTCTGCGGGTAGAAAAAGCCGAAGTCTTCGAAGCGACCCACGCCAAGATCTTCGAATTGATTGAACGGGGGCTGGTGGACGGGCTGCGGATCGACCATGTGGACGGGCTGGCCAACCCGCGCGCCTACTGTCGCAAGCTGCGTCGCCGCCTCAACAGTCTGCAGGCCAAACGTCCGCCGGAGCTGCGTCACGAACACCTGCCCATCTATGTGGAAAAGATCCTGGGCGACGGCGAACGCCTGCCCGCCGACTGGCTCACCGACGGCACCACCGGCTACGAATTCATGAACGACCTGTCCCTGCTGCAGCAGGACCCGGTGGGCGAAATCCCGCTCAGCGATCTGTGGACCAGCTTTACCGGCCGCACCGCCAATTTNATGGAGGAGGTGCGCGAAGCCCGCGCGCTGGTGCTGTCCAGCTCCCTNGCGGGCGACTTCGAGAGCCTGGCCCACGAGCTGCTGCTGGTGGCGCGCACCGATGTCCACACCCGCGACATCACCCTCGGCGCTATCCGCCGGGCGCTGTTTGAGCTGATTGTTCACTTCCCCGTTTACCGCACCTACGCCGGCGTGATGGGCCGGTCGGTGCAGGACCGGGAGGTTTTTGAACAGGCCCTGGCCGGCGCCCGCACCACACTGGCAGAGAGNGANTGGCCGCTGCTGAACTATCTCGACCTCTGGCTGGGTGGCCAGCGGTTGCGCGACCTGCCCCCTGGTCCCCATCGCAAACAACGGCGNAAAGTGATCACACGGTTCCAGCAGCTGACCTCGCCCGCAGCCGCCAAAGCCGTGGAAGATACCGCCTGCTATCGGTCAGCAGTGACCCTGGCACGCAACGATGTAGGCTTCGATCCGCAACACTTTTCCATCTCCTTGAAAGACTTCCACCACCGCTGCAGCGAGCGCGCCGCCCACTTCCCGGACAACCTGCTCACCACCGCCACCCACGATCACAAGCGCGGCGAAGATACCCGGGCACGCCTGGGCGTACTGAGCGAACGAGCAGTGTGGTTCAGCGAGAAGGTGCAGCAGTGGCAGCAGGCGGCCAGTGATCTGCGCCAGGAACTGGATGACGGTCTGGCGCCCTCTCCCGCCGATGAACTGATGCTTTACCAGACGCTGCTGGGCAGCTGGCCGCTGCGGCTGGACCCGGACGATACAGAAGCCATGGGAGCCTATCAGGAGCGCATGCTGCGCTGGCAGGAAAAAGCACTGCGCGAAGCCAAACTGCGGACCCTGTGGAGCGCACCTCACGCGGCTTATGAAGATGTCTGCCGGAACTTCCTCACCGCTCTTCTGACCGGCGAGCGCCACCGGGAGCTGCGCCGCGACATAGCGGCGGCGGCCATGGCCATTGCGCCCGCGGGTGCCGTCAACAGCCTCAGCCAGAGCCTGCTGCGCTCGACCCTGCCGGGCGTACCGGATCTGTACCAGGGCGCGGAATTCTGGGACTTCAGTCTGGTAGACCCGGATAACCGCCGGCCCGTGGATTTTCCGGCCCGGGTGGCCGCACTTTCGACTCATTCCCATCTGCAGGAGCTGGTTACCCAGTGGCGCGACGGCCGTATCAAGCAACACCTGCTGTCAGCGGTACTGAACCTGCGGGAAGCCCATGCGGAGCTGTTCTGCCTGGGCAATTACGAAGCGCTGGAGGTGGAGGGAGAACAGGCGGGACGTATAGTCGCCTTCTGCCGCCGCCACGGCGCTGAATATGTGATCGGTGTGGCGCCACGTCTGGTGGCCGGGCTGCTGGGCACCCAGACGACGCCCCTGCCTGACCCGGCCAGCTGGGGCGATACCCGCATCCTGCTGCCGGACCCCCTGCGTCACGCACCAGCCGGTGAATTGTCCGGCGTTTTTTCTTCCGCCATCAAGCCCCGTCAGGGCGCGCTGGCCGTGGCGGAGGTGCTGGCGGAGTTTCCGGTCAACCTGCTCTACATAAAACACGATCCTGCTGTACCCCATCACACCTAAATCGATACACGGAGAAACAACCATGAACCTCAATGAGAACCGCGTCCGCGAATTCGCGTACCAGATCTGGGAATCCGAAGGCAGGCCCCACGGTCAGCACCAGCGTCACTGGGAGATGGCCTGCAAGCTGGCCGCTCAGGCGGAGGGGCAGCCACAGCCCAGCGCGACCAACGGCGCGGGCGTTATTGATGCTGAGATACCTGTCAGCGAGGCACTCAAGGCAGCCGCGCCGGCGAAGAAATCCCGCAGCAAAAAACCTGCTGCCGAAAAAACGGTGAAAAAAGCGGCCGAATCCAAGACCACCGTGGCCAAGACTACCCGGCAGAAAAAAGCCAAGGTGGTCAACGACACCCTGGAAACCCAGCTCACACCCGTGACTGACGGGTTTAAAGGTTCCGTTTAAGACACACCGGGCACGGTCGAACTCATCCGAAACGGCTTCGGCTGAGGTTTTGCTGTGCCCGGGAGACCTGCAATCGCCAGCCGTTATCCTCATCGATCCAGTCATTCATAAGGGAAAAGCATCATGGCCAGACAACCAGTAGCACCAGAGATCAAACAACGCTCACGTATTACTGAAGGCCATCCCTTTCCGCTGGGCGCAACCTGGGATGGCCTGGGTGTCAACTTTGCGATCTTTTCCGCTCATGCTACCAAGGTGGAGCTGTGCCTGTTCGATGAAGACGGCACGACGGAGCTTGAACGTATNGANCTGCCGGAATACACCGATGAGATCTGGCACGGCTATCTNCCGGACGCTCATGCCGGGCAGGTGTATGGCTACCGGGTCTACGGCCCCTACGAGCCGGAAGCNGGACACCGGTTCAACCCCAACAAGCTGCTGATTGACCCCTATGCCAAACAACTCGTGGGAGAACTGAAGTGGTCCGAAGCCCTCTTCGGCTACACCATNGGTTCGCCGGATGGAGANCTGAGTTTTGACGAGCGGGACAGNGCGCCCTTTGTCCCCAAATGCAAGGTGGTCGATCCGGCNTTNACCTGGGGCANCCACCAGGTAAAACGCATCCCTTGGGATAACACGATCATCTACGAAGCCCATGTCCGCGGCCTCAGCATGCTGCATCCGGCCGTACCCGAACATTTGCGCGGCACCTGCGCCGGACTGATGACCCGGGAGCTGTTACAGCACATCAAGGACCTGGGCGTGACCAGCATCGAACTGCTGCCGATGCACGGCTTTGTCGAGGATCAGCATCTGCTGGAAAAAGGNCTGCGCAATTACTGGGGCTACAANACCATCGCCTTCTTCGCTCCCCACGCGCGTTATCTNGCGAGTGGTCACCTTAATGAATTCAAGGAGATGGTGGCGCACATCCACGATGCCGGGCTCGAACTGATTCTCGATGTGGTCTACAACCATACCGCCGAAGGCAATGAGATGGGACCGACACTGTCCATGCGCGGCATCGACAATGCCACCTATTACCGCCTGCTGCCAGACAACAAACGCTACTACATCAATGACTCCGGCACCGGCAATACCCTCGATTTAAACCACCCCTGCGTGCTGCGCATGGTGACCGACTCCCTGCGCTACTGGGCGACCCAGATGGGTGTGGATGGTTTCCGCTTTGATCTGGGCACCATCTTGGCGCGGCACCCGGAGGACGGATTCGATGAGCGCCACGGCTTTCACCTGACCGTGCGCCAGGACCCGGTGCTGAGCAGCCTGAAGATGATTGCTGAACCCTGGGACTGCGGCATCGGCGGCTATCAGGTCGGTGGCTTCCCTCCCGGCTGGGCCGAGTGGAACGACCGCTACCGCGACAATGTACGCTCCTTCTGGCGCGGTGACAGCGGTCAGCTGGGGGAGCTGGCCAGTCGCCTCACCGCCTCCGGCGACCTGTTCAACCAGCGCGGGCGGCGGCCTCACTCATCGGTCAACTTCATCACCGCCCACGACGGTTTTACCCTGCACGACCTGGTCTCCTACAACGACA
>Ga0065721_10052353_pt1 | contig 12123 bp, 11 predicted proteins | sample Mesricmetagenome_FD_59108 | JGI IMG/M metagenome (GOLD analysis project Ga0065721, IMG submission 59108) | Mesophilic microbial community from rice straw/compost enrichment Sample: eDNA_1 v2 (version 2) | ecosystem: Engineered > Solid waste > Grass > Composting > Bioreactor | place: USA: Davis... | reverse complement strand
GCATGAAGAACCTTGAATTACAGAAGAAGCTCGACGATCAAAGCAAGCTCATCAATGAGATGAAGCGGAAGTCAGACCAGGGTAGTATGCAGCTGCAGGGCGAAGTTCAGGAACTGGCGTTGGAGGAATTTCTGCGGTCCAGCTTCCCTCGCGACGGCGTAGAAGAAATTGCAAAAGGGAAACGCGGCGGTGACTGCCTGCATGTCGTGAAAGACCCGTTTGACCGCATCTGTGGCCGGATTATGTACGAGAGCAAGAGAACAAAGCATTTCAGCAATGAATGGATTGGGAAGCTGAAGGAGGACATGCGGCTTAAGCAAGCCGACATCGGCGTTATTGTAACGGAAGCATTACCCGACGGAATGACCCGGTTTAGTGAAATCGACGGCGTCTGGATTTGTTCCTATCCTGAGTTCAAGGCTCTGGCCCACCTGTTTCGAGCAAATATGTCCCGAATTGGGGAAGTTCTCGCCTCTCAGGAAAACCGCGGCGAGAAGATGCATATGATCTACAGTTACGTGACAGGCGTGGAGTTCCGTCAGAAAATAGAGGCAGCATTCGATGCTTACCAGGAGATGCAGGAAGACCTGATCCGGGAAAAAACGCTGTTCGTAAGCCATTGGTCCCGGCGTGAAAAGCGGCTCCTCAAGGCCATGGAAAACCTTTCGTCGCTATATGGCGATGTGCGAGGAATCGCTGGCGGGGCCGTTCAGGAAATCAGAAGCCTTGAGATGGGCGGTCATTTGCTCGACATGTCGGCCTGAACCTCGAAGGTAGGAGAGGGCTTCCAGCCTCATGACTTGTCCTCGCAGAAAAGTTGGTGCGATTTTTTATATGAATAATAGGAGCCGGAATCGCGGATTTGCTTCGCCTTATGGAAGACAAACTTTCGTTAGGTAGAAAAAAAATCAGATTCTGGCCGGCAATAGTTGACAAATAGAAAACTTTATCGTTTAATTTTGCATTTAGAAGTAGCAATAAGCAAAACTAAAACTCATACTGAATGACTTTCCTCTAGGTTTTACTATTAAACAACTAAGAAAGAAATTGAAAACATTGTTCACCATCTTTAAAGCAGCCACGGCAGCTTTCTCCCCTTCCGGAACAACCCCGTTCTTAGCCCATGCCTGTATGGTGACCAGGCGCCGCCGACCCGTACGCGTTGTGCGTATCTGATACTTACATCCCACATTCCAGCAATCCCGCGATGTCCAGGACATCCGCATCTGCTATTTGATCGTTTTCAATTCATTACCATTTAACGTCTGATTTACATTGCAAAATCAACATAATATTATTGTTAGGCTGGCTACAGCTGATGATAAACATTACGCTCCGGTGATTACTCAGGAAATGGAGGAGTCTGCGAAAGCGCGTGGTACCGGTATTGCCAAGCGTTCACCGGAATATCTCGTCAAGAAAATTGAAGAGGGGAAAGCCGTCATTGCCGTAACTCCGGATGGCACATGGGTGGGTTTTTGTTACATCGAAGCATGGCAACATGACAAGTACGTAGCAAACTCCGGCCTGATTGTGTCGCCGCCATTTCGCAAGACAGGTATCGCTACGGAAATCAAAAGGAAGATTTTCAACCTCTCCAGAGAGAAATATCCGCACGCCAAAATATTCGGATTGACCACTGGACTGGCCGTCATGAAGATCAACTCTGAACTCGGTTACGAGCCTGTAACCTATTCGGAACTTACTACCGACGAGGAGTTCTGGAAAGGCTGCCAGAGCTGTGTCAACTATGATATCCTGGTTGCCAAGGGACGGAAGAACTGTATGTGTACAGCTATGCTGTTCGACCCGGAGGAAGCCGAGGCCAAACTACGCGCTGCCAAAGAACGCGAGAATGCCAAGCCGGCGATGGTTACTCCACAGGGAGAATTAGTCACACCTCACCGCCACCGTCAGTTTAAAGGGAATTTCAAACTGTTTGAGCGCTGGGTGCGCTTCAAGCAATTCGTTCTCCTCAAGAAATCCCGTAAGAAGGACGACGGCAACGGCAATTCGGAAAAGAAGAAGTCTATCTTTAGCTTATTCTTCTGGTAGCCTTATATTCGCACGAAGATCTTTAACACCTAATTTTAACCATTTCACGTGCGCCAGGACACTGGGCCTGGCCACGCGTTCCTGAACAAGATGAAGAAAAAAGTAGTTTTGGCCTTCAGTGGGGGGTTGGATACCTCTTACTGCGTGAAGTACCTCAGCGAGGAAAAAGGTTTTGAAGTCCATACCCTCACTGTCAATACCGGAGGTTTCGATCAACAGGAGATCAGTGAAATTGAAAAACGCGCCCAATACCTTGGCGTGGCTTCACACAAGACTGTCGACGAAACAAAAAACTATTACGAAACCGTAATACGCTTCCTCATCTACGGAAATGTTCTCAAGAATAACACCTACCCTCTAAGCGTAAGCGCTGAGCGAATGTCGCAGGCACTGGCTACTGCCAACTATGCCCGTGAAATAAAGGCAGATGCTGTTGCTCACGGTAGTACCGGCGCAGGGAATGATCAGGTTCGCTTCGATATGATCCTTAACATACTTGTTCCGGGTATTGAAATCATCACACCAATTCGTGAGATGAAACTTTCCCGCGAAGCTGAGATCGAATACCTGCGCGCAAAAGGTGTTGAGATGAACTTCACGAAGGCAATGTATTCAATCAACAAAGGTATCTGGGGCACGTCTGTTGGGGGCAAAGAAACGCTCAACTCCCTTGGAATGCTTCCTGAAGATGCATGGCCAACGAAAGTGACAAAAACCGGTGAAGAAACGGTAAAGCTTAGATTTGAGAAAGGTGAGCTGGTTGCAGTTAATGATCGCCGGTTTGACCATCCCACTCAAGCCATTCAGGAACTTCAGGCAATTGCAGGACCATACGGCGTAGGGCGTGATATCCATGTTGGGGATACCATCATTGGAATCAAAGGCCGTGTTGGATTTGAAGCGGCTGCTCCTATGCTGATCATTAAGGCGCATCACGCGCTGGAGAAACACGTTCTCACGAAGTGGCAATTGTCATGGAAAGATCAGCTGGCGCAATTCTACGGCAACTGGCTGCACGAAGGCCAATACCTCGATCCTGTTATGCGCGACATGGAAGCGTTCTTGACCAGTACGCAGAAGCACGTCACGGGTGATGTACATATTCAATTGTACCCATACCGCTTCCAGATCCTTGGCGTAGAATCCCCCTTAGATCTGATGTCAGCGAAGTTTGGCAAATATGGCGAGATGAACCTTGGCTGGACTGGCGAGGATGTAAAAGGTTTCTCGAAGATATTCGGAAATCAAACCATGATTTACAATCAGGTCGCCAACGAAGGCGGAGACCAATAGGTTGTTTTTTCTCATCCACAAACGTCATCATCTACTTTGACGTTTGGCAAATATCTTTCAGATGGCAAAAAAAATTAAGGCAGGCATTGTTGGTGGCGCGGGTTACACCGGAGGCGAAACAACTCGACTGTTGTTGAATCACCCTAACGTCGATCTGGTTTTTGTTCATAGCCGCAGCAATGCAGGCAATCCACTGTATACCTCGCACCCCGATCTCGCAGGAGACACCGAGCTTACATTCACTGATTCGCTTGAACATGACGTGGATGTGGTATTCCTGTGTCTTGGTCACGGCGAGAGCAAGAAATTTCTACAAAACCACCCTTTTGCCGATAGCGTACGCATTATAGACCTCAGCCAGGATTTTCGGTTAGGGGAGACAGTAGGTAACCGTTCATTCGTATACGGATTGCCCGAGTTGAACAAAGATGCCATCCGCAAGGCGAATAACATCGCGAATCCGGGTTGCTTTGCGACTGGCATTCAGCTGGCGCTCCTTCCTGTAGCCTCACAAGGTAAACTTCCCGAAGTAAATATCACCGGAATAACAGGTGCCACAGGAGCGGGACAGAAACTGCAGGATACGACGCATTTCACATGGCGTGCGAATAACATATCTGCTTATAAAACTCTGACTCATCAGCACCTCAGAGAAATCAAACGCTCTCTGACGCAGCTGCAGCCATCATTCGGGAATGCAGTTAATTTTATTCCATGGCGAGGTGATTTCCCCCGCGGAATTTTCGTTAGTGCCTGCTTCCGATATGATGGTTCCCTGGATGACGCAAAGACATTGTACAAAGAATTTTATAAGAGCCATCCATTTACAATTGTGTCCGACAAGAGTATTGATCTTAAACAGGTAGTGAATACCAACAAGTGTCTGATTGGGATTGAGAAGGAAGGCGACTTGCTTGTGGTACATACTGCCACTGATAACCTGCTTAAGGGAGCATCCGGTCAGGCCGTTCAAAATTTGAACCTGATGTTCGGGATTGACGAAACTGCAGGACTTAAACTGAAATCCATCGTCTTTTGAAAATGCCATCATGAAGTTATTCGACGTCTATCCACTTTTCGATATCAATCCCGTAAAGGCCGAAGGTTCCTGGTTGTGGGACGACAAAGACAGAAAGTACCTCGACCTCTATGGAGGTCATGCGGTCATATCAATAGGGCATTCACATCCGCATTACATAAAGCGAATAACGGATCAGTTAAACCGTATTGGCTTTTATTCAAACAGCGTATTGAATCCGCTGCAGGAGGAACTTGCCGAAAAGCTGGGCCGAATATCAGGGTACCCGCAGTACCAATTGTTCCTCTGTAACTCAGGTGCAGAGGCAAATGAGAATGCTCTCAAGCTTGCGTCGTTTGTAACGGGGCGTAAAAAGGTTATCGCTTTCAAAAAGGCATTTCACGGAAGGACATCGGGAGCGGTTGCCGCGACTGATAATCCCAAAATCGTTGCACCTTTCAATGCAGGTCACGATATCGAGTTCATTCCGCTTAACCAACATGGCGCCCTCGACGAGGCGCTCGACGATTCCGTTGCAGCAGTGATCATTGAAGGTATTCAGGGAGTAGGAGGTATCCAATTGCCTGACGACAGGTTTCTTAAATTCGTGCAGGAGCGTTGTGAAGAAAACGGGTCTCTTCTGATACTGGACGAAATACAATCCGGCTACGGTCGCACGGGAAAGTTTTTTGCGCACCAGTTCTCCTCTGTTAAACCGCATCTTATCACAATGGCTAAGGGAATGGGTAACGGATTCCCTATTGGTGGAGTGTTGATTCACCAAGACATAAAACCCTGGAGTGGTATGTTGGGTACCACTTTCGGCGGCAACTACCTCGCTTCGGCGGCGGCGCTTGCAGTACTCGAAGTTATGGAGAAGGAAGATCTGATGGCAAATGCCACCAAGGTGGGGGCCTATCTTATGGGTAGTCTTATAGACGTTCCCGGCATTGAAAAAGTAAGAGGCCGGGGGCTGATGATTGGCTTTGACTTGCCGGAATCGAAAAAATCTGTGAGAAAGGATTTACTTGTCAAGCATGGTATCTTCACAGGCGAAGCGAAACCAAATACCATCCGACTACTGCCTTCTCTGGCGGTGACTATGGATGAAGCGACTATCTTTCTGAATGCACTCAAAGAGGAATTGAAATGAAAAAGTTTATTTCGGTTGGGGATGTCACCGATATCCAGGCACTCGTTGCCAAGGCACTCGAGTTTAAGAATGATCCATTCAGGGATAAATCGCTGGGCAGAAATAAACGACTTGGGCTGTTGTTTCTGAATCCAAGTATGCGTACGCGTCTGAGTTCCCAGATCGCGGCTGCCAATCTCGGTATGGAGACGATTGTTTTTAATGTAGGAGCGGAGGGATGGACACTTGAATTTGAGGAGGAAGCCATCATGAGCGGTTCGACAGCGGAACACGTTAAAGAGGCTGCACCAATACTGGGCAACTATTTCGATGTAATTGGTATTCGCACATTTCCCGGACTTAAAAACAAGGCGGAGGATTATAGCGAACTATACATCAACCAGTTTGTAAAATATGCGGGTATCCCGATCGTTAGCCTCGAGAGTGCAACGCTACATCCACTGCAGAGCCTGACGGATATCATCACGATCACGGAAACATTTCGTGAGAAGCGCAAACCGAAGATTGTTCTTACCTGGGCTCCCCACGTGAAGGCGTTGCCCCAGTGTGTGGCGAACAGTTTTTCAGAGTGGGTTAACGCATGGGGCCAGGCAGACTTTGTTATTACTCACCCGGAGGATTATGAGTTGGATCCCAGATTCACAAACGGCGCGACGATCACGCATAATCAGCAGGAAGCATTGAATGGAGCTGACTTCATTTATGTGAAAAACTGGAGTACTTACAACGACTACGGCAAGATCTATTGTAACGATCCTGAGTGGATGCTCACCAACGAGCAGTTGAAGGCGACAAATAATGCGCGCGTTATGCATTGCCTCCCGGTGAGGCGTAACGTTGAGCTAAGCGATGAAATTCTTGACGGTCCAAACAGCATTGTAACGCACCAGGCTTCAAATCGCGTGTGGGCCGCGCAGGCAGTTTTGCATGAATTATTGACGACGAGCTAAACTAATGTGATGAACCGACTTTTCATTATCAAAATTGGCGGCAACGTTCTTGACAATCCCGCGGCCCTGAAAAAGTTTCTCGCAGATTTTGCTGCCATCAAGGAACCGAAGATTCTCATTCATGGTGGAGGAAAACTGGCAACCCGCATTGGTGATCAATTGGGTATTGAATCCAAATATGTCAATGGCCGGCGCATCACTGATCAGGAGACGCTCAATGTTGTGACGATGGTATATGGTGGCCTTGTAAACAAACAACTCGTTGCAAGCCTTCAGGCTCTTGGTTGCCATGCAATCGGACTTACCGGTGCGGACGGAAACATTATCAAGGCTACCAAAAGACCCGTGAAGGAAATTGATTATGGCTTCGTTGGTGACGTGTCTCCCGAGAGTGTGAACAGTACGCTGTTATACTTGCTGCTCTCGCAAAACCTTGTTCCTGTATTCGCGCCGCTGACACATGCCGGCGGTTCGATGCTTAATACGAATGCCGATACAATAGCTTCGGTCGTCGCAGTTGCCATGAGCAAACATTTTGACGTTAGACTTATATTCTGTTTCGAGAAAAAAGGTGTACTGATAGATGTGAACGCCGAGGATTCAGTAATCACTCACCTTGATCGCGCGAAATATGCGGACCTGCTCACGAAGGGTGTCTTCGCTGATGGAATACTTCCTAAGCTTGAGAACGCGTACCGCGCAATAGACGCCGGTGTTAAGGAAGTATTGATAGGTGATGCTGTCGATCTGCTGACAAATGCCGGCATGAAAACTACCGGAACGCTAATAACCAAATAGGCAGGAACCCACAATTAACAATGGAATCAGAACTTGTTTCTTTCGCGGTTGAATTGCTAAAGCGAATGATCACCATTCCTTCATTCAGTCGTGAAGAACATGAAGTCGCATCCATGCTGGAGGCTGCATTGTCGGAGAGGGGACTATCTGTCCAACGTCGCGGTAACAACCTGTGGGTTAAGAATAAGTTCTTTGATCCTGCGAAGCCAACAATCCTGCTGAACTCTCATCACGACACGGTTAAACCCAATCCGAAATACACCCGTGATCCGTTTCATGCCGAGGTCGTGGATGGTAAACTTTTTGGACTTGGCAGCAACGATGCCGGCGGACCTCTGGTGTCGCTGATAAGCACCTTCCTGCATTATTATGAGGCGTCCGATCTGAAGTATAATTTAATATTATCCGCTACAGCGGAGGAGGAGATCTCCGGAACAGGTGGTATTGAGAGCATTTGGAATGATCTTCCTGAAATAGCTTTTGCAATTGTCGGCGAACCAACGCTGTGTCAGATGGCTACTGCAGAGAAAGGACTTATGGTTCTCGATTGTGTTGCCCATGGGAAAGCAGGCCACGCTGCCCGCGAAGAGGGTGTAAACGCCATCTATGAAGCCCTGGCTGATATTGAATGGTTTCGTTCGTTCAAATTCGAAAAAGTATCCGATACTTTAGGGCCAGTGAAGATGACCGTAACGATTATCAATGCAGGCAAACAACACAACGTTGTTCCTGCTGAATGTAGCTTTACTGTCGACGTGAGAGCGACAGACGCATATACCCTGGAGGAAATCCTTGATACGGTAACAAAGCATGTTAAAAGCGAAGTAAAGCCGCGGTCCGTTCGTATGCGTCCTTCAGGTATTCCTGACGATCACGTGCTTGTGGCTGCAGCGAAATCACTCGGCATCGCCCGCTATGGATCGCCAACGACTTCCGATCAGGCATTGATTCCGGTTCCAAGCATAAAGATGGGACCTGGAGATTCTGCGCGCTCCCACACCGCGGATGAATTCATCTGGGTTGACGAAATACACAAGGGAATTGAGACGTATATAAACGTTCTGGATTATATCGTCAGGCGACCAGTGCTGTACAAATTCTAAAATTCTAATCTATCCGAAATGAAACTCTGGCAGAAAGATAAGGCATCACTTCAGGAAGTTGAGAAGTTTACCATCGGCCGCGACCAGGAGATGGATATGTATCTCGCTCCTTTCGACGTCATGGGATCGCTTGCTCATATCACGATGCTGGAATCCATAGGCCTCCTTGAAAAGGGCGAGCTGGATATTCTGCAGAAAGAGCTCAGAAACATTTACAAGCGAATCATATCGGGTGAGTTTCGCGTTGAGCCGGGCGTTGAGGATATCCACTCTCAGGTTGAACTTGAGCTTACGAAGGCTCTCGGCGACGTAGGAAAGAAGATACACAGCGGACGATCACGCAATGATCAGGTGCTTGTAGATCTTAAACTTTACCTCCGGCATGAAATCGAAGAGGTGACAGATGAAATACGACAAGTTTTCGATCTGTTGGTTATACAAAGTGATAAGTACAAGGCGCATTTGATGCCTGGCTATACGCATTTCCAGCTGGCAATGCCGTCGTCGTTTGGGCTCTGGTTTGGCGCGTATGCAGAGAGCCTTGTTGACGACGTGATTACGCTTCAGGCGGCATACCGCATTGTTAACAAGAACCCCCTGGGTTCCGCCGCCGGATACGGATCTTCGTTCCCTCTGAACAGAACGATGACCACCAGACTACTTGGCTTTGAAGAGCTGAATTACAACGTGGTGTATGCCCAGATGGGCCGGGGAAAAACTGAACGCATCGTGGCAGGGGCGCTTGCGAATGTCGCTGCGACGCTCGCAAAGCTCTCAATGGATGCATGCATATTTCTCAATCAACACTTTGCCTTCATCAGTTTTCCGGATGAGCTGACCACCGGGTCGAGCATCATGCCGCATAAAAAGAATCCTGACGTGTTTGAACTGGTGCGGGGTCGTTGCAATCAGATCATGGCCTTGCCAAACGAAATTGCTTTGGTTACAGCAAACCTGCCTTCAGGTTACCATCGCGAAATGCAGTTGCTGAAAGAAACGCTCTTTCCTGCCATTCAATCTTTAAAGGACTGCCTGCGAATGGTTCACCTTATGATTTCCAATATTGAAGTCAGGCAGAATATCCTGGACGACGATAAATTCAAATACATCTTCAGCGTTGAAGAGGTGAATCGCCTCGTTCTGGAAGGCGTTCCATTCCGCGATGCATATCGAAAAGTCGGATTCGAAATTGAAAACGGCACTTACAATCCGCCCCGAAATGTCGAACATTCCCATGAGGGAAGCATAGGAAACCTGAAACTGGCCGAGATCCGGGGGATGATGGAACAGGCCTTGTCGGACTTCCGTTTTGAGGCCCGCCATGAAGCCATACGGAAATTGTTGGGCGAATAAAAAAATCAAAAAGGGCGTAGGGGTACCGGGGAGATTGATTGTCCTGACAGAAAATCAATTAGTCCGGTATGAAAAAACTTCTTTTTACAACAGCACTTATTCTAGGCCTATTTGCCTCTTTTGACGGATATAGCCAGGAAATTCAGACATTATTTAAAAGTCCCCGCCCCTCAGGCGGATACGCAGCCATCTCAAACAAATTTACCACGATCGATGGCGAGTACGCAAATCTGGCCGAGATATATGGCGGTTGGTTTATTAAGCAGCGCCTCCTCGTAGGGGTGGGTGCAGCTGCAAGCACGAACGATATCCGTGTACCGCGGGAACACAGTATCAATCCCTTTACCCGTACAACCTGGCAGTATGGGCAGTTCGGTCTGATGACAGAATACGTCTTCTGGTCAAATAAGGCGATCCATTTCAATGTCACATTATTTGGGGGCGCTGGCTTTACGCTTCAGTATGAACGCGACAGAAGATATGACTGGGATCGTTGGGATGATGATTGGGATGACTTCGACGATGATCGTCACGACCTTGATTTCTTCCCTGTTCTTGAACCCGGTGTACAATTGGAAGTCAACTTGCTAAGGTGGCTCCGCCTTAGTCCGGGGGTATCTTATCGCAATACTTTTGGCAGCGACGGGAGAGGGCTGGGCGACAGCAAGCTCCGCGACTGGTCGTACAACGTAACCCTCAAGATTGGAAAATTCTGACAACGTACAGCCATAACGTTGCGGAATACTGGCACCGGTTTTTCACTTTCTTGTCTATCAGCGATACATCTCCGGGTGTATCGCTTCACTTAAATGAAAGCAACATGAAAAATCGAGAAAATAAAGATAATTCGAAGGAAGAGGGACGGGCTTCGTCCGACACACCTTTTGAAAACAAACCACTGCCAGGGGAATATCCGGCGAATGAGGATATAATGAACCGAAGAGATGAAATGGAACGAGTGTCGCTCGATCCAGATGCGATCTCCAGAACTCCCGGAGCAAGAACAGCTGGACGCAGCGACAACGAAACTCCGGAACCTTTAAACGAATTTCCCCCCGCACAAAACGCGAAGGCAAACCCGACCTCGAAATCTGACCTGACAAAGGAAGACTATGAGGCGTTGGGGCCACGAGATCTTAGTCTTGATGGTGGAGACGATGAGCAGCTTAAGCATCGCGTTTGGCCGGTAGATTTCGCCGCCCGCGACCTGGATGTTCCCGCCGGCGATGAGGAACGGATTGATGCACTGGGCCAGGGCGATGAAGAAAATAACCACTACAGTCTCGGCGGAGATGCCAAAGATAACCTCGAGGATGATCCAACCCCAACCTTAGGATGATATCCTGGAAAGGCTGTCCCAAAAGGCAGCCTTTTTTCGTTAAGAAATTCCATCAGGGCTCTCGCGCGGATGTCTCAAGACTTCTTAAGCTAACCCCTCACCTGTGCCCAGTATGCATCCCGTACCTATATAAGGCCGGGACAAATACGGGGCAGATACGGGACAGATACGGGACAGATACGGGAGAAAGAGCAGTTTTGAATAAGTAAACATCCTCCTGCCGCCCGTTCATGTCAATCTGGTGGCCCCCCATATGGCAGCAAGAATCCTTTGCGGTGGCCGTAGTTTGGCCCTGTTATCCTGGCAAAAAAACGGACGATGAGATGTGTATTGACCTGGAATCCGAGAAGGCGTCTCTGGCGCAGTTAGCGTGCTTTCTGAGACATTCTGGATGTTACTGAATATGTATGATCATTTTACGTTATTTGTCAGAGCATTAAATCGGAAATGGAACCGCAGACCATTCTTTACATTATTATCGGGATAACCGTTCTCACCTATGTTTTTGAACAGGTCCTTGATCTTCTGAATTTAAAGGCGCGGCGTGCGGATTTGCCCGACGAAGTTGCCGCATTTTACGATCGTAATAAATATCTGCGATCACTCGATTACCATCGCGATCTTACCCGGTTCTCCTTCCTGACTTCAGCCTTAAGTGTAATCGCGTCGTTGGCCATGCTATGGCTTGGCGGATTCGGATGGATTGACAATGCGTTGAAGCCCCACATCGATCCGATAATACCCCGGGCGCTGGCGTTCTTTGGAGTACTCATGCTTGGAAGTGATATTCTGACCACGCCATTTCAACTGTACCGGACTTTCGTCATTGAGGAACGGTATGGGTTCAATAAGACGACGCTGCGAACGTTTTTCGCTGATAAGCTGAAGGGGTATTTGCTTGGAGCATTGATTGGCGGAGCATTGCTCTCTTTGTTAATTTATCTCATGATCCTCCTTGGTCAGGACTTCTGGATATGGTTTGCCATCATCGCAAGTGTGTTCGTGCTTTTTGTAAACATGTTCTACACGTCGCTTATTCTTCCATTATTCAACAAACTCAC
>Ga0065721_10052351_pt1 | contig 12126 bp, 9 predicted proteins | sample Mesricmetagenome_FD_59108 | JGI IMG/M metagenome (GOLD analysis project Ga0065721, IMG submission 59108) | Mesophilic microbial community from rice straw/compost enrichment Sample: eDNA_1 v2 (version 2) | ecosystem: Engineered > Solid waste > Grass > Composting > Bioreactor | place: USA: Davis... | reverse complement strand
CCCGCCGGTGTCATGGCTGGCGGAGGCGCGGCTGGACCGCTATCACCACAAGGTCGTGCGCACCGGCCTGGGCGCGCTGTTCCGCTACGGCAACCGTTTCGGCTTCGGCCCGCTGCGCGACCATCTGGTCCGCAAGCTCGGCGATGTCGGCATCGGCGCGCAGGCCAGGCAGATCGTGCTGACGCACGGCGCCAACGAGGCGCTGGACCTGGTGATCCGCTACTTCGTGCCGGCCGGCGGCACGGTGCTGGTCGACGATCCCGGCTATTACCCGCTGTTCGGCAAGCTAAAGCTTGCCGGCGCCCGCATCGTCGGCGTGCCGCGGCTCGCGGATGGCCCGGACATCGACGCGCTGGAGCAGATCCTGACGCGCGAGCGGCCGCGGTTGTTCTTCACCCAATCGGTCGGCCACAACCCCACCGGCTCGGATCTTTCCGCGGCCAAGGCGTATCGCCTGCTGCAGCTGGCCGAGCGCTTCAATCTGCTGGTGGTCGAGAACGACGCGCTGGCGGACTTCAAGCCGACCACGCTGCCGCGGCTGTCCGCATTGGACCAGTTGCAGCGCACGATCTATATCGGCAGTTTTTCCAAGTCCTTCTCGGCGGCGCTGCGGGTCGGCTATATCGCGTGCAACGACGCGCTGGCCAGCGATCTGGCCGACCTGAAGGCGCTGATCCATGTCAGCAGCTCGGAGTACTGCGAGCGCACGGTCGACGTGATCCTCAGCGAAGGCCATTACCAGCGCTATCTCGCCAAACTGCGGGCGCGGCTGGCCGCCGCCACCGAGCAGGCATTGGCGCTGTTCGATCGGCTGGACGCGGACGTATGGGTGCGTCCGCCGCAGAGCCTGTACTTGTGGGCCGCGTTTCCGGACGCGCCGGACTCGCTCGCGCTGGCCGAGGCCTTGCTCGCGAAGAAGGTGATGATCGCGCCCGGCCGCGTGTTCCGTGTCGATCCGGAGGCCCGGTCGCCTTGGGCGCGGTTCAATGTGGGCGCGGTGCTGGATCCGCGGTTCGAGGCAGCCGTCAGGCGGGTGTTGGGGCGGCGCGGGCGGGGTTAGCCCGTCGGTCACATCGCGAGCGCCAATGCTGCGGCCGGGCCAATGCGGACTTGCGGGGGCGTGGCGCCATGACGTCATGCGGCCGGCGTGATGGCGCCCGATACGGAAACGGCCAAGGAAACGACTGAGTGGAAAACCGGGATGCAGAACGCGATCGCGGTGGGCAAGGTCGTCGCCGGCACCGGATGGCGATGCCTCCGGTGCCGTCGTCGATTTGCGTTGGTAGGCTCGATTGGACTCGAACCAACGACCCCCACCATGTCAAGGTGGTGCTCTAACCAGCTGAGCTACGAGCCTGTGGAAGGCGCGGATTATAGAGAAGCTTTTGCGTGCGCACAAGCCTGCCGCGAAAAAAATGCGGCACGGATTTGCGGGCTGTGGGACACCGCCCGATTGCCGGGCCCGCGTGGCTCTCCTAAAAAGGGAACAACGGCAAGCCAATCAGCCTGCCCAGCCAGCCATTTGGCCCATCCGCCCATTCCCCCATTCGCCCATTCACACGTGCCATGCTGAAGATCGCCACCTTCAATATCAACGGCATCCGCGCCCGCCTGCCCGCATTGCTGGAATGGCTGGAGCGCGAGGCGCCCGACGTCGTCTGCCTGCAGGAATTGAAGACCGTCGATTCCGGCTTTCCGATCGATGCGATTCGTGCCGCCGGCTATGGCGCGATCTGCCATGGCGAGAAGTCTTGGAATGGCGTGGCGATCCTGTCGCGCGGAACCGAGCCGATCGAAAGCCGGCGTGGATTGCCCGGGGACGATGGCGACAAGCAGAGCCGCTACATCGAGGCGGCGGTGCATGGCGTGCTGGTGGGCTGCCTGTATCTGCCGAACGGCAATCCGCAGCCGGGCCCGAAGTTCGACTACAAGCTGGCCTGGTTCGAGCGCCTGCTGAAGTATGCGGCCACGCTCTACGACAGCGGCCATCCGGTCGTGCTGGCTGGCGACTACAACGTGGTGCCGACCGACGAGGACATCTACAACCCGCGTTCCTGGCTCAAGGACGCCTTGCTGCAGCCCGAAAGCCGCGCCTGCTATCGACGCCTGCTGGAGCAGGGATGGGTCGATGCCTTGCGCGAAAAATATCCCGACGAGCGGATCTATACCTTCTGGGATTACTTCCGCCAGCACTGGCAGACCAATTCGGGGCTGCGCATCGACCATCTGCTGCTGAACGGGACGCTGGCCCCGGCGTTGCGCGAGGCCGGCGTCGATCGCTGGGTCCGCGGCGCGCCGCAGGCGAGCGACCATGCGCCGGCGTGGATCACGCTGGAGTTCGGTGGTGGCGCGGGAGGGCGTCGGGCGTCGTCGAAGGCGGCGGCGAAGGCGCCGGCGAAGAAGGCTGCCACGACCGGGGCCGCGGCTGCGAAGGCGGTTATCGCGAAGGCGCCTGCGGCTGCCAAGCGGGGCGCCGCTGCGGAGAAGGCCACGGCTGCCAAGAAGGCCACCGGTACAAAGGACGCTACCGCCGCAAAGAAGGTCACTGCGGCCAGGAAATCCACCGATACAAAGAACGCTACCGCCGCAAAGAAAGTCACTACGGCCAGGAAAGCCACCCCGGCAAAGAAAGCCACCCCAGCAAAGAAAGCCACCGCCAAGAAGGCCACCGCCGCCAGGTGAAGCGCGACTGAGCGACAATGACGCCCGTCGCGGCCACAGGCGCCGCGCCAATGCCGTTTGTCGATTGAACTCCCCCTCGCTTCCCCATGCTCCTGAAAGTCGGCGCGCTCGCCAGGCAGACGGGCCTGACGGTCCGCGCCCTGCATCACTACGACCGCATCGGCCTGCTCAAGCCTTCCGGGCGTTCGGCCGCGGGCTATCGCCTCTATAACCGCGACGACGTGGCGCGGCTGCATGCGATCCAGGTCTTGCGCCAGTCCGGCCTGTCGCTGGCCGCGATCGGCGCGCTGCTGGCGGGCGAGGGGCCGCCGCGGCATCGCATCGTCACGCAGCAGATCGAGGCGCTCGATCGCGAGATTGCCCGGGCGACCGAACTGCGTGGCCGTCTGGTGCTGCTGCAGACGGTGCTGGCCGCGGGCGGCGAGCCCGACATCGAGCACTGGCTCGCGGCCCTGCGCCAGATGCGGGCGTATCGCGAGTACTTCAGCGAGGCGGAGCTCGAAATGATTTTCCGCGAGTGGATCGCCACCGAGGCGGAATGGCAGCCGCTGCTGGACGAAGTCCGGGAGGCGATGGCCCGGCAATGGCCCGCGGATGCGATCGGCACGCAGGCGCTGGCGGCTCGCTGGATGCATCTGGCCATGCGCTGGATGCAGGGCGACATGGCACGGGCCATCCGTTGGGGCGAAATGATCAAGCAGGCCGCGCAACAGGGCTTTGGCGGCATCGACGCGACGATGATCCGCTATATGGAGGCGGCCGTCGAACTGCGCATGGCGGCGTGGCTGCGGCACCTGTCGCCGGACGAACTGGCGCGGCTCGACAAACGGCTCGAACCCGAATGGCGGGCGCTGGCGCAGCGCGCCCGTGCGCTGATCGCGGCTGGCACCGATCCTTCCGCGGCGGCGAGCCGCACGCTGGTGCGCGATTGGGATGCCTTGGTCGACCGTATGGTGGGCCACGATGCAGGGCTGCGCGACAAGCTGCTGAAGGCCTATCGCGACGAGCCGCTGCTGCAGGTCGGGCACATGGTCGATCCCGGCGTGCGCGAGTTTGTCGAGGCGGTGCGCACGCACGCCGGTAAGGCGCCGTCGCGGCGGCGCTGACGATCGGGTCACGCCTTGACATGATGGGAACCGGCACGCGCGGGGGGTTGACCCTGACGTCCACGTCAGGGTCTATGCTGCCCCGCTTTCGCAGCAGGAGACCGCCATGTCCCACACCGACACCACCGCGCTGGCCCAGGGCCGGCCCAGCACGACAGCGCTGATGATGGCCATTGCGCGCGCCGTTCACCAGTTGCTCGACGATCCGCTCGTGCTGCCCGATCCCATTGCCTTGCCGATTCTTGGCCCCGAACTCGAACGCGCCGTGCGGGACGATCCCTATCGCCATAACGACCCGATGGCGCGCCCGATGCGCGCCGCGGTGGTGGCGCGCGCGATGGTGGCCGATGCCGAACTGGCCGAGGCCGCTTGCGCCGGCGTGCGCCAATGCGTGGTGCTCGGCGCGGGCCTGGATACGCTGGCGTGGCGCGTGCCCGCGGCGGATGACGGCATGCGCGTATTCGAGGTCGACCATCCCGCCACGCAGGCGTGGAAGCGAGACCTGATGCGGCAGGCCGGGCTGAGCATGCCCGACGGTGTGACCGCCGTGCCGGCCGACCTTCAGCATGCATCGCTGCAGGGCGTGCTGGAGGCGGCGGGCTTTCGCCGCGACCGGCCCGCCTGCTTCGTATGGCTCGGCGTGACGCCGTATCTGACGGACTCCGCGATCGAAAGCACGTTGCGCCATGTCGCCAGCCTGCCGGCGGGCACGCGCATCGTGTTCGACTACCGCGTCGATGCCGGCGTGCTGCCGCCATTCGAGCGCGTGATGGCGGCGCATATGGCCGGGCAGGTGGCCGCGCTGGGCGAGCCCTGGCTGTCGGAGTTTGTGCCGGAACAACTGGTGCAACGGCTGACCGCCATGGGCTTTACCGAGGTGACGGATCTCGACGCGCCGGCGCTGAACGCGCGCTATTTCCCTCGCCGCAAGGACGGCCTGCAGACCGCCGGCGGCGGCCTGCGGGTGCTGTGCGCCAGCGTGGGAGAAGCGCGATAGCCTGGCGTCGTGGAGGCGCCAGGCGCGAGACGGCAGACGCCTGACGCCTGACTGACGGCTGACGGCTGACGGCTGACGGCTGACGCCGGACGGCTGACGCCGGACGCCGGACGCCGGACGCCAGACGCCACCACTCAGCCGCGTGCCGCCGCCAGCGTCCGGCGGGCGTAGTACTCGAACGTCAGCTGCGAGCGGCGCGGCGTCAGGATCCAGTCGTGCGCCTCCGTGGCCAGCGCCTCGGGCAGCGGCTTGATGGTGCCGGCCGCCATCGCGGCCAGTTGCATGCGGGCCGCGCGCTCGAACAGCAGCGCCATCACGCAGGCCTCCTCGACCGAGGTCGCCGCGATCAGCAGGCCGTGGTGGGCCAGCAGGATCGCGCGCTTGTCGCCCAGCGCCGCCGAAATGATTTCGCCTTCCTCGTTGCCGACCGGCACGCCCGGCCATTTCTCCAGGAACGCGCAATCGCCATACAGCACGCACGTATCCATATGCGACACCGTCAACGGGACTTCCAGCATCGACAGCGTGGCCGCGTGGAACGGATGCGTGTGGATGATGCAGTTGACGTCCGGCCGCGCGCGATAGATCCACGAGTGAAAGCGGTTGGCGGGATTGGCCATGCCGCCGCCCTCGAGCACACGCAGGTCTTCGTCGACCAGCAGCAGGTTTTCCGCGGTGATCTCGTCGAAGCCGAGCCCCAGCTGCTGCGTGTAGTAGCGGCCGGGTGCGTCCGCCCGAGCCGTGATCTGGCCGGCAAGGCCGGAATCGTGGCCGCCGTCGAACAGGATGCGGCAGGTCAGCGCCACCTTTTCGCGCAGCGATCGTTCCGGCACGGTCAGCCGGGTTTGCATCTCGCCCTGTGCGCGGGCGATCAGCTCGTCTTTCTTCAGGTCGAAGGTATCAGCCATGTTGGATGCTCCGTTGGGATGTCGAGGGGCCGGTTGCGGTCGTCCGGTTGCGGTCGCCCGGGGGGCGTCCGATTGGGGTCGCCCTTAGTCGGCCTTGATCTTTGCCGCTTCGACCACCGCCGCCCACTTCTTCTTTTCGGCGGCCATCGTCGCGGCGTATTCCTGTTGGGTGCCGGCCAGCGCCTCGCTGCCTTGCGCCGCGAGCCGGCTGCGCAAGCCCGGGCGCGCCAGCGTGGTCCGCAGCGTCGTGGCCAGTCTGTCGACGACTGCCGGCGGCGTGCCGGCCGGGACGTACAGCGCATTCCATGAGCTGGTCTCGAACGATGGCAAGCCGGCTTCCTGGCTCGTGGGCACCGTGGGAGCGGCGCTGGAGCGCGTGCCGTTGGCGATCGCCAGCGCGCGCAGCTTGCCGGCCTTGACCTGCGGCATCACCACCGGCACGGCGTCGATCACCGCGGCGACATGGCCGCCGAGGCGGCATTGACGGCTTCCGCGCCGCTCTTGTACGGCACGTGATTGATCTTTGTCCCGCTCAGCAGCTTGAACAGTTCCATGCTCATGTGCGGCGCGCTGGCGCTGCCCGCCGATCCGTAGTCGAGCCGGTCCGGATGGCTGCGCGCATAGGCGAGGAATTCGTTGAGGTCGCGCGCGGGCACGCTGGCGGCCACCGCCAGCATGAAGGGCGACTTCGACACCATGCCCAGTGGCGTGAACTGGCTGTCCGGCGAATAGGGCAGCTTGCCGGCTGGGTAGATCAGCGGATTGACGATCTGCGTGCCCACCGTGCCCATGAACACCGTATAGCCGTCGGGCGCCGCCTTGGCGGCCGCCTGCGCGGCGATCAGGCCGCCGGCCCCAGGCCGGTTCTCGATCAGCACGGTCTGGCCCAGCGCGCCGGACCATTCCTGCCCGACCAGGCGGGCGATGTTGTCGGTGATGCCGCCGGCGCCAAAGGGCACCACCAGCCGGATCGGCTTGGCGGGGAACGGCTCTGCGGATAAGGCATTGGCGGTCAGCAGGCAACAGCCGGCCACCGCCACCATCCATCGGGGCGCTTTCATCTGGAACTCTCCGTTGTGTGTCATGTGATTGCCGGCATGACACAATGTGTCCTATGGAATGTGTTGTGTCAAGTAGGACATGTTGTACCCGGAGCGTCGATATAATGCCGCGGTCGCTTTCGCTACCGCCTCGTCATGGTCAATCTGGCGCATCGCCTCCGCACCCTCCGCCGCCAACGCGGCTTTTCGCTGGAAACGCTGGCCGAGCAGACCGGCCTGACGCGCAGCTATCTATCCAAGCTCGAGCGGGGGCTCAGTTCGCCATCGATCGCCACGATCCTGAAGATCGCCGATGCCTACGGCATGGGAACGGGGCAACTGCTGGGCGATGCCCGCGACAGCGCGCACGAAGTCGTGTGCATCTCGCGCGCCGGCGAGCGCGAGCCGCTGTCACCCTCGGAACGCGAGGGGACCTATCGTTACGAGGCGATTGCCGCGCAGCGCAAGGTCAAGGCGATGGAGCCCTTCATCATGTATCCGCCGCGGGAGTTTCCCGACGAAGCGCGCTCCGCGCACAGCGGCGAGGAGTTCCTGTTCGTGCTGAAGGGCCAGGTCGAGGTGATGCTCGGAGAGGAAACGATCGCGTTGTCGATCGGCGATTCGCTGTACTTCGATGCCGATCTGCCGCACCGCATTCGCACGGCAGGGCGGGCGCAGGCCGAGGTGCTGGTTACCACGGCGAAGTAACAGCCGGAGCAAGAACCGGAGCAAGAACCGGAGCAAGAACCGCAGCCGCAATGGAAAAGCCGCCGGGGCGCATCGCCGCCGGCGGCTTTGGCACGGTGGGGTGGGAGCCGGCACGCCGCCAGCTCCCTCCGTCGAATCGGCTTCAGGCCGTCTTGGCCTCCTGATAGGCCCTGTACAGGCGCTGGAACACTGGTCCCGGCACGCCCTTGCCGATCGTTTGGCCGTCGATCGTCACCACCGGAAGGATCTCCTTGCTGGCCGACGACAGCAGGACTTCGTCGGCGGCGAACACCTCGTCGCGGGTGATCGGGCGGGAGACCAGCGGAATCTCGAAGCGGGCGCACAGCTCTTCGATCAGGCCATAGCGGATCCCTTCGAGGATCAGATTGTCCTTGGGCGGCGCCGCGACGACGCCATTCTTGACGACCCAGACGTTGGACGCCGAGGCCTCGGTCAGCATGCCGTCGCGGAACTGGATGGCCTCGGTCACGCCATGCTCGGCCGCATTCTGCGCGGCCAGCACATTGCCCAGCAGCGAGGTCGACTTGATCTGGCAGTGCAGCCAGCGCTTGTCCTCCATCGTGACGCAGGCCACCCCGCGCTCGGTCGCGGCGGCCGGCGGCAGCGACATCGGATTGGTCATGATGAAGACGGTCGGCGTGACTTCCTTCGGGAAGGCGTGCATGCGCTTGGCGACGCCGCGCGTGACCTGGATATAGATCATCTGGTCCGGCATCGGATTGGCCTGCATCACGCGCGCGATCAGCGCCGTCCATTGGCCCTCGTCATGCGGATTCGGAATACCGATCGCATCGAGGCTGCGCGCGAGCCGGGCCAGATGCTGTGCCGCGCGGAACGGCTTGCCGGCATAGACCGGGATCACCTCGTAGACGCCGTCGCCAAAAATAAAGCCGCGGTCGAGCACGGGGATGCGCGCCTCGGACAGCGGCGTCAATTCGCCGTTCAGATAAACGATGGCGTCGGAGCTGGAAGTCATGGTGTTGGATGCGTGGAGAACAGGATGAAGCATTGTTCCACAGCGGCTTGCGCGGGGTCATGCCGAATGCGCATAACGTTGCGCCGGGGGGCCTTCCGGACGAAAGCCGACGAACGCCGGACGAAAGCAAGCCCGGCCTTGCTTGTAGGACGAATCCTTGCCGTAATCAGCGGCCCGCCGACGCCGCTGACCGGTGTCCTGCGGAATACTCCGGGGAAAACGACTGACAGCGTGGCGCCGTGCTCACCTTCGTGTTGCTGACCCTCGCCGCGATCGGGCTGATCGCGATCGTGATCTACCTGTCGAAATGAGCGGCAGGCGGCTGGCCCATGCCGTGCGACGAGGCACGGGGCAGGGCCGGTGCGCGCCGGCGGCGCGCGCCTCAGCTCGCGCCGTCGGTACGCAGCGGCGCGGCGGCGACCGGCAAGCCCGGAGGCTCCTGGCCGCCGCCCGTATCGTTGGCAGCGACGCGCTCGTCCGGTGCCGGGGCCCGCGTGGGCGTCTCGTCAAGACGATTGCCATGCGCGTCCAGGTCCGGCCGGCGCGCGAACAGCAGCGCGAAGTCGCTCAGTGCCTGCCACGTGCTCTGGTGCGCGATGATGTCCGAATGATTGCTGCCGGGAATGGTCTCCACCGCCACCGGCCCCGGCCACGCCGCCATCAGGCGCTCGGAGCATGCATGCGGGACGACGTCGTCGACCTCGGCGAGCAGCACCTTGGTCCGCTGCACCACCTTCTTGCAGTGCGAGATCGAATCGAAGTGATGACGCATCAGCTGGCGCAGCGGCACCAGCGGAAACCGCTTGCGCACCAGTTCCAGCAGCGAATCGTAGGGCGTGATCAATTGCAGGCTCTCGAAGTCCTGCAGATCGGCCAGCTGGATCGCGACCCCCGTGCCCAGGCTGCGGCCGACCACGTGGACCCGCGTGCCCGGCAGCACGCGCCGCAGATGCAGCAGGAACTGGCTGGCATCGGCGACGGCCGCCGCCTCCGACGGGCTCCCGTCGGAATGGCCGAGGCCCCGATAGTCGAACGTGGCGAAGCCGACTTCGGGCGGCAGCCAATGTAGAAATTGCATGGTCTCGAGCACGTCTTCCCCGCGACCTGGCAAATAGAACAACAGATCGGTGACGGCGCAGTGCGCATCGCCGCGATACACGTAGCCGCGCAGCATCCCGCCGGGGATGGTGTGCGAATAGGCGGTGATGCCTTCCGGCAGTTCGCGCGGCGGGCGCCGCCTCGCGTCGAACAGCAGGCGGCCCTGATTGATGCCGAGGTAGGTCCAGTAGCTGAGAAAGCCGGCTGCCGTCAGCACGGCGGCGGCGCCGATGGTCTTGCAGGGCAGGTGCATCAGGACCTGCCGGAACAAGCTGCGGTTCGCGTGGTGATTCGCGTGGTGATTCACATTGCGATTCGCATTGCGGTTCGGGTTGCGTTTCTGTTCATCCATGAGGCGCACCTTATACGAATTCGCCCCTGTGCGGCAAATCGCTGCCGAACACGGGCGGATAGCGGCAATTGCCGGCAGTACCCCAATGGTGCGGACCTGTGCGTCGCGGCATCGCATCCGCATCGGGGGTCACCCCCTCGCGATCGGCGGATCGATTTCCTATGCTGCCTGTGTCCCCTCACCTGTCCCTGTCCTGACAAGGAGAACAACATGGATCGCCGCCAGTTCTTGAAATGGGGAAGCTTCATCACCGTCTCGGTCGCCACCACAGGGTTGGCCGGCTGCGGCGGTGGCGATGACAATCCCGATCCGCCCGAACCCGACCTGTTCGACTTCCGCCACGGGGTCGCCTCCGGCGATCCTCGTCCCGACAGCGTCGTGTTGTGGACACGCGTCGAAGGCGACAACGGCAGGCGCCACGTCAATGTGCGCCTGCAGGTGTCGACCCAGGAGGACTTTTCCACGCTGGTCGTCAATGACCTTCTGCGCGCCTTGCCCGAGTGGGACTACACGCTGCGCACCAAGGTCACCGGCCTGAGCGCCGCCACCACCTACTACTACCGTTTCCGCGTGGGCAGCCGCTTCAGCCCGGTCGGGCGCACCCGCACCGCGCCCGCGGCCGGCACGCCGCTGTCGCAGCTGAAGTTCGCCTTCGTCAGCTGTCAGGACTGGAGCATCAACCACTGGGCCGGCATGGAGGAGCTTGCCCAGCAGGACCTCGATTTCATCGTGCACACAGGCGACTACATCTACGAGGCCGTGGCCGACGGCGCGCCGGTCAATCTGGTCGAAAGCCGCCATACGCCGCTGTCGCTGCCCGACGGCACGACGCTGCCGAGCGGCTTCCGCTACGCGACCACGCTGGAGGACTACCGCTATCTGTACAAGGCCTATCGCAGCGACGCGCGCCTGCAGGCGCTGCATGCGCGCTTCCCGATGATCGCGATCTGGGACGACCACGAGTTCTCCGACGACTGCTGGCAGGACCGCCAGAGCTACGATGCCGACGACGACCAGTCGCCGCAGACCGCGCGACGGCGCAGCGCCAACCAGGCCTGGTTCGAGTACCTGCCCGCCGATGTCACGCTGGACCTGAACAACCCCTCGTTCCAGAACATCCAGATCTATCGCGCGTTCACGTTCGGCAATCTGGCGACGCTGCTGATGACGGACGAGCGGCTGTATCGCGCCGACCATCTGATTTCCGAGGCCAATGCCGGCGGCGATGTCGGCAGCCGCTTCTTCATCCGGCGCGATGCGCTGAAGGCGGCAGAGGACGCCAAGATCGCCGCGGCCGGCGGTGCGCTGACGCAGGTATCGATGCTGGGCGATGCGCAGCGCGCGTGGTGGCAGGACCGTGTGGGCGGTGCGGCGACGACGTGGAAGCTGTGGGGCAACCAGGTTTCGCTGCTGCGCATGCAGATCGATCTGACCGAAGCCATCGCGGAGCTGATGGTGTTGCGGCTGATCGCAAGCAATACGGCGCTGACGCCGCTGCGCGACCAGATGGAAACGGCGTTGACCGCGGACCTGCGCGCCGCGCTATCGTCCGGGACCTATCCGAACAACGTCGCCTACACCAATCTGCGGCAACTGCTGTCCACGCAGGCCGGCATCGACAGCGCGACCTTCGACGCCAATATCAAGCCGACGCTGGACAGCCGCCTGCCACCGGCCTCGCTGCTGGCCACCTATGTCTTGAACGCGGACCAGTGGGATGGCTACGACGCGGAACGTCGGAACCTGATGGCCTTCCTGAAGACGAACAACGTCCGCAATGTGGTGGCGCTGACCGGAGATATCCACGCCTTCTTTGCCGGCGTGGTGATGGACGACTTCGATGCGGCCACGCCGACGCCGGTGATGGTCGACCTGGTCGGGGCAGGGCTGTCGAGCAATACGCTGATGAGCACGTACAAGAGCGTGGTCGACAACGACCCGCGCTTTGCCGAGATCAAGGCGTTGATCTACGAGGAGGTCAGCGGCGCGGTCGTCAATACCCTCAATCGCACGCTGCAGCATTTCAATCCGTGGATGCGGTACGCGGAGACCAATGTCACCGGCTATGCGATCGTCACGTTGACGCCGGACAAGCTGAACTGCGCCTTCCATATCATGAAGGGCTTGGTCGACGGCAATGCGCCGCCGCAGCCGGCGACGGCGCGCGTCACCACGGTCGAGGTGCCGGCGGGTTCGGCGGTGGTGAACGTGGTCTGAGGGGGATCGCGGCGCGGCAGG